>Ga0316605_10000215_pt1 | contig 50158 bp, 38 predicted proteins | sample OWC_soil_day20_n_FD_207666 | JGI IMG/M metagenome (GOLD analysis project Ga0316605, IMG submission 207666) | Wetland soil microbial communities from Old Woman Creek delta, Ohio, United States - OWC_soil_day20_noCT | ecosystem: Environmental > Terrestrial > Soil > Wetlands | place: USA: Ohio...
AGGCCTCGATGAGGCCGATGATGCGGCTGCCGATGGGGATGCCGGTCTCGCGCAGGCCCTCCGGATAGCCGTGGCCGTCCCACCGCTCGTGGTGGTGACGGATCATGCGCACCACGTCGAAGGGGAACCGCAGATCCTTCAGGAAGACCGCCGCCATCTCCGGGTGGCTGCGCACCTGCTTCAGCTCCTCGGCGTTCAGCTGCGGCTTGTTCAGCATCTGGGGATCCAGCATCAGCAGGCCCACGTCGTGGAGGATCGCCGCGATGCTCACCGCCTCCACCTCCTCAGTGGGCAGCTCCAGCTTCAGGGCCAGGTCCCGCGCGAGCCGGGCGGTGGCGAGGCTGTGGGGCCGCAGGCTCGGGATCCGCCCCTCGCTGGACTGCAGAATGCGGTGGCTCACGGAGAGGAAGGCGTGGTGGTACCGCTCGTGGAGCCGGGCCTCCTGCATGTGCAGGCCCAGGATGCGGCCCATCTGCTGGATGGCCTCGATCTCGGAGATGGAGAACGAGTGGTCCTCCTGGCGGAACACCAGCAGCAGGTCGTGGCCGTGGGGCGTCTCGTTGAGCAGCAGCGGCATGTAGGTGGCGAAGGCGCCCTTGATCTCGGGGAAATCGGCCATCTCGACGCGGGTGATGAGGCGGAGGTCCTGCTCCTGCACCGTGGGCAGGTGGAAGGTGGCGTGGGCCAGGATCTGCTGCTGAAGGTCGGCCGAGAGGGGGAAGGTGCTGTAGGCGAGGATGGGCCGGATCTCCTCGGGGTCCTCCGTCCACAGCGCCACGGCCGAGGCCGAGAGGATCTGGCTCAGCAGGCCCGCGATCTCCCAGAAGAAGGCGCGCTGCTCCGGCGGCATCATGCCGCGCTTGCGTTCGTGGTTCACCGGGGCGGGCGCCACCCAGCCGCTCAGGGTGCGGTCGGCCTCCCAGGGCAGCGCCGTGAAGGCGTCGTGTCCGCCGGGGAAACCGTACATGCGCTCCTGGGCCGAGGGTCCCGTGGACGGGATGTGCAGCTCGGGGGTGCGCACCGGGGGCGCGGTGACCGGCGCCGGGGGCAGCAGGCGCTCGGGCGCGGGCGCGACCTCATCGATGATGGCCGAGGCGGTGGGCAGGCCTTCGGGCACCGGACCCGGCGCCAGTTGGGTCGCGGCCGGATTCGGGCGGGGGCTCGAGCCGTAGAGCCGGAATTCGCGGAGCGCCGCCACCAGGTCGCCGCAGATGGCCAGGGTGGGCGGCTCGTCCCGTTCCACGTCGAAGGTGCCGCCCTTGATGCGGTCGCGCTGGATCAGCAGCCCCACCCAGTCGCCGGCGAGGTAGACCGGGGTGATGAGGTACCTCGGCCACTCGCCGCCCTGGCCGAAGGCCGCCAGCTCCGGCGATTCGGAGGCGTCGTTCACCACGAAGGCCCGGCGCTCGCGCTGGGCGTGCACCAGCAGGGGATGGCCCTCGGGGATGGAGACAGGCGGCCGGGTGCCCCGGGGCCAGCCATAGAAACTCACCACCTCGAAGGAACGTTCCCCCGGCGTCCGCAGGTACAGCGCGCCCTTGGTGCTGCCCACTTCCTCAAGGCAGCGGTAGAGCACCTGCGCGCAGCGATTGGCGAGGGCCTCGCCGAGGATCAGGGTGGAGGAGGACATGGGTATGGGAATCCTGGTCGCGGTGGTGGAGCCATCATGACAGAGCCCCAGGGGGATGATCCAACGAATCGAAGGTGGTGTTGGTCGCTTTTTACCTACTGCTGTCCGCCCCTCAGGGCGTCCGCTGCAGGCTCTCGACCACGAGGCTCCGGTCCGCCCAGCGGGTCAGCCCCGCGAGCTGGCTGCCGTGCCCGCACTCCGCCAAGGGGGCAGCCAGCCCCTTCAGCCGGGCCACCACGGCCAGCCAGTCCACCGGCAGGGCCACCGAGGCCAGGCCCTCGTCCCAGGCCGACGGCCCGTCGACGAGCAGCCGGCCGTCGAAATGGGAGATCAGCGGAAAGGCCGGTGTCCTGGGAGCGACGTGGGCCAGCCGCCGGGCCACGGCCGGCAGCAGGGCCGCCATGTGGGGGCCGTGGAGCGGGTGCTGGACGGGCAGCAGCCCGGCCTTCAGGGCCGCGGGCGCCAGCTCCGCCACCAGGGGTTCCAGGGCGGCCACGGGGCCCGACACGGTGAACTGAGCCTGGCCGTTCCGGTTCGACAGGGCCAGCTCTGGGTGCCCAAGCAGGGCGCGGCGGACCTCCAGTTCGGGCACGCCGATGACGTAAGCCATGCCCATGGCCCGGCCCGCGAAGGCCGCCTCGCTGAGGTCCTCCACGGCGGAAATCAGGTCGAGCGCCGCCTCCAGGGGCACCACGTCCGCCGCCACGAGCGCCGAGTAGAAGCCCATGCTGTGCCCCGTGGCCGCCCGCGGCAGGGGCATGCCCAGCGCCCGGCGGGCCCGGAACAGGCCCACTGAGTGGGCGAGCACCGCGCAGGGGGCGTGGCGCTGGAACCGCAGAGCCTCCAGGGGCCCCTGCCCCATGAGGCGCAACAGGGGATGGCTCGTGTGGGTCTCCGCGGCGCGGACCACGGCGAGCCAGGCCTCCTGCGCCTCCCAGCCCGCCGACATGCCCACGGCCTCCGTGCCCTGGCCGGGGAAGAGGAGGACGGGCGCGGGGCTCGGGGCGGAGGTCATCCCTTCAGCATAAATCGGCTACTGTGTCCCGATGATCCCCGTCTCTTCCTGGCAGCAGGTGGCCTGGCACGAGCGCCGCTCCTACTGGGAGCTGGCCGAAGGCGAGCGCCGCGACCTGCGGGAGGCTCTGGAGCGGGAGGCCGCCGAGCTGGCCCGCCAGGCGGACCTGGCCCTGGAGGATTATGCGGCGGGCCCCGGCACCCTGGAAGGCCAGCTGGTGAACGGCGACGTGCTGGCCACCCTGCTGCCCAGCCTGCGGCGGAACCCCACCCAGGGCTATGAGGCGCTGGAGGATCCCGCCGGCCGGGCCTCGGTGCACATGAACGCCCTGGGCAAGCGCCTGCGCGACCGGGCCCTGGCGCGGGCCCGGGGCGAGCCGGTGATCATCTTCATGGGCGGCCAGGCCACCGGGAAGACCACGGGCGCCCTGGCCCTGGGGCCCGCCTTCGGCGCCGTGTTCGACGCGCCCCACACCGATCCCGAGGGCGTGGCCTTCCTCCTGGGCCGCATCCGCCGGGCGGGCTGCGGCGAGGTGCATCTGGCCTACACAGACCGCGATCCCGAGGGCTCCCTCAAGGCCATGCTGGCCCGCTCCGAGCGCGAGGGCCGCTACGTGCCCCTCGACCGCATGGCCCGGGCCCATGCCTGGGCGCCCTTCACCTTCCTGGGCCTGGCCCCGCGGGTGGGCCGCTCCCTGCAGCTGTACCACGTGCGGGTGGACGAGGAGGGATCGGGACGGATGACCGAGGGCCAGGACGCCCTCGCCAGCGTGCGGGGCCGCCAAAAACCCGCGGAATCGGTGGTTGCCTACCAACTCCAGACCGTCTACCTTTCTCTTCTGAGGAACCCCACCCATGATCCCCAAGCCTGGTACCCGCGAGATGTGCTCGCAGGACTCAACCGAACCCTCGACGACTGGCGCCGAAGCGAAGCCGACCATCTCCTTCGCCGATTTTACGAAGCTGTGGCGCAGCGAGGTGCCGAAGCTGGTGCAGGCCCACGAGGAGCATCGGCTGGAAGTGCGGCGGAGCCTGGGCCTGGCCTGAACTGACGCATTCCGCCGTCACGAGTGAGGCCGCGCGAGCGGCCTCACTCGTGATAGCCCAGGACCACCAGCAGGCAGGGCCCTCCCGCGATGACGGACATGCCTAGCGACTCGGCCGTGGCGATGGCTTCGTCGCTCTCGGCGCCGGGCTGCATCCACACGTGCTGGACGCCCGCGGCTGCGGCCTCGCGCACCACCTGCTCCGTGGCTGCCGGCGGCGTGATGATCGAGATGGCCCGGGCCTTCACCGGCAGCGCCGCCAGCGAGGCGTAGGCTTTCAGCCCCTCCACCTCCGGCGCCTTGGGATTGATCGGGTAGACCTCTTTCCCGTGCTGCTGGTAGCAGCGCAGCACCTTGTTGCCGTACTTCGAGCGGTCCGTGCTGGCCCCCACCACCGCGAAGGGACCCGAGGACAGGAAAGCCTGGATGCGATCGGTGACGCTTAAGGACATGGGAAACTCCTCTGCACTGCGATGACCCAGGATGGCCGGCCGTGACCTAGGGTGTGCCATGGAATCGTGGCGGCCGCAAAACCCCGCGCTTGACCGGCTTCCGGCCGGGCGGAATCCTGGAACCTTCCCAGGATCTCCCATGCCCCTGCCCTTCCTGCTTCCAGCGATCCTGGCCCTGGCCCCGCCTCAGCAGCCCGCCCTGGTTGCCGTTCTGCCGACGCAGAAGGCCATCGACCTGCTGAATGCGGGCAAGGTCTCCGAGGCCATGGATCAGCTTGATCAAGCCATCGCCCGGGACCCCAAGGATCCTCAACCATTCTGGATCAAGGCTCAGGTCCACCGGGAGCTCGCAAAACAGACCAAGGGGTGGACCGCGGCCTGGCACAAGGAGTGCGCCGAAGAGAACGCCGAGGCCATGCTGGATCTGGGGCTCGAGAAGGATGCGGCCGCGAACGCGATGATGCTGCTCCAGCACCTGCGGGATGATGAACGCCCCGTGCCTGCGGAACCCACCCCCGCCGCCAAGAAGGCCTTCGAGGAAGGCGAAGTGGCCTTTGGCAAGCAGGACTGGGCCGCAGCGAGGAAGGGCTATCAGCTGGCCCTCAAAGAAAGCCCCACCTACGCCCTGGCGGCTCTCTACGTGGGAGACAGCTACTACGCGGAAAAGCGCATGGAGGATGCCATCCCGTGGTTCCGGACCGCCGCCGATCTGAACCCGCATGATCCGAGAGCCTGGCGGTACATGGCGGACGCCCAGTCTGCTCTGGGCCGCAAAAAGGAAGCTGAGGCGACCATGGTCGCGGCCATCCAGGTCTTCCCGGCCAACCGCGCCAGCTGGCAGCCCCTGGCCTGGCATCGCGCAGCCGAGGGACGCCGCATGAACCGGCTGGCCTTCAAACCGGGCGTCACCGTCGACTGGGACAAGGACGGGAAACAGCGGATCGGCATCCAGGCATCCCCCGAGGACCCCCAGGCGCAGACCACTTGGCTGCTCCTGGCCAGTGCCATCCTCGACACCATCACCAGTGAAACGAAGCCCGGCCAGGGGAAGGCGCCGGCCGACCTCCGCTCTAGATTCCAGCAGGAGCGGTTCTTCTGGGAGATCGCCTTGAAGGCCTACGCCGAGGCTTGCCAAGCTGCCAAGACGGAACCGAAGGACCGCGTCCTCCGACAGTTCCTCGTCTTCCAAAAAGACGGCCAGCTCGACGCGGCCCTCTTCCTGCTCCGCTACCGGGAGGCCTTCCGGCCCGATTACGAAGCCTGGCGCAAGGCCCACCCCGGCGCGGTCCAGGCCTTCCTGGACCGCTACAACATCCGGCCCTAAGCCTCCGGGCCGCCTGGGCGAAGGATTGGCGCAAACACACGTTCAGCTCGCCACGCAGAGCCTGTCTGCTTTACCAGGCAGTGAACAAGGCCTCGTCCACAGGTTCAAGCCCAACAAAAATCTGTGTGAATCTGTGAAATCTGTGGACAAAAGTCCTTTGCAGCCTCGCCGTCACCCCAGCGTCTGCAACGCCCGGACCTTCATCTCGCCGCGCAGGGTCTCCACGGCTTCGCAGGCGGCGAGGGCGGCGCTGAGGTTGGTGAGGCAGGGGATCTTCAGGCGCAGGGCCTCCTTGCGGATGGCGCCCTCGTCGAAGAAAGCGTCGCGGCCCAGGGGCGTGTTGATGACCCACTGCACCTCGCCGTTCTTCAGCAGGTCCACCGCGTTGGGCCGGCCCTCGTTCACCTTGAAGATGCGGCGCACCTTGAGGCCCACCGACTCCAGCGTGCGGGCGGTGCCCTCGGTGGCGCAGAGGCCGAAGCCGAGGGCCACCAGCTTCTGCGCCAGCTCCGGGAGGCGCGCCTTGTCCGCGTCGTTCACCGTGAGGAACACCGTGCCCGAGAGCGGCAGCGGGATGCCCGCGGCCAGCAGGGCCTTGGCGTACGCCTCGCCAAACGTCTCGCCGATGCCCATGACCTCGCCCGTGCTCTTCATCTCGGGGCCCAGCACCGGATCCACGCCCGGGAACTTGGCGAAGGGGAACACCACGCCCTTGACTGACACGGCCCGCGGCACGCCGTCGCCGATGCCCTGGTCCTTCAGGCTCTGGCCCAGGCCGATGCGCGCGGCGACGCCCGCCCAATCCACGCCCGTGGCCTTGCTCACGAAGGGCACCGTGCGGCTGGCGCGGGGGTTGGCTTCCAGACAGTAGGCGATGCCATCCTTCACGGCGAACTGCAGGTTCATGAGGCCGCGCACGCCCAGGTCCAGGGCCAGCTGCCGGGCATAGCCCCGCACCGTCTCCAGGATGTCCTCGGGCACGCCCAGGGCGGGAATCACCGCGTAGCTGTCGCCGCTGTGGATGCCTGCCTCCTCGATGTGGGCCAGGAGACCCGCGATGACCACCTGCTCGCCATCGCAGACCACGTCGATGTCCAGCTCCTGCGCGCCATCCAGGAAGCGGTCCAGCAGCACGGGCTGGTCGTTGCTCACGGCCACGGCCTCCCGCATGTACTTCTCCAGGCCCGCATCGTCGAAGACCACGGCCATGGCCCGGCCGCCCAGCACGAAGCTGGGGCGTACCATCACCGGGTAGGCGAGGCGGTGGGCCACGTCCTTCGCCTGCTCAAAGCTGGTGGCCATGCCCCAGGCCGGCGCGGGGATGCCCAGGCGCTTGAGGGCCTGGCCGAAGCGCTCGCGGTCCTCGGCGTCCATGATCGTGTTCAGGGGCGTTCCCAGCAGCTTCACGCCCGCGGCGTGCAGGGGCGAGGCCAGCTTCAGCGGCGTCTGGCCGCCGAACTGCGCGAAGACGCCCAGCAGCTTGCCGCCCGCGGCCTCGCGGTCCACCACGGCCTTCACGTGCTCGAAGGTGAGGGGCTCGAAGTAGAGGCGGTCGCTGGTATCGAAATCAGTGCTCACGGTCTCGGGGTTGCAGTTGATGAGGATGGCCTCGACACCGCTGGCGCGGATGGCCTCCACCGCCTGGACGCAGCAGCAGTCGAACTCCACGCCCTGCCCGATGCGGTTGGGCCCGCTTCCCAGCACGATGGCCTTGGGGCGGTCCGTGGGCTCGGCTTCGCTGAAGTCCTCCCAGGTGCCGTAGAGGTAGGGCGTCTCCGCCTTGAACTCTCCGGCGCAGGTGTCCACCCGCTTGTAGGCCGGATGGAGGCCCAGCGTAGCCCGCCGCGCGGCGACCTCGGCCTCGGTGCCCGAGCAGAACACGGCGATCTGGTCGTCAGCAAAGCCCGCGCGCTTGGCCTTCTCCAGCAACTCCATGGGCAGGCGGTCCAGGGCGAAGCTGCGCAGGCGGCCCTCCAGCACCACGATCTCCTCGATCTCGCGGAGGAACCAGGGCGTGATCTTCGTAAGGCGGTGCAGCTCCTCCACGCTGTGCCCGGCTTTGAGCGCGTGGTAGACCCAGAAGATGCGCTGCGGCCCGGGGATGAGCAGGTGCTCCTTGAGGCGGCCCAGGTCCAGCTTGCCCTCCAGGGCGCCGGACAGGCCTTTGTGGCCTTCTTCGAGCGAACGCACGGCCTTCTGCAGGGCCTCCTGGAAGCTGCGGCCCAGGCTCATGACCTCGCCCACGCTCTTCATCTGCGTGCCCAGCACCTTGTCGGCCTGGGGGAACTTCTCGAAGGTGAAGCGGGGGATCTTCACCACCACGTAGTCGAGCACCGGCTCGAAGGCGGCCTTGGTCATGCGGGTGATGGCGTTGGGCAGCTCCCAGAGGCGGTAGCCCAGGGCCAGCTTGGTGGCCACCCAGGCGATGGGGAAGCCCGTGGCCTTCGAGGCCAGTGCCGAGCTGCGGCTCACCCGCGGGTTCATCTCGATGACGATGATGCGGCTGGTCTCGGGCTCCAGGGCGAACTGGATGTTCGAGCCGCCGGTCTCCACGCCCACGGCGCGGATGACCGCCAGGGCCGCGTCGCGCATGGCCTGGTACTCGGGATCGGTAAGCGTGAGCGCCGGGGCCACGGTGATGCTGTCACCGGTGTGGACGCCCATGGGATCCAGGTTCTCGATGGAGCAGATCACCTCGACGTTGTCGTCCAGGTCGCGCACCACCTCCAGCTCGAACTCCTTCCAGCCCAGGATGCTCTCCTCGATGAGCACCTGCTTGGTGGGGCTCAGGTCGAGGCCCCGGGCCACGATGGTCTCGAACTCGTCCACGTTGTAGGCGATGCCGCCGCCGCTTCCGCCCAGGGTGAAGCTGGGGCGGATGATGGCGGGAAATCCCGTGAGCTTCAGCAGGTCGCGGGCCTCGGCCATGTTGTGCGCGAAGCCGCCGCGACAGGTCTCCAGGCCCAGACCATCCATGAGGGCCTTGAAGAGCTGCCGGTCCTCGCCGCGCTTGATGGCCTCGGGCTGGGCGCCGATGAGCATGACGCCGCTGCGTTCCAGCAGCCCGCTCTCGAAGGCCTCCATGGCCAGGTTCAGCGCGGTCTGGCCGCCCACGGTGGGCAGGATCGCGTCGGGGCGCTCGGCCTCAAGGACCTTCTCCAACACCGCCAGGGTGAGCGGCTCGATGTAGGTGGCGTCGGCGCGGCCCTGGTCCGTCATGATCGAGGCCGGGTTGGAATTGAGCAGGACGGTGCGGATGCCCTCCTCCCGCAGCGCCTTCAGGGCCTGGGTACCCGAGTAGTCGAACTCGCAGGCCTGGCCGATCTGGATGGGCCCCGAGCCCAGCACCAGCACGCTTTTCAGATCCGTTCGCTTGGGCATCGTCAAAGTCCTTTTTTATCCACAGATTTCACAGATTCACACAGATTGAAAACACAGAACCTGGCTGTTGAATCTGTGTGAATCTGCGGAATCTGTGGATGATCATCTTTGATTTTTTTCCATGAGCTCGACGAACCGCTTGAAGGCGGGATGCGCGTCGTGGGGGCCGGGCGAAGCCTCGGGGTGGTGCTGCAGCGAGAAGATCGGCAGCTTGGTGTGGCGCAGGCCCTCCACGGTGCCGTCGCTGAGGTGGCGGTGGGTGACTTCCACCTCGCTGGGCAGGCCCTGGTCATCTACCGCGAAGCCGTGGTTCTGGGCCGTGATCTCGATGCGGCCGGTCATGAGGTCGTGCACGGGCTGGTTGGCGCCGCGGTGGCCGAACTTGAGCTTGAAGGTGCGGCCGCCGAAGGCCTGGCCCAGCAGCTGGTGACCCAGGCAGATGCCGAAGATGGGCAGCTTCCCGAGGCAGGCCTCCACCTCCTTCTGCATGCCGGGCAGCGCCGCCGGATCGCCAGGACCGTTGCTGAGGAAGAGGCCGTGGAAGCGCTTGGCCGCCAACTCCGTGGCCGGCGCGTCCCAGGGGAACACCTCCAGGTGCAGCCCCGCGCCCACGAGCTGGTTCAAGATGCTCAGCTTGATGCCACCGTCCAGCACCGCCACACGGTACGCCCCGCCCGCGTTCAGCTCATAGCGGTCCTTGCAGCTCACCTCGGCGCAGAGGGCCTGGCCCGTCATGTCCGGCAGGGCCTTGGCCCTGGCCACGCCCGCGTCGAGGCTGCCGTCGTTCTCGGTCCAGATGAGCGAGGGCTGGGAGCCCTGGTCACGCAGGTGCTGGGTGAGGGCCCGGGTGTCGAGGTCGGTCATCACGGGAATGCGGTGCCGCTTGAGCCAGCCGGCCAGGTCGCCCTCGCTGCGGTGGTGGTCCGGCGCGAAGGTGAGCCGACGGCAGAGCAGGCCCGTGGCCCAGGGCCGCGTGCCTTCGTTCAGGTCGGCGTGGATGCCGTAGATGCCCTGCTCGGGAAAGGTCATGCAGACCATCTGCCCGGCGAAGCTGGGATCCGTGAGGATCTCCTGGTAGCCCGCCATGGCGGTGGTGAACACCGCCTCGCCGCCGCCGCCGAAGCCCAACGGCGCCCGTCCCCGGAAGATGGTGCCGTCCTTCAGGATCAGGTGCGCGCGCATGTGCCTCCCTTGTGGCCGAACTCGCCGTCAGGCCATGCCTGCTGGCGAGGTGGGGGGTTCCAGGTGGGACATCGCCAGCGAAGCGAGCTGGCGGTCCCCCACGGACGATATCAAAGGCCCTGCAAAAACCCCGCGGAGGCCAGGCCGCCGCGGGGTCGTGAGAATGACTCGGTCCTTCCGGACCAAAGTGAGTGTAGCGACCCTGAAAACCCAGGATCAGCCTTTTTGTTCAAGGCGATTTCCGCCATACTGCTCCTTTGTTTCCGACGTGCAGGACGGACTTTTGGAGGGTGGGGTCCGGAGGTTGGAAACGGGTTGTAGTGCCCGCTGAGGCCGCGCATCGCGCTGCGCCCGGGCCTGCCCGGCGCGCCCCAAACCCACCCCCAGACTCCAGGCGCCAGACTCCGAGCCGTTTTGCGCCACACTGAAAGCCATGTGGAGCGGCGACGACATCTACTTCATGAAACTCGCCCTGGAGGAGGCCGAGAAGGCGGACCGCCTGGACGAGGTGCCCGTGGGCGCCGTGCTGGTGTCCGAGGGGGCCCTGCTGGGCCGGGGCCACAACCATCCCGTGAAGCTGAACGACCCCACCGCCCACGCGGAGATCCTCGCCCTGCGCAGCGCCGGGGCCTGGGCCAAGAACTACCGCCTGACCGGCGCGACCCTCTACGTGACCCTCGAGCCCTGTCTCATGTGCTTCGGGGCCCTCATCCACGCCCGAGTGGGCCGGGTGGTCTTCGGCGCCTCCGATCCCAAGGTGGGGGTCAGCCGCTGGCTGGGGAGCCTCGACGGGGCGGCCCTCAACCACCGGTTCCAGTTCGAGGGGGGTTTGCTGGAACCGGAATGCCGAGCCCAGATCCAAGCTTTTTTCAAACGGCGCCGATGAGGGTGGATGGTCCCACCGAACCTGCCCCCTGGCCTGCCCCCTGCCTTGCCCCTCGCCATCCCGTCGTTCCTGGCCGGCCTGTTGGTGGCCCTGGCGGTTCTCGCCATCCTGGCCTACCGGCCGCTGCGGGATCGTGTGCTCAGCCTCGCGGGCCTCTTCGGCCTGGCGGCCTCCGCCGCCTGGATCACCTTCAGCGGCATCGCCGCGGCCTTCCTGCCGGGCACCCCGGCGCCGACCCTCCACCGCGCCGCCCTGCTCCTGGCCGGGCTTTGCCTGGTCATCTGGGACCGGGTGGTCTCCGGCCTCCTGGCGGCGTCGCCGGGGCCGCCCCGCCAGGCCCTGGTGCGGCGCGTCGCGGCCCAGGGCGCCCTGGCCGCAGCCTTGGCGGGCCTCCTTCCGTGGCGGCTCAGCCATGTCCTCGCGGAGACCCTGCTCGGCCTCCTGGCGCCGCTCCTGGCCCTCCTCACCCTGGCAGCGGGCCTCCGGGCGAGCCGCGAAGGCCTCCGGACTGCCCGGGCCCTGGTGCCCGCCGCCCTGGCCCTTCTGATCTGCTGCGCGTCGCTCTGGAGCATCGCCGTCGGCTGGGTCGGCGCGCCGCTGAGCCTCGCCATCCTGGAGGGGGCCCTGGTGGTGCTGGCCTTGGCCCTCGGCGGGGCGACCCTCGGCCACATGACGGACCTGCGTGAGGCCTCCGAGGCGGCCCAGACGGCCCAGGTCGCCGCCTCCGCCCGCCTGGCCCAGGACCTCGAAGCCCTGGTGGCCGAACGCAACCAGCAGCTCTCCATCCGGCTCCGCGATCTCGGGGAGGCCCAGCGGGCCGCCGAGACCGCCAACCAGGGGCTGCAGCGGGCCCTGGAACAATTGGAAGAGGCGGCCTCCACGGACCGACTCACCGGAGCCTGGAACCGACGGCGCTTCGAGGAGGCGGCCCTCCCCGGGATCGCCCTCGCCCACCGCCGGCGAGAGCCCCTGTCCCTGCTCATGTTCGACCTGGATCACTTCAAGCGGGTCAACGACACCTACGGTCATGGCACCGGTGACGTCGTGCTGGTCGCCACTGCCGAGGCCGTGCGCGGCCAGCTCCGCGCCTCGGATGCGCTGGTCCGGTGGGGCGGCGAGGAGTTCCTGGTGATGGCCCCCGCCACCCGGCTGGACGGCGCCCTGGGCCTCGCCGAGAAGCTGCGCAAAGCGGTCGCCGCCATCCCCTTCCCCGGCGTGGGCCAGGTCACCATGAGCCTGGGGGTCGCCGAGTACCAGCGGGGCGAGAGCCTCGCCGCCTGGATCGAGCGCGCGGACCAGGCGCTTTACCAGGCGAAGGCAGGGGGCCGGAACTGCTCGGTGGCATCGGAATCCCTGGACGGGACGGAGGAGGACCTCGTTCCGGAGCGCTCGCTCCTCGAGGTGGTCTGGGAGGAATCCTACGAAAGCGGCCACACCCTGATCGATGCCCAGCACCAGCGCCTCTTCCGGCTGGCCAGCGCCCTCATGGCCGTGCTCACGGAGCACCGGCCAGCCGCCGAGGTGGCCCTGCGGCTGGAGACCCTGCTCGCCCACACCGCCCAGCACTTCCACGATGAGGAGGGCCTGCTGCGGGCGGCCCGCTATTCCGACCTGGCGGACCACGCCGCCATCCACGCGCTGCTCCTGGGCAAAGCACGGAAGCTCCAGGAGGAGGTCCAGGCCGGCCAGCTGGACTTCGGACGGTTGGTCACCTTCCTCGCGCTGGATCTGGTCCAGGGGCACCTCCTCACGGAGGACCGCACCTACTTCGCCCACCTGATTCCGGCCACCGGACCCGAGAACCCGCCGCTCGGCGGCGCCTGATCGCCGCCGGCGGCGGGCCCGGGGGGGCGCCGCGCGGCATTCCGCGCCCTGGAGCCGTCAGGGTTCCGCCCGCGCCTCCAGCATCCGCACCGCGAAGGTGGCCAGCCAGTGCTCCCCTTCGTAGCTGCCGGAGGCGAGGTGGGGCAGCGAGGCCCGGGCGTGGCGGTCGGCGGCCCGCAGGAGCGCGCCGCGCCGGGGATCCTTCGCCCCGAAGGTGCGTGCGAGCGCCTGGAGCGCCCGGGCCCGGCTCAGGTTCAGCCCGTCGAGGTGGACGATCTTTGGATCGGTGCGGTCCGAGACCACCGCCGGCGCAAGGGTTCCCGGCAGGCCCGGCAGGAAGCCGTCCAGCCACCGGGTGAATCGCGCCTTGGGCAGCACCCGGGCCATGAGCGCCGCTTCCTCCAGGCAGGGCGACAGGAAGTCTTCCCCACCGGGCTCCCAGGCCAGGGGGCCTTGGCGGTCATCTCCAAACCACGCCGTCGACCGCGCTTCGATCAGGGCCTTGAGGGGGGCGTCCCCGGCGGCCTCGGCATAGTCCAGGGCCAGGTCCAGGCTGAACGCCGAATTGGGATGCACCCCTGTGCGGATCGGGTAGGTCTGCTTGGGCAAGAAGGCGCGGTAGGCCTCGGCCACGCGGTCCGCCAGGGGCTGCAGCGCCGCGGACCAGCGCCGGGCCTCGGGCGTGTCCCAGGTCTTCAGCTCCGCCGCCAGCTTGAGGAGCCAGGCCCAGCCGTAAGTCCGCTCGAAACTCCGGCGGCCCGGCTGGTCGAAATAGGCCACCTCCGCGGCCAGGGGGCCCGGGGCGAGATTCTCGTCGAGCACCGCGCGAATCTCGGCGGCCTTCGCCATGTTTGGATGCGTCCGCAGCAGGCGCGCCAGCATCCAGTGGCCGTGCACCGACGAATGCCAATCGAAGCAGCCGTAGAAGGCGGGATGCAGCGCCTTCGGGGACTTCACCTCCCCGGCGCCATTCATCACATGGTCCAGCTTGTTCGGGTATTCCTGCCGCGCGCATGTCAGCGCCAGCGTCGCGAAACGGTCCGCCGCCGCGTCCGTGAGCGCCAAATCAGCCTCCTGGGCCCGCCCGGCCGCCGCCGCAGCCACCAGCACCCCGACCAGCGTCAGCCTCGCCCACCCCATGGCACCCCCCGCGCAATGGCTGGATTCTATCGGCCGGTTTGCTAGAATGGGCGTTCCGGAGAGATGGCCGAGTGGTTGATGGCACCGCACTCGAAATGCGGAGACGGGGAAACCTGTTCGGGGGTTCGAATCCCTCTCTCTCCGCCAGTGACCACATCCGAGCGCCTTCCCCCAAGGCGCTTTTTTTTGGGCTCCGTCGGGCCCATTCCGATCCCTTGGCTCCCCACGGGTTGAGCCTCCGTGGTTGTGATTAAAATCATATTGAGACTCATCCTCAATATCGTATTCTGGGTCCCACGCGGGCGCCCAGGGGGGCCTGCCCCTGATGGCAGTCGCCCACCGAGGAGGTCCGATGATTCGCATTCGTGTTCCGGCCGGTGTTTTCCAGGCGCTGCTCCAGCGCGATTGGCGCACGCCTTTCACCGAGACGCAGGCTCCGTCCGCCTTCCAGGATCAGGTCGCCGGCCCGGTCCGGGAGCCCTTCCAGATCCGGGAGGCCCCCTGTGCCGAATGAGGCGCAGTGGATCGCCTCCTTCCTGGAGGGGGTGAGACCTCAGGAGGCCCAGGGACTCTCCGACCTGCAGGCGCTGCAGCTGCGGGAGGATATCCGGCTGATGCCATTGCAGCGGGGTGACCGCGCCTTCCTGGAAGCCCTTCCGCAGCTCGGCTCGGCGGACTACACCACGGGGAACGCGTGCGTCTCCTGCACCCGGCGCGAGCAGGTCGAGGGAGTACTCACACTGAACGACGAGACCGCCCTGTTCGGAGGATTCGGCGGCATGCGGTGGCTGAACGCCTCCTGGCGACATTCTGTGGCGGTCCTGAGCCGAGGGAATGACTTCCGGAACGCCCCGCCCTGCCTCCTCCTCTTCGGTGAGGCCGGCGAGCTGGCCCATCACGTGGCCATTCCCGACCCGTCCGCCTGGGAGGCCTTCCTGGACCTGGTCTGCCGGTACCGCGGCTGCTGGACCTGCCTCCAGCACGGCGCCCCGCGACCCGAGGCTGTGCCACCTGGCGAATGCCCCGGCTGGTTGGTGCGAGAGGCCTGGCGGGAGGCCGGCTCCGACCGGGACCTCGACCTGCGGCTCGGAAAGCTCGGGCTGACCCGCTTGCTGGCGCTGCGAAGCATGGAGGGGCTTCACACTTCCCCCCTCCACCCGCAGGATCTTTCGAGCTTCCTCAGCCAGCTCGCCGCCGCGCGCCTCACGACGCAGGTGCGCCTCGGCAACCGGCACTGCCTGCAGGTGCTGGAAGCCCCCGTGGAGCGGCTCGAGATCGGCGCCCGGACCTGGGAGCTGCGGATGGGACCCACAACCCTCCGACTGAACCCGTCGACCCTGGACAGCGTCTGGCTGGTGATCCCCCCCTGGACCCAGGGGGAGCGGCCCCAGATCGAGTGCTACGGCAGGAACGGGGAATCGGTGCTGACCCTCGCCTGCCCCGCCACGCCCAGCCCCCTCGACCAGGCCGGATGGCAGCAGGCCCTGGGGCGCCTGGAGGCTCTGCCTGCCGGCAGGGACGCCGGCCGCCCTGAATCCTTGGCCGCCCCGGCCCGTGGCGGCCGGCGACGGGATTCCTGACCCACCCCGCAGCACCCCGCATTTCCTCCGCACGCCACCCGGCGGGCTCGACCGTTCCACCCCAACCACCCCTCGTCCCGGTGGGCCCCAGGCCCGCCCAGGATGCCCCTGCCCCGAGGAGCCCCATGCGGCCTTCCCCCTTCTCCCATCGCTTCCGGAACCCGGGCCTCGCCGCCAGGCTCGGCTCGCTGACCCTGGCGCTGGCCGCCTCCACCCTCCACCTGGGCCTGGCCGCCGCTCCGGTCCAGGCCGTGGAGTTCGCCCTCGCCCCACAGCCCCTGGCCCAGGCCGTGGCGGCCCTGGCCCGGCAGCTGGGCCTGCAGGTCACCGTGGATCCGAGCCTGCTTGAGGGCCGGGTGTCACCCGGCCTGAAGGGCCTGCTGACCCCCCAGGAAGCCCTACACCAGCTCCTGCAGGGGACGGGCCTGGAAGCGCAGGTCGTGGACCGGCACGTGACCATTCTGAGGACCTCCGAGCAGGTCCTGAAGGAGGTCCGGGTGAAGGCCGGGGCCACCCGGGAAACCGCCACCAGCACGGTCCGCGGCTACCTCCCCCGCCGCTCGGTGACCGCCACCAAGACCGACATCCCGCTCGCCGAAACGCCCCAGGCCGTGTCCGTGGTCAGCCGCGAGCAGATGGAGGACCAGGGTTCGACTTCCCTCAATGACGCGCTGAACTACGCTTCCGGCGTCCGCTCGAACGCCTACGGCGTGGACAGCCGCGGCGACTGGGTCCGGGTGCGCGGAAGCGAGCCGTCCCAGTTTCTCGACGGACTTCAGCAGATCTTCGGATACAACAACAACACCCGGCCTGATCCCTACTCCCTGGAGCGGGTCGAGGTCCTGCGCGGCCCCTCCTCGATGCTCTACGGCCAGGGCAGCACGGGCGGCGTGGTGAACCTCCAGAGCAAGCGGCCCCTGGCCGAGCGGCAGGCGGAGGTCGGACTCCAGCTCGGCAGCTTCAACCGCCGCCAGATCCAGGGCGACGCCACGGGCCCCCTGACCGATGACGGAACCTGGTCGTACCGAGTGGTGGCGCTGGCCCGGAAGAGCGACACCCAGGTGGATTTCGTGCCCGATGACCGCCTCATGGTCGCCCCGTCGCTGGCCTGGCGTCCGGATGCCGACACCAGCCTGGTGGTGCAGGCCCACGTCCAGAAGGACACCACGGGGTCCAGCGCGACCTTCCTGCCCTGGTCCGGCACGGTGCTCCCCAATCCCAACGGCCAGATCCCCACGAGCCGCTTCGTCAGCGAGCCCGGCTTCGACGAATACATCATGCGGCGCGCGACCCTCGGCTACCTCTTCGAGCATCGCTTCGCCAACGGGTGGACGGTCCGGCAGAATCTCCGCTACTCCGCCAACAAGGGCAGCTACCAGTCCCTCTATCCGGCCAGCAATTTCATCGATCCCCAGAACCCTTACCTGGATCCGGACCAGCGCCTCATCAGCCGCTACATCTGGGTCAACAAGCGGGATGGCCATGGCCTCGTGGCGGACCAGTCCCTGGAAGGCACCCTGCGCACGGCGGCGGTGGAGCACCGGATCCTCTTTGGCCTGGACCACAGCCGGTACAGCGAGGAAGCCCAATCCGGTTTCGGCTTCAGCCCCAGCTTCGACCTCTACGCGCCCGAGTACGGCCACTTCACGCCGCCGGAACTCAGTCGGAACCCGGATGTGCTGCAGCGTCAGACGGGCGTCTACCTGCAGGACCACATGAAGCTCGGCAGCCGATGGTCCCTGCTCCTGGGGCTCCGGCATGACCGCCTCAGCAGCGAGCTGGAGGGCGCCACCACCGAGCGCGACCGCGCCACCACCCGGCGCCTCGCCCTGATGCACCACTTCGACCAGGGCTGGTCGCCATACGTGAGCTACAGCGAATCCTTCCAGCCCGTGGCCGGCACCAACTTCTACGGCCAGCGCTACAAGCCCCTGCGCGGCGAGCAGGTGGAGGCGGGTCTCAAGTTCCAGAGCCCCTCGGGCGCCACCCTGGTCAACGTCGCCTACTACGACCTGCGGGAGAAGAACCGCCAGGTCAACGACCCCGTCCAGCCCCTCAACACGCTCCAGGCTGGCGAGACGCGGAACCGCGGGTTCGAAGTCGAGGCCAAGACCCGGATCGGCAAGGCCTTCGAGCTGGTGGCGAACTTCGACCACACCGACCTCGATTCGGAATTGGAGGCCGTTCCCGAAAACCAGGGTTCCCTCTGGGGAAGGTGGCGGTTCAGCCTGGCTGGCGTCACGGGCTGGAATTTCGGTGCCGGTCTGCGCCACACCAGCTCCTTCCGGAATCCCGGGGCGCCCACGGTCGCCGCCACGACGCTGGTGGACCTGATGCTCGGCTTGGACACTGGCAGCTGGCGCTATGCCTTGAACGTCACCAACCTGACGGACAAGATCCATGCAAGCACCATCCTGGGCCGCGGCGACACGTGGTACGGACCCCGACGAAACGTGCAGGCCAGCATCACCTTCCGGTTCTAGTCGAGGAGGCTCGCCATGCCCCGCAGGTTGTTCGTGACACTCCACCGCTGGTTCGGCCTCGGGGCGGCGGCCTTCCTCTTCATCGCCGGCACCACCGGAGCCGTGATCTCCTGGGATCATGAGTTGGACGCCTGGCTCAATCCGCATCTGTTCAAGGCCCGAAACGCGGGCCCGGCCCGACCCATTCCAGAGCTGATCCAGCGCGTCGAGTCAGCGGATCCCCGCGTCCGAGTCACCTTCGCCCCGCTCGCCCTGGAACCCGGCCAGGCGCTGACGGTCTCTGTCGAACCCCGCGTGGACCCCGCGAGCGGCACGCACTTCCAGCCGGGCTACAACCAGGTGACCGTGGATCCGGCCACCGGCGAGATCCAGGGCCGGCGGGAATGGGGGCGGGTGTCCCTGGCCCGCGAGAACCTGCTCCCCTTCCTCTACAAGCTCCACTACAGCCTTCACATGCCGAGGGCCTGGGGCATCGAGCTGGGGGTCTGGTTCATGGGGCTCCTGGCCCTGGCCTGGGTGGCCGACAGCTTCGTCGTCCTCTGGATCTCCTTCCCCTCCCTCCAGGCCTGGGCCCAGTCGTTCCGGTTCCGCTTCCGGCAGGGCGGCTTCCGGCTGGTCTTCGACCTGCACCGCTCCGGTGGCGTGTGGGTGTGGCCGCTGGTGCTGCTGCTGGCCATCACCTCGGTGGGCATGAACCTCAACCGGGAAGTCATGCGGCCGGTGGTGTCTCTGCTCTCGAAGCTCACCCCGTCTCCCCTCGCGGACCGCCCGGTGGCGCCGCCGAATGAGCCCCGGGAGCCCCTGGTGGCGCTTACGGACGTCGTCCACCTGGCCCAGGCTGAGGCCCGGCGGAGGGCTTGGCCCGCACCACCAGGAGCCGCGTTCCTCTCCACGGAGGTCGGCGTCTGGGGTGTGGGGTTTTTCGAACCCGGCCGCGGCCATGGCGATGGTGGCCTGGGCAATCCCTGGCTCTACTTCGATTCGCGCACGGGCCAGCCCGTCGGCGCGGATGTGCCCGGCACCGGGAGCGCGGGGGACTTCGTCATGCAGGCCATGTTCCCGGTGCACTCGGGCCGCATCCTCGGCCTGCCCGGCAGGATTCTCATCTCCCTCCTGGGCTTGGCCGTGTCGACGTTCTGCGCCACGGGCGTCTGGCTCTGGCTGCGCCGGCTCAAGGCCAGGCCACGTTGAGGCGTCGCGACGCCCCTTCCAGGCCCGGATCACAACGCCCCCACGACGCTGCGCTCCGGGCCTGGCGCTCACCCTGGGAAATGGGAATGGCCCGCGTCGGGCGATTCCGGCCAGCCGCGGCCGGATGCGCCGAAGGCTACTTCCCCAGGTGGCGTTTCACGTCTTCGACCGCCGGGCCCACGGCCTCCACCGCCGCCTTGAGCTTGTCGATGGACACGCTGAAGTAGATGGCCCAATCCCTCAGCTCGTAGGGCTGGTGGACGTTGATCCACTCCCGGTCGGCTGGCTGGCGGAGCTTCAGGTTGTCGGACACGGGGCCTCCATGGGGGATGCGGGCAGGGTTGAAGATGTGCAGCAAACTCCCTTCACGCTGGATCCTAGGGCCTTCGGCCGGCCCAGGGCGGACCTTCCCCCCGAACGGTAGAATTCGGCGCCTGAACGGGACGGGAAGCCCCGGAGGTCCCCACCGTCTCACCCGGCCTCCAAGCGCTGGAAGGCGCCCTGGCCGGCGTCCGGCGTGCGGGCGAGGAAGGACTCATAGAGCCGCGTCAGGAACTCCATGAGGACCCACTCGACCGCACGGTGGTCGGCGCGAAGCAGCCGGTTGAGGTGCATGTGCGCCAGGCTGCCCGCAAGGGCGGCCGGCTCGCACTGGACCAGGCCCTCTTCGCAGGCCGCGCGCAGCCTGGAGAGGCCGGACAGGTTCGGGAGCGAGGACGTCCCCACGGGATGGGGGAAGCCGACCTCGAGTTCTTTTCGCACCCGTCGGAACTTCGCCCCCATGGGGTTCCCTCCCTGCCCCAGTGAGTCGAGCTCCTTCCGGAACCCGTCCCGGGCAGCCTGGGCCAGGCGTTTCCGCTCAAGGATGCTGAGCCCCAAGGCCGCCCAGATCGCATCCGTGTCTCGCAGCCCCGCCCGCCAGCGCTTTTCCTGGTCCAGCCCCGTCATCAACTGGTGGAGCACGTGCTCGCTGTCATCGGAGAACCAGGCCTCTGCCAGCTGGAAGCCTTCGGCCCCCCCGTAGCGCTCGAGCTCTGGTTCAAAGGTGTCCACCTGCCATTTCCAGAGGAGCCCCTGGGCCAGGTAGCCCTCGAGGTGTTTGCGAAGCAGCGGAAGCATTTCTGCCAGCAGCCGGAAGGGCAGGCCATGGAACCGGATCCTGAGGTGGGGGGCGGGGTCGCGGTACCGCACGAAATGCCAGCGATCCCAGAGTCCCTGCTTCCGGGTCACGCGCAGCAGAGGTTCCAGTTCCACAAGCAGTCGATCCGCGCTGGCCGCGCCGCAGTAGAGCTTGAGGTAGAGCCAGCTCGAACCGGGCGGATAGGCACGGGGTTCTCCGGTCTCCACCACCGGGGGCAGAGGCCGGGGGTCCACCCGCGGGGTCGTCGCGGCCTCGAAGGGGATCACCAGTTCGTGGGCGAAGCGCCCCTCGGGCGACGTGACCAGGGCCTCGTCCTGGGCCGGGTACGACTCGGTCAACACGAAGGCTGGACGGCTGGTCACCAACTGATGAAGGGTCTCCACCCAGAGGGCCTGGTCCAGGTCGATCGGCAGCTGATTGTCCGCATCCGCGAGAACCACGTGGCGGGGCAGGCCCCGGCGGGCCCGCAGCAGCTGGAAGGCTCCCACGGCGCCATCCGCCGTATCGCGCAACGCCTGCTTCAGTTCGGCGGCTTCGATCCGCCACTGGGCCTTTGCGATGACGTGCCGGCCGTGGACCAGCCGCGGGAGATACGGCTGTCCTGAGAGCACACCCCAGGACCAGCCTCCCGGCCGCCCGTCCTGATCCTGCAGATGGGCCAGGAAGCGGTACACGGCCGGGCCCCGCATGAAGTTGTGCGCCGAAGCCAGTCGAGGCACCACCTCGAGCCCCGTGCGGGCTGAGACCAGATGCACGCGATCGCCCCGCACGGTGACGAGAAGGTCGGCGGGCTGGATCACCCGGTCGGGCGGGGCGCCTGAAGCGGAAAGGAAGGGGATCTCGTGGCCCCGGAGCGCGGGCCGCGCCAGGACATTCCCCGTCCGCCCCTCCGGCACGTGCACCACTTCGGCGAAGACCGCTTCCGGACGGGCGGCCTCCTCCCGGTGGAGGTGGCGCCGGAGGGAAGCCTCGATCGCGGGATCCCCCGAGGCGAACCGCCCCAGCCATCTGGCCGCAGAGGGGCCGGAGTAATGCTCCATCCAGAAGGTGAACGCACCTCGATCCAGGGCCGCGACGCTGGCGGCGGAGAGGGTGGTGAGGGCGGCGAAGGAGGCGGGAAAGGGCTGGGGATCGGGATTCGAAAGGGCCGCCACATCCGCGTCCGCCAGCTCCCAGACGGGCGCCGTGCACCACCGGGCGACCTGGGAGAGCAAGTACTGATCCCGCGGGGTGACCTCCGGGGAAGAAAGGGGCCCCTGGATCGGCAGGTCCTCCAGCAGGGTGCCCTCCGCGACGGGCGCCCCCTCGAAGCCAATCCCGCTCTCCTCGTCCAGGACCTCCAGCAGGGGCACCCATCGGGATTCGTAGCGCTCCTGGAAGGCCTTTCGGAACCGGTCCAGGGCGCCTTCTTTCGGCGGGGGCGTCAGCCGGCGCAGGGTTTCGGCACCCTGCTCGAGTGCCCGCTGCACGGCCGGCGAGAGGGCCAGGTCCGGCGCCGGACGGAAGAGATCCACCTGGATCACGTCCCGGCTGTCCGCGGGGATGCCCAGCCGGGCCAGCGAGGGGAGCAGCGGCCCGTACCCCCCGGGATGCGCCCCGACCGGCGAGGCTCGCAGCGCGTTCAACTCCGATTCGAGCGCCGCGATGCCTTCCGAACCGGCATGCACGAACGAGCTGCCCTTCAGCTTCCCTGCCATGTGGCCCAGCGGATCCCCGCTGGTGAGGGCGGGCTGGAGGTCCCCGCAGAGCACCTGCGTCTCGACCAGGCGGTCGAGGTAGGCCTTCGCCACCTCCACCTTCACCTTCGCGAACGACGCCAGGCGGGCCGCGAGATCCTCCAAGCTGATGCCATCCGCGGCCGCCTTGAGCACGAAGTCCAGGTGGGGCGTGGCTTCCACGGCCTCCAGGTGATAACTCCGTTCCTGCCCGGAGCGGTCCTTCCGCTCCAGGTAGCGATGCCAGCCCCCGCAGGCATGCAGGCTCGAGTTGGGGCGGAAGGAGAGGGAGGCCCGGACCTCCGGATCCTGCGCCAGACGGTCCACCAGCCGCTCCATCACCCCCCAATCCAGACGAACGGCCTTGCGGGAAGCCAGCCAGGGAGACACCGAAAGTCGGCTGGCCTCCCCCCAGGTTCCGGTGGACACGCCCGCGAAAAGGCCGAAGGGCGTGGCCCGGCGGCTCATCCGGAGGAGGTACCTCAGGAGCGCCCGCTCCACCCGCGTCGCGGCCTCCGCATCCAGCAGGCCGTCCAGCCAGAGATCCAGCCTGGCGGCGAGGTCCGGGCTGGCCAGGGCCACGGCCTCGCGGACCGCCTCGGCGCGCAGGAGGTCCCGGAGGATGCCGCGCGAGGCGTTCCGCGAGGCTTCAGGGCTGGCCGCCCCGGGCGCGGGCCCCAAGGGGTCGAGCGCATCCAAGGGGAGGCTTGGGGTGCGCAGGACGAAAAAGTCCGCGGCCTGGCAGGTGGGGGAAAGGGGCATGGGTGGACGCTTCCCGGGAGGAGCAGACAGGAGAACACCCTTCGCGCCGTAGTGCTTCGCAGACCGCCGAACGGTGTCACCTGCGGGTCCCAACGGTTGAAGTCGTGGTTAGATACCGTTGATGGAAAGGCGTTGGATGTTTCCCCAGATGGGCTCATTAACGAGGTCGCGCCCGATCGCGCCACCGAGGAGCCGTCATGACCAGCGCACTTTCCTTCCGCAAGGAATCCATCCAACCATCGAGTTCGGCCAGCGCATCCATCCATCGCCCGCAGGATGTGGCTCCGGGTGTCCATGGCCTGAAGGCCGCCCATGAACAGAGGAACGTCGCGATCACGACCACTATCACTCTCACCATCCCCACACTCTGAGGACCATCTCCGGTTCGCCGAACTCGAAGCGCAGGATCATCAACAGTCGGCATTCACGTGGACTGAGCTCTTCCCTCTGCAAAAAAACTGGCGATTGATGGGGGTCTGCTATCTACTCTGGGTCCTGTTCCTTCTGCATAGCCACTGGGCATCTCCCCGGATTACCTCGGGCTGGATCTGGACGAGCATCCTCACGGCGCCCCTCACCCACATCGGTGCGTTCGCATTCATGGCCCCGCTGCCCTGGATCCTCTGCCGCCGGGTTCGGGCTCCGTGGGGCTTCATCCTGGGGCTCGTCCTCTCCATCTTCATCTGCGAGCTGGTGGCGATCCTCCTCCCGCTGCTGGATGGATGGCTGTACACCCAGGCGCACGTCATATTCGATCGCGCCAGGCTTCTCGCCGTCTATGTCGCCCTGGTTGGCCCAGCCATGATGGTCGTGGGAGGACTCATCGCAGCCCGCGTTCACGCTGAAGTGCTTCGGAAAGCCTCCGAGACGGAAGCCCAAATCGCCAAGAACCGCCTGCTCCAGGGCCAGGTCCACCCCCATGTGCTGTTCAACGCCCTGAACGGCCTCGCGGAGCTGGTCCACAAGGATCCGAAGGCCGCCGAAGGGGCCATCCGGCACCTCTCCGACCTGCTGCGGCGCATCCTCGTCGCCACCGAACACGCGCGCCTGCCTCTCTTCGAAGAGCGGAAGGTCGTCACCGACTTCCTGGCCCTGGAGGCCATCCGGCTGGGAGACCGGCTCCGGGTCACCTGGGAATGGGACACGGCGCTCGATGGCCTCGAGCTGCCGCCCCTGCTCCTCCAGCCCCTGGTCGAAAACGCCATCAAGCATGGGATCGCGCCGAGCATTCCGGGCGGGGATCTCGTCCTCCGGGCGCAGGCCAGGGAGGGCGCCATCGTGCTCGAGGTGTGGAATTCCGGAAAACCCTTCCGCGACACCGGGGGAGGCGGCGGCATCGGCGTGCGGAACCTCCGCTCGCGGCTGGCGCTGAACTTCGGCGACAAAGCCAGCCTCTTCATCGGGCCGTCGGCGCCGGGTACGCTCGCCCGCATCACCATCGAGGCAACTCAAGTAGAATTCCCCCATGAAGCCGCTGAAAGTCCTGGTCGTTGATGACGAGCCCCTGGCGCGGGAGCGTCTCTCCCGCCTGCTGCAGGAAGCGGGCTGCGACCTGATTGGCGAGCTCGGCGACGGCGTGGCCCTCCTCGACTGGCTGAAGGCGCCCCACGACGTGGTGGATGTCATCTTCCTCGACATCCAGATGCCCGGCCTGAGCGGGCTGGAAGTCCTGGCCGAGGTGCCGGACGGCCCGCCGGTGGTGTTCGTCACGGCCTATTCGTCCTACGCCGTTCGCGCCTTCGAGCTGGCCGCCGTGGACTACCTGCTGAAGCCCGTGTTCGAGGACCGCCTCGGCAAATGCCTCCAGCGCCTGCGCGACCGGCTGGTCCGGCGGCTCAGCCCCGCGGAGCTGAAGGTCCTCGTGCCGGCCCCGGTGCGGTTCCCCATCCGGGTGGATGACGGCGAGATCTACATGGAGCTGGACCACATCACCCACTTCGAGCTGGACAGCGACCACGTGTGGGCTTGCCGGGGTCCCAACCGCTACCTGACCCGCTGGGCGACCCTGGCGGAAGTCGAGCAGGCCTTCCCCGATGACGGATTGCTCAGGATCCAGCGCCACCTCCTCCTGCGCCCCCGGATGGTGAAGGGCATCCGCCCCGCCTCCGTGGGCCGCATCAAGGTCATGGTCGCCCCCAAGGTGGAACTGGTCGTCAGCCGCGCCATGACCCCGCGCACCAAGGAATGCATTCGTTCCAACGGACAGTGACCGCCTTGGCGCAGGCCATCGCTTCAATCCTCCGCCGAACGACGGCCCCCTTCCCACCCGGGGGAGCCTGGGCCGGGGGACTGGCCTGAGACAGGGGAATTCGTGCGAGCGAGGCCAGAGCGTTGCCCGGAACCTCTGTGGCAGCGGACCATACGCCGAGCCTGGCGTCCCATCTGACGCGTTTCTCGTGGTGGGAAGTTTCACTTTTTTTACGCGACCTTAACAAAAATTAACAAGTCTCCGGGCGCTCCGCGTTAGATGATTTTTCTGTCATCAACATCGTGTCCTCAGGAGACCACCATGAAGGTCGTCACGCGACTTGCTCTCTGGAGCCTGTGCCTAGCCCTGCTCGGCATGGGTTCCACAACCGTCTGGTCACAGCCCGCCACAAATGAGAAGAATCATGGGCGGCATTCAGGTTGGGAACACAAGCCCAACCACATCCGCATCCTCACCCAGCCCGCCAGCCAGACCGTGGTGCTCGGGCAGGCGGTCGACTTCACGGTCGAGGCCGTGGGCAAGCCCGCGCACCTCCACTACCAGTGGCGGAAGGATGGCGTGCGGCTCGATGCCCACACCGCCACCTACCACATCGCGGCCACGACTCCCGCCAGCGCCGGTTCCTACACGGTGACCGTGAGCAACCCCACCGGCCACGTGACCAGCGCGCGGGCCGTGCTGACCCTCAACGCGCCCCCCGTCATCCAGGCCCAGCCCGCCAGCCTCACGGTGGTCCAGGGTGGCACCGCCACCTTCTCGGTCTCCGCCAGCGGCTCCGGCACCCTCGGCTACCAGTGGCGCAAGGGCGGCAATCCCGTCGCCGGCGCCACGGCCGCCAACCTGACCCTCGCCTCCGTGACCGCGGGAGACGCGGGCGCCTACGACGTGGTCGTGACCAACGCGCTGAACGGCACCGTCACCGCGACGACCTCCCTGGCGGCGACCCTCCAGGTCAACGTCCCCCCGACCATCACCAGCCAGCCGCTGTCCCAGACGGTGGACCTCGGCGGCGGCGCGACCTTCGCCGTGGCCGCCACCACAAACGGCGGCACGCTGAGCTACCAGTGGCGCAAGGACGGCCAGCCCCTGGCCGGCGCGACCCTCGACACCTTCACCCTCGCCGCCGTGGCCGGCACGGACGCGGGCACCTACGACGCGGTGGTGTCCAACAGCCTCAACGGCACCACCACGACGGCCACGTCCCTCGGCGCGGTGCTGACGGTCCACGAGCCGCCCACCATCCAGACCCAGCCCCAGAGCCGGACCGTCCAGCCCCCCGACGCCGTGACGTTCACGGTGGCGGCCCTGTCCAACCACGGCGGCCCCCTCACCTACACCTGGAAGAAGAACGGCACCGCCATCCCCGATGCCACCAGCGCCTCGTACACCGTGGCCTCGACGGAATTCCCCACCAATGGCGACGCCTACTCGGTCCTCGTGAGCGACGGCGTGTTCAGTGTGGAAAGCCAGACCGTCTACGCCCAGGCCTCCGTGCCCTCCCCGGTCTACGCCGGCGATCCCGTGCCCGTGCCGAGCCGTCCCCTCACCGTACTCCCCTCCTTCCACGTGGACCCCGTGCAGTTCCCCAACGGCGCCTTCCGCCTCGGCTATGACGAGACCCTGAAGAACCCCGTCTGGACCGCCTACGTGAACTTCCCGGTCCACCAGCCCTACGCCAACTCCCAGGCCGACTACACCCAGGACCTCCGGCTGGCGGCCCCACAGGTCGGCAAGACCGACTACAACGGCATCTACACCGGCGGCGCCGGCGTGCCCAACAGCTACGACCGCGGCCACCAGGTGCCCCGGGCGGACATCTCGTACCGCTACACCCCCGTGGCCGGCGACGACGCCACCATGATGTCGAACCTCGTGCCCCAGATCTCCCAGTTCAACCAGCAGACCTGGCAGCGCCTGGAAGAGGCCATCGGCGGCAACCAGGGCGGCGACACCGACGGCCTCACCTCCTTCAAGGGCCGCGTGTGGGTCTACACCGGATCGGTGTTCCCCGCTGAGCCCGCCTGGTGGAACTCCACCGTCACCCCCGGCCTCCGCATCGCCATTCCCACCGCCTGCTACAAGATCGTCGTTTCCGAATCCACCCCCGGCGAGCCCAAGGTCCTGGCGGTCCTCATGCCGAACGTGTGGGGCCTCGTGAACGCCGACGCCACCCTCACCCAGTACGTCACCTCGGTGGCCCGCATCGAGTCCCTCACGGGCCTGAACTTCTTCCCGAACCTCTCGAGCCTGGCCCCTGGCCTGGACATCCCCACCTGGAAGGCCACGGTCGATGTCCGCGGCTGGCGCGTGCCCTTCGAACAGGCCGCGGGACCCAACGTGCACATGGTCGAGCCCAGCTGGAACAGCAGCGTGGCCGTGGATGACGCCGTAACCTTCGTCGGCGCCGCCACCCCGGCCTCCGCCGCCGCTCCCGGCACCACCATCGCCGCCACCACCTGGACCTTCGGCGACGGCACCCCCGCGGCCACCGGCACCACCACCAGCCACGTCTTCACCTCCGGCGGCTCCTTCAATGTCTCCTTCACCGCCCAGGACAGCCTTGGCGCCAGCAACACCATCACCCGCGTCATCACCGTGACCGGCGGCAACACGCCCCCGGTCCTCACGGGTCTGGCCAACCAGGCCACCACCGTGGGCACCCCTGTCACCGCCACCTTCACCGTGGCCGATGACATCACCCCGGCCGGCTCGCTCTCCGTCACCGCCACCGCCGACAACACGACCCTGCTCCCCGGGCCCCTGGTGGTCACCAACACCAACGGCGCCTGCACCCTCCTGCTCACCCCTGCCGCCGGCGAGAGCGGCGTGGCCACCGTCACGGTGACCGCCACTGACGCCAGCGCCGCGATCGCCACCACCACCTTCACCCTCACCGTGAACGCGGGCGGCGGATCAGGCCAGCCCGTGCTGATCATCAGCCAGTACTACGAGGGCGCCAGCTTCAACAAGTGGATCGAGGTCACCAACGTCGGTGGCGGCACCTACGACGCCGCCACCACCCCGCTCTACCTGGGCCTCTGGACCAACCCCAACACGTCGAACACCTTCAAGACCGCCCTCATTCCCGGCACCCTGGCCCCCGGCGCCAGCCTGCTCTTCAAGAACACCGGGGCCGTGCTTCCCGCCGCCACCAACCTCACCAACGGCGGCAGCGCCATCGGCAACAACAACGTGATCAACTTCAACGGCAATGACGCGGTGTTCATCACCACAGTGGCCACCGCCACCTCCGCGGCCTGGGACGCCCGCACGGACACCATCGGCGACCTCAGCTGGGGTGCCGCCAATCCGGGCGCGGACAAGAGCTTCTACCGCATTCCCAGCGTGGTGTCGGGGAACCTGACCTTCACCGCCGCGGAGTGGATCCAGAAGACCATGGCGGAAGTCGATGCCGCCGCGGACGCCGACACCTGGCGCCTCGGGTTCCACATCTACCTGCACTGACCCGCCTCCGGCGGCCCCAGGCCGCACGGACGAAAGAAGGAGAGGGCCCCGCTTGGGGCCCTCTTTCCGTCTCAGGGAAGGACCGATTCCAGCACGGCGGTGAGGACCTTCAGGCTGAACGGCTTCTGGATGAAGGCCGTGGGCTGCACGCCCCGCAGGGATTCGATGGCTTCGCGCTCGTTGTAGCCGCTCACCAGCACCACCTTCACCTCGGGATCGCGGGCCTTCATCTGGAGGAAGGCCTCCTGCCCACCCATGCGGGGCATGGTGAGGTCCATGAACACCAGGGCGAAGCGCCCCGGTTCGAAGCGCTCCAGCGCCTCGAACCCGTCCCGGGCGGCCGACACCTGGAAGCCGAGGTGCTGCAGCATGCTGCCGTAGCTGAAGCGCAGGTCGGCCTCGTCGTCCACCACCAGCACCCGGCCCGCGAAGCGGCCGCCGCTGGCGGACGCGACCGGCGCGGGGGCCCCGGCGGCGGTCGCCTCGGTGGCGGGGAACAGGACGCGGAAGGTGCTGCCCCTTCCCGGTTCGGACTGGATCTCGATGCCGGCGCCGTGACCCCGGAGGATGCCCAGCATGGCGGAGAGGCCCAGGCCGCGCCCGGAGCCCTTGGTGCTGAAGAACGGGTCGAAGAGCCGTTCCAGGACCTCGGGCGTCATGCCGCAGCCCGTGTCCTCGACCCGCAGCTGCACGTACCGCCCCGGGTGGAGGTTCTGGCCCGCGAAGGCGATGTCCGCCTCCTGCCGGCTCACCAGCCGGAGGGAAGTCCCGACGCGAATGGTGCCGCCTTCCTCGCCGATGGCCTCGGAGGCGTTCGTCACGAGGTTCATCACCACCTGCTGGATCTGGGCGGCGTCGCCCTCCAGGGCCGGCAGTCCTTCGGCGAGCTCGTATTCCAGGCGGACCATCTTCGAGATGGACACCGTCAGGAGGTGGGTGATCTCGGCCACCATCCGGCTCAGGTCCAGGGGTTCCACCACGAAACGGCCCCTGCCGGAATAGGCGAGCATCTGCCGGGTGAGCCCCGCGGCCTTCTGGATGGTGGCCTCCATGTTCGCCAGGTAGGGGGCCGACGATGCGCCGGGTGGCAGCTTCATCTGGGCGAGGTCCAGGTTCCCCAGCATGGCGCTCAGCAGGTTGTTGAAGTCGTGGGCGATGCCCCCGGCCAGGACCCCGAGGCTCTCCAGCTTCTGGGCCTGGCGCATGGCCTCCTCGTTGCGCCGACGGTCCGAGATGTCGGTGAACATGGTCAGCCAGCGGTCCCCGATGAGCGCCGCCTGGATCTCGAGCTGGGCGGTCCGGCCGTCCCTGCAACGCACGGGGAACTCCGCGGGCGGCACCAGGCCGTCGGTGGCGGCCGCCCGCCCGCAGGCCACGATCCAGGCGTGATGGGCCTGCTCCCGCAGCGAGGGATCGGGATAGGCCAGCTCCCACCAGGCGTCGATGGAGGGCAGGTCCGCCACGGAATAGCCGAGCACCTTCTCGAACTGGTGATTCACGTAGTCCAGGCGGCCATCAGAACCGGAGACGGCGATGGCGATCGGCGAATGCATGACCAGGGCCCGGAAGTGGGCCTCGTTCTGGCGCTGGGCCTCCAGGGAGGCGGCCAGGCGCTCGTGCTCCCGGTGGTAGGCCGCCAGCACGACCCAAAGGATCAGGATGCACACCAGGCTGCAGAGCACGAATCCCGTGACCAGATCCAGGAAGCGGGCGTCGGCGGTGGGAAAGGCCCAGACCAGGTCGGGGTGGAGATGCTCGAACCACAGCAGGCTCACGCCATTGGCCAGGTGCAGCCCCATCATCAGCCAGCGGGTGCGGCCCTGGAAGAAGATGACCAGGTACATCGCCGCCGTGAAGAAGAACAGGCCGATGCTGCCCTGGGATCCGGCGTTGCCGAACCAGATCAGGTCGAGGGTGATCATCAGGAGCAGGAAGAGGAGCTTCTTCCCGTAATGACCGCGATGGGTCGCCCCGTGCAGCAGCAGGCAGACGGCGCCGAAGGCGAATACCGCGATGTTGACGAAGGGCGGCAGGCTCTGAGGGAAATTCAGGGGCACAACCACGAAGATCGCCGCCAGACCGCCAAGCAGGGTCAGGCCGCGGAACATCCGCTGCTCGATGGTCGCGGATTCGTCCTCGAAGGCCCTTCGGAAGGGCGCGAGGGCCCGCTCCCGCCAGGTCGGACGAGTGGTTTCAGGGCGCTCGGAGGGAGTCTGCACAGAGGGCTCGTGGGGCGTGATGGATCGTTGCGGGCCGGGTTGCAGCATTAGAGCAGCCTCCCGGCCCGAGGGTGATGCCCAACGTGATTCCCGTCACCCCGTCCGGCCAGAGGCGCCGGTACTCTGGGGGGGCCGCTCCGGCCTGCGGAACCGGCACGCTGCCCCCTGGAGGCCCTGTGACTGCCCTGCTCGAAACCCTCGAACCGAAGACCATGTGGTCGTACTTCCTCGAACTCTCCAGGATCCCGCGCGGATCCAAGAACGAGGCCGCCGCCGCCGCCTGGGTGGCCGACCAGGCGAAGGCCCTGGGCTGCGAAGTCGAGCGTGACGAGGTCGGGAACGTCATCATCCGGAAGAAGGCCACGCCCGGGAAGGAGAACCGCCCGACGGTGTGCCTCCAGGCCCACGTGGACATGGTCTGCGAGAAGAACGAGGGCACGGACCACGACTTCACCCGCGATCCCATCCAGGTGTGGAAGGACGGCGACCTGCTCCGCGCCAAGGGCACCACCCTGGGCGCCGACAACGGCATCGGCGTGAGCGCCGCCCTGGCCGTGCTGGCCAGCAAGGACATCGCCCACGGACCCATCGAAGTGCTGATCACCATCGACGAGGAGACGGGCCTCACCGGCGCCAACGGCCTGCAGCCCGGCCGCCTCAAGGCCAAGTTCCTCCTGAACCTCGACAGCGAGGAGGAAGGCTTCCTCACCATCGGCTGCGCCGGCGGCGTGGACACCATCGCCACCCGGAAGCTCACCCGCGTCGCCCCGCCCGCGGGCGCGCGCGCCTACCGCCTGAAGGTCTTCGGCCTCAAGGGTGGCCACTCCGGCATCGACATCAACGCCGGCCGGGGCAACGCCATCCGCATCCTGGCCCAGCTGCTCGGCTTCCTGAAGCCCGCCTTCGGCCTCGCCCTCGCCTCCATCAAGGGTGGGAACAAGCGCAACGCCATCCCCCGCGAGGCCTCCGCAATCATCTTCCTCGATCCCGCCAAGGAGCAGGCCTTCCGCGAGGCCCTGGCCACCCACGAGGCCCACTGGCGCGCCGCCTTCGGCGCCTTCGACCCGGGCCTCCACCTGGCCCTTGAGCCCGGCGAGGCCGCCCAGGCCATGTCCCCCGCCGACGCGGACGCCCTCATCAACCTGCTGCTCTCCCTGCCCCACGGCGTGGAGGCCATGAGCCCCGACATCAAGGGCCTGGTCCAGACCTCCACGAACATGGGCGTCATCGAGACCCATGACGACGTGGTGGAAGTGAACCTGCTCACCCGCAGCTCCATCGACGCCTCCAAGGTCGCCCTCTCCGAGCGCATCGCCGCCACCTGCGCCCTGGGCGGCTTCCAGTCCCACACCACCGGCGGCTATCCCGGCTGGAAGCCCGAGCCCGACGCCTCCCTGGTCCGCATCGTCAACGATGCCAACCAGGCCGTGTTCGGCAAGCCCCTGGAGATCATGGCCATCCACGCCGGCCTGGAGTGCGGCCTCATCGGCGAGAAGTACGCCGGCATGGAGATGGTCTCCTTCGGCCCCAGCATGTGGGACGTGCACACCCCCGACGAGCACGTGAGCGTGCCCTCCGTCGGCAACTTCTGGAAGCTGCTGGCCAGCGTCCTCGAGTCCGTCTAGCCCATCCGATCACGGCCCTTGGCCCAGGCCCGGGGCCGTGATAACCTTGCTGCTTCCGCCTGTCCGCGGAAGCCACGGGAGAGTTGTCCGAGTGGCTGAAGGAGCACGATTGGAAATCGTGTAACGGTCAAAAGCCGTTCGGGGGTTCGAATCCCCCACTCTCCGCCAGAAAGCCCCGTCACCGTGAGGTTTCGGGGCTTTTTCTTGATCGGGGCTCCGGGGATCCAGGCCTGATTCCCCATCCCCCGGGGCCTCCCCGGCGGCTCATCACCTGGTCACCTGCGAACCCGAAGCTCACCTCCGGTCGCAGGTCACTTTCGGATCGGCGGGGATCAGCGCGATGTGGCTGTGGATGAGGTAGGGGCGGGTGTTGGCCGGGTCGTGGCAGGTGTCGCAAAGGGGGATGATGTAGACCGTCCGGTCGGTGAGCCCGGGCACGCCGGCCTTCTTGACGTGGCCGCCGTGCTTGAAGGCGCCTGAACACCCGACCGCGCTGCATCTGGACTGATCGGTGCCTGCGAAACGGTCCGGGTGGAACTTCACCCAATGGTTGTTCCAGCCTTCGCAGGGGCATGTCCCCTCCCCGGCCTCCGGCACGTTCACCACGTACATGGGAGCTTCCCTCATGTTCATGCCGGTCACCTCGGATCGCAGGTGGCCCTGGGGTCGGCGGGGACCCTTGAGACGTGGTCGTAGATGTAGTACGGCCCGATGTTCTCGGCGCTGTTGCACGCCGCGCACAGCGGAACGATGTAGACCGTCATGTCGCCGGCCTTCCGGACGTGTCCCCCGTGCTCGAACTTCCCGGCGCATCCGACGGCGCTGCAGTCCAACTGGAGCATGGCGGCGAGCTTGTTCGGATTGAACTTCACCCAGTGATTCTTCCAGCTTCCGCATGGACACGTCAGATGGCCCGTATTCGGCACGTTGATGACTTGCATGCTTCCTCCCTCACGCCTCGCGGCGCAGACCTTGGGTCTTTCATGAAACGCCAGTGCCCGCTCACCCCCGACAAAAAACAGTCGAACGGTCGATTCGGGGGTCCCAACGGTCATGGCACGCCTCGTCCAGCTGACGCTCACCTTCCAATGGGCCCGCCGCCTAAATGGCATCGACGATCCTGGTGTAAAGCCCCCGGCTAGGTCTGGCGACCTGTGCGGTTGGGGGGTCGGCGGGCTTTATGTAAACCGGAATACAACGGTGCCGACCTCTGGTAGGATCCTCCTCCATGACTGACCCCTTGCGCCACCTGGACGCCCCCTCGCGACGCACCGTCCAGGCGTACCTGGATGCCGCGCTGCAGTACGCCGCCGACGGCATGAAGGAGTTGTTCACGAAGAACTGCGAGTTCACAGGTGCCCTTTCCGCGGGAAAGCTGCGGGGTCGCCAGGTGATCGAGTCCCACTTCCGCCAGGCCTTCAAGGGGATCAGCAGCCGAGGCGCCACGGTTCTGAAGGGTGTGACTGTGCGGGACCGGAATGTGGTGCTCGAGTGGGAAATCCTGCCGCTAGGCAGGCCCGATGCCGAGCCCGCCAAAGGCCGAACGATCCTGGACCTGGATGCCTCCGGCCTGATCGCCCGCATCAAGATGGAATGGAGCCCCCGCCAGATCTTCAACGGTGGGGACTGAGGCGCTCTGCCGAAGCCTGGCTTGTTCGCGTTAATTTCGCTACCCTCGACCCATGGACGTCGTCCCCATGGAGTCTCCGACTGCCGCGCTCCCGGGCGGACCTCCCCGCCGCATCGCCCACCTGGACATGGATGCCTTCTTCGCATCGGTGGAACTGCTGGACCACCCCGAGCTGAGGGGACTTCCAGTGGTGGTGGGCGGGCGGCGCGGCCCGGCGCCCGGGGACGCCTATCCGCGGCTGAAGGCGTATGTCGGCCGCGGCGTGGCCACCACGGCGACCTACGAGGCCCGCGCCCTCGGCGTGCACAGCGGGATGGGTCTCATGAAGGCCGCCGCCTTGGCCCCGGAGGCGATCCTGCTGCCCGCCCACCACGAGGCCTACGCCCGGGTTTCCCGCGCCTTCAAGGCCGCCGTGGCGGAGGTGACGCCGCTGATCGAGGATCGGGGCATCGATGAGATCTACCTCGACCTGACGGACGTTCCCGGCCCGTCCGTGGACGTGGCCCAGCGCCTCAAGGAAGCGGTCCGCCAGGCCACGGGGCTCACCTGCTCCATCGGCATCACCCCGAACAAGCTGCTCTCCAAGATCGCCTCCGAGCTGCAGAAGCCGGACGGGATCACCGTCCTGGGCCTGGAGGACATCCCCGCGCGCATCTGGCCCCTGCCCTGCTCCGCCATCAACGGCATCGGCCCCAAGGCCACCGCGAAGCTGGCGGGCCATGGCATCCACACCATCGGGGACCTTGCCGGGGCCGATCCGGCCTGGCTGGTCACGCAGTTCGGGAAGAGCTACGGGGCTTGGCTGCACCAGGCCGCCCTCGGCCGGGACGACCGCCCCCTCACCCTGGTCCGCGAGCCCAAGTCCATCAGCCGCGAGACCACTTTCGAACGCGACCTGCATGCGAAGCAGGACCGGGAGGCGCTCTCGCGCATCCTCCTCGACCTCTGCGAGCGATTGGCCCAGGATCTCGCGCGCAAGGGCTACCTGGCCCGCTGCGTGGGCATCAAATTGCGCTTCGATGACTTCTCCACCGTCACGCGCGACCAGTCCCTGCCGCTGCCGGTCGGCGACGCCGCCGCGCTGCGCGAGGCCGCCCGCGCGAGCCTCAAGCGCGTCCCCCTCGATAGCAGGCTGCGCCTCCTGGGCCTCCGGGCCGGGGCCCTGCAGAAGGTCGACGAGGCCCGTCCCTACGAGATCGGCGAAGCCGCGCCCGCCTCCTCCGGCGTCTCGGAGCCGGGGCTCTTCGACCATCTGGAGGACTGAGGCGGCGCGTATTCCCATACCGATTCGAAGCAACGAAAAAGGGGCCTTTCGGCCCCTTTTTCGTTGCGGCGGAAGCGCCTACTTCTTCTTGGCGGGCTTCGCAGCCTTGGCCTTGGGCTTGGCAGCCTTGGCGGCCTTCGACGCCTTGAAGCTCATCGACTTCGAGGCGGCGATCTTGATGGGGGCGCCGGTCTGGGGGTTGCGGCCCGTGCGAGCCTTGCGGCTCTTCTGGCTGAAGGTGCCGAAGCCGACGAGGGTGACCTTCCCGCCCTTGTTCACGTGGGCGGCGATGGTGGCGAGCGCGCAGTTGAGCGCGGTAGCTGCGGCGACCTTGGTGATGTCGGCAGCCTTGGCGAGCGCGTCAACTAGTTCAGCCTTGGAGAGGTTTTCGGCCAAGGGAGGCCTCCTGTGTGTAAAGCGCCAACGGGCGCCGGTTGTGATGACGACTGGCGAGTGCGCCATGCCGCTAGGATATTGCCCCAATTTCCGCACAGATCAAGTTCAGAAAATGTCTTCATTTTTGATGCGGGCCCTCATCCCCGCTGGGATTCCGGCCGGCCGTCCCCCCCGGCCCTGCCGGCTGAGAGGGCAAATTCCCAGGCGCCATCAGGGTTTCCGCACGATGGCCGTTCCGGCCGGTCGGCCCGGATCCAGGCCGGGGCAGGCTCCGGGAGGGGTGAAAAAACTTTCTCGCCCCCCGCCGAGAGGGCCCGGATGGGGGACCGAACGGCTCACTTTCCGGGCATCCGCTTGAGGTCCATGCGCGACGCCCGCCGGGGGAGACGGGTGGAAAGCTTCTTCAGAAAGCCCTGGTCATGGCACTTTCCGCAGGTGGCGTCCATGTTCTGCTGGGCGACTTTGGAGCCCGGATGGTTCCTGGGCACCACATCGTGCGCATGACCGTGGCAGGTGGTGCAGGTGGGGGCGTGATCCTTCCCCTGCTTCCGGGCGACACCGTGGACGCTGTTCGAATAGTCCTGCCCTTCGTGGTCGTGGCAGCGCACACAGAGAGGTGGCGGCAGCTTCTCCGCATGCGGCAGGGTGGTGATGGCGGTGTGGCAATCCACGCAGGCCAGCTTGCCGTGGGTGCGCGTGCGGAAGGTATCGAGGTTCATCGTGTCGTGGCAGGCCACGCAGTCCCGCGCATCGGGCGGCGCGGCGGACAGGGCCAGGGCGAGGCAGCTGGCGAGCAGCAGGCGCATGGGTCCTCCTTGGGAAAGATGACCCACGCTAGCACAGCCCTGATCAAATTCCGTAGGTCTTGTAGAAGTACCAGGCCGACAGGACGAAGCCGATCACCACGACGCCGGTGCGGACGGTGGCCCGGCCGACCCGGTGGGCCATGTGGGAACCGAAGAGGCCTCCCAGGCCCGCGGCCACGGCCATGGGCACCACCAGCATCCATTTCACGTTGCCCGGGTGGCGGATGAATTCCATCGCCAGGAAAGCGAAGATGGCGATGCCGTTCATGCAGAGGGCCAGCAGGTTCTTCAGGCCGTTCATCTGGTGGATGTCCGTGAGGCCCAGCAGGCTCAGGGCGGCCAGCATCAGGATGCCGATGCCCGCGCCGAAGTACCCGCCGTAGATGCCCACCACGAACTGGAAGGCCATGGCCGCGATCCACCAGCCCGGCGTGCGCTCGTGGCCGTGCACCTTCTTGAGCAGCTTGTTGACCGGCTCGTTGGCAGCCAGCAGCACGGTGGCCGCCAGGATCAGCCAGGGCACCAGCTGGTCGAACACCTTCTGCGGCGTGACGAGCATGAGCCACGCCCCCAGGGCGCCGCCGATGAGCGAAGGGGGCATGAGGCGGATCGCGAAGGCGCGGATGCCGGCGAGATCCTCCCGGTGGCCCCAGAACCCGCCGATGGACCCGGGCCAGAGGGCCAGGGTGCTCGTGACGTTCGCCTGCTGGCCCGTGAGGCCGATGCCGAGCAGCGCGGGGAACGACACCAGCGTGCCGCCCCCCGCGATGGAGTTGATGGCGCCGGCGGCGAAGGCCGCGGCCATGACGGTGAGGAGGTGCCCGATGTGCATGCCAACCAAGATGACAGCCCCTCGGGGTCTTCAGAAAGGAGCTACTTCCACTTGAAGGGGAAGACCGGCTTTTTCGCGCCGTATTCCGGCGGCCACACGGTTTCGTGCTTGCCGTTCTGGATCTGCTCCACGAGCATCTGATGCCGGTTCTGGTTGGTGTAGCCGTTGTAGTCGATGAACCGGACCTCGCCCATGATGCCGTTCCACTTCCCGTCGTTCAGCTGGACGCGCACCTTCTCGCGGTCGCCGCCCGCCTTCGCCGCGGCCTCGGCCATCACCATCATCGAGGCGTAGGCGTTGGCGGCGTGGTAGGGCACCTCCTCCTTGCCGAACTTCGCCTTGTAGCGCTTCCCGAAATCCTTCGCCCCGGGCCAGTTCACGTCCGTCGTCCACTGGGTGCTGGAGAACACGTTGTTCGAGATGGCCTGCTCCCGGGCGAACTCCGAGGACGCGAAACCGGCGCCGGCGCCGAGGAAGGCCTGGGGCGTGAGGCCCACTTCCCGGGCCTGCCGCATGAGCAGGATGCCGTCGGCCACATAGGACACCATGAAGACGAGGTCGGGCTTGAGGCCCTTGATCTTGGCGAGGGTGGAGCGGTAGTCCGGCGAGCCTGAGGCGTAGGCCTCCTCGGCCACCACCTGGATGCCCACCTGGGCGGCGTAGGCCTTGGCCGACTTGGCGCCGGAGGTGCCGAAATCGGTGTTCTCGTTCAGGATCGCCATGGTCTTCGGCTTGCCCAGCTTCTGGGCCATGGAGATCAGGATGGAGGCGTAGTCCTCGGTGGTCGCGCTGAGGCGGAAGACGTACTTCTGGTTCTGCCGGGTGATGTCCTCCTTGGAGGCCACGGGCACCAGGAGGGGCACCTTGTACTTCTCGGCCAGCTTGGACACGGCGTTGGCGCAGGCGGAGCTGTAGGGGCCCACCACGCCCGCCACGCGGTCGCGGGTCACCAGCTTCTCCATGGCCGACATGGAAACCTGGGGCTTGCCCGTGTCGTCCTCCAGCACGAGCTCCACCTTGATGCCCTGCTTCTGGAGATCCTCCAGGGCCAGCTTGTAGCCATTGCTCATGTATTCGCCGATGGGCGCCTGGGTGCCCGTCACGCAGTTGATGACGCCGATCTTCAGCGGGGTCTGGGCTTGCAACGCAAGGCCAAACGCCGCCAGCAAGGACAGGATCCTCTTGGGCATGGACGCCTCCTGGGCGGTGGGTGGATGGTTTGGCGACCACGCTACCACGGTGGCGGCGGGTCAGGCCCGGTCCAGCTCCATTCGCACCAGGATGGCCCCCGCCAGGCCCGGCGCCAGGGCCAGATCCCCTTTTCCGCCCGCCACGCGGAGCAGGTGGTGGTGCCCCAGGTGCAGGTCCCAGGCCGGCACCGAGGCCGTGCCCCGGGCCAGGAACAGAAGGGTGGTGTCCGCCCGGAGCGGCAGCGCCCGGGGCGAAACCAGGGTGAGGACGTCGACCTGCGACCGCCACTGCCGCGGATCCACCATCAGATTGAGGTCGGTGCTGGGGCCATCCAGCAGGGTGGCCTCGACGGGCCAGTCACCGCTGAAGCGGATGGGCGCCAGGGGCCGGCTGAGGTCCACACGGCCGCGCGGACCGAAATCCAGGTCGAAGCCGGCGCCCTCCAGCAGGAGCAGCCAACGGTCGAGCCCCGGGAAGGCCGAGAAGGGCCCGGAGACGCCCACCGTCGCCGAGCTCACGCGCCACCCGAACCCCGACTCCAGGGAGGCGCCGGGCGGTTCCATCAGGAATTCCAGCGTGGTGCCCCCGCCATTCCGCCAGGGCATGGCGCGGGCGTCGGCAGGCTTCAGGCGGCTCCACGGCATCGGTCCATCCTATGCATGGCTCCATCCTAGGCGGGTATCCTGGAGCCATGCATCTGTCCTGGCCCCCACCGGCGCGCGTGGCGCTCATCCTGGCTCTGCTCTGGGCGATCTATGTCCTGGTGTGGACCCCCGGGCCCCTGTCGCTGCGGGCCCTGGGCCTCTACCCCAAGCGGCTCGGCTCCACCTTCGTGGGCTGGGCCGCCACCCGCACCCTGCCGGAGGCCTGGCGCGAGCCGCTGTTGGGCCGTTTCGCGGGGCACTTCGGCATCAATCTGGCAGAGGCGGAGTTCCCCCTCCGCGGCTACGCCAGCCTCCAGGCCCTCTTCACGCGGCGCTTGAAGCCCGGGCTCAGGCCCCAGGACCCCGCCGCGCCGGGGGCCGTGAACAGCCCGGTGGACGGCCGCATCATCGCCTGCGGCCGCATCGAGGCCGGCACCGCCATCCAGGCCAAGGGCCTGCCCTACCGCATCGCGGAACTGCTCAAGCACGATCCTCGGGCCGCCCGCTTCGAGGGCGGCACCTTCCTCACCCTCTACCTGTCGCCCAAGGACTACCACCGCATCCACGTGCCGGTGGAGGGCCGCGTCAGCGCCGTGAGCCGGGTGGAGGGCGAGCTCTGGCCCGTGAACGACGCGAGCACCGGCAACATCCCCCGTCTGTACGAACGGAACCGCCGCGCCACCTGGACGGCCCTGGGCACCGGCGCGGACGAGGGCCTGGAGGTGGCCGCCGTGCTGGTGGGCGCGACCCATGTGGGCGGCGTGGTGATCGATGGCCGCTGGCTCGGGGGGCGCCCCCTGCCGAAGCAGGGCGGTCTCGTCGTGGACCAGCTGCCCTGCGCGCCGGGCGATGACCTGGGCACCTTCGAGTTCGGCTCCACCGTGGTGCTGCTCATCGGCGGGCCGCGGGCGAAGGATTGGACCGCCTCCCGCACGGAAGGCGACGTGAACGTGGGGCAGCGGCTGGGAGCCTACCGGTGAACGATTCCGAGATCTTCCATCAGGATCCCCTCTGGGAGGAGGGCGGCGACCTTCCGGGGGCCCTGGAGGCCCTGTTCACCGCCGCCGGCGAGGTGCTGGACCTGGCCCGGCTCCGCGAGCTGACGGGCCTGGGCGACGGCGCCCTGCAGCAGGGCATCGAGAAGCTTCAGGAGCGCCTGCAGGGGGCCTGCGGCCTCCGCCTGCTCGAGGTGGGCGGCGGCTGGCGCATGGCCACCAGCCCCGCCTACAAGGAGATGGTCTCCCGCCTGGTCACCACCACCCGCAGCGGCAAGCTCACCCCGGCCCAGATCGAGGCGCTGGCCATCATCGCCTACCGCCAGCCCGTGACCATCACCGAGCTCAACGCCATCCGCGGCGTCACCAGCAGCGCCAACCAGGTGAAGAGCCTCATGGAGCGCCAGCTCATCACGCCCGCCGGCCGCAAGCCCGTGGTGGGCCGGCCCATGACCTACGCCACCACCCAGGCCTTCCTGCTGCACTTCGGCCTGAAGAGCCTCCACGACCTGCCCCAACTCGCGGATTTCGGTGAGGGCCGCCTGGAGGCCGAGGCCCTGGCCGCGCTGGAACCGCCCCTGCCGGAAGACGGCCTCTTCGGGGAAGGCGCGATGCTCATGGAAGGCGAACCTGAGGCTGACGTCACAGACGACGCCGGAGACGAGACCGGAGCCGGAACCCAGCCCCCCGCCGATGAAGGTAGCGACGCATGATCCAACAGACCCTGAGCCTCGAGGAACAGCCCCCCAAGAAGGTGGAGAGCCCCACCGGGTTCTACCTCCAGCCCTGGCAGAAGGGCCTGCTCCTCATCGTGCTGCTGGGCCTCCTCTACCTCCGCATCTGGCGGCGGAAGCAGGCGAAGATCCAGATCTGCAGCCACTGCGGAAAAAAGAATCCGCCGCACCAGAGCAACTGCCAGAAGTGCGCAGCGCCCTTGATGCGGCTTCATTGACCCGGCTGGAAGCGCCGGAAGCCGGGACCTAGAACTCGATCTCGATGGATTCCTCGGCGAGGTCGTTCTCCTCGCCCAGCACTTCACAGGCGGCGCCGTACATCTGCAGCACCGCGGTCTTGCGGTTGCTGAGGCTGGTGAGCAGGTCCTTCACCCGCTGCACCTCGGAGGCGATGGTGTTGTTGATCTGGGAGACCTCCGAGCGGCAGCGCTCGCGGGTCATCTCGTAGAAGGCTTTCTGGTCCTGGCTCAGATCCATGGGGTACTCCATATGGGTGGTAAACGGATTTGGGAAGATCGAGTTTATCCCGGTTCAGGACTGGCCTGCCACGATCAGCATGATGACCAGGATCACAGCCAGCGTCAGGATCGCCGGCAACAGCCAGCGCGGACGCGGGGTCACGATAGATTCAGGCGGCGCGGGCAGGAGCGGCTCGGTGGTGGTCTCGGTGCTGGATTGCGAGCCGCGATGGGTGGCCGTGGCCGCGCTGGTGTGGTCGCCCAGCACCCGGTGGGTGCCGCTGGTGAGGCTGGTGGGCACGGGGAAGCGGGAGGTCACGAGGGCTTCGAGGGTTTCGCGGGTGCCCATGAGCAGAGCCTGCATGTACTCCGCCACGTCGTGCTCAGCGAGGGGCGTGCCCTGCCGCTGCAGGTAGTCCCGGAGGTCCCGCTCCATGAAGCGGGCGGAGGGATACCGGTGATCCACGCCCTTCTGCAGGGCCCGGTTCACGATGGCCGTCATCTCCCGCGAGATGTTCGGATTCAGCGTGGCCAGGTCGGAGATGCGGCCCAGCCGCACCTTCTCGAGCACGCCCAGCTCCGAATCCGCCTGAAAGCAGCGCTCTCCGGTGAGGAGCTCGAAGAGCACCAGGCCCAGGGAATAGAGGTCGGAGCGGTTGTCCAGGGGCTGGCCCGTGGCCTGCTCGGGGCTCATGTACAGCAGCTTGCCCTTGAGGGCTCCGGCCACCGTGTGGCTCGCCTTGCTGGCGGCCTTGGCGATGCCGAAATCCACGAGCTTCACCGCCCCATCCGTGGACAGGATGATGTTCTGCGGGCTGATGTCGCGGTGCACCAGCTTGAGCTCGCGGTCGTCGAATCCCCGTTTGCGGTGCGCGTAGTCCAGGGCCGAGGCCACCTTCATCACGACGAAGGCCGCCACCTGTTCCGGGAAGGGCATGCCGTACTCCCGCACCTTCCGCAGAAGGGTGCGCAGGTCGCGGCCGTTCACGTACTCCATGGCGATGTAGTACGAGCTGCCGGCCTTCCCCAGGTCGAAGATCTGCACGATGTTCGGGTGGGTGAGCTGGGCGGCCAGCTTGGCCTCGTCGATGAACATCGTGACGAAGTCCTCGTTGTCGCTGAAGTGCGGCAGGATGCGCTTGATCGCCACGATCTTCTGGAAGCCCTGCACGCCCCGCTGCTGGGCCTTGAACAGCTCGGCCATGCCGCCCACGGCGATCTTCTCGAGCAGGAAGTAGTTCCCGTACTCCTCGAGGACATCCGGGGTGCCGGGCCGGCTGGGGGCCGGGGCGGAGGCAGGGGTGGCCGCAGGCTGCGCGGCCCACTCGAAGGGATCGTTCACCCCGGAGATCCCGCTCAGGGTGAAGTCCGAGGGGCCCAGGGGTTCCACCGGAGGCAGGGCGTCCGAAGGCGGGACAGGCATCGGGGACGGGATGTCCTTCGTGGGGACGGCCGGCCGGGATTCCCCAAGGCGCGTCGAGGCCACCTTCACGGAGGCGACGGGCAGGTTCCCCCGCTCGGGGACGGCCACGGGCAGCGCCTCCACCTCCTGCAGCACCTCGCCGAAGATGTCGGCCGAGCTGAGCAGGGCCTGGGGAGCCGGGGCCGGGACGGGCACCGCGGCCTGGGAGAAGGAGGCCGCCGGGGGGAACACCGCGAAGGGATCGGCGGGCGGGGGGACGGGCGGGCGCTCGAGGTCGGCCAGCAGGTCCCCGAAGATGTCATCGGCCTCCAGCTTGGCGTTCCCGGGGCGGTAGAACCGGATCGCGGCGGCGATGGCACCGTCCGGCTGGGTGCGCTCGAGGAAGGCCTGCACGTCCACGGGCTGGACGGCGGGCCGTGCCGCGCCTTCCGACAACACCAGGACCGGCAGCCGGCTGTCCCGCGCGCGAAGGGCGCTGGCCAGGTCGTAGGCGGCTCCGCCGGGCGCGGCGCCGTCCAGCAGCAGCAGGTCCGGAGACCGTCCCAGGTCCAGGAAGGTCTGAGCCTCCGAGGACCGCAGGTTCTGCACGGCCCATCCGTCGGCTTCCAGGGCGGAGGCCAACCCGGGAGTCCGCAGGGACTCGCCATCCACGATCAGAAGCAGGGGTCGGGGCATGAGGCTCCGGGCAGGGGAAGGATCCAGGGTAGCTTGAGCCTTTCCCGCTCGCCATAACGCGTCATTTGATATACACTTCTCATTCGGTCCGGTACCGCCTGGCGGAATCGGCTGAAATCCACGGGAAAGGAGGTGCATCCACATGCCTTTGGTCAAGGTCAAAGAAGACGAAACGTTCGAGTTCGCCCTTCGCCGCTTCAAGCGGAAGTGCGAGAAGTCCGGCATCCTCAGCGAGCTGAAGAAGCGCCAGCACTACGAGAAGCCCAGCGCCAAGCGCAAGCGGAAGATGCTCGCCGCCCGTAAGAAGACCCTCAAGCGCCTCGCGCAGGAGCGTCGCATGATCGGATGAGGTGAAGCTCCGCTTCCTCTCGACCAGGGCCCGCGCATGCGGGCCCTGTTTGTTTGACAGAATGACCCCGCGCATGCGGGCCCTGTTTGTTTGACGGAACGACCCCGCACATGCGGGCCTTTTGCTTTACTGGATGCAGACGAACGAACCATGAACCCCGAACTCGAAGCCCTCGAATTCCACGAAGCGGTGCGCCTGATCCAGTCCGGCGCGCGGACCACCCCCGCCCAGGCGGCCCTCCGCGCCATGCGGCCGGGCGACGGCCGCGCGGGCCTGCGGCGCCTCCACCAGATGGAGCTGGAGGAAGCCTGGTCCGCCTCGCCCGACCGCCTGCCCATCCTCGCCATGGACGAGTCCCTGGAGGAGCTCCTGAACCCCGCGGGCTGGCTGCTGCCCGAGCACTGGCGGCAGTTGCGGGACGGCCTGAAGGCCCTGGCCCGCCTGCTGCAGACCCTCGCCGCGCTCCCCTGGCCCGACACCCGCCCGGCGCCAGCCGGCACGCACCTGGGCATCGACCGCCTCCAGGTCACCGCGGCCCTCCTGCCGGATCCCGCCCCCCTCGCCGAGCGCCTCACGAAGAGCTTCAATGCCGACGGCCAGCTCGATCCCCTGCGCATCCCGGCGCTGGCGAGCCTCCACAAGGCGCGGCAGGAGGCCTTCCAGACGGTTCAAGCCAAGCTGCAGAAGCTGCTGCGCGCCCTGCCCGATGCCTTCAACGAGGCCACGGTGGTGGAGCGCAACGGGCGCTTCTGCCTGCCCGTGCGTCAGGAGCGGCGCGGCCAGGTGCCAGGGCTGGTGCTGGATCGCAGCGGCAGCGGCGCGACGGTGTTCGTCGAGCCCATGGATGCGGTGCCCCTCAACAACGCCTTCGTGGAGGCCGACCGCGACTACGCCCAGGCCGTGCAAGCCTTCCTGCGCGATCTGCTGGCGGACCTGCGGTCCCGCCGCGAGGATTTCACCCGCTGGCGCGACCTCCAGGCCCAGGCGGACCAGGGCCTGGCCCTCCTCCGCTGGGCAGCCCTCTGCGACGGGCTGCTGCCCGAGCTGGGGACGGATCCCAAGCAGGGCCGCCTCTGCCTGCTGGAGGCCCGCCATCCGCTGTTGCTCCCCGCCGTGCGGGAGGCCATGGGCCTGGAGCCCCTGCCCCACCCGGTGGTGCCCATGAACCTCATCCTCGAGGCGGAGAAGCCCGGGCTGGTGATCTCAGGCTCGAACACCGGCGGCAAGACCGTGGTTCTCAAGACCGTGGGCCTGCTTTCGGCCCTGGCCTCCTGCGGCTGCGCCGTGCCCGCCAAGGCCGGGTCCAGCTTCCCGGCCCTGCCCAGCCTCCACGCCGACATCGGCGACCACCAGACCATCACGGGAAGCCTCTCGACCTTCAGCAGCCATATCCTGCATCTGAAGGAGATCCTGAATAGCGTTCATGACGGCGGACTGGTGCTGCTGGATGAGCTCGGCACGGGCACCGACCCCAAGGAGGGCGCCGCCCTCGGCATCGCCCTGCTCCAGACCCTCTCGCGGCGGCACTGCTGGATCCTCTGCTCCACCCACCTGGGCGAGATCAGCCAGTGGGCCCTGCGCCACACCCGCTTCCAGAACGCCTCGGTGCAGTTCGACGAGGAACGCCTGGCCCCCACGTACCGCCTGCTGGTGGGCCAGCCCGGCCAGAGCCGCGCCCTCACCATCGCCGCCCGCCTGGGCCTGCCCCGGGCGGTGCTCGACCACGCCGACAAGGTGCTGGGGAAACGCGAACAGGACTGGCGCGACTTCCTGCGAGAGCTGGAGGCCGAGCGCACCCGCCTGCTGGAGGAGGCGGACCTCCTGCGCCAGCAGCGGGAGGCCGCCGAGAAGGACCGGGAAATCCTCCGGCAGCGGGAGGAGAAGCTCCGCGCCGAGCGGGAGGCCTTCCTCAAGGACTCTCGGGAGAAGGTGGCCCGGGTGCTGGATTTCCTCGACCACGAGGGCAAGCGCCTGGTGAAGGACCTGAAGGAGCGGCAGAAGGCCGCCGCCGTGAATCCGGATCGCCTCGGCACCGAGGCGCACGAGCGGGTGAAGCAGCTGAGCCGCCTGGCGGAATCCGAGCTGGCGCCGACCCTGGCCCGGAAGGCGCCCCAGGCGGCCCTCGAGGTGCGCGAGGGCGGCTACGCCCGGCACCGGGGCCTGGGCGTCGAGGGCAAGGTCGTGGCCCTGAAGGGCGACCGGGCCACCCTGGAGACGCCCCAAGGCCGCCAGCTGGCCTGCCGCCTGGGCGAGCTGGAGCCCATCGGCGCCCGGGAGGCGGCCGCGAAACCCTCGGGCAGGGTGCGGGTCCGGGCGGAGGTTCAGGAGGTCGACTCGGAAATCAACCTGATCGGCCGGGCCTCCGACGACGTGGACAGCGAGGTCTACCGGTTCGTGGAGGAGGCCCTGGCCGCGGGCCGCCGGTTCATCCGCATTGTGCACGGCCACGGCACCGGAAAATTGAAAGCGGCCGTCCGGGAGGCCCTGCGGGGGCACCCGGGCATCGCGAGGGTCGAGGACGCCCCCCAGGCCCAGGGCGGCGCCGGCGCCACCGTGGTGACCCTCCGGTAGGGCCAAAACTCAACCTTCCGCGGGGCCGGCCCGATGCAGGGGTGACACACCTCTTCAGGGGCGGATCATGACCTTCTGGAACAACCTCAACATCCGAAAGAAGCTGCTGTACTCGATCGTGGCCCTTGCGGTCGTGCTCGGGGCGGCTTCCACTGCCTTCTCCCTGTGGCGGCTCAACTCGACCCTGAACAGCGGCCTCGAGCTCAAGGCGGCCAGCCTTGCGGGCCTGGTGGCTGACGGCATCCAGTCCGGGGTCCAGTTCGAGGACCTGGGCCTGGTGGAACGCGGTCTCGACGGAATGAAGGACGACACCGACATCACCCAGGCGGCCCTCATCTCCCAGGATCCGGCCACCAAGGCCACCAAGCTGGTGACCAAGTCCAAGGCCAAGCCCAGCCAGATCGACCTGATGCCCTTCGCCGACAAGGCCCTGGCCGAGGCCGCCAAGCGGGACCTCAGCAAGGAGCACCTGTTCCTGGAGAAGGACGGCTACCTCATGGTGTGTGAGCTCGTGAAGATCGAGGGCGCCCCCGTCAAGTCCTACCTCCTGCTGCTCGTGAACCGCGACCGCCTGCGCAAGGACCAGATGGCCGCCTTCGCGGGCATGGCCATTCTCGGCGTCCTCATGGTGGCCGCCGGCGTCGGCGCCGCCTACTTCCTGGGCAACACCATCGTCACCCCCCTGGAGAACATCCAGCGCCGCATGCGCGACATCTCCGAAGGCGAGGGCGACCTCACGGCCCGCCTCGACGTCCACGGCAATGACGAGATCGCGGCCCTGGCCGGCCACTTCAACCGCTTTGTGGAGAACATCCATCAGATCGTCCAGCAGGTGATGGCCATCTCCACCAACATCGCCTCCGGCTCCCTGCAGATGTCGGCCGGCATGTCCGAGATGCACAGCACCGCCCAGAGCATCGCCCACGCCGCCGAGAACCAGAAAGCCAGCGTCACCACCACCACCACCAGCGTCCAGGGCATCGCCGGCGCCTCCCAGGTGGTCAACTCCAACGTGACCGACGCCCTCCAGGTCTTCGAGCAGGCCCAGCAGGCCGCGGGCAAGGGCGGCACGGCGGTGGGCAGCGCCATTTCCGGCATGCAAGCCATCAACCAGAACTCGAAGCAGATCGGCAACATCCTCACGGTCATCACCGAGATCGCGAACCAGACCAACCTGCTGTCCCTCAACGCCGCCATCGAGGCCGCCAAGGCCGGCGAGCACGGCAAGGGATTCGCCGTGGTGGCCGAGGAGGTCCGCAAGCTGGCCGAGCGCAGCGCCACCGCCGCCAAGGAGATCACCGCCCTGATCCAGACCTCGAACCGGGCCATCACCGACGGCACGAAGATGGTGAACACCGCGGGCGAGGCCCTGAACAGCATCCAGAGCGCCATCACCGATTCGGCCGGCCGCATGCAGACCATCGGCACCCAGAGCGAGACTCAGAGCCGCGACAGCCAGTCCGTGGTGTCCGCCATGGGCGATCTCACCGCCATCGCCGAGCAGAACGCCGCGGCCATGGAAGAGATGGCCGCCACCATCAAGGAATCCACCCGCACGGTGGACGAGCTCAGCCACCTGGCCGAGCAGCTCAATTCCCTGGTGGCCCGCTTCCGAGTCTGATCCCGCCCGCTCCAAAGGAAAGGCCCCGCGGTGGCGGGGCCTTTCCTTTGAGATGGGCCGCGGGATTCCGGAGGGCGCGCCTGCCTGCCCGGCGTCCCAGGGAAGTTGCCCGGCGTCTCAGGGCAGCGGACGGCCCCGGCGGGTGCCCCGCGCGCCATTCGGGACAAGGATCCACTCGCATCCCGGGCAGCGGGTGCCGGTGCCTGGACACAGGAAGGCCCCGCAACGCGGGGCCTTCCTGCCGGTGCTGGGGAGGACTAGAACTTGGCGCGGACGCCGAGCTGGACCTCGCGGGTGTTGCGGTCGGGCAGGTTGATGAAGCCGAAGTCGGCCGTGGGCTGGTTGGTGTTGAGGGTGGTGCGCTGATTGGCCCAGTTCAGGACGTTGAACACGTCGATGAAGGTCTGGACTTCGAAACGGCTCGCGATCTTGAAGTCCCGGTTCAGGCGGAGGTCCAGGGTGCGGACGGAGGGCTGCCGGAACTGGTTGCGCTCGGTGCCACCGAGGTAGTCGTTGCGGCCGCCGTCGCCGTTCAGATCCGCCGAGGCGATGGAGCTGTAGGGTCGGCCGGAGGTGTAGCTGTAGTTCACCGCCCCCTGGATGCCCCAGTAGACGGGGAAGAACCCGGCGAAGACCACCCGCCAGCGGCGGTCGTTGTCACTGTAGGAGTTGACCGCCAAGGGATCGGCCGGGTTGTTGACGTTGGAATCCGACGTGGCGCTGGCGGTGGTGCGCTCGTTGGAGTTGTTGTCCTTGGACTTGGAGTAGGTGACGTTCGAGGTGAAGCCCCAGCCGTCCTCGGACCGCTTGGACACGGTCAGGATCAGCGCCTGGTAGGTGCCTTCCCCGTTGTTCTTGCTGAGGAACACATTGCCAAAGCCCGTGAAGTCCATGAGCCGGCCGGCCACCATGGCCTTGCCGGGGCGGGTGCCGCCGAAAGCGTTGGTGGTGAGGGGATAGCCGTCGTTGTAGTAGGAGCCGGCGGGCGCGCCCGTCTGGTTCAGGTTGATGTTGATGAACGACTGGAGGTTCTCAAACTTCGCGTAGACCGCCTGGAAGCCCACGTTGTAGCCCGTGTCGTAGGCGTGCTCGACGCCCAGGGCGGCGCGCTTGGCCACCGTGAGGTCATTCCGGGGATCCCAGACCTGGCCCTGCTTGCCCGAGGTGGAGGCGACGGTGGCCAGCAAGTTGGGGTCCAGGCGCGTGAGGGTGGTGCCGCTCACGCGGTTGGCGTAGGAGAGCAGGCCCGAGTTGAACAGGGCGTTATTGGCGGCATTATTGGAGATCTGGTAGGTCGAGGTGGTGTTGCCGTTGCTGTTCATCGTGTTGGACACGGTGAGGCTGGCGTTGGGGCTGGAGAACCAGCCATAGCCGCCTCGGATCAGCGTCTTGCCATTGCCCTTCAGGTCATAGGTGAACCCGAAACGGGGATCCGTGGCGCTGGCGTCGTTGGCCTGATCCAGCCCCTGGAACTGGGCGTTCGCCCGCGGGTTGTCGGGCTGATCCTCGCGGGTGACGCGCACGCCCAGGCTCAGCATGAGGCGGCGATCCAGCAGGCCTTGGTACTGGCCCTGCACGTAGCCGGAGAGGAGCTTCGACTTGTAGGCGATGGCACCCCCGTAGTTGCTGAAGGCGCCCTGGTAGATGAGCGTGTCGCCGGTGGCGACCGTGCCAGCGGCCCAGCGGTTGGCCACGCCATAGTTCCCGAACTGGAACGACCCGTTCTGGTAGCGGAAGAACGTGTTCTTGAAGTCGAAGAACTGGAGGTCCACGCCGCCCTTCACGTTCCAGTCACCCTGGCTCCAGGTCAGGTTGTCAATGACCTGCCAGCTGTACTCGTCCAGGCCGTTGGGCAGGAAGTTGTTCTGCCCCGTCGTGAAGCCGCTGTTCACCTGGAACTCGGGGGAGGCCTCGGTGTTGGCGTAGCGGGGACGGCGCTCGATGGCGCGCTGGATGCGGGCCTCGTTCACCAGGTTGGATCCGAAGACGCTGTTCAGTTCCACCACCCAGGAAAGGCCGCTGTTCTTTTCGAGGCCCTGCTGGGTCTGGCCGGTGGTGGGCGCGAAGGTGCTGGTGAAGGCGGTGGTGCCGTTCTCGGACTTCCAGTCCTGGGCGTTCACGCGCAGGGTGGCGCGGTGGTTCTCGTTGATGGACCAGTCCAGGCGCCCGAAGTACACCGTGTTGGTGCGGTCGTTGGAGTAGCTGCGGCCACCCTCCTGGGCCAGGGTCCGGCCGTCGTTGCCCATCACCAGGCCGCCGAAGGTGGAAAGGAAGGGGGTGAAGTTGGCGAGACTATTGCC
>Ga0316605_10000216_pt1 | contig 49836 bp, 42 predicted proteins | sample OWC_soil_day20_n_FD_207666 | JGI IMG/M metagenome (GOLD analysis project Ga0316605, IMG submission 207666) | Wetland soil microbial communities from Old Woman Creek delta, Ohio, United States - OWC_soil_day20_noCT | ecosystem: Environmental > Terrestrial > Soil > Wetlands | place: USA: Ohio...
AGGCCGGCGGCCCGGCTGCTCAGGTTCAGACACACCAGGGCGACGTCGGCCCAGGCCACACCCTGCTGCTGGCCGACCAGCGCCGCCTCCTCGAGCAGCCGCGCATAGGCCGCCGTCAGCGACCTCAGCGCGCGCTCGAACTCCTCGTGGGTCGCCTCGCCGGTGGCCGCGCGCCGCGCCAGTTCATCGAAGCGCGCGATCCAGCGGCCCGGCCGGTGCACCGCGCGCAGCATTTCGGCGACCCGCGCTTCCAGCGCCTGCGGGTCGCCGCGCACGATGCGGCCACGCGGCTGCGCCTTGGTGCGGATGGCTTCACCGGCCAGCCTGCGCAGCAGCGCGGCCGGCTCGCGCGCGCCGGCGCGGGGGCCTAGCGCGGCGGCGAGCTGGCGTTCGAGGTCGGCGCGCAAGACATCGATCTCGCGCGCCGTGCCGACGGTCCCGCGCTGCAGCCCCTTGACCACGGCCTCGAGCCGCGCCGCGGTCGCCGCGCCGACCGTCTGGCTCGGCAGGTGGCGCTCGACCAGCGCCTTGGCATCGACTAGCGGCAGCACCGCGCGCCAGGGCTCGAGCTTGTCGTCCGTTTCATAGTGCAGCGCGTGCTTCGCGAGCCCTTCGGCCAGCGCGCCGGCGTCGCGCACGAAGCTGTGGTGATAGCGCACGCGGGCCCGTTGCCGCGCCCGCAGGGCCGTGGCGATGGCCTCGCGCAGCTTCGCCTCGGGGTATGGGCCCTGATTGCGGGCCCAGTCGCCGATCTTCTTGTCGGCGTCCGGATCGATGCCGAGTCCGCGCAACCAGTTTGCGCGCAGCTTCGGCCGCTGGGTGGCGCGCAGCCCCTCGAGCAAGCGCACTGTGGCGAGCGACAGCACCGCCTCGGCCAGCCGTGGCGTGCGCAGGGTACGCGCCGCGCGCGCTGCCCGCTCGCCGCGCGGGTGGCTGTCGAAGCGCAGCACCTCGAGCACAGTGTGCCACTCCACCATCCACCATAACCCAGACACCACCAGCGGCGGCGGCAACCCGGGCGCACCGTCACCGTCACCGCTCATTGCATCCTGCAGCCGCTGCCGGCGCGGGCGCAGCCGCTCGTGGTACAGACGCAGTTCGTACGCCAGCTCGTCGGGCGCCAGCAGGCACACCGCGATGCTGCACGCGAACTCGACGCTGAAGCCGGGCAGCCGGAACCCGGCCTGCAGGCTGTGATGCATGCGCCGGGCCGACAGCGGCGCCAGCTTCAGCAGCGCCGACTGCCGGCGGTCCAGTTCGACGAAGAGGCCACGCGCCTGCTCCGTCGCCTGCTCGACCCGCTGCTGCGCCGTGCCGGCGACCTCGGCCGCCGCGTCCTGCGCCGCCACCAGCGCGCTGCCGATACCGCGCACGACCGGAAAGACGGCGTTCAGCGCGTCGCCGAGATCGATGCGCACATGGGCCTCGATCGGGAACGGGCTGGCGTCCACCACCGCGTCGCCAAACAACTGGAGCACCGGCAGGTCGACCCGCAGATCGGCCTCGAGGTAGGCGATGTCGCGGACCGCCGAATCCGCGGCCATCTGCAGGCCGTCGAGATCGCCCGACAGCAGCCGCTGGCCGAGCAGGGCCAGTTCGATCAGAGCCGGAATCGGCAGGCTGGGCATCGGCCGCGACAGGCCAGCCTCGATGCGCACCACGCCCGGGATGCGCGCCAGCACCTGGATGGCGTGATCCGTGCCCAGCTTTTCCCCGGTGTAGAAGTCGAGCATCGGCAGCGCGAACCCGGGCCACAGGCCGAGCACACCGACGGGGCTCCAGGGCGGGATCGGCAGCAGCGGCGGCACCGTCGCCGCCCAGGGGAAGAACACCACCAGTGGCGCCGGCAGCAGCTGCAGCGTGGTGCCGCGAAACTGCAGGCGCAGCACCGGTTCTATGTCGTGCGCCCGGCCGTGGGCATCGAACCATCGGTCGGGCCCGACCTGCACGCCCCAGTCGAGTTCGATCGCCGGGTACATCAGCTGCGTCATCGGGATCAGCGAGAAGCGCCGCAGGTACTGCACGAACAGATCCTGCTGATGCAGCAGCGGCGGCCCGGCCAGTGCCGCCGGGTCGGGCACGCGTGGCACCTGCAGCACGTACTCGAAGCCGCGGTTGTCGGCGTGTGGGGCGTCGGTGTCGCCGAACTTCAGGTTCCACAGCAGGATCGGCGGCGCCTGCGCCGTCAGTTGGCGCAACTCGACGTCGATCCAGGCCGATGGACTGCCCGGTTGTCCGGGGGGCAATCGGTAGGCCAGCGGCGAGAAGTCGGCCAGCGCCAGCAGCGCCTGCGGCAGGCCGAGCCCGGCCTTCAGCCGCAGCTGCACCGCCGACGGCGCCCACGAATAACCGAGCGCGAAGCCGCCGAAGTACAGGTCGAGGGTCTGCGGCCCGTCCAGCGTCTCGCCGTTGACGCCGACCGTGCCCGCGCGCGCCAGCGGGATCGAGATCAGCGGCACCGGCTGGGCGTCGTCGACGACGAGGGGCGGCTGCAGCTCGATGAAGATGCTGGTGGCGGTGGCGCCGAGCACCGCGGTCGGCCCGGGCAGCGGCAGCACGTCGTTGAGCAGCGGCGGCAGCTGCACGATCTGCACGCCACCGCTGGCGCCGACGTCGAGCCCGTTCTCGCCGAAAGCAAAGCGCAACTGCAGGTTCTTCAGCTCGAACACCAGCAGCGGCTCGTCCGCGCTGCCCGCCAGCGTGGCGAAGACGTCGTTCCAGTCCTGCAGCACCTCCTCGATCGACCCGTCGTGGCCGACGTTGCGGCCAAACAGATCGTTTCGGACCTGCGTGACCAGCGCCGTGATGTCGACGAAGCCCGGCGCCGCGCCCGGCACGGCAATGCGCACCGGGTCCTCGACGCCGGTGGCCAGCCGCAGTGCCGGCTGGCCGCGCTCGAAGTCGAAGTACAGCCCGGCATCGAAGGTCTCGCCGAGCACGCGTGCCAGCACGGTGGCCTGCAGATGCAGTTCGGCCCCCGAGTCGGGCAGCGCCACCTCGAACACCAGCGCCTGGGTCCGCAACGCAAACGGGCCGTCGCCGTCGTCATGGACGAGCTCGAACTGGGCGCTGCGTTGGTCGAGGCGGCCGTCCCGGTCGGCTTCGGTCGGGGTGTCCGCCGGAACCGGCGCGAGGGGCGCGCCGGCGCCGGCCAGCGTCTCGAACAGGTCGATCCAGGCGCTGTCGCCGGCACGCAGCTCGATGCGCAGCGTGGGCGCCTGGCAAGCGGCAGCGTCGCCGGCCTCGGTCAGCGGCAGGCACAGTCGCAACGAACCGCGCACGCCGGCCACCGCGGCCTGCAGCGCATCGACCAACGGCTGCCAGTCGGCGGGCAGGTCGAAGCTGTCGCGCAGCGCATCGAACAGCGACTGATCGGCCAGCACGGCTTCGGCGCTCAGTTCGAAGGCCTGGCCGAAGGCCAGCTCGAAGCGCTCGGGGTGGATCAGCGTGATCGGCGCGCGCCCCGGCACCGGCAGGCGCAGCGGTGGGAAGCCGCGCTCGGCGCTGAGCTTCAGTGACGGCGGCGCACCGTCTTCGCCCGGCTGCAGAGCGAACTGGCACAGCACGCCGGCCAGCGGCGGCAACACGTCGGCCGCGCCGATGCGCTGCCAGGCCGACGTGAGGCGAAGCTGCCCGGAGGCCGTCGGCGTCATGTCGCCCTGCAGCGGCAGCTCGAGCCGGAAGGTCGCGTCGGCCACGTCCAGCGGCAGCGGGCCGAGCGGGCCGTCGTAGTGACTGTAGCGGTCGACCAGCGTGCCGCCGGCCGGCCAGGCGGCCGGCGGCGCCTGCTCGACCAGTTCGAGGTCGAGCCGCAGGCGCGGGCTGTTGCTCACCTCGACGTGCAGCGCGCAGCGCAGGTCGGGCAGGCCCACCCCCGCAAGCGGGGCGGCATCGATGCCGGGCAGCAGCCGCAGTGCGCCGTGCAGCGCCGCCGCGACCTGCTGCCAGGGCTGCACGAAGCGCGCGCGCAGCGCCAACTGCCAGGGCCGGGCCGCGGCGCCGACACCGGGCGGGCGCAGCAGGGTGAGCTGCAGATCGGCCGGCGCCAGGCCGAAGCGATTGACCGCCGATCCCGGCACCGGCACCGCGCCGGCCAGCCGCAGCGCCAAACGGTCCTCCCCATCGGGCTCATGCTCGAAGCTGACCTCGGCATCGATCGCACCGGCCAGAGGTTCCGCCAGCACAGGGCCGTCAGGAATGTCCAGCGTCAGGTGAGCCAGACCCGTGGCAGCGAGGCGCAGTCCCGGACTCGGGCCGTTATCAAGCCGCACGCCGTGCAACTTGGCGCGCAGCGTGAGTCGGAGCGCGGACACCGCCAGCGGCAGGCCGCCGCCGACCGTCATCGCGTCGACGAGCTGCAGGTGCTCGATTTGCAGCTTGGCGTTGCCGGCGAGCGAGCGCACGCGCGCGTCGAGGCTCACGTTGCGGTCGGCCTGAATGTCAAGGCCGAAGAAGCTGCCCGCGGCGGTGAAGCCGAGCGTGGCCTTCAGCTCGCCGTCCCAGACGCCTTGCAGCGCGGCCTGCGGATCGTCGAGCAGGGCCGTGATCGGCGGCAGCAGCGCGGCCTGGATCGACAGCTCGACCGTGCCGTGCGCGCCCTCCAGCACGAACGCGCCGACCCCTGCACCCGGGTTGGCGTGCACGGCGCCCAGCAGCAGCAACCGTGCACGCTCGACCGCCAGCGTTTCGCCCTGGCCGCGCAGGCGCAGCGACACCCCCAGCCAGGCCGTGCCTTCGCCCTCGAAGCCGGGCAGTTCGACCGGCAGCGCGGGCAGCGCCTGCACGCCGACCAGCTGCACGAACTCATCGCCGAAAACGGCGATCCAGGCCACCTGTGACGCCGGCACGCCGTCGCCGACGCGCAGCCAGACGGCACCAACCTGCTCGAGAGCGCTGCGCGCGGCGGCCACCTCGGCCAGGAAGGCCTGCGTCGCGCTGCCGGCTTCGGGCCGCGCGGCGGCATCGGCCGCCAGCGCGTCGAACAGCGCCGCCGGCCAGACGGCTTCGTCGACCGCACCGGCGCCGAGCCCGACCTGCAGCGCGCCGACGCTGCCCAGCGCGGCGACCGCCGGCAAACCACCCGCGCCATACCGCAGCGTCAGGGACTGCAGTTCGGCGACCAGAGGGCCGTTCATCAGGCAACCTCCGCGCTGCGCGCTGCGGTATTCGCCTTGGGAACGGCCCGGCGGCTCATGACGTTTCCTGCAACTGCACCGACAGCACCACGGCATCGCCCTCGATGCCCAGACTGGCCTGCAGAGCGACACCGCCCGGCACGGGCGCCACCGCAACGCCGAAGGGCAGCGTGGCGGCCAGCGACAGCAGCGCGACCAGCACCGGCGCGCGCCCCTGCACCATGCGCAGCGCCGACGGCAGCGCGACCGGGTCGGCGCCGAGCATCGGCAAGCGATACAGCGCCAGGAAACACGCGGCGGCGAGTGGGTCGGCGCGGTTGCCCGCCAGCGGTGCGAACAGCTCGTGCAGCTGCTGCAGGCGCTGGCGGCTGGCGCTGTCCACCGTCAATCGGACGCTGAAGCTGCGGCCGTCGACGCTGGCGCCGACACCGGCATGGCGCTGCACCAGTAGTGCGACGAGGCGGAAGAAGAACGCCTGCAGCCGCCCCAGTTGCGCCGCGGCCGCCTCGATCTCGCCGGCAACGGCGCCACCGCCAAGCGAATCGATGCGCTCGAGCACGATGTTGTCCGGCTCGCCGCCGCTGGCATCGACGAACAGCAGCGCCTGCAGCGGCAGGGCCACGTTGCGCGACACCCCGAGCTGCGCCAGCGCATCGGCGAAGCGGTCGCCCAGGTAGTCGCGGGCTTCGGCCAGCCGCGCGGCCAGCCAGTCGAGCAGGCTGCCCTCGGGCAGGGCTTCGACCAGCTCGGCGATGCGCCTGCGCACGTCTTCGTCGAGGTCGGTGAGCTCCCACTCCATGGTCTCGGGACCACGGCTGTTCTCGGTGAAGAAGACGGCGCGCGCCTGCCCGCTGGGCGTGATCTCGATGCCCCAGATGACGCCACGGAACCAGCTCGCCGTGCCGGTGTTGTAGTAGCGGCTGCGCAGCGGCGCGCGCACACCGCTGTCGGTGGTGTAGTCCAGGCCGAGCGGCAGCAACGCGTTGACCACCCCCTGCGCCGCCTCGACCAGCGGACGCAGCGGCGCGGCGAACGGGTCGGGGATCTGGTAGTAGGGCTGGCTCTGCGGGATGTGCGTGTGGCCGATGCACAGGTGGTTGCCGAGCCGGAACAGCGGGTCGAGCGGGAGCGGCGCGACGACGATCGCGCCGCTGCCGTTGCGCTCGACGCTGTCGCCGTCCCAAACCGGCTGGTCCAGCGGCATCGTGTAGCTGCCGAACAGCATCGCCATCGATTCCGAGAACATCACGTCGTCGATCGGCAGCCGCGTCGCGTCGTCCTGGTGCTGGATCTGGTGCGCCATGCGCAGGGCCACGCTGTCGGCCAGCCAGTTGTTGGCCACTGGCGCGCGCCCCAGCAGGTTGCGCAGGTCGAGCAGCGCGCTGCCGGCCAGCGCGATGCCGCGCAGGTCGAGGAACGGGTCCATCAGCTGGTCGACCGGCACGCCGACGCCGTTGGAGATCAGCTTGCCGATGACCGCCGTCGAGTCGCTGTTCCAGACGTCGAACTGGTGGCCATGGCAGACCAGCATCGGTTTTTTTTCGATGTAGGCGGCGGCATCCATGCCCAGCCGGCCGTTGAGCATCGCGGCCACCGCCGCCTGCGGGTTGGCCGGCAACGCCCAGGCGTCACCGATCAGTTCGAAGAAGCCGTTGTCGGCCATCGTCTTGACGCCGTCGATGACCAGGAAGTCGTGCAGCTTCAGCTCCTCGCAGGCGTTGATGTCCGCAAGCCCGGAGCGCACCGCATCGGCCGCCGCCTTCCACTGCCACTGCAGCCAAGGCCGCGTCACCCCCGCCTGGGTGAGCGGCGACATCATCTCGCGCAGGTACGAGTCGTGGTTGCCGATGACCCGCCAGTAGCGCCCGGCCGCGTGCAGCTCCCACAGGTCGGCATAGACCTCACGGTGGTGATCGAGGATGGCCTGCATCTTGGCCATCGGCGTGGCGTACTCGAAGGCCTCGCGGATGTACCACAGCTCCTCGCAGTCGCCGTTCTCGATCAGCGTCACGCCGTTGTCGCGCACCCAGGCGAGCACCTGGCGGTACAGCGCGCGGTTGTCGCTGAAGTGGTCGATCGAGCCGAACTCGAGCAGGCCGCGGTTGTCGCTCTCGGCGTCGCGATGCAGGTCGCTGACGATCAGGTAGCGGGTGCCCGGGCCGGGCTCGTGCAGCCGCGCGGTGACCAGGTCGGCGTCCTTCTCGACATCCTTGCCGACCAGGCGCGCGAACACGCCGGGGAACTGCCAGAACGTGAAGCCGATCGACGCCGGGATCAGCAGCAGCGCCGCGGGCGGGTAGCGCCGCACCAGGTTCAGCATCGTCCATTCGCGCTCGAGGGCGAGCGCGCGCTCGTCGGGGTCGTCCAGCGAGGCCAGATCCATCGATGCGAACAAGCCCTGGAACATCGCCAACAGGCGCGAAGGAGCGACCTCGACTTCCTGCACCAGCGCCGCCAGCGCCGCCACCGTGGCGTCGCCCAGGCCCGGGATGCGGTCCCAGCCGACGGGCGGCGCCAGTTGCATCGGGCCGACGGCCAGCGCGGCCATCACCTGGCCCACCAGCCAGTCGGCCAGCGGCAGGCGGACTTCGCCGAACAGCGCAGCCGGCAGCGGCAGCGCCGGGGCCAGCGCCTCGAGCCCGGCCGAGCGCTGCGACGGCCGCAGCAGGTCGAGCAACGCGGCGGCCACCTCGCCGGCCTGCGGGCCCGAGGGCAGATGCTGTGCCGCCAGCGCGACCAGGCGCGCACAGAGGGCGGCAAAGTCGGACAGCCGCGCCTGGGGTACCTCGGCCGCCAGGTTCAGCAGGGCCGTGAAAAAGGCCCCCGGCTGCAGCGGCAGCGACGCGGCTTGCGCGAACAGCGGACCCGTCAGCGACGCCGCGGCCTGCGGGGCCAGCTCGAACAGCTGCTGCAGCAGGCGCGCCAGCGCCGCCAGCGCGTCGGTGCCGCTCGGCAGCGCAGCGGTGCCCACCGAGAACCAGGCGCGCCAGGCCACCTCGGCCCAGCCTGCCTGGGCGTCCAGCGGATCCAGCTGGGAAATGGCGCGCAGCAACAGGGCAAACACGCGCTCGGCGTCGAGCACCGCCAGCGCCGGCTCCACGAGGTTCTCGATCACGGCCTGCGACGGGGTGCCGCCGAGGGCGCCGGTGAAGAACTCGAGCCATGACGCTTCGTCGAGCGACAGCCCGGCCGCTTCGGCCAGTTCGTCCAGCGACAGCGCGCGCACCAGCCAGCGCAATTGCGCGAGCAGGAAGCGCAGCGCCTCGGGAAGGTCGAGCGCCTGCATCGGCGCCGGCTCGAAGCTCAGCGCCAGGGCGGCCGGATCCTGGGCATCGAAGGCATCGACGAGCAAGTCGCCGCGCAGCAGCGGCAGCGCCAGCCCCGGCACCTGCGGGAAGCCGATCCGTACGTCGGGCAGACGCAGCTGCCAAGCGCCGAACGTGTCCGGTCCGATCGTGGGCAGGTCGAAGGCCGCGTCGCCGAAGGCCACGCTGACCGGCAGCGCCTGCAGGAAGCTGCCGTCGGCCGGTGCGCGGCCGGACCCCAGGCCAAGGGCCAGCCCGAAGCGCAGGCGGGTCGCGTCCCAGCGCGGCGCTCGCGCGCCGAGGCCGCCGCCGTCGGGCAGAACGAAACGCTGCCGCAGCGCGAACTGCTGCATCGCCGGCAGCACATCGGCGCCGCCGATCAACTGGCGCAGCACGGCGGTGGCCTGGTTCAGCAAGGGCTGCAACTGCCCGCCCGGCGCAGCGCCGGCAGAACCGTCGAGCGCGAGTTCGAGCTCCATCGGGTGGCGGTCGGCGAAGACGCGCGCCGACACCCGGCTGCCAGCACCGAGCCGCAGCACGGGACTGTGCTTCGGCCAGTCGATCGGCTGCGGCGAGAGCAGCGTGAAGCGCTGGTTGGCGTAGCCGATGTCGAACTCGACCGCGCCGCCGAAGCCCAGTTCCGCCGCGCCGGGCCAGCGCACGCGCCCGCTCGCCTGCACCAGGCCGATGTCGGACACGGCATCGAGCAGCCCGTCGGCGTCGGTATCGGCGAGCGGGATCGACAAGGCGAGCCAGCGGATCTCGAACAGCCCGCCGGCGACATCGAGGCCGATCAGCGGCGCGGCTTCGGCCCCGGCCTGCAACGTCAGCCTTGCCTGGGCCGGGTCGAGCGAGGCGCTCATGGCGAACCCGCCTTGCTGGGCCTGGGCGCTGAGCAGTTCGTCGGTCAGGGCGATGGACAGGGCTGACGCGACGGCCACGTCGTCACTCACCTCCAGCACGGCGCCGGCAGCCAGGATCTGCCCCGCATGATGGAACCGTATCCCGGGCACTTCGGGCACATGTATCGAAATCAGCGCCATTCAGGACTCCTTGGCCCGGTCGAGCCCAAAAGCTGGGATCACCTGCGCTTAACCGTCGAATGCATGCCGTTGGCACCAATTCAGCGGCATGATGTGCGCTAGCCCCGAGCCTCAAACCCCGTGGCCAATACTTCATGCCGGCGACCCCCTGACGGCAAGACTATGGGCTACCGGCCGCGCCAGCCATCCCAAGAACACGATGTCGCGATGCCGGCTCAACGGGACACAAAGATCGACTCCTTACAGTGAGCCTCGCGGTCGGACTGGCAGCTTTGCGGCAGCGGCTTCATACCCGCGGATGTCGCTGAAGGGTCGACAGCCGGTACCGGTGAACGGCTGGTCCGGAGCAGCTCAATTCGGAGTACGCGTTCAGCACCTTGCGACCGTTGGATCCAACGCCGCTTGCTTCAGCGTTCCAACCAGATTGCCAGTCAGCTGCCTTTCGTGGCCGGCAAGCCAGGCCAAAGAGCGCGTAGTGCACAGCCATGCACTGATTCGCGGATCCAAAGAGAAGGCCGGCGGTAGCACCTCAATGCCACAGCCGGACCAATAGTGGAATCGACGCCAATGCGCCGGTCTTGTCAGATCAGAGTGCTTCGTCCTTGAGCTTCTTCAGCGCGCGAGTCTTGATCTGCACGGCCACCGGTTTAGCGGCGAAGGTGCGCTCCTGTTTGGTGAATGGGTCGATGCCGGTACGCTTCTTCATAGCGGGCACCCGTTCGCGGACCGGACCGGGCATTCGAGAGTCGCGCGTCAGAGGCAGAACCTCACTGCCCCCATTCTGCTGAACAAGGGATTTGGGGACTCCGATCTTGCTCCAACGGCAAATCTTCTCTCGCGCATTAAGCCATTAGTTTGTGATGAGAATACACCCTCGTAGATCTGTTCAAGAATCAACTTATATTAGTGTTCTGTGATGCGGTTCTATGACATAAGAATCAAGATATATTGGAATCCACCAAAAGCTTATTCCCAGCGAACACGGTCATTCGACCGTGACGCTCTTTGCCAGGTTGCGCGGCTTGTCCACATCCGTTCCGCGCGCGCAGGCGGTGTGGTACGCCAGCAGTTGCAGCGGCACCACGTGCAGGATCGGACTGAGCACGCCGTAGTGCTCGGGCATGCGGATCACGCGCACGCCGGGGCCGCTGTCGATGCGCGTGCCTTCGTCGGCGATGACGAAGAGCTCGCCGCCGCGGGCGCGCACTTCCTGCATGTTGCTCTTGAGCTTGTCCACCAGCGCGTCGTTGGGCGCCACGGTCACCACCGGCATGGCCGCGGTCACCAGTGCCAGCGGGCCGTGCTTCAGCTCGCCGGCCGGGTAGGCCTCGGCATGGATGTAGCTGATCTCCTTGAGCTTCAGCGCCCCTTCCAGCGCGATCGGATAGTGCAGCCCGCGGCCCAGGAACAGTGCGTTCTCCTTGCGCGCGAAGTCCTCGGCCCAGGCGATGATCTGCGGCTCCAGCGCCAGCACGGCCTGCACCGCCACCGGCAGGTGGCGCAGCGCCTTCAGGTGCTCCTGCTCCTGCGCCTCGCTCAGCCGGCCGCGCGCTTCGGCCAGCGCCAGCGTCAGCAGGAACAGACCCACCAGCTGGGTGGTGAAGGCCTTGGTCGAGGCCACGCCCACCTCGACGCCGGCGCGGGTGATGTAGGCGAACTTGCATTCGCGCACCATCGCACTGGTGGCCACGTTGCAGATGGTCAGCGTGTGCTCCATGCCCAGCGAACGCGCATGCTTCAGCGCGGCCAGCGTGTCGGCGGTCTCGCCGCTTTGCGTGATGGTCACGACCAGCGTCTTCGGGTTGGGCACGCTGTCGCGGTAGCGGTACTCGCTGGCGATCTCCACGGAGGTGGGAATGCCGGCGATGGACTCCAGCCAGTACTTGGCGGTGCTGCCGCTGTAGTAGCTGGTGCCGCAGGCCAGGATCAGCACCTGCTCCACGTCCTTGAACACCTTGTACGCACCGTCGCCGAACAGCTCGGGGCTGATGCCGCCCACCGCGTCCAGCGTGTCGGCAATGGCGCGCGGCTGCTCGAAGATTTCCTTCTGCATGTAGTGCCGGTATGGGCCCAGCTCGGCCGCGCCGCTGTGCGCCACCACCGTGCGCACCGGGCGCTGCACTTCGCGGAAGCGCCCGTCGCTCTGGCGCGTTGCGATCCAGGTCTTGCCCAGCTGCAGGTCGACCACGTCGCCTTCTTCCAGGTAGACGATCTGGTCGGTCACGCCGGCCAGGGCCATGGCGTCGCTGGCCAGGAAGTTCTCGCCCTCGCCCAGGCCCAGGATCAGCGGCGAGCCCTCGCGCGCGCCGACCACGCGCTGCGGCTCGTCGCGGCAGAACACCGCGATGGCATAGGCGCCCTTCAGGCGTTGCGTGGCACGCTGCACCGCGTCGAACAGATCGCCGTCGTACAGGTGGTTCACCAGATGGGCGATGACCTCGGTGTCGGTCTGGCTGGTGAACTCATAGCCACGGCCCTGCAGTTCGGCACGCAACTCGTCGTGGTTCTCGATGATGCCGTTGTGCACCAGCGCGATGCGCTGGCCGCTGAAATGCGGGTGCGCGTTGTGCACCTCGGGCGCACCGTGCGTGGCCCAGCGGGTGTGGGCAATGCCGGTGCCCGAGGCGATGCCGTCCTTGGCGACGCCGGCTTCCAGCTCGGCCACGCGCGCGGTGCTGCGCGCCCGCCGCAGCTGGCCGTCCTGGTGCACGGCCACGCCGCAGGAGTCGTAGCCGCGGTACTCCAGGCGCTTCAGACCCTCGATCAGGATGGGGACGATGTTGCGGGTGCTGACCGCGCCGACGATGCCGCACATGGCTTGAACCTCTGGCTGTGGTGGGATGGCCGGTATCCTATGCACGACATTGCGGAATATGCTTTCAAAATTTTCATCCGGATGGATGAAAACATCCTGTCTTTCGCATCGATGAAATAATCGTGCGATTCTTCACTGTGATTGCGCCAACCTCACATGACCGTCGCCGACCTGGATGCCACCGACCTGCGCTTGCTGGACCTGCTGCAGCAGGACGCCTCGCTGTCCAACCAGGACCTGGCGGCCGCGGCCCATGTGTCGCCGGCCACTTGCCTGCGCCGCGTGCGCCGGCTGGTGGAGGCCGGCGTGATCGAGCGGCGCGTCGCGCTGCTGTCGCACGAGCGCCTGGGCCACGGCCTGACGGCCATCGTCGAGATCACGCTCGACCGACAGGGTGCCGAGCACCTGGCGGCCTTCGAGCAGCGCGCGGCGGCCGACGCCGCGGTGCAGCAGTGCTACCGCGTGTCGCCGGGGCCGGATTTCGTGCTCGTCGTCTGGACGGCCGACATGCCGGCCTACCAGGCGCTGGTGCAGCGGCTGTTCACGCAGGACGCGAATGTGCGTCAGGTCAAGGCCTACTTCAGCGTGACGCGCGCCAAGTTCGAGCCGGCGATCGGACTGCCGGCACCGCCCGAGCGTTGAGTTCCGGGTGTGACAACTCGCATGTGACAGCTGTATCGCGCGTGACAGCGGCGGCGCTCGGGGTCTACCCGGGGTTGCGTTTCGACCCTGCCTCGCGGCGCGCCTGAGCTGCGGCCGCGGCGGCGGCCTGGCACGGCCATTGCGCTGTGGGCAGCCGATGGTCCCGCTGTCAGCCCTGCCCACCACCGACACCTGCCTCGGCGTGATCGCCAACCCGGTGTCGGCGCGCGACATCCGGCGCGTGGTCGCCAACGCCAGCAACCTGCAGATCACCGACCGGGTGAACATCGTGCTGCGGCTGCTGCAGGCGGCGCGCGCCGCGGGCGTGGGCCGCGCACTGCTGATGCCCGACCGCGGCGGCATCCGTGCGCTGCTCGAACGCCACCTGAAGCGCGGCGACGCCTCGCTGCCGCAGATCGACTGGCTCGACATGGAGCCGACGTCGACGGTCGAGGACACCTTCACCGCGACCCGGCTGCTGCAGCGCGCCGGCGTGGCCGCGATCGTCGTGCTGGGCGGCGACGGCACGCATCGCGCGGTGGTGCGCGAACTGCACGCCGCCGGCTCCGGGTTGCCGATCGCGGGGCTGTCCACCGGCACCAACAACGCTTTCCCCGAGATGCGCGAACCGACCATCACCGGCCTGGCCACCGGGCTCTATGCGGCCGGCCGCATTCCGCCACACGAGGCGCTGCTGCCGAACAAGCTGGTCGAGGTGCGCATCGACGACGGCAACGGCGCGTCCCGGCACGACGTGGCCATCGTCGATGCGGTGATCACGCACGACCGCTCGGTCGGCGCGCGCGCGCTGTGGAAGACCGGCTCGCTGGCCGCGGCCTACCTGGCCTTCTGCGAACCCGAAGCGATCGGCCTGTCGTCGATCGGCGCGCTGCTGCAGCCGGTGGGCCGGCGCGAGCGCGGCGGGCTGGCCGTGCAGATCGCTGTCGCACCGGCCGACGCGCTGACGCTGCTGCACGCGCCGATCGCGCCTGGGCTGGTGCTGCCGGTGCCGATTGCGGGCTGGCAGCGCATGGCGCCGGACGAGCCGCTGCCGGTGCAGCAGCGCGCCGGCACCGTGGCGCTCGACGGTGAGCGCGAACTTTCCTTCGAGCCCGGCCAGCGCGTCAGCGTCACGCTGCGCGAAGGCGCGTTCCGCACGCTGGACGTGGCCCGATGCATGGCCGTGGCGGCCCGCGACGGGCTGCTGCGCACTTCCCCCCACCCCTGAGACGAGGAGACCGACGATGGCAGGCAACCCGTTCCCGCAGAGCAAGGAGCAACTGCTCCAGGCCTACCGCACGATGCGCACGATCCGCGAGTTCGAGGAGCGGCTGCACATCGACTTCGGCCGCGGCGACATCCCCGGCTTCGTGCACCTGTACGCCGGCGAGGAGGCGGCCGGCACCGGGATCATGATGCATCTCGGCGATGGCGACCGCATCGCCAGCACGCATCGCGGCCACGGCCACTGCATCGCCAAGGGCGTGGACGTGGTGGCGATGATGAAGGAGATCTACGGCCGCAAGGGCGGCGCCTGCGAGGGCAAGGGTGGCTCGATGCACATCGCCGACCTCGACAAGGGCATGATGGGCGCGAACGGCATCCTCGGTGCCGGTGCGCCGCTGGCGTGCGGCGCGGCGCTCGCCGCCAGGTTCCGCGGCAAGGGCGAAGTCGCGATCAGCTTCGTCGGCGACGGCGCATCGAACCAGGGCACCTTCCTCGAGAGCCTGAACCTGGCCGCGGTGTGGAACCTGCCGGCGATCTTCGTCGTCGAGAACAACGGCTACGCCGAAAGCACCAGCCGCGACTATGGCGTGGCGGTGGACTCCTACGTCGACCGCGCGGCCGGCTTCGGCCTGCCCGGCGTGACGGTCGACGGCACCGACTTCTTCGCGGTGCACGAGGCGGCGGGCGAGATCATCGCCCGCGCGCGCAAGGGCGGCGGCCCGGCGCTGCTGGAATGCAAGATGGTGCGCTTCCACGGCCACTTCGAGGGCGACGCGCAGACCTACCGCGCGCCCGGCGAGAACGAGCACAACCGCGAGCACAACGACTGCCTGAAGAAGTTCAGCGCCGCGGTCAGCAGTGCCGGCGTGCTCACGGCCGACGAACTGAAGGCCATCGACCACGAGGTGCTCGGCCTGATCGAGCGTGCCGTCACCGAAGCCAAGGCGGCGCCGCAGCCCACGGCCGCTGATCTTCTCACCGACGTCTACGTCAAGTACTGAAATCCAAGGAGACCCAGACCATGGCACGCAAGATCAGCATGAAGCAGGCGATCAACGAGGCGCTGGACCAGGAGATGGCGCGCGACCCCTCGGTGATCATGATGGGCGAGGACATCGTCGGCGGTGCCGGCGGAGATGGCGAGCGCGACGCCTGGGGCGGGGTGCTCGGCGTCACCAAGGGCCTGTACGCCAAGCACGGCGACCGGCTGCTGGACACACCGCTCTCGGAGTCAGCCTACATCGGCGCGGCGATCGGCGCGGCCTGCTGCGGCATGCGTCCGGTGGCCGAGCTGATGTTTGTCGACTTCATGGGCGTGTGCTTCGACCAGATCTACAACCAAGCGGCGAAGTTCAGGTACATGTTCGGTGGCAAGGCCGAGACGCCGGTGGTGATCCGCGCGATGTGCGGCGCGGGCTTTCGCGCCGCGGCGCAGCACAGCCAGATGCTGACGCCGCTGTTCACGCACATCCCGGGGCTGAAGGTGGTGTGCCCGAGCACGCCCTACGACACCAAGGGCCTGCTGGTGCAGAGCATCCGCGACAACGACCCGGTGATCTTCCTCGAGCACAAGAACCTCTACGGCTTCGAGGGCGAGGTGCCCGAGGCGCTGTACGCGATCCCCTTCGGCGAGGCGAACGTGGTGCGCGAAGGCAAGGGCGCGACCATCGTCACCTACGGCTTGATGGTGCACCGTGCGCTCGATGCGGCCGCGGCGCTGGCCAAGGACGGCGTCGAATGCGAGGTCATCGACCTGCGCACGCTGTCGCCGATCGACATGGACACCGTGCTGGAGAGCGTCGAGAAGACCGGGCACCTGGTCTGCGTCGACGAGGCCAACCCGCGCTGCAGCATCGCCTGCGATGTTTCGGCGCAGGTGGCGCAACAGGCTTTCGGCGCGCTGAAGGGCCCGATCGAGATGGTGACCGCGCCGCACACGCCCGTGCCCTTCACGCCGGTGCTGGAGGATCTGTACATCCCGAGCGCGGCCCAGATCGCCGCGGCGGTGAAACGCTCGCGTGCCGGGGGCAGGCACTGATGGCCGCCGCCGCTCGGCCGCTCCGGAGGCGGCAGCTCCCCCTCGGGGGGACGGCGCGCAGCGCCAAGGGGGCGCCATGACCAGATCCGCCATCACCCCACTGATCATGCCCAAGTGGGGGCTGGAGATGCGCGAGGGCACGATCGCGGGCTGGCTGGTGGACGAGGGCAGGCGCATCGAAGTCGGCATGCCCGTGCTCGACGTCGAGACCGACAAGATCAGCAACGCAGTCGAGGCGCCGGATGCCGGTCTGCTGCGGCGCAAGGTCGCGAAGGACGGCGAGGTGCTGCCGGTGAAGGCGCTGCTCGCGGTGCTGGCTGAAGCAGAGGTCAGCGATGCGGAGATCGACGCCTTCATCGCCGCCTACGAGGTGCCGGCCGCCGGCGGCGACGAAGCCGACGAGGCATCGGCCTTCCAGTGGGCCGAGGTGAGCGGCATCCGCGTGCGCTACGCGCGCCGCGGGCCCGAAGCCGGCGTGCCGGTGCTGTTCGTGCACGGCTTCGGCGGGGACCTCGGCAACTGGCTGTTCAACCTGGACGCGGTGGCCGAGACCGCGCCGGTGATCGCGCTCGACCTGCCGGGCCACGGCCAGTCGGATGCGAAGCTGCCGGGAACCTCGCTGGCCGCGCTGGCGGACTTCGTTGGGATCTTCCTCGACCAGCTCGACGTGGCGCGCGTGCATTGGGTCGGCCATTCGATGGGCGGCGCGATCGGCGCGCAGTTCGCGCTGGATCATCCGCAGCGCGTGGCTTCGCTGGCCCTGGTCGCCAGCGCCGGGCTGGGCGCCGAGATCGACGGTGGCTACATCGACGGCTTCGTAAAGGCCGCCTCGCGGCGCGAGCTCAAGCCGGTGATCGAGAAGCTGTTCGCCGACCCGTCGCTGGTGAGCCGGCAGCTGCTCGACGACCTGCTGCGCTTCAAGCGCATCGACGGCGTGACCGAGCTGTTGGCTGGGCTCGGCGGCGCGCTCTTCGGCGGCGGCCAGCAGGCGGTGCTGCCGGCGACGCAGCTGCCGGCCGCGGGGCCGCCGCTGCTCGTGGTCTGGGGCGCGGAGGACCACGTGATCCCGGCCGCCCATGCGAAGGCCGCACCGACCGGCGCGACGGTGGCGGTGCTGCCCGGCGCCGGCCACATGGTGATGATGGAGAAGGCGGGCGAGGTCAACGCGCTGCTGCGCAAGCACCTGGCGCGCTGATGGACGGCCCGCGGGCGCAGGCATCATCGCGCGGTGAGCCTGCCCCCCTTCGGTTTCGTCTGCGTGCACGAGCGGCCGCTGGCCGACGGCATCGCCTGCGAGGCCGATTGGATGGCCCAAGCGGCGCATGGCGAGCGTGCCGTCGCGCACCTGTGGCAGGGTACGCCCGGCTGGGTGGTGCCGCGGCGCACGACCATGCTGCCGGCCTGGGCCGAGGTGCAGGCTTGCCACGGTGCTGCACTGCAGGTGCGCCGCTCCGGCGGCGGGCTGGTCCCCCAGGGGCCGGGGATCTGGAACCTGAGCCTGGCCTGGCCCGCCGGCAACGCGACGCCGGCCGACATGCACGCGATCTACGCCGCGCTGTGCGACGCGCTGGCCGCGGCCTTCACCCGGCTGGGCGTGACGGCCACGCCCGCAGCCGTGCACGGCTCGTTCTGCGACGGGCGCTGGAACCTGGCGGTGAACGGCCGCAAACTGGTTGGCACCGCGCAGGCCTGGCGCCGCTTCGCGGCGTGCCAGGTGGTGATGGCGCACGCGCTGGTCATCGTCGGCGCCGATCCGGCCGCGCTGACCGAAAGCGCCAATGCGCTCGAAGCCGAGCTGGGCCAGGGCAGGCCCTATCGGGCCGACGCGCTGACCAGCCTGGCACGCGAGGCGCCCGGGCTGCCCGATCTCGAGGCGCGCACGCTCGAGCTGCTGGCCGAACAGTTCGCGCGGGTCGTGCCGCGAAATATCCACAAGGAGAATGACGATGGTCCTGCTCGAATTTGCGATGGCCCCGAACGGCCAGGGTGAAAGCGTCAGCGCGCACGTGGCGCGCATCCTCGACGTGATCGACAAGAGTGGCCTGCCCTACCAGCTGACGCCGATGGGCACGATCCTCGAAGGTGACTGGGATGAGGTGATCGGCGTGGTCAGCGCCTGCTTCCGCGAGCTGGAGCGCGACTGCAGCCGCATCGGCGTCAACCTGAAGGTCGACTACCGCAAGGGTCCGGCCGGACGACTGAGGTCGAAGATCGAACACGTCGAGCAGCGGCTCGGCCGCAAGCTGCAAACCTGAGCGCCGCGCGTGCCTTGCCGCTACCGCAGCGGCGCCGGCGTGTACAGTCGGCAACCCCGTTGTCGACCGCCGCCGTCTGCCGGCGCGCGGCCAAGGAGAGCGCGATGCAAGAGGCCCAGCGCGAGCACATCAGCGCCGTCATGCGGCTGGCTGGCGACGCGCTGCCGCCGCCTCCGGGCGCCGAGTCGCCCGACGCGCTGATCCGCGACAGCTGGTTGCGCTGCGTGCACCAGCACCGGCTCGACCCGACGCGCATGCAGGAGGCAGTGATCCTGCCGCAGCAGCGTGTGCGCGAGCACCAGGAGCGGCTCGACGAACTCCTGCGCATCGCACGCCACGGACTGGAGTCGCTGTACCAGCAGGTGGCCGGCATGGGCTACTGCGTGCTGCTGACCGACGCGCGTGGCGTGACGGTGGACTTCATCGGCGACCTGCAGCTCGACGCCACACTGCGCCGCGCCGGCCTGTACCTGGGCAGCGACTGGAGCGAACACCATGCCGGCACCTGCGGCGTCGGCACCGCCATCGCCTCCGGCCAGGCGCTGACGGTGCACCAGGGCGACCATTTCGACGCGACGCACATCCCGCTGACCTGCACCGCCGCGCCGGTGTACGACCCGCTGGGCCGGCTGAACGCGATCCTCGACATCAGCGCGCTGACCTCGCCGCAGGCCAAGACCAGCCAGCACCTGGCGCTGCAGCTGGTCAAGGTCTATGCGCAGCGCGTCGAGAACGCGAACTTCCTGCGCTGCTACCGCAACGACTGGGTGCTGAAGCTGCACCCGAGCCCCGAGTTCGTCGAGATCAGCCCGGACCATTTGTTGGCGCTGGATGCGGCCGGGCGCATCGTCGGCCACAACCGGGCGGCGCAGTTGCTGCTGCAGGCCGAACACGGCTCCAGCGTGCTGGGGCTGCCCTTCGGCCAGCTGTTCAGCGCCCGCTTCGACGAGCTGGGCCGCTTCATGCGCGCGATGCCCGGCGACCGGCGCGCGGTCACGCTGGCACGCAGCGGCCGCGTGCTGTTCCTGCATGCGGTGCCGCCGCCGTCGCGCTGGGGCAGCCCGGATGCGTCGGCACAGGCGGTCGATGCCGCCGTGCCGCCGGCGCTCGCCGCTCTGTCCGGCGGCGACCCGGCGCTGGACCGCGCGATCCACCGCGCCGCGCGGCTGCTGGACACGCCCGTCAGCGTGCTCATCACCGGCGAGACCGGCAGCGGCAAGGAGGTCTTGGCCAAGGCCATGCACGCCGCCAGCCAGCGCGCCCGCCAGCCCTTCGTGGCTGTCAACTGCGCGGCTATCCCCGAGACGCTGATCGAGAGCGAGCTCTTCGGCCACCTGCCGGGCAGCTTCAGCGGCGCGCTGCCGAAGGGCAAGCGCGGCCTGATCCAGGAGGCCGACGGCGGCACGCTGTTCCTCGACGAGATCGGCGACATGCCGCTGGCGCTGCAGGCGCGGCTGCTGCGCGTGCTGGCCGAGCGCGAGGTGTTGCCGATCGGCGCGACCCGCGCGCACAAGGTGGACGTGCGCGTGATCGCCGCCACGCACGCCGACCTTCGCCGGCGCGCGCGCGACGGCGCCTTCCGCGACGACCTGTATTACCGCCTGGCCGGCGCGCACCTGGAGCTGCCGCCGCTGCGCCAACGCCGCGACCTGGCCTGGCTGGTGCAGCGCATGCTGCGCGAGCAAGCGCGGCCGCCGCAGCTGTCGGCCGAGGCCGAACATTGCCTGCGCCACCACGACTGGCCGGGCAACCTGCGCGAACTGCGCAACGTGCTGGACTATGCGGCGGCGATGGCCGCCGGCTCCGGCGTCATCGGCCTGGCCGAGCTGCCCGATGCGCTGCTCAGCCGCGGCGAAGCGGCCGGCGCGGCGCCGGCGCTGTCACCCGAAGGCCAGTTGCTGCTGCAGTATCTGCGCGCCGCGCGCTGGAACGTGAGCGCGGTGGCGCACCAGCTGGGCGTGACGCGCATGACGGTGTACCGGCGCATGAAGCGCTGGGGCATCCACGAGCCGCCGCGCGGCTGAAGCTCAGCCGGCGCGCAGCAGCGCCAGCCCCTTCAGGTACTCGCCGTCGGGGAAGAACAGCGTGCTCGGATGGTCGGGCGCGGCATGCAGGTGCCGGACGATCGCGGCATCGACGCAGGCGTCGATCGCCGCGCCGGCGACGATCTTGTGGAACAACTCCGGGCCAATGCCGCCGGAGCAGGAGAAGGTGAACAGCAGCCCGCCCGGCCGCAGCAGCTTCAGCGCCAGGCGGTTGATGTCCTTGTAGGCGCGCGCCGCGCGCTCGACCTGCGCCACGCTGGCGGCGAACTTCGGCGGGTCGAGCACGATGGCGTCGAACTGCCGCCCCTGCTCCAGCTGCTGGCGCAGGTGGGCGTTGACATCGGCATCCACCGCCTCATGTCGGTCGGCGTCGAAGCGGTTGATCTGCACATGGTGCCGCGCCAGCGCCAGCGCCGGGGCCGAGCTGTCGACGCTGGTGACCCGCCGCGCGCCGCCGGCCATCGCCGCCAGCGTGAAGCCGCCGGTGTAGCTGTAGCAGTTGAGCACCTGGTCGCAGCCGAAGTGGCGCACCGCCTGGGCAAAGTGCAGCCGGTTGTCGCGCTGGTCCAGGTAGGCGCCGGTCTTGTGGCCCGAGGCCACGTCCACCTGCAATTGCCAGCCGTGCTCTCGAAGGGTGAGCCGCGTGTCGCCGTCGCCGCGCAGCCAGCCCCGCTGCTCGGGCAAGCCCTCGAGTTTGCGCACGCCCAGGTCGGAGCGCTCGTACAGGCGCTGCAGGCTTGTTGCGGCCAGCAGCGCGTCGGCGATCGTGTCCTTCCAGCGCTCGGTGCCGACGAAGCCGAACTGCGCCACCAGCGTGTCGCCATAGCGGTCGACCACCAGGCCGGGCAGGCCGTCGGCCTCACCGTGCACCAGGCGTACTGCGTCGCTGTCCACTGCCAGCCGCGCGCGCAGCGCCACGGCGCACTGCAAGCGGCGCGCGAAGAACGCAGTGTCGATGCGCTCGGACTCGACGAAGCTCCAGGCGCGCACACGAATGGCCGAAGCCGGGCTGTACGCGCCCCAGGCCAGGAAGCGGCCGTCGTGCGCTTCGACGCGCACCGTCTCGCCGGGGTCGGCCCGGCCCTTGGCGACACTACCTTCGAACACCCAGGGGTGGCGGCGTTGCAGCGAGCGCTCCTTGCCCTCGCGCAGGCGGATGGATTTCACTTGCGCCTCGCCCGCGGATGGGCCGCGTCGTAGACCTTGGCCAGGTGCTGACAACGTGCGCCGCGCGCAGGTTGCGTCGCAGGCTCATATCGCGAAGCGATGTGAAGGCGCGAAGCGCCGGGCCGCAGACAAAATCCAGCCCTCATTTGCGCCTCGCCCGCGGATGGGCCGCGTCGTAGACCTTGGCCAGGTGCTGAAAATCCAGCCGCGTGTAGACCTGCGTGGTCGAGATGTTGGCGTGGCCCAGCAGCTCCTGCACCGCGCGCAGGTCGCCGCTGCTTTGCAACAGGTGCGACGCAAAGCTGTGGCGCAGCATGTGCGGATGCACGTGCGTCGGCAGCCCGGCCTGCAGCGCCATCGCCTTCAGCCGCGAGCGCACCTGGCTGGTGGTGAGCCGCGTGCCTCGATTGCTGACGAACAGCGCCGGCTCGCCGGCCGCGGCGATCTGGCCGCGTACCTCCAGCCAGGCGCGCAGCGCGGCCAGCGCGGCAGGGCCCACCGGCACGCCGCGCCGCTTGCGGCCCTTGCCCAGCACCTGGGCGCTGGCATCGGCGGCATCGATCCAGCCGGCGGCCGTGTCGCCGCCGCGAAGGTCCAGGCCCACCAGTTCGGCCACGCGCAGGCCGCTGCCATAGAGCAGCTCGACCATGCAGTGGTCGCGGGCCCGCAGCACCGGGTTGCCCGATGTCGGCTCGAAGGACGCTAGCGACACCGCCTGTTCGACCGACAGCGCCTTGGGCAGCGGCTTGGGCGCCTTGGGCGCGCGCACGCCTTCCACCGGGTTGATAGCCACCTGGCCATTGCGACCCCACCAGCGGTACAGCCCGCGCCAGGCCGACAAGTGAATGGAGATGCTGCGCGGCGCCAGCGGCCGCTCGCGCAACTGCGCGGCCCAGCGGCGCACGTGCTGCGTCTGCACCTCGCGCAGGTCGACCTGCGCCGCCACGGCCGACTGCTGCAGCCGCAGCAGCGCGTCGTGGATCATCTGCACGCTGCGCGGCGCCAGCCGGCGCTCGACGCGTACATGCTCGATGTAGCGCTGCAGCTCAGGGGACAGCGCGTCGCCCACGGCCCTCAGGCCAGCAGGCGCGACAGGCTGGCGCTGGCCACCTCGCCGATGCGCGACAGGAACTCGGTGCCCATCTGCGCCGCGTAGCGCGTCGGATCGGGCGAGCCCAGCACCAGCAGCCCGAAGGCGTCCGCCGCGCCAGCGGGGCGCAGCGGCACCATGGCCATGGACATGACGCCCGAGCCCTCGTCGAACCAGGCCGAGGCCTCGAAGGCGGCGTTGGCGCCGCAGTAGGGCAGCGACAGGCTGGAGGCAAAAGCCTTCAGGTCGTCGCTGACCGGCTGCGCCGCGGGCAGTGCTGCGTAGGCCTCGGCCACGCCCCACACACGCAGCGCGGCCTGCGGGATCTGGAAGCGCTGCTTCAGGTCGTCCAGCAGCACCTGCGGCAGATCGGCCGCGTCGGCGGTGAGCAGCAGCGCCATGGTCCACTGGTGCAGCCGGTCGGCGATGGCCGAGTTGTCCTGGCCGTTGCGGATCATCTCGATGATCTTGTGCTCCAGGCCCTTGATGCGCTCGCGCAGCATTTCCATCTGCCGCTCCTGCAGCGACACCGCGCGCTGGCCGTGCGGGCTGGTCAGCTGCACCGTGGCGAGCAGCTCGGCATGGCGCTCGAAGAAGCCGGGCGTGTTCAGCAGGTAGTTGCTGATGTCGTTTTCGGTGATGCCTTGGATCGTCACAGTTCGATTTCCCCTTCGAAGACGGTGGTCGCCGGGCCGGTCATCAACACCGGGCGGCCGAGGCCGGCCCATTCGATGCTCAGGCGCCCGCCGCGGGTGTCGACCTCAACCTGCGGGTCGAGCCAGCCCAGCCGGATGCCGGCCACCACCGCGGCGCACGCACCGGTACCGCAGGCCAGCGTCTCGCCGGCACCGCGCTCGAACACGCGCAGTGCGATGTGCGAGCGCGAGATCACCTGCATGAAACCGGCGTTGACCTTCTGCGGAAAGCAGTCCAGCACCTCGATCTCGGGCCCCAGCGCGGCCACGTCGGCCTCGTCGATGTCATCGACGCGCTGCACCGCATGCGGGTTGCCCATCGACAGCACCGCCACCTCGACGCTGGCGTCGATCAGCTCCAGCGGCCACAGCTCGAAATCGCCTTCGCGCCTGGGCACCATGCCTTCGGGCAGGAACGGAATGTGTTCATGCACGAAGTCAGGCGCGCCCATGTCGACGGTGACCCGGCCATCGTCACGCAGCTGCAGCTCGATCACGCGGTTGACGGTCTCGACCTTGATGCGCTGCTTGTCGGTCAGCCCGCGATCGCGCACGAAGCGCACGAAGCAGCGCGCGCCGTTGCCGCAATGCTCGACCTCGTCGCCGCTGGCGTTGAAGATGCGGTAGCCGAAGTCCACGCCCGGCGAACGCGGTGGCTCGACCACCAGGATCTGGTCGGCACCGATGCCGAAATGGCGGTCGGCCAGGGCGCGGTACTGCTCGTTGCTCAGCTCCAGCGGCTGGCCCGTGGCGTCGAGCATCACGAAGTCGTTGCCCGCGCCCTGCATCTTGGTGAAGCGCAATTTCATCGGGCAATTATCAACGCCGATTCAGTACAGACCCGGCTCGCCCGGCGGCCGGGTCTTGAAACGCTTGTGCACCCACAGGTACTGGGCCGGGTCGGCGCGCACGGCGGACTCGATCCATTCATTCATTCGCCGCGCGTCGTCCAGCGGGTCGTCGCTGGGCCAGTCGGTCCACGGCGGCAGGAAACGCACTCGGTAACCCTGGCCGCCAGGCAGGATGCGGGCCACCACGGGCTGCACCACCATGTCCAGCGCGCGCGCCATCCTCGATGGGGCCAGCAGCGTCGCGGCCGGCCGGCCGAAGAAGGGCACGAAGGCGGAGTCCTTCATGCCGAAGTCCATGTCCGGCAGGTTGAAGAAGGCATGGCCGCGGCGGATGGCGCGCAGCAGCGGCCGTGCCGTGTCGCTGCGTGAGAACAGCTCGCCCTGGCCGAAGCGCATGCGCCCGCGCCGCATCGCGGACTCGAACACGGGGTCGCTCTGCGCTTGGTAGACCGACGCCACCGGCCGGCTCTGGAACAGTTGCGTGGCCACACCGGCCACGTCCAGCGCCAGGAAGTGCGGCACCAGCCACATCACCGGCCGCTCGCTGCGCTCGGCCAGCGTGACGTCGCCCTCCACATGGATCAGCCGGCGCAGCCGCTCGGGCGGGGCATACCAGAGCAGCGCGCGCTCCACCGCACTGCGGCCGAGCCAGCGGAAGTGCTCGCGCAGCAGCGTGCGGCGCTGCTGGGCACTCAATTCGGGCAGGCAGAGCTGCACGTTGCGTGCCGAGATGCGGCGCCGCTCGCGCGCCACGGTATAGAGCACCCGGCCGAGCGCGCCACCCAACGCCGCCTGCAGCCACAGCGGCAGCCAGTGCAGCAGCCACAGCAGGCCCAGCAGCACATGTGCCGGCCAGACCTTCATGGCGCCGCAGCCGGGTCCGCGCGGCGCGGCCTCTTGTAGCGGTTGTAGCCCCAAAGGTACTGCTGGGGGCATTGCAGGATCAGTTGCTGCATGGCGCGGTTGATCACCGCAGCTTGCGCCGCTTGCAGAGCCTGGGCATCGTCTCCCTGCAGCGGCAGCGGCTCGGTGAGCCGGCTCAGGCGCAGGTGGAAGCCGCGGCCGGCCGGCAGTCGCTCGCACCAGGCCAGCACGATCGGCGCACCGGACTGCTGCGCCAGCCGCGCCGCCAAGGTCATGGTGTAGGCCGGCGCGCCGAAGAAGTCGGCCCACACGCCCATGCCCTGCGGCGGCACTTGGTCGGGCAGCAGGCCCACCGCCTCGCCGCGCTTGAGCGCGCGCATCATCTGGCGCACGCCGCCGATCGACGCCGGGACGGTGGCCAGCGCCGGGCGGGCACGGGCACTCTCCTGCAGCTCGCGCAGCATCGGGTGGCGGGCCGGGCGGAACATCACCGTGATCGGCCGGCGTGCGCCGTAGCGCTGCGCATAGGCCTGGGCGGTGATCTCGAAGCTGCCCAGGTGTGGCGTCAGGAACACCAACCCGCGGCCCTGGTCCAGCGCGTCTTCGATCAAGGATTCCCCTTCCCATCGCACCGGGTCGGCGATCGGCATGTCACCCGGGCGCAGCCACAGGCGCAGCCCTTCGATGGCCATCTTGCCGGCCTCGGCCACCGACTGCCGGCGCTGCTGCAGCGTGATGCCGGCGCGTTGCGCGTTGGTGCGCAGACGCCGCCTGTAGCTGGGCGACAGCGCATAGGCCACCCAGCCCAGGAATGTGCCCAGGACGTGCAAAGATCGCAGCGATCGCCGGGCCAACCAGCGCAGCAGAAATTGCATGCTTCGTATAATGCGGTCAGCGCCGAGTTATGAACTACTTGCAGGGCGCTGCGGTGTGCCGGACATCCGTCATCCGCCAAGGTGGCACCTCCTGGTGCCACCCTCGAAATACTGCTAAAGCGTTCGCCGCTCCTCCCCAGGCTACGGTCGGCAACGCGATCCGCAACCGTCAGCCCAGGAGTTTAAGCGTGTCGAACGACTTCCTTTTCACGTCCGAATCCGTGTCCGAAGGCCACCCCGACAAGGTCGCCGACCAGATCTCCGATGCCATTCTCGATGCGATCTTCAAGCAGGATCCACGTTCGCGCGTCGCCGCCGAGACGCTGACCAACACCGGCCTGGTCGTGCTGGCCGGCGAGATCACCACCAACGCGCATGTCGACTACATCCAGGTGGCGCGCGACACCATCAAGCGCATCGGCTACGACAACACCGAGTACGGCATCGACTACAAGGGCTGCGCGGTGCTGGTGGCCTACGACAAGCAGTCCAACGACATCGCCCAGGGTGTGAATCATGCGTCCGACGACCACCTGAACACCGGCGCCGGCGACCAGGGCCTGATGTTCGGCTATGCCTGCGACGAGACGCCGGCGCTGATGCCGGCGCCGATCCACTATGCCCACCGCCTGGTCGAGCGCCAGGCGCAGCTGCGCAAGAGCGGCAAACTGCCCTTCCTGCGCCCGGATGCAAAGAGCCAGGTGACGATGCGCTATGTGGACGGCAAGCCGCACAGCATCGACACCGTGGTGCTGAGCAGCCAGCACGCGCCCGACCAGAGCGAAACGACCACCAAGATGAAGGCCTCGTTCATCGAGGCGGTGATCGAGGAGATCATCAAGCCGGTGCTGCCCAAGGAATGGCTGAAGGACACCCGCTACCTGGTCAACCCGACCGGACGCTTCGTCATCGGCGGCCCGCAGGGCGACTGCGGCCTGACCGGCCGCAAGATCATCGTCGACACCTATGGCGGCGCCTGCCCGCACGGCGGCGGCGCGTTCTCGGGCAAGGACCCATCGAAGGTGGACCGCTCGGCGGCCTATGCGGCGCGCTACGTGGCCAAGAACATCGTCGCCGCCGGCCTGGCCAGACAATGCCAGATCCAGGTGGCCTACGCGATCGGCGTGGCCAAGCCGATGAACATCACCGTCTACACCGAAGGCACCGGGGTGATGAGCGACGACAAGCTGTCGGCGCTGGTGGCCGAGCACTTCGACCTGCGCCCGAAGGGCATCATCCAGATGCTCGACCTGCTGCGCCCGATCTACGAGAAGACGGCCGCCTACGGCCACTTCGGCCGCGAGGAGCCCGAGTTCAGCTGGGAGCGCACCGACAAGGCCCAGGCGCTGCGTGCAGCGGCCGGGCTGTAAAGCTCGGCGCCCGCGGCAACGGGTCCTGGGCCCTGCGGTGGAGGCTGACTTCGCGCCGGCGAAGTCAAGGCGCAATGCGCAGTGCCGCAGCCACAAGCCTGCCCCGCCAACACAAGCTGTCGCTCTTGCGGCGCACCAGCCCGACAGGCCTCAGCGCCCAAGAATGCCCTTGAGCAGGTCCATGGGCTTGGGCAAGGCATCGGCCTGGTCCTCCTCCTGCGGCGGGCGCTGTTCCGCTGCCGGCGAGCCGGCTGAGGGGCCCATGGCCGGCATGCCCGGGATGACCATGCGGTCGCCCCACCGCGCTGTGCGCCCCGCGCTGTGTGGCACGGCGCGAGACAAAGAAGGCGGCCAGCTCGGCCGCCGACGCGCTGGCCATGTCCAGCACCTTGGGCTGCCCCGGCCGGACCGCCGAGCCGCAGCCCCAGTACAGCAACAGCTTGCCCTTGGGCTTCTCGTAGCCCGGCTCGTCGACGGCTTCATCGTCTGGTGTGGGCGGCGCCTTGGTGTCGCGCGCCGCCTGCAGTTTCAGCGCCGGGCTCAGGAAGCCTGTAGGCACGGCCTGCTGCGCCTCGGCCAGCGACGGGTTGTTGCGGCTGTACAGCGTCACGTCGACCCACCGTCCGGGAGCGCCGGACTGGGTCTGGCCGAAGCTGTTCTTCGCCGCGGAGCCGCCGCCGAAGATCCCACCAAGGGCCGACATCGGACTGCCAGCCGTGCCCGTCATGCCGCCCATCGGCATGCCGATGCCGCTGAAGGTGGCCACGTCGATCCAGGCCTGGGCCTGCGGCGGCTTGACGGGGCTCCCCTGGGCGTTGGCGGCTCCCGCCACCAAGGCCCACCCGGCGATGAGGTTATTTGAGCTGCAGTTCGCATCATGGTGATTCGCAGCAGGGGTGACTATGCGAACGATTCTGCATGTCGGGTCTCAGGCCGCGCATTGCGACAACGCAAGCATGCCCCATTTCGCCGAGGCATCATCCGGCCATGACGATCGACCTCGACGCGCTGCGGCGCTTCGCCGTGGCACGCACGCTGTTCACGCCGACGACGCTGCCCAAGGCGATCGCACGCCTGGGCTTCGTGCAGGCCGACCCGATCCGCGCGCCGGCGCGCGCGCAGGACTTGACGCTGCGCCACCGCGTGCACGACTACCGCGCCGGCGACCTGGAACGGCGCTACCCGCGGCTGGACGTGGAGGAGGACTTTTTCATCAACTACGGCTTCCTGCCGCGTGCCACGCAGAGGCTGATGCATCCGCGCACGGCGCGCGCCGCGTGGCCGAAGGCGCGCCGCATGCAGGCGCAGGCGGTGCTGGACTTCGTGCGCGAGCGCGGCGTGGTGCATCCGCGCGAGGTCGATGCGCAGTTCCGACACGGCAACGCGCGCAACTGGTTCGGCGGCTCGTCGCGCGCCAGCACGCAGCTGCTCGATGCCATGCACTACCGTGGGCTGCTGCGCGTGGCGCGGCGCGAGGGCGGCACCCGCTGCTACGCGGCGCTCGACAGCCCTGCGGCCGCCGGAGATCCCGAGCGCGCGCTGGATACCCTGGTCGACGTGCTCGTCGCCAAGTACGCGCCCCTGCCCTCGACATCGCTGAACTACCTGACCAGCCTGCTCGCCGGCGCCGCGCCACAGTGGGCAGGACTGCGGCGCGCGGCCCAGTACCGCGCCCGCGCGCGGCTGGCCCATGCCCGCGTCGACGGCGTCGACTGGTACTGGCCGGCCGGCGAGAACCCGGCCTCCCGGCGCCATGCGCCGGGCGCGACGGTGCGCCTGCTGGCACCCTTCGACCCTCTGGTCTGGGACCGCCGCCGCTTCGAGCTGCTGTGGGGCTGGGCCTACCGCTTCGAGGCCTACACGCCCGCGCCGCGGCGGCTGCGCGGCTACTATGCTCTGCCGCTGCTCTGGCACGACCGGGTCATCGGCTGGGGCAACCTGGCGCAGCACGGCAGCGCGCTCCAAGCCGACATCGGCTATGTCGACGGTAGGGCGCCGCGCGAGGCCGGCTTCCGCCATGCCCTGGACGAGGAGCTCGGCCGCATCGACCAGTTTCTGCAGCGACGTCAACGGGCCAGCGGCGACTGCTGCTTGGCGACAAGCAGGCGCTGCACGACCTCGGCAAAGCCTTGGCCACGCTCGGAAGGCGTGACATAGGCCGGCAGCGCCTGCAGCTGTGCCACGAAGCGGCGGATGTTGGCCACGGCCACCGACAGCGGCAGGTGCTCGAACATCAGCTGGTCGTTGGTGGAATCTCCGACGTACAACCACTCGGCCGGGACGAAGGGCAGGCCGAGCGCACGCTCCACCGCCCAGCGCGCACCGGTCCATTTGTCGTGCGCGCCGATCCAGCCGTTGACATGGATCGAACTGACGCTGGCGCGCAGACCGTGGGCTCGCATCACCTCGAGCACCGCAGCGATTTCGGGGTCGCCCAGTTGCGCGAACTCACCGTGGTCGACGGCGATGTCGGTCAGCCGGCCGGCGCTGTCGCGGGCCAGCCGCGCCCGCGGCACGGCGGCCAACACAGCGTCGGCGCAATGCTGCAACCGCAGCAGGTTGGCAGCGCGGGCGGCGTCGTCCTGCGTGAAGTCACGCTGCAGCTGCACACCCACGCGGCGCAACATCACCGCGCCGTTCTCTGCCACGATCGCCGCCACCGGCCAGGCCATCACGAAGGGCTCGCTCCAGCCGGCCGGCCGGCCGGTGATGGCAATCACCGGCAGCTGCGCCTGCGCCATCTGCTGCAGCGCCTGCAGGGCCATCGGCTCGATGGCGCCGTCGCGCGTGAGCGTGTCGTCGATGTCGGTCAACACGCCGCGCAGCGGACGCAGCGCAGCCTCGGGCAGCGCCTGCAGCGGCCGCATGCGTTTAGCGTTCATGGGCCCAGTCTCGCACAGGGCCTGTGCCTCCCAAGGCCACTTTGACCGGGCGCAAATATCAGGTTCGCGGGCTTTTCATAATATCGGGTCCATCTGCCTGCGAAGGACACCCATGGCCAAGGACACCCCGCCCCCTGCGCGCAAGACCGCGCCCGCCAAGACCGGCCGCTCGGGCGCCAGGCGCGCGCGGCCGGCGCAGGCCGGCGACATTGCGCCGCGGCTCGGGCCCAAGGCCATCGAGCGGCACGTGGTGCGCCAGGCCCTGCTCGGCAAACAGGACGCGCAGGGCGCGGCGCTGCGCGACCTGCTGCACCGCGCGGCCAAGGCCGCACCCGGCGAGACGCGCGATGCGCTGAAGGCCATCCTCGCCGGCGCCTCGCCCGACGACGTGGTCGCACTGCGCCGCGTGCTGTTCGAGGGCGGCGACGCGACGAAGCTGCGCCAGGAAGATCCGGACATGGAGCTGTCGCCGCGCTGGCGCGAGGGCGGCTATCCGTACATGAATCTGATGTCGCGCAAGACCTACGAGGCGCAGAAGTACAAGCTGCAGGTCGAACTGCTGAAGCTGCAGGCCTGGGTCAAGGACAGCGGCCAGCGCGTGTTGATCCTGTTCGAGGGCCGCGATGCCGCCGGCAAGGGCGGCACCATCAAGCGCTTCATGGAACATCTGAACCCACGCGGCGCGCGTGTCGTGGCGCTGGAAAAGCCTTCTGAGGTGGAGCGTGGGCAGTGGTACTTCCAGCGCTACGCGCAGCACCTGCCGACGCGCGGCGAGATCGTCATGTTCGACCGCAGTTGGTACAACCGCGCCGGCGTCGAGCGCGTGATGGGCTTCTGCAGCAACGAGGAGTACCTGGAGTTCATGCGCCAGGCGCCGGAATTCGAGCGCCACCTGGTGCACAGTGGCGTGCATGTCTTCAAGTTCTGGTTCTCGGTCAGCCGCGAGGAGCAGCGCCGCCGCTTCAAGGAGCGGCGCAGCCACCCGCTGAAGCAGTGGAAGCTCAGCCCGATCGACCTGGCCTCGCTGGACAAGTGGGACGAATACACCCGCGCCAAGGAAGGGGTGTTCTTCCACACCGACACGCCCGACGCGCCCTGGACCGTGATCAAGTCAGATTGCAAGAAGCGCGCGCGACTCAACGCCATGCGCTACGTGCTGCATCAGCTGGACTATTCGAAGAAGGACCTGGCCACCATCGGCCCGCTCGATCCGCTGATCGTCGGCCGCGCCAGCCTGGTCCACGAAAAGGGCGAGGACGTCACGTCGGCCTACGGCAGCTGATCCGCACTTGCACCCGCGGCGGCGCGCTTGGCTATACTTGCTAATTCCGAGGAGCGCTGCGAGACGGCATGATTCGTTCCAGGCTCGGATAGGTTTCAACTGCGCTCACCCCCTCGATACGGTGCGGTGAGTGGCAGTTGCAAGGCAGCACACGAAAGGCCCGTTCCGAGGGGGTTCCCACCCCTCAACGGAGAATGCCTTGAACGCTGTGCTCAAACCCCAGAATTTCACCGACTTCCACGTGGCCGACTTGGGCCTGGCCGCCTGGGGCCGCAAGGAAATCCGCATTGCCGAGACCGAGATGCCCGGTCTGATGGCGATCCGCGACGAATTCGCCAAGACCCAGCCTCTGAAGGGTGCCCGTGTCACCGGCAGCCTGCACATGACCATCCAGACGGCCGTGCTGGTGGAAACTCTGCAGGCCCTGGGCGCCAAGGTGCGCTGGGCCTCGTGCAACATCTTCTCGACCCAGGACCATGCCGCCGCCGCACTGGTGGCCGAGGGCACGCCGGTCTTCGCCTACAAGGGCGAGACGCTGGCCGACTACTGGGACTACACCCACCGCATCTTCGACTTCGCTCCCAAGGGCAGCGACGGCGAAGGCCCGAACATGATCCTCGACGACGGCGGCGACGCCACGCTGCTGATGCACCTGGGCCAGCGCGCCGAGAAGGACATCTCCGTGCTGGCCAACCCTGGCAGCGAGGAAGAGACCTGCCTGTTCGCGGCCATCAAGGCCAAGCTGGCCACCGACCCGACCTGGTACACGCGCAAGAGCGCTCAGATCATCGGCGTGACCGAAGAGACCACCACCGGCGTGCACAGGCTGAAGGAGATGTCGGCCAAGGGCACTCTGATGTTCCGTGCCATCAACGTCAACGACAGCGTGACGAAGAGCAAGTTCGACAACCTGTACGGCTGCCGCGAATCGCTGGTCGACGCCATCAAGCGCGCCACCGACGTGATGGTCGCCGGCAAGGTGGCGCTGGTGGCCGGCTACGGCGACGTAGGCAAGGGCTCGGCCCAGGCGCTGCGCGCGCTGTCGGCGCAGGTGTGGGTGACCGAGATCGACCCCATCAATGCGCTGCAGGCGGCGATGGAAGGCTACAAGGTCGTGACCATGGAGTACGCCGCCGACAAGGCCGATATCTTCGTCTCGGCCACCGGCAACAAGGACGTCATCACCTACGCCCACATGGCGGCGATGAAGGACCAGGCCATCGTCTGCAACATCGGCCATTTCGACAATGAGATCGACGTCGCGTCGCTGGAAAAGTGCCAATGGGAGGAGATCAAGCCGCAGGTCGACCATGTGATCTTTCCGGACGGCAAGCGCATCATCCTGCTGGCCAAGGGCCGGCTGGTGAACCTGGGTTGCGGCACCGGGCACCCGAGCTTCGTGATGAGCTCGAGCTTTGCCAACCAGACGATCGCGCAGATCGAGCTGTTCACGCACAGCGATTTCTACGAGGCCGGCAAGGTGTACGTGCTGCCCAAGCACCTGGACGAAAAGGTGGCGCGGCTACACCTGAAGAAGGTCGGCGCGATGCTCAGCGAGCTGAGCGACGAGCAGGCCGCCTACATCGGCGTGCGCAAGCAAGGGCCTTACAAGCCCGATACGTATAGGTATTGACCCCCCGAAGCGCCTTCGGCGCTCCCCCCAGGGGGCGACGCCAGCGGACCGGCGGAGCCGGATCCGCGGCGTCCACTTGATCGTGCGCCGCCCGCATGTTGCGCGTGGTTGCATTGCCGCGTTGGAGATCCGACATGAAGTCCGTACCGGTCAGCTTCGAGTTCTTTCCGCCCAACACCCCGGTCGGTGACCAAAAACTCAAGGACGTGGTGCAGCAGCTCGGCGCGCTGCAGCCCGAGTTCTTCAGCGTCACCTACGGCGCCGGCGGCTCCACCCGCGACAAGACGCTGCACACCGTGCGCGCCATTGCCGCGGCCGGCTTCGAGGCCGCACCGCACCTGTCCTGCGTGGGCTCCACCCGGACGGGTATCGCCGAGATCCTGGACACCTACCGTGCGCAGAAGATCCGCCGCCTGGTGGCGCTGCGCGGCGACCTGCCCAGCGGTACGGCCACGGCCGGCGAGTTCCGCTATGCCGCCGAGCTGGTGCGCTTCGTGCGCGAGACCCAGGGTGCCGACTGGCACATCGAGGTCGCCGCCTACCCGGAGTACCACCCCGAGCAGCGCTACAGCCAGCGCGACCTGCAGCACTACGTCGACAAGGTGAAGAGCGGCGCCGATTCGTCGATCACGCAATTCTTCTACAACCCCGACGCGTACTTCCACTTCGTCGACCAGACGCGCCGCCTGGGTGCCGACGCGCCGGTGGTGCCGGGCATCATGCCCTTCCACAACTTCGCCAAGATCGCGCAGTTCGCGGCGCGCGACGGCATCGAGATCCCCCGTTGGGTGGCCTTGAAGATGGAAGGCTACATGGACGACGCCGCTTCGATCCGCGCCTTCGGGCTGGACGTGGTGGCGGGCCTGTGCGAACGGCTGGTCGCCGGCGGCGCGCCGGGCATCCACTTCTACACGATGAACCAGTCGGCGCTGACGCTGGAGCTGTGCACGCGCCTGGACCTGGGCGGCTCGGCGGGCTGAAGAGGACTATCGACGCTGGTAGACGACGCCGTCCTCGACCAGCATCGCATCCAGCGGCACGTCATGCGGCTCGGGCACCAGCCAAGGCACGTAGCCGTGCGCGAACCCCACACCGACGGTGAAGGGCCGCGGGCGCAGGGCCGCCAGCGTGCGGTCGTAGAAGCCGCCGCCGTAGCCCAGGCGCAGACCCTTCGGGCCGTAGCCGACGCAGGGTACCAGCAGCAGCTGCGGCTCGAAGGCCTCGGTGTCCTTGGGCTTGGGGATGCCGTAGGCGTCTTCTTCCATCGGGCAGCCCGGGTACCAGACATGGAAGCGCAGCTGCTTGGTCTCGCGGTCGATGACCGGCAGCCCGATGCGCCGGCCGGGCTCGGCCTCGCTCCAGCGAAACAGCGCCGGCAGCGCGTCGAACTCGCCCTTGATCGGCCAGTAGGCGCCGATGCTGCGCTCGCTGCGGCTGACCAGCCAGACGCGCAGCACCTCCTGCAGGTGCACCGAACGCTCGTGCCGGTCGGCCATAGCCAGGCGCTCGGCCTGCAATTGCTTGCGCAGCGTGAGCTTGTCGCGCGTCGGCTCGAAGGACATCTTGAAGTCATCGCTCATGGCAGCGTTCGAATCTATAGCGAGCCCATTGTGAGGCTGCCAGCCATGGCCTGCGCGTCGACGGTAGGTGCATCGGGCCTCCCGGCCGTCGAAGGGCAAGGCCAGGGGCGCCAGGCCACGGGCCGAACGGCGCAAGGCCCCGGCCTCGCCGGCAGGCGGCGTGGAATGAGGGGATCGGCATCGGGCCGCAGGCAGTTCAGCGCAGAGTGCGAAAATGCCGGATGCATCGATGGCGAAGCGCTAGATTCCTGCAATGAATGTCCTGCCGCTCCACATGATGCTGTGCACCCGGGCTTCGCGCTGGCTCCGCCGCGCTGCCCTGACTCTGGCCGTGCTGTCCGGCCTGCCCATGGCGTCGCTGGCCCAAAGCGAACACCAGGTGGTGCTGGACGCGCGTGAAGCCTTCCGCAAGAAGGACAAGGCCCAGTTGGTTGCCGCCACCGTGGCGGCGCGGCAGCACCCACTGGCCCCGTGGATCGAATACTGGGAGCTGAGCAACCGGCTGGGCGCAGCGCAAACCGACGAGATCGAGGCCTTCTACGCGCGCTGGTCCGGCACCTATGTCGAGGACCGGTTGCGCAATGACTGGCTGCTGGAGCTGGGCCGGCGCCGCGACTGGGCCAATTTCAGCCGCAACTACCCGCGCTTTCGGATGAACGACGACCGCGAGGTCACCTGCTACGCCCTGTTGACCCAGCACCTGGCCGGGCAGGACGTGCGCGAGTCCGCGCGCAACGCCTGGCTTGCGCAACGCGACCTGGACGACGGCTGCAATCTGCTGGCCAGCACGTTGTTTGCGGCCGGCCAACTCACCGAGAACGACGCCTGGCAGGAGGCCCGCATTTCGATCGAGAACAACCGACCGCGTGCCGCTCGCGCGGCCGCCGGCTTCGTCAGCCCGGAGGCGGGCAACGCGGTGGCCGCGCTGGTGGAGAACCCGGCCCGTTACCTGGCGCGCAAGCCCGGCAACGACAACGGGCAAGGGGCGGAACTGGCCACACTCGCATTGTTGCGTCTGGCCGGCAATGATCCACAAGCGGCCGCCGCGCAGTTGAAGGAGCGCTGGCAGTCGGCGTTGCCCAAGCACCTGGCGGCCCTGGCCTGGGCCGGTACCGCCAAGCAGGCGGCACTGAAGCTCATGCCCGAGGCGGTGCCCTACTACCAACGCGCCTGGGCCCTGTATCGCGAAGCGCCGACGATCAAGCGCGACCTGGCGCCGTGGTCCGACGACACGCTGGGCTGGCAGGTGCGCTCTGCGCTGCGCTTCGACGGTTCGGACGAGGAGCGCTGGGCGCTGGTGAACTCGGCGTTGCAGGCCATGAGTGCCGACGGGCAGAAGGATCCGGCCTGGGTCTACTGGCGTGCGCGCGCGCGGCAGGGCGCGGCAAAGGACGGACCCGACGGCGAGCCCGACCGGCTGGCAGCCCGGCAGATGCTGGAGTCGATCTCGGGGCAGATGCACTTCTACGGCAAGCTGGCCCACGAAGACCTGGGCGGCACGGTGGCGCTGCCGCCCAAGCCCGCCGCGCTGTCGGCCGCCGAGCGCGACAGCGCGCGGCGTAATCCTGGCTTCGAGCGCGCGCTGCTGTTGATCAGCATCGGGCTGCGCAACGAGGGCGTGCGTGAATGGAACTTCACGCTGCGGGGCTTGAGTGATCGCGAGTTGCTGGCCGCTGCCCAGCTGGCCTGCGACCGCGAGGTTTGGGACCGCTGCATCAACACCAGCGACCGCACCCGGCAAGAAGTGGACATGGCCCAGCGCTTTCCCACGCCCTTCAGGCAGGAAGTGGTGGCGCAGGCCCGGGAAATCGGCCTGGATCCGGCTTATGTGTATGGACTGATCCGGCAGGAGTCGCGCTTCATCATGGATGCCCGTTCGCACGTCGGTGCATCGGGCTTGATGCAGATCATGCCGGCCACGGCCCGTTGGACCGCCAAGAAGATCGGCATCGATTACAAAGCGGACATGATCACCGACCGGGGTGTGAACCTGAAGCTGGGCACCGCCTACCTGAAGCTGGTGTTGGATGACTTCGGCGGCTCGCAGGCCCTGGCGGCCGCTGCCTACAACGCCGGCCCCGGGCGACCGCGCCGCTGGCGCGACGGCCCGCTGATGGAGCCGGCCGCGTGGGCCGAGAACATCCCCTTCGCCGAGACCCGCGACTACGTCAAGAAGGTGCTGTCGAACTCGGTCTATTACAGCGCCTTGCTCGGCAGCAAGCCCACCTCGCTCAAGGCCCGGCTGGGCCCGCAGATCGGGCCGCGGGACTCGCACGCACCGGCATCAGACAAGGAACTGCCGTGAGTTCAATGAAGCGTGTCCTGCTGCTGGGTGGCACCGGCTTTGTCGGCCGCTCGGTCTGCGAACGCCTCGTCGAACGCGACACGGCAATGCGCCTGACCGTGGCCACCCGCCGCCTGGCACATGCCAAGGCGGTGCAGTTCCTGCCGACGGTCGACCCGGTCGAATGCGATGTCCACGACGACCCCCAGCTGGCACGCCTGGTGGCCGGGCACGACGCGGTGGTGAACCTGATCGCCATCCTGCACGGCAGCGCTGCCGACTTCGAGAAGGTGCATGTGCGGCTGGCGCGGCGCCTGGCCGGCGCCTGCGCAGCCGCCGGCGTGACGCGGCTGGTCCACGTCAGCGCGCTCGGCGTGGGTCCGGATGCGCCCTCCAACTACCTGCGCAGCAAGGCCGAGGCCGAGGCCATCCTGCGCGCGGCGCCGTTGGCGCTGAGCGTGCTGCGCCCCTCGGTGATCTTCGGCGCCGGGGACAGTTTTCTCAACCTGTTTGCAGCGCTGCAGTCGGTCTTCCCGGTGATGCCACTGGCCGGCGTCGACGCGCGCTTCCAGCCCGTCTGGGTCGAGGATGTGTCCGAGGCCCTGCTGCGCTGCCTGGAACGCAAGGACAGCATCGGCAAGACCTACGAATGCGCCGGTCCGCAGATCTTCACGTTGGGCGAACTGGTACGGCTGGCCGGCCGGCTGTGCGGCCACGAGCGGCCGGTGGTGGCGCTGCCCGAATCGCTGGGCAAGCTGCAGGCGGCGGCGATGGAGCTGATGCCCGGGGTGCCGCTGATGTCGCGCGACAACATCCTGTCGATGCGCGTACCCAACGTCGCCACCGGACAGTGGCCCGGCCTGGACGCCCTGGGCATCACGCCGTCGTCTTTGCACGCCGTGGCGCCGAGCTATCTGTCCCCGGGCCAGGGCGTCGCCCGCTTCAACCGCTGGCGATCTCTTCGCGCCGGAGCCTGAGCCGGCTTCGCCCGCGGCGGAGCTTGGCGGCGTACGATGCCGGCACCTTGCCATCGGGTGTCGGTACATGTCGCTACAGCTCTACATCGGGAACAAGAACTACTCGTCCTGGTCGATGCGGCCTTGGGTGCTGATGCGGCAACTCGGCATCGAATTCGAAGAGATCCAGCTGCGCCTCGACTTCAGCGAAGGCTCGCCGTTCCGCCAGGCCGTCGCCCGCGTCAGCCCGGCCAGCCGGGTGCCGGTGCTGGTGGACGAGGGCTTCGCGGTCTGGGACACGCTGTCGATTGCCGAGTACCTGCACGAGAAGTTCCCGGCCGCCGGCGTATGGCCGGAAAGCTCGCGTGATCGCGCGCGGGCACGCAGCCTGTGCGCGGAGATGCACTCCGGGTTCGGCGCCCTGCGCCAGCACTGCCCGATGAATGTCGAGGCCGACCTGCGCGACGTCGGCAAGAGGGTCTGGGTGGAACGCGAAGATGTCCGGCGCGATGTCGAACGCATCGACCGCATGTGGAGCGAGCAGCTGGCGGCCGGCAGCGGGCCGATGCTGTTCGGTCGATTCGGCGCGGTCGATGCCTTTTATGCCCCCGTGTGCTCGAGGATCAGGACCTACGGCCTGCCGCTGACGCAGGCGGCCCTGGCGTATGTGCAGCGCGTGCACGAGCTGACCAGCGTGCAGGCCTGGAACGATGCGGCCTTGGTCGAGCACGACTTCCTGGACTTCGACGAACCCTACCGGCAAGCCGGGGATGTCCGACGATAGGACGCGTCGGTGAAGCTCGCTGCGGGCATTCGCAAACACGGCTTTCGCAAGTGGTACGAGCGCGAGTTGCTGCAAAGCCACGCGCACATGGCGCTGACCTTCCTCTGCATGATCGGCGTGATGGCCGCGTTCGAGGCGGCATCCCGGTACCAGGGCTGGGTCGACCAGTTGATCGACGTGTTCGCGATCCTGGTCTGCGGCGGTGCCGGCCTGTGGGCGCTGCGCCGTTATCTATTCCTGCTGATGCATGCCGAGAACGCGGCCCACCAGGCCGTTTGCCCGTCGTGTGGGACCTATGCCCGCTTCAAGCTGGTCCAGGCGGATGCGCTGGACGAACGGGCCCGCGTGTGCTGCCGCCAGTGCGGCCACGAATGGACGATCCAGAGCTGATCGACCAGGGTCGGTTCACGCTACAGCAGCGCCCCGATGCCCATGGCCACCAGGCTGAGCAGCAGGCTGCTGGCCAAGGGCACGAACCACTCGCGTCCGGCAATCCGGAACGTGAAATCACCCGGAAGGTGGCCCAGGCCGATGCGCGTCAGCCAGCCTTTCAAGCCATTGATCAGCAGGCAGGCCAGCAGGAAGACGATCAACCAGCGCATCACAGTCGGTGGCTGCGGTCGCCGCTGCCAAAGCCCAGTGCGTCGAGGCTGATGCCGCGGGCCAGCCCGACGACCTTGAACAGTTCGCCCATCTCGTGCTCGTGGATCAGACGCTGGGCGGCGATGCGCTGCTGCAGCGCAGCAGCCTGGATCAGCGCCGTCAATCCGCAGTTGATCAGGAAGCGCGCCTGCGAGGTGTAGCCCAGCACCTCCAGTCCGGCGTCCTGCGCAGCCAGCGCGATGCCGCTGAAGTTGACATGCGATGTGATGTCCTTGAGCCCGACGTCCGCCAGCGGGTCGCCGTCGGAGCGGTGCGCACGGTGGCACATCAGCGTACCGCCGCTGCGCTGCGGGTGGTAGTACTCGGCCTCGGGAAAACCGTAGTCGATGAAGAAGGCCGCCGCGCAGCCCATGTGGCTGGCCAGCGTGCGCACGAAGGCCTCGGCCTGGGGGTGGATCTCGATCACCGTACCGGGCACGAAGTCGCCCGACGGCGGCCGCAGCGGCGTGGGCCGATCCTGCCAGGCGAAGGCAGCGCCGGCCGTGGCGACGCCGCGCTCGAACCAGCACTGTCCGTCCCAGTGCAGCAACTGCACCGGCATCGCGTCGAGCACCTCATTGCCCAGCAATACCCCGTCCATGCGCTCGGGCAGCTGGTCGTGCCAATGCACCCGGCCGGCCCAAGGCCCCAGGCGCTGCGCCTGGCGTTCGCGCAAGTCACCCGACAGCTCGATCACATGGTAGGCACTGACGCGATCGCCCAGCTCGCCCAGCAGTTGCGCTGCCAGCGCACCGGAGCCCGCGCCGAACTCCCAGATCTCGCCCGACCCGCAGGCCTGCAGCGCCTGGGCCACCTGCACGGCCAGTGCGCGGCCGAACAGCGGCGACATTTCCGGTGCGGTGACGAAATCGCTGCCCGATTCGGGCATGGCTCCGAACTTGCGGCTGCCATTGGCGTAATAGCCCAGGCCAGGCTCGTACAGCGCCAGGGTCATGAAGCGGTCGAAGGGCAGCCAGCCGTCGTTCGCCGCGATGGCCGCACGCAGCCGCTGTTGCAGCAGCGCCGATAAACTCGCGGACTGACTTTCCCCCATGGATGGATTGTAGGAAGCATGGAACTTCGTCCCGTCGCCCTGGTGACCGGAGGCGCTCGCCGCCTCGGGCGCGAGATTGCGCTCGAGCTGGCCGCGCAGGGCTGGGACGTGGCCTTGCACTACGGCCGTTCGCAGGCCCAGGCCCAGGACACGGTGCAGGAACTGCGTGCACTCGGCGCCGAGGCCCACGCCTTCGCCGCCGATCTGGCCGACGAAGCGGCCTGCCGCGCGCTGGTGCCGGCCGTGCTCAGCCACTTCGGCCGGCTCGGGGCGGTCGTCAACAACGCGTCGCTGTTCGAATACGACGACGTGCAGACCTTCGGCCATGCGCTGATGGACCGGCATTGGCGCAGCAACGTCGCCCCGGCCGTGCTGCTGGCCCAGGCGCTGCACGCCCATCTGGATGGCGGCACGGTCACGGGCTGCATGGTCAACCTGCTCGACCAGAAGCTGTGGAATCCGAATCCGGACTATCTGTCCTATACGCTGTCGAAGGCAGCGCTGGAAGCCGCCAACACCTTGCTGGCCCAGGCGCTGGCACCGCGGGTGCGCGTCTGCGGTGTCGCGCCGGGCGTCACCCTGCCGTCAGGCCCGATGGACCAGGCCACCTTCGAGGCGGCGCACCGGCTGACGCCGCTGCAGCGTTCGTCCACTGGTAAAGACATCGCCCGCGCGGTGCGCTTCCTGCTCGAGTCCCCCGCCATCACCGGCACCACGCTGCTGGTCGATGGCGGCCAGCACCTGTCGGCGCAGCCGCGCGACGTCATGTTCCTTGCCAAGGATTGAGATGAGCAGCCTGCTGCAACACCCCCAGCTTGCCGGCTGTCGCCGCCTGTTCCTGCGCGACTACGAGGTCTGGATCAACATCGGCGTGCACGACTTCGAGAAGAAGGGCGAGCAGCGCGTGGTCATCAACGTCGACCTGTTCGTGCCGCTGGAGCAGTCCACCCCGCACAGCGACGAGCTGCACGAGGTGGTGGACTACGATTTCATCCGCCGCAGCGTCAGCGAGCGCGTGGCACGCGGCCACATCCACCTGCAGGAAACGCTGGCCGACGACCTGCTGCGGCTGATGCTGGCGCACCCCCGCGTGCGCGCTGCGCGCGTGTCCACCGAAAAGCCCGATGTCTACCCGGATTGCGACGCCGTGGGCGTCGAGGTCTTCGGGCTGCGCACCGACCCGAACTGAAAGAGCGCGATGCATACCGTCACCGAGCCCGCCGACGCGGGCCACGCCCAGCGCGACACTCGCAGGCAGGCCTTCGAGGCCAACAAGCTGAGCAAGAAGCTGCACCGCCAGGTGGGCCAGGCCATAGCCGACTTCAACATGATCGAGTCCGGCGACAAGGTCATGGTCTGCCTGTCCGGCGGCAAGGACAGCTATGCGCTGCTGGACGTGCTGCTGTCGCTGAGCGAGCGTGCGCCGGTGCACTTCGACCTGGTGGCCGTCAACCTCGACCAGAAGCAGCCCGGCTTTCCGGCGCATGTGCTGCCGCAGTACCTGCGCAGCCGCGGCGTGCCCTTCCACATCGAGGACCAGGACACCTACAGCATCGTCAAGAAGTTGGTCCCCGAAGGCCAGACGATGTGCAGCCTGTGCTCGCGGCTGCGCCGCGGCATCCTGTACCGGGTGGCCGGCGAGCTGGGCGCGACCAAGATCGCGCTCGGCCACCACCGCGACGACATGGTGGTGACGCTGCTGATGAACATGTTCTTCGGCGGGCGGCTGAAGGGCATGCCGCCCAAGCTGGCCAGCGACGACGGCCGCCATGTCGTCATCCGCCCGTTGGCCTACGTGGCCGAGACCGACCTGGAACGCTGGGCCGCGCACCGGCAGTTCCCGATCATCCCGTGCACGCTGTGCGGCAGCCAGGACAGCCTGCAGCGCGTGCAGATCAAGGCCATGGTCCGCGAGTGGGAGCGCCAGTACCCCGGGCGCACCGACAACATGCTGCATGCCATGGGCCATGTGGTGCCCTCGCACCTGATGGACCGGCGCATCCATCCCTTCACCACCTTGAAGGCCAGCGGCGTTCCCGATGCCGCGGGCGACAAGGCATTCGACGAGGACGACGAAGGCTGCGCCAGCCCCAGCGCCGCGGTGCCGATCCGCGTGGAGATCGGCTGAGACTACAGCGCCGCGTCGCTGCGCGCCGGCGTCTTCTGCGTGGCCAGCGCGCGCAGGTCGTCTTCCCAGCCCTTGAGCTTGTTGCGTGCCGCCAGGCGCTGTGCCGGCGTGGTGCTGTTGTGCAGTTGGGCGATGAAGCTGCAGTTGTAGTCGGTCAGCCGCTGCTGGTAGCTGCGGTACGGGCCGGGCGGTGCGCGCTGCACCCGCGCGGCCAGTGCCTGCAGGCCGGCCAGGTTCGATTCGCGGTCGGCACGCGCCGGCCCGCCGGCCGTCAGCCGGGCCAACGTCTGCAGCGTCTCGACCTGCACCGCCTGGCGTTCGGCCAGCCAGGCCGTGGGGTCGAAGGGCGAAGCGGCCACGCCGACGGCGATCAGCTGACGTTGGCGCTCGTCGAGGCGGCCATAGAGCATCTCCGCCCGGTCGACCGTGCGCTCGACCGCGGCCTTCAGCCGCTGGTCTCGGTCCTGCTGCACGAAATCCTCTTCGAAGTCCCGGTTCGACTTGCGGTAGCGGCGCTCCAGGTGCGCGAGTTGTTCCGGCTTCAGTGCCGGCAGCAGCTCGGCCGCCAACGGCACGCCCTGTGCGAAGGCCGCGGCCAGCCGCATGCGCAGCTCATCGGACCAGCGGCACACCTGCTGCGGCGTGGCCGGCTGAAGCACCTGCAACTGCGCCGCGGCCAGCAGATTGGCATAGTCCGGCAGCTGGGTCGTGCGGTGCCAGGCGAACCAATGGTTCAGCGCCTCCTGCACCTTTGGCGCCTGCTCGCCATCAAAATCCATGTAGCCGTCGAGCCACCACCAGGCCAGCGTCGGTGCCTGGTTGTAGCCAATTCGTACCGCGCTGCAGCCGCCCAGCAGCAGGATCGACAGCAGCCACAACCCGATAATCGCGGCTTTGGTCGTGGAAGATGGCATGGCTCTGAACATCGTGATCATGGCGGCCGGCAAGGGCACCCGCATGAAGTCGGCGCGGCCGAAGGTGCTGCACCGCCTGGGCGGCATCAGCCTATTGCAGCATGTTCTGAATACCTGCGTGCCGCTGCAGGCGGCTCGCACCGTGGTCATCACCGGCCATGAAGCCGAAGCGGTGGAAGCCAGCGCAAGCGGCGAGGGCCTGGCCTTCGTGCGCCAGGTGCCTCAGCTCGGCACCGGCCATGCCATCCAGCAGGCGGTGCCTGCGCTGGACGGCCGCGCCACCACCACGCTGATCCTCAACGGCGACGTGCCGCTGATCCGCGCCGACACCGCGGCCGCGCTGGCCCGCGCCTGCGGCGGCGAGAAGCTGGCGCTGCTGACCATCGAACTGGCCGACGCCACCGGCTACGGCCGCATCCTGCGCGATGCCGCCGGCGCCGTGCGCGGCATCGTCGAGCACAAGGACGCCAACCCGGCGCAGCGCAGCCTCCGTGAGGTCTACACCGGCATGATGGCCGCGCCCACCGAAGCGCTGAAGCGCTGGGTCATGGCCTTGAAGAACGACAACGCGCAGCGCGAGTACTACCTGACCGACATCGTCGCCATGGCCGTGGCCGAAGGCGTGCCGGTGGTGGCCACCCAGCCCGACAGCGAAACCGAGGTGCTGGGCGTCAACAGCCCGGTGCAGCTGGCCGACCTGGAACGCCGCTTCCAGCGCGCCGGTGCCGAAGCGTTGATGGAGGCGGGCGTGCGCCTGGCCGACCCGGCGCGGCTGGACGTGCGCGGCGAGCTTCGGTGCGGCAGCGAGGTCGAGATCGACGTCAACTGCGTCTTCGAAGGCCGCGTCAGCCTGGGCGACGGCGTGCACATCGGTGCCCACTGCGTGATCCGCAATGCCGAGATTGGCGCTGGTGCCGAAATCCAGCCCTTCACCCACATCGACGGAGCGAAGATCGGGCCGAAGGCGACGGTCGGGCCCTTCGCCCGGCTGCGCCCGGGTGCCGAGCTCGGCGCAGAGGTGCACATCGGCAACTTCGTCGAGGTCAAGAACTCCACGCTGGCCGCCGGCGCCAAGGCCAACCATCTGGCCTACCTGGGCGATGCCACGGTGGGCGAGCGCGTCAACTACGGTGCCGGCAGCATCACCGCCAACTACGACGGCGCCCACAAGCACCGCACCGTGATCGGCGCCGACGTGCATGTGGGCTCCAACTGCGTGCTGGTCGCACCGCTGACGCTGGGCGACGGCGTCACCGTCGGTGCCGGCTCCACCGTGTCGAAGGACGTGCCGGCCGGCAAGCTGGTGGTGGCACGGGCAGGCCAGACGATCATCGAAGGCTGGCAACGGCCGACGAAGGCGAAGAAGGCCTGAGCGCCGGCATCAGCCTGCCCGCGGCACGGCCGCATCGGCCGTCTGCGCGGCCAGGCACAGGTCGTCCCAGGCGCGCGACTTGTCGGCCAGGTTGCGCAGCAGATAGGCCGGGTGGTAGGTGACGACCAGCGGCACACCCTGGTAGCGGTGCACGCGCCCGCGCAGCTTGCCGATCGGCTCGCTGCTGCGCAGCAGCGAGTGCACCGCGAAGCGGCCCATCGCCAGGATCAGGCGCGGACGGATCAGCTCGATCTGCCGTACCAGGAAGGGCTCGCAGCGCGCCAGTTCCTCTGCTTCAGGGTTGCGGTTGCGCGGCGGACGGCACTTCAGCGTGTTGGCGATGTACACCTGCCGCTCGGGCGGCGCCTGCTCGCGCGTGAGATTCAGTGCGCGCAGCATGTTGTCGAGCAGGTGGCCGGCTGCGCCGACGAAGGGCTCGCCCTTCAGGTCCTCCTGCTCGCCAGGGGCTTCGCCGACGATCATCCAGTGAGCGTTCGGGTGGCCGACGCCAAACACCGTCTGCCGGCGCGACTGGCACAAGCTGCAGGCCGTGCAGGCCGCCACGGCCTCGCGCAGCACCGGCCAGGGCATCGTGGCGATGGCGGTGCTGCGCTCGTCGGACGGCACGGTGGCCGGCAATGGCGGGCTCGCAACCGCGTCGACCGTCGGCGCCGGGGTCTTGGGCGCTTCTGCCGCAGCCTCGGCCTTGGGTATGGCCGGTTCCGCCACGACCGGCGCCCACAGACGAATGCCCATCTCCTGCAGCATCGACTTCTGGCGTTCGGTCCAACCCATCTCAACCCTCGCCCAGCGGCAGGCTCATGACGATCGCGTCCTCGCGCTGCGCCTTGCCGGCCGGGTAGTAGCCGCGGCGCAGCCCCACTTCGGCAAAGCCGCGCCGGGCATAGACCTGTCGGGCGCGGGCATTGCTGGCTCGCACCTCGAGCCACAGTGTGGCCAGGTGGCGCTCGCGGCAACGGCGCTCCAGCGCGTCGAGCAGGCTGCGCGAATGGCCGCGCCGCTGCTGCGCCGGGGCCACCGTCAGGTTCAGCAGGTGCATCTCGTCGACGCCGGCCATGGCCACGTAGTAGCCGACCAGCCCGGCCCGGTCATCCAGCAGCATCTCGGCCAGGTAGCCGGCCGCCAGCGAATCGATGAAGTTGCCGCGGGTCCACGGGAAGCTGTAGGCCGCGCGCTCGACTGCGAGCACCTGGTCCAGGTCGCCGTACTGCATCGGGTGCAGCTGCGGGCCGGGCTGAAGCAAGGCGCTCAAGCGGCGTGCTCCGCACGGCGCAGCGCCTCGCGCTCGGCCACGGTCAGCGCCACCTTGTCGCGCAGGTACAGCGGCAGTGCCGCCGCGGCATCGATGCCAGCGCCGTCGATCCACAGTTGCTGCGCCAGGCGCAGCAGCGCGGCAGCGCGGTCGATGTCCGCGCCGATGCGCAGGGCCTCCCCGCTGCGCAGCCGCCCGCCCAAAGCCGCCAGCGCGGAGCCGGCCACGCAACGCGGCGGCTGCAGTGCCCACGCAGCATGCAAGCCATCGAGCGAATACAGTGCCGGCGCGCGGCTGACCTGCCAGTGCGCCCCGTCCCAGCGGTAGCGGCCGGCGTAGACCTCGGCCATGCGCGCGTCCATCACCACGTCGATGTCGTCCGGCGCCCCCGGCTGTGCCACGCGTACGCCTTCGGCCACAATCATCAGGCTGTCCACCGGCAGTACCGGGAGTTCCGCCCCCAGTGCCAGGCCCTGGGCCACGGCACAGGCGGTACGCAGCCCGGTGAAGGCCCCCGGACCCCTGCCGAAGGCGATGGCCTGCAGCTGGCGAAGCTCTGCTCCGGCCTGTTGCAGCAGACGCCGCACCTGCGGCAGCAGCTGCGCCGAGGCCACCGCGCCGCTCGGACCATTCCAGGTGAAGAGGTCCGCGTCGATTTGCAAGGCCACGGCCAGAGCCTCGGTCGAGGTGTCGAAAGCCAGCACGCGCGCGCTCACGAGCTCCCCCATCGGGTGGCGGCCCATGCGGCCGGACGCCTCGCACCCGGCCCTGGAAACTGCCACGGCGGGCATGTCGACAACATGGGCGCAGTGTAGCCGTGCGATCATCGTCGGCATGAGGCAGTGGGCCGCTCGATGGCGTGTGTTTCCGTGCCGGCGCGCTCCCTGGGTGTGGCTGTGGCTGAGCCTGTGCGCGTGGGCTGCGCAAGCCATGCCGCCGGAGGTGGACCTGGCGCTACAGCGCGCGCGCGTGCCGCACGACGCGGTGGCGGTGCTGCTGCAGGAAGCGGGCACCGGACGCACGCTGCTATCGCACAACGCGCAGACTGCCGTCAATCCGGCTTCGCTGGCCAAGCTGCTGACCACGCTGGCCGCGCTGGACCAGCTGGGCCCGGCCTGGACCTGGAGTACGCCGGTGTGGCTGCAGGGCAGCGTCAGCGAGGGCGTGCTCGACGGCTCGCTGGTCATCAAGGGCACGGGCGATCCCAAGCTGGTGGTCGAGCGCGTGTGGCTGCTGCTGCGCCGCGTGCAACAGTTGGGCGTGCGCGAGATCCGTGGCGACATCGTGCTCGACCGCAGCGCCTTTGCACCGCAGCAGACTGACCCGGCCGAGTTCGACGGCGATCCGACCCGCCCCTACAACGTGCAGCCCGATGCGCTGCTGCTCAACTTCAAGTCGGTGACCTACAGCTTCGTGCCCGACGTGCCGCGCGGCGTGGCCCTGGTCGGGGTCGATCCGGTGCTGGCCGGCACCCAGGTGGACCGTACGGTACGCCTGTCGGCCGGGCCCTGCGACGACTGGCGCAGCGGCTTGAAGGCCAATTTCGCCGACGCGCTGCGGGTGCGCTTTGCCGGCAGCTACCCGGCCGCCTGCGGCGAACTCAACTGGCCGGTGGCCGATGCCGATCCAGCCAGCTACAACGCGCGCCTGATCGAGGCGCTGTGGCGCGACATGGGCGGCAAGCTGACGGGCCGCATCGTCGACGGCAGCGCGCCAGCGGGCCTGAAGCCCAGTTTCGAGCTCAAGTCGTCGCCCCTGGCCGAGGTGGTGCGCGACATCAACAAGTTCAGCAACAACGTCATGGCGCAGCAGCTGTTCCTGACGCTGGCGCTGCAACGCCAGCCGGGGCAGCCGGCCACCGCGGACACAGCACGCACGGTGTTGCGCGAATGGCTGGTGGCGCGCACCGGCGAGCTGCCATCGGGCATGCACCTGGACAACGGCTCGGGCCTGTCACGCGAGACCCGGCTCAGCGCCGCGCTGATGGTGCGGCTGCTGCAGCTGGCCTGGAGCAGCCCGGCCATGCCCGAGCTGCTGAGTTCGCTGCCGATCAACGGCCTGGACGGCACGATGCGCCGCTCACGCGCGACGCCGGGCCGCGCGCACCTGAAGTCCGGGTCGCTGCGCGACGTGGCCGGACTGGCCGGCTACGTGCTGTCCGACAGTGGCCGCCGCTACGTGCTGGTGGCCATCATCAACCACCCCAACGCCAACGCCGCGCGTCCCGCGCTGGATGCGCTGGTGCAATGGAGCCTGCGCGACGCCCCGTCGCGCTGAACTCGCATGGACCACAACCTGATTCCGAACAACTGGCTCGGCTACCTGGCCGCGTCGCTGACCACGCTGTCCTTCGTGCCGCAGGCTCTGCTGACGCTGCGCACGCGCGAGGTGCATGGCATCTCAGCCACCATGTACAGCGTGTTCACCGTCGGCGTGGCGCTTTGGCTCGCCTACGGCTGGCGGCTGGGCGAATGGCCGATCATCATCGCCAACGCCCTGACGCTGATGCTGGCGGCGACGATCCTGGTGACCAAGCTGGTCGTCGAGTGGCTCGCGCGGGCCGTGCCGCGTTAGCCACACCCGAAGGGGTTGCCCTGAGCGCGTTGCCGGGCGAAGCTGCCCAGGTTGGCATGGGCCTCCCAGCCGATCCAACGGTCGCTGGCCCAAAGCCAGGTCAGCGCATTGCCGCCAGTCACCAAATCGGCTGCGACATTGTTGCAGTTCGGCAGGTCCACCGCGCACACCCCCACGGTCCAGTTGGTAATGCCAAAGTCCCCAGGGTTGCGGACGGCAGCATTGATTAACGCATCCAGCTCGACCAGGCCCCAGCGCGAGCCATCGTTCGGAATATTGACGCGCAGCGCGGTGTTGAAGGCGGTACTGAACTCGTTCAGTACGCTTTGCACGTTCTTGCCGGGATGGAGGGCATCCTGCAGCAGCCCATAGGGCGTCTGGTTGATCAGCGGGATCGTCGAGACGAGGATGTTCGAACCGTTGTTCGCGGTCAGCTCGGTGATCGCCCGGCCCAGCCGGGCACCGCGCGCGGACAGTTCGTTGGTGACGGCCTCGGCCGTGCTCGACGTCGGATTGGCAAGGTACTGCGTCTCGAACAGATCGATGACGTCGTTGGTGCCGATCAAGACCGACATCAGGTCGTTGCAGCCGACGCTGCCGTGCACCGCCCGGGCCGTGGCCAGTTGCGTCACGAAGTCGGCGGACATGGCGCCGGGTTTTGCATAGATGTAGCCGTTCGGCGTCAGTGCCGACGGATTGCATTCCTCGAACACAAAGCCGAAGGCATTGGCGACGACTTGAGTCCACAATCGCGACGGCTGGCTGGAGGTGTTGGTGTTGCAGGTCGCGGCGCCGTCACTGTCGACCGCATTCACCGTGTACTTCAACCCATTCGGCCCCGGCCTGGTCAGCACGCTCATCTCGTCGCCGAACACCAGGTAGCGTGTCGGCTCGAAAGGCGTGATCTGCTCGGTGCCTCCGCCGCAGGCCGCCAGCAGCAGCGCCAGCCCTGCGGCCACGGCGCACGAGGCGCGCCACGTCCAATTGCCCATCGATTTCATCATCACTCCAGAATCTTGCATGGATCGGTGTGCCGCGCTCATTCGGCCGCGGCCCGCATC
>Ga0316605_10000217_pt1 | contig 49678 bp, 49 predicted proteins | sample OWC_soil_day20_n_FD_207666 | JGI IMG/M metagenome (GOLD analysis project Ga0316605, IMG submission 207666) | Wetland soil microbial communities from Old Woman Creek delta, Ohio, United States - OWC_soil_day20_noCT | ecosystem: Environmental > Terrestrial > Soil > Wetlands | place: USA: Ohio...
TACCGCTCACGAAGACGCCCATCTGGAAGATGGCCCGCAGCAGCACCGTGTTGGCAGTCTGGGAACCCGACCCGTTGACCGTGGCCACCTGGATGGAAAAATCATTGATCCTGGTTTTCGCCCCTTTGGTCAAGGCAGGGGCGGCAAGGCTGGCAGTCATGAGGACTCCTTTCTTATCTGGTCGGGGGGGCGCCGAAGAGGTCGGAAAGACGACTCGGAGGGCGTAAATACTTGACCCCTAAGGCCGTCTCTCAGTATGGCAGACGCGGCGGAAGGGTTCTATCGAGGGTCTTGGGGCGGGGAAAAGGGACGGTCTGAAATAAAGCGAAAAAAAAGGGATTGACGACCTCGGGCTCCACTCCTAACTTGAAACTCATGAAAGCCAGCGATCTCACCAAGCGTCAGCAGGCCGTGCTGAAGTTCATCCGCACCTTCGTCCAGGACGAAGGGCGAAGCCCCACCCTGGCCGAAATCGCCAAGGGGGTGGGTTCCAGCGCGGTGTCCACCATCCACAAGCATGTCCAGCACCTCATGGACAAGGGCTTCCTCGTGCGCAGCCACGGGAAGGGCAACAACCTCGTGGTGGCCGCTGAGGTGGACGCGGGCTCCGGTTCCCACCGGGCCCTCCGGTCGGAGCCCCGGCCGGAATCCGCGCCCACGACGCGGATCTTCCCCTTCTGCGGAGATGTGGCGGCCGGTTCGCCGATCCTGCCTGAGAGCCGCGCCCTGCCCATCGAGGTGCCCAACAGCATCCACCGGCAGCGCGACGAGCTGTTCGTGCTGAGGGTTCGCGGCGACTCGATGGTGGACGACGCCATCCTGGACGGCGACCTGGTGGTGCTGCAGCGCAAGGGCGAGTACCGGAACGGGGATCGCGTGGTGGCCCTCATCGACCAGGAGGAGGTCACCCTCAAGGAGTTCCGGCGCGATGCCAAGGGCGTGTGGCTCATCCCCCACAACCCCGAGCTCCAGCCCCGCTGCTACCCGCCCCAGGCCATCGACATCCAGGGCGTGCTCGTCGGCGTCATGCGCAGCTGTTGACGCCTACGGGCATCGGCGTCATGCGCAGCTGTTGACGCCTACGGGCATCGGCGTCATGCGCAGCTGCTGACGCCTACGGACACGGCCGTCATGCGCAATTCCTAGAACCTGATTTGACCGACCCGGCTCAAGCAGGCAGGTGTCTGCGGATGGCCATGCCCATGCCGCGGGTGCCAAGGGACCCGCCCAGGTCATGGGTCCGGGCTCCTGTCCCAAGGGCGGCGGATACCGCGGCTTCCACGCCCGCGGCCTCCGCCTCCCAGCCCAGGTGGCGGAACAGGAGGGCCGTGCTGAGGATCATGCCCACGGGGTTGGCCAGGTCCTTGCCGGCGATGTCCGGGGCCGAGCCATGGACGGGCTCCGCCAGCGCGGCGCAGCGATGCGGCCGGTGGGGCGCCCAGCTGAGGGAGGGCGCCACGCCCATGCCGCCCACGAAGGCCGCGCAGAGGTCGCTGATGAGGTCGCCCAGGTAGTTGTCGGCGGCAATGATCCCGAAGGCCGCCGGATCCTGCACCAGGGCGCAGAGCAGGGCGTCGGCGTGCATGGTCCGGGCGGACACCGCGGGATGGTCCAGCCGCACCGCCTCGAACACGCGCAGCCACAGACCATGCCCGTGCTTCAGCACGTTGGCCTTGTGGGCGAGGGTGAGCGGCAGCTGCCGGCGGGCCGCCGCCGCGAAGGCGCTCTCCAGCAGGCGGCGCACGGCCGGTTCCGTGTGGATGGCGAGGTCCACCGCCCGGCCCGGTTCCGTCGTCCCCTGCAGGCAGTAGGGCCCTTCGGTGTTCTCGCGGAAAACCTCGATGTCCAGGCGCGGCTGGCCGGGCAGCAGCGGCCGGCAGGGGCGGAAGTTCACGGTGAGTTCCAGCTCCTGCCGCAGGCGCAGGAGGATGCCTTCGGCGTGGCGGCCGTCGGGAATGCGGGGGTCGCCCACCGCCCCGAAGAGGATGGCATCGCAGCCGTCCCGCAGCTCCCGGAAGGCCGTGTCCGGCAGGATCTCCCCCGTGGCCAGGTGGTGATCGGCGCCGTAAGGCAGCCGGAGGATTTCCAGGTTCCGGCCCCGGGCCCGCGCCCAGTCCAGGCAGGGCAGGGCCTCGGCCAGGACTTCCCCGCCGACCCCGTCGCCGGAAATGAGGGCGATGCGAACCGGTTTGTCCAAACTCGAGCCCTCCCTGGCTCAGGCGATGGTGCCACACTCCAGGCTCTTCCCGGAGGATGGCATGACCCGGAGGTGGAGGGCTGGCATGGGAATCATCGCGATGCTGGGATGGGCTTCGGCGGCCGAGATCACGGAGGGATCGAAGGCCCCGGCCTTCGAGGCAGTCGACCAGCACGGCGCCCAGGTGCGGCTGTCGGATTTCCAGGGCAAGGCGGCCGTGGTGCTCTACTTCTATCCAAAGGACGACACGCCGGGGTGCACGGCCCAGGCCTGCAGCCTGCGGGACGGCTTCGCGGCCATCCAGGCGGCGGGCGCGGTGATCCTCGGCGTGAGCGCCGACACCGGCGCGAGCCATCGGGCCTTCGCCGAGAAGTTCAAGCTGCCCTTCAGCCTCCTGGCCGACCCGGAGAAGCGCATCATCGCCGCGTACGGCGTGAAGATGCCACTGCTCGGATTCGCCAAGCGGGTCACGTTCCTCATTGATCGCCAAGGCGTCGTCCGCAAGGTCATCCGGGACACCCGAACCCAGGATCACGACCGGCAGGTGCTCGCCCTCCTGAAGGGAATGTCCTAGCCGAGAGCCGGAATTCGGGCATTTGCATTGAGGCCGGGAGAGTTTCTGGGCTAAACTCGCTCATCCAAAGAGGTTCTGGAATGGTGTTCTTCAACCACGCCACCCGGCAGATGACGGCGAAAATCGTCTACTACGGGCCCGGTCTGTGCGGAAAGACCACCAACCTCAACACCATCTACGGCAAGACGAGCCAGAAGGCCCGCGGCGAGATGGTGAGCCTCAACACCGAGACGGACCGCACCCTGTTTTTCGACCTGCTGCCCATGGACGTCGGCATGGTGGGCGGCTTCAAGACCAAGCTGCAGCTCTACACCGTGCCCGGCCAGGTGTTCTACAACAGCACCCGGAAGCTCGTGCTGAAGGGCGTGGACGGCATCGTCTTCGTGGTGGACAGCCAGACGCCCATGCTCGATCCCTGCCGCGAGAGCTACCAGAACCTGGAGGAGAACCTCCGGGAACTGGGGCTGAACCTCTCTGAGATCCCCACGGTCTTCCAGTGGAACAAGCGGGATCTTCGCAACGTGGTACCGGTGGAAGAACTCGAGGCGGCCTTCAATCCCCGGGGCCTCCCCAGCTTCCAGTCCGTGGCCTCGGACGGCACGGGCGTGTTCGAGACCCTGCGTGGCATCACCAAGCTGGCCCTCTCTCACATCAAGACCCACGTGCTGGGCGAGGCCCAGGTGGTCGCGCCCCCGCCCCCCGAGCCCCGGCCGGCCCCGCGCCAGGAGAGCGAGGCCCTCACGCTGTCCGACCTGCCTTCGGTGACCGACCTCCTCGACATGGAGGGGGCGACGTCCACCAGCTCCTCGCCGGCCGCTGCGCCGCTGCCGGACGAAGGGGAAGACACGGATTTCTTCATCGAGGCCCCGGTGCTGCCCGAGCCGCCCGAGGCCGGGGACGGGGACATCTCCTTCCTGACGGATCTGGACGACCTGCCCTCGGCAGCCTCCGAAACCATCGAGCTTCCGCCCCTGCCGGAACCCGCAGCACCCGTCCTCCCGGCCCCGGCGCCCATGGCGCAAGCCGCGGCCGACGAGCCGGCGGCGGTGGCTCACGTGGCGGCGCCTGCGGCTCACGAACCGGAGCCCGCCGCGGGCCCTTCTCGACCGGCGAAATCCGCTGTCAAGGCCGATCCCCTGGCGGTTCTGGCCTCGCTGAAGCTGGAATCCAAGCGGCCCGCCGCCAAGCCCAAGGCCGTCGACGCCAAGGACGCCATCCATTCCCTCATGGGCGAACTCACGCAGGTGGGCCGCTCCGGGGCGCCCTCAGTGCTGCGCCTGGAGGTGCCCGCCGAGCTGGACGGGCAGGAGATCGAGGTGGTGGTCCAGCTGCGGCGCCAGGGGCAGGTGCTGGCGGAGGGCCAGATCCAGCGCCCCGCGCCCGGCAAGGGCAGCACGGCCAAGCTCAGCGTCGAACTGAAGCGGAGCTAGGATGCGTGGCCTGATCCTGGCCCTGCTGGCCGTCGCACCGGCGGTCGTCACGCCGGCCATGGCGGCGACGCCCGGCTGGTGGAGCGCCTTCTTCCGGGCCCCGGGCCTGGAGAGCCGGTTCCGGCAGGAGAGCGAGAGCCTGGTGTTCGGGAAACTGTCCCGCGAGGGCAGGCTGGTCCTGGCCCGGGGCGGCCGCCTGAAGGTGGCCTACGCCGGGGGCCTGACGGTCACCTGCGATGGCCGCCACCTGGTGCAGTACGATCCGGACACGCGCACCGCCCAGCGCATCGAACTGGCCCGCGCCGTCCGCGACTTCCCTCTGCTGGGCATCCTCCTGGATCCGACCCGCCTCGAGCGGCTCTACCGCGTCGAGTCCGCAGGCGGGGAGACCGTGACCCTCGTGCCCCGCGAAACGGGATTGCCGGCCCTGACGGCCACGGGCAAGGGCGGCCTCCTGCGCAGCCTCGCCTGGACCGATCCCACCGGGGCCCGCCAGAAGCTCGAGCTGCTCGATCCCAGGGTCACGGGCAAGGTGGATCCCGGCGCGTTCCGGGCCCAGGTGCCCTCCGGCACCCGTTGGGCTACTCCGAACGGCTGAAGGCGTCGAAGATCTCGGCCTGGGGAAAGCGGAGCCGCAGCCAGGCGTCAAGCTCGGGCACCGTGTCGAAGATCCGCTCGGCCCCGGCCGCCTGCAGCTCCGCGCGGCTGCCGTAGCCCCAGGCCACGCCGACGGCCTCGAGCCCGTGGTCCCGCGCCGCGATCATGTCCACGCCGCGGTCGCCGATGAAGACCCCGCCGGGCCAGACGGTGCCCCGCGCCACGAGCTCCGCCACCACGTCGGTCTTCGGTTGCCAGCGGCCCTTGAGGCTGCTGCCGAAGATGTCGTCGAAGATCAGGTTCAGGTCGAACTGGTAGGCGATGCGCCGGGCGAACACGCTGGGCTTGGCCGACACGATGTAGATGCGGTGGCCCTGGCGCTTCAGGCGATGCAGCAGGTGGAACACACCGGGATAGAGCTCGTGCTCGAACACGCCGTCTTCCCGGTAGCGCTCCCAGTAGAAGGCCAGCGCCGCCTCCAGGCGCTCGGGGTCCTCCAGGCCTGGAAGCGTGGCCAGGGATTCGCGCATGCCGAAGCCGATCCAGTCGCGCACCGTGGCCTCGTCCGGCAGGGTGAGGCCGAAGGCCGCGCAGGTCTTGCGCAGGCAGTTGGTCACGCCCAGCAGGGGATCCACCAGGGTGCCGTCGAGGTCGAAGCAGACAAGCCCGGGGGCCGACTCGGCCGGCATCATCGGCAGCTACTTCTTTTCCCGGTTGTACGCCTCGATGGAGGCGCGCACGAAGGCGTGGGCCTCGTCCTTGCCGCCCCAGCCGTCGCTGGAGACGCTCTTGCGTTCCAGGTCCTTGTAGGTGAGGAAGAAGTGCTCCACCTCCAGGAGGAAGTGCGGCGGCAGGTCGCTGCGGGAGGTCACATGGGCGTAGGTGGGGTCGTCCGTGGCCACCGCGAGGATCTTGGCGTCATGGCCCTTGTCGTCGGTCATGCGCAGCAGGGCGATGGGCCGGGCCCGGATCACCACGCCCGGGTAGGTGGAGCCGTTGATGAGCACGAGGATGTCGGCCGGATCACCGTCGTCGGCGAGGGTGCCGGGAATGAAGCCGTACTCCGCCGGGTAGTGGAAGGGGGAGAACAGCACGCGGTCCACGTGCACCAGGCCGGTCTGGTGATCGATTTCGTACTTGATGCGGGAGCCCGTGGGAATCTCGACGATGGCGTTCACCGTCTCGGGCGCCTGGCTGCCGGGACTCAGGTGGATCAAGGACGACATGGGGGCTCCGCGAAGGCCCCTATTTTCACACGGACTGTGACGGACGTCACGCTTCCGTCGCCGCCGCGAGGCGCAGATGCACGGTGGTGCCGCGCCCCGCCTGGCTTTCAATGAACAGCAGGCCGCCGTGGGCGACGATGATGCGGTGGCACACCGCCAGCCCCAGGCCGGTGCCGCCACCGAAGGTGCTGAAGAAGGGATCGAACACCTTGGAGAGCGTCTCGGCGGGAATGCCGCAGCCGTTGTCCGTGAGGGTGAGGTGCCAGCAGGGCTGGCCTTCGAGCCGTTCCTCGGCGGCAGTGAGGAGAATGCGCGGGACCGGCGTGTCCTCCACGGCGCGGGTGGCGTTCTGAAGGAGGTTCTGCGCGACCTGGCGCAGCAGGTCGGGATCTCCTTTCCAGGTGGCCTGCTCGGGGATCTGGTTGTCCCAGGGCACCGCCTCGGCCAGGGTGGCACTCCGCAGGGCCTCCTCCCAGAAGCTGCGCAGGGCGATGTCGGTCACCTTGGGCTGGAGGTCGCGGCTGAAGGAGAGGGTGTTGCCCACCACGCGGTTCAGGCGGCCCACGCCCTCCTGCATCTTGCGGGCGAGCTCCAGCGGCCCCTCCTGGTCGGCGAGGTCCTCCACCAGCATGCCGGAGAAGAGCGCGAGGCTGCCCAGGGGGTTCCGGATCTCGTGGGCCAGTTCCGCGGCCATGCGGCCCATGGCGGCGAGGCGGTCCTCCCGCGAGGCCTGCTGGGCCCTCAGCACGGCCTCGGTGACGTCCCGAAGGGTCACGATGGCGCCGCCGTGGGGCGCGGAGCGGCGCTCCTCCTCGAAGATGAGCTCGCGCCCCTCCTGGGTCTGGAACCGCCGCTGACCGCCGGGGCTGCCGGCCTCCCAGGGGGCGGGATCCTGCAGGAAGCGGCCCTCCAGGCCCTGGGGGCGGTTGGTGAAGCGCAGAGAGCCGTCTTCGGCCAGCACCCAGATGGCGAAGGGCACCGCCTCCAGCACGGTCTGGAGCTCGCCCTGGAGCTGGCCCAGCTGGGTCTGCAGGGCCTCATACCGGGTCTGCAGGTGTTCGGAAGCGGCGGTGAAAGCCTCGAAAGCCTCCAGCAGCTGTCTGGGGTCCGGATGATCCTGCACGCCCGTCACGGCTGCACCGGCGGTTCCAGCAGGCGGCGCATGGCTTCCCGCTCCTCGCCCTTGGGTTCCGCGTCCACGGCCCGCTGGAGGGCTGCCGTGGCCTCCGGATGGCCCATGGCCGCGAGGGCCCTGGCCGCCGCCAGGCGAATGGGTTGGGACTCGCCGCCGCCGAAGAAGCTTTTTCGGCGCAGACATTCCATCAGCATTGGAATGGCCTTGGGCGAGGCGATGTGGCCCATGGTGTCGAGGGCCTGGATCCGCAGCTTCTCGATCACCCGCTTGTCCTGGGCCAGCTCGGATACCGACCCCAGGCTCCCTTCGGAGCGCAGCTGCCCGAGGGCGAAGAGGATCTCCTGCAGGGTCTCGGCGTCGGCGTCCTTCATGCGGGCCAGCAGGTGGGGCTCGGCCACGGGGCCGCCCAGCTTCCAGAGGGCACGGACCGCCGTGCGGCGCACCCGGGGCTCTGGGTGGCGCAGCAGGGGAATGGTGGCGGGCACGCAACCGGCATCGCCGAGGTCGGCCAGCAGCGTGAGGGCGTTGCGGACCAGGTACCAGGCCGGCGACGCCAGAGCGTCCAGGAGGGCCGGGAGGGCGGAGGGGCCCATGCTGCGAACGGCCTCCACCAGGCGGCCCCGGCGGGTGCGGTCGGCCTCTTCGCCCAGCCGCGCCACCAGGTGCCGGGTCATGGGATCGCCCAGGAACTCGAGGTAGGGATGCACCTGCAGGATCATCTGGTCCCGCTCCAGGCTGAAGGCCCGCTGGACCACCGCGTCCATCAGGGCGGGCCGCAGCAGGGCGGCGCGCAGACGGGCGAGGGCGTCATTGCGCCAGGGATGCTGCTCCTCGAGGAAGGCGCAGAGTCCTTCGAGTTCCCCGATGTCCGACATGACCGCCGCGAAGTCTCCGCGCAGCACCAGCGCCGCCAGCGCGACCTCGAGGCTCTCCGCGGTCCAGCGGTGGATGGGCGGCTCGGGCTCCCAGGCGAAATGGGCCCGGAGCCCTTCGGCCAGGGGCCCTTCGCCGCCGGGCGGCAACCCGGGGTCGTGGGCCCACCGCGCCACGCCCGTGAGCGTTTGGGCGGCCTTCATGCGGAGGTCGCTCCGCTCGCTGCGCAGGATGTCGAGGAGCGCCTCCATGATGTGGATGAAATCGTCGTGGCGGCGGAGGTCCAGCAGCTCGCGCAGGAAGGCCAGGCGGTGTTCGAGGCTCAGCTCGAACAGGTAGCCCTCCTCCAGGACCTTGAGAAGCTTGGCCTCCAGGCTGAGGGCCTCCCACTCCAGGTGGCGCAGGATCGCCTCGGCCTGGGCGGCGTCCTGGCCGGAGCTGCGGAGGTGGGCCGACAGGGCCCGGCCCAGGACCTGGCGCTCGGCGAGGGGTCGGAGGATGTCCTGGATGGGGCCCCGGAGCTGCACCCAGGAGGCGCCCTGGGCCAGGGCGGTGCTGGTGGCCACGGCCAGGAGCTCCCCGGCCAGGGCCTTCACGCCCAGGGCCAGGCCGGCCGGCTTTTCCGGAAGGCTGGACAATCCGGCGAGGAGGTTCAGCTGCACCTCCGGCGTCAGGCCCATGAGCACCTGCCGCAGGGTGCCGAGCTGGGAAGGGGTGGGCATGCCTTCGCCCAGGCCCAGTTCCTGGCCCAGGGGGCCCAGGTGGCTGAGGTCGGCGGGATGGAAGCCGCGCAGGAAGCCCAGGCCATCGTCCGTCTCCGAAGCGGCGCTGGAGGCCGAGCCGAAGGCGGCGTGAGAACCCGAGCTGTAGGCCGGCTGGGACCCGGAGCTGTAGGCGGTGTGGGGCCCGGAGGTCGCCCCAGCGCCCCGGGCCAGCGCGGCCTGCAGGGCATCCCGGATGAACTTCACGAGGTTGTCCGGGGAGGGGCTCGCCGGTGGGGCGGGCGGGGCGGGCGCGAAGGCTGGCGCCTTGTCGTCGGACCCGGATTCCTCGCCTTCGAGCACCTCCTGATAACGGGTCTGGGACACGCGGATGTGGCGCACCCCGGAGGCGGTCAGCAGGGCCTCGAAGCCCCCCATCTCCTCCAGCCGGGCCGGCTTGGTGGCAAATCCCTGCAGAAAGGCGAGCAGCTCCTCGACGGCCACTCCCCGCTCGAAGACGAAGCCGCTGACGCCCCGCTCCGCGATCAGCTTGACCAGCAGCGCGACGTGGGGATTCCGCGCGTCCTGGACCTGCCCGTCCACGAAAGCCTTCGGGCCGGACACCACGAACTGCAGCCGTTCCGCCTCAAGTAGCCAGCGGTCGAGCACGGCATGCCCCGCGATGAGGGCCTCCTGGGTTCGGGGGTGGGACGCCGTGTACATCTGCAGCGCCTTGAGGGCGACGGCCAGGCTCTGGGCAAGCTGCGGGAAGTCGCTCACGGCGGGGTCATCTCCATCGGATCCGACCATTCCCGGCGGAGCTGGTCGTAGTGGGCCTCGATGAACGCCAGCCGGCGGCGTCCCTCCTCCCGGGCCGGTTCCGTGTTGAAGGAGGCGGTGATGCCCCGCGCCAGATCCAGCCAGGCACTTCCGCGGCGCAGGATCTCGGCGGTGGTGATGGGCTGGAAGGCGCCGCTGATGCAGCCGAAGTGGATAAGGCTCGCGGCGCCGATCTTGCTCAGCTTGTCGCAGTCCCAGAGGCAGGCCGTCTCCAGCGGCTCGAGCTTCCTGGTGAGCTTGAGGCCCACGTGGTGCTCGATGGCATGGCGCACGGCGGGGATCTTCGCGGGCGGGAAGTCGGTGCCCGCGAGGAGCTCCTCGACCTTGGCGGAGGCATCCTGGGCGTGGGTGTCCTTGGCGTGGGGATCCTTCAGCCGCTTGGCGACATCGTGCAGCCAGGCGGCGCACTCCACCACTTCGAGGTCCGCGCCCGTGGCAGGCGCCAGCCACCGGGCCAGCAGCACGGCCGCGTAGGTGTGCTCGAATCGGTAGTTGAAGATGGGCTGGTAGGTGCCGTCCACCTCGTGGCCGATGCCCCAGAACCGGATCGCGTCGGCGTCCGAGAAGCGCCGCAGCGCTTGTTCACAGGCGGTCCGCCAGGGGGTGGGCTGGGTCATGGACGGGCTTCCTCGTGGGCATGGAGGGCATCGAGGGTGCGATGTATCTCTTCAAACATGACGCGGTCGGCCCAGGGGGCGCAAGCCTTGGCGAGGCGGTCCATCAGGGGTTGCAGCCCCGCCGCCGGGGCCAGCCCGAGGATGCGGACGCCCTCCAGGGCCATGCGGGCCTCGATGGCGAGGACCTGCTCCAGGGCGTCCACGGCCCGCAGCAGCTTGCGCGCGGCGATGGGGCCCATGCTCACGTGATCCTCCTTGCCGGCGCTGGTGGGGATCGTGTCCACGCAGGCGGGGTGGGCCAGGCCCTTCATCTCGCTCACCAGGGCCGCGGAGGTGACGTGGGCCATCATGAAGCCCGATTCCAGGCCGCCGTTCTGGGTGAGGAAGGCGGGCAGGTCCGAGTAGGCCGGGTTGACCAGGCGCTCCTGGCGCCGCTCGGAGATGCTGGCCAGGTCTGCCGCCGCGATGGCGAGCACGTCGCAGGCGAAGGCCGGGTACTGGCCGTGGAAGTTGCCGCCGGAGCGGGACTCCTGGGTGTCGGTGAAGATCATCGGGTTGTCGGTGGCGCTGTTGAGCTCCCGCTCCAGGATGGCGCCGGCGAACTGGAGGGCGTCCAGGGTCACGCCGTGCACTTGGGGGATGCAGCGGAGGCTGTAGGCGTCCTGCACCCGGTGGCAGTCCCGGTGGCTATCGGCGATGGCGCTGGATTCGCCCAGCAGCTGCCGCATGTGCTCGGCCACGCGGATCTGGCCAGGGTGGGGCCGGGCCGCGTGGATGCGGGGGTCGAAGGCGGCGCGGGTGCCGCGCAGCGCCTCCAGGCTCAGGGCGGCGATCTCGTCCGCCAGGGCCGCCAGGCGGGTGAACTTCTCCACCGCCAGGTTGCCCAGCGACGTGATGAGCTGGGTGCCGTTGATGAGCGCCAGGCCCTCCTTGGCCTGGAGGGTCACGGGCCGGAGGCCGGCCGCGGCCAGCGCCTCGCCGCCCGGGATCTGGCGATCGCTGGACCAGGCCAGCCCCTCTCCCACGAGCATCAGGGCCATGTGGGCCAGGGGGGCCAGGTCGCCGCTGGCGCCCACGCTGCCCTGGCTGGGCACCACGGGCACCACGTCGCGGTTGAGGCACTCGGCGAGCAGGCGGATGGGCTCGGGCCGGATGCCGCTGTGCCCCTTCAGCAGGCAGTTGATGCGGGCGGCCATGAGGGCCCGGGTCTGGTCCTTGGGCAGGGGCTCGCCCACGCCCGCCGCATGGCTGCGGATCAGGTTGAGCTGGAGCTGCTGCAGCTGGTCGGGCGCGATGACCACGGTGGCGAACTGGCCGAAGCCGGTGTTGATGCCGTAGACCGTGCGGCCCTCGGCCACGATGCGGTCGACCACGGCGCGGTTCTCGGCCACGACGGCGAGGGCCCCTTCGTCGAGCGCCACGCCTTCTCCCGCGGCGATGCGGGCCAGCAGGGGGGCGGTGAGGGAGCGTCCATCCAGGCGGATCATCGGGCTTCCTTGGGGGAGATGGTGAGGGCGAGGAGCAGGGCCAGGCCCAGGGTCAGGCCGGCCACCGTGTAGGTGGCATCGCCGCCCCACCGGGCGAAGATGAAGGTGCCCACGGCGGGGCCGATGATACGGCCCAGGCCGGTCATGGCGTTGAGCACGCCGAAGAGGCTGCCCTGGTCCTCGGGGGGCGTGAGGCGGCTGGCCAGGGCCGTGCCGGCGGTGTTGCCCATGCCGCTGCCCCAGGAGAGGGGAATGAGGATCAGCAAGAAGGGCCACATCCAGGCGAGCCTGGGCATGAGGGGCAGGGCGAGGCCCATGAGCACCAGGCCGGTGATGAGGGCCACCCGCTCGGGAATGCGCTTGGCCACCAGCCGGACGAGGCCGCCCTGGTAGATCACGAGCAGCACGCCGATGCCCGCGAAGAGGTAGCCCACCTCGCGCTGGTGGAAGTCGAAGCGCTGGTGGACCATCAGCGCGAAGGTGCCCTCCATCATGGCGAAGCCCGCCATGGCCAGCAGGGAGACGCCCAGGATCTGGGGCATGCCGCGGCGCTTGATGGCCTTCACGAGGGCGTGGCCCCGGCTTTCGTGGGAACGGGCCCGGGCGCGCACCTCGTCCGTGAGGGTCTCGGGCAGCCACAGCAGGACCATCAGTGAAGCGGTGAGGGAGAGGCCCGCCGCCACGAAAAAGGGCAGGTGCCAGCCGCGGGTCTCGAGCAGGTGATGGCCGAAGGCGCTGCCGCTGAGCACGCCCGCCATGGCGGGGCCCAGCACGAAGCCCAGGCCGAAGGCGGCGCCGATCATGCCCATGACCTTGGAGCGTTCCTCTGGCTCGGAGCTGTCCGCCATGGCCGCCTGGGCCACGGAGATGTTGCCGCCGGTGATGCCGTCGAGGATCCGGGCCGCGAGCATCCACTCGAAGCGGCTGGTGAGGGCCAGCATCAGGTAACCCAGGGCCGAGCCCACGAGGCTCATCCACAGCACGGGTTTCCGGCCCACCAGGTCGGAGACCCGGCCCAGGATGGGCGAGGCGATGAACTGCATGAGGCTGAAGCTGAGGAAGCCCACGCCCGCCCAGAAGGCCCCGGGGGTGGTCCCGGCGCCGCCGAGGCCCAGGAAGTGGTTGACGCTTTCCATCCAGGGGCTGGGATGGTCGGCGATGGCCTGGGCGTAGAGGGGGAGAATGGGAATGACGATGCCGAAGCCCAGGAGGTCCACAAAGACCGTGAGAAAGATGGCCATCCGGGCGCGTTTCGAAGACTGCATGAGGCTCTCCAGCCTCCCAGTGTAGCCCGGGCGCCGGTGTTCAGGCCCCCAGCACCCGCTGGATCACCCGGCGGAGCTCGGCGATCTGGTAGGGCTTCTGGATGAAGCCCGCGGGCCCCTCTCCGGTGATCGTCTGGAGCGAATCCTGCTCGGTGAAGCCACTGCTGAGCACCACGGGCACGGAGGGATCCAGGTCGTGCATGGCCTGGAAGGCTTCCCGTCCGTCCATCCGGGGCATGGTGAGGTCCATGAGCACCAGGTCCGGCCGGGGGACCGCTTCCCGGAACAGCGCCAGGGCCTCCACCCCGTCCTGGGCCGTGGTCACCTTCAGCCCCAGGGCCTCGAGGGCCGCCCCGGTGGTCCGCAGGATCAGGTCCTCGTCATCCACCAGGAGGACCCGGCCTTGCAGGAGGCTGGAGGCGATCTCGATGGGCGCCTCCCCTGCCTCGCCGGAGGCCACGTCCGAGGCCGGGAAACAGAGCCGGAACCGGCTGCCCCGGCCCACGGTGCTGTGGATGCTGAGGCCCGCCCCGTGTCCCCGCAGGATGCCCAGCATGGCGGACAGTCCCAGGCCGCGGCCGGCGGCCTTGGTGGTGAAGAAGGGATCGAAAATCCGGGCCAGGACATCGGGCGGCATGCCGCAACCCGTGTCGGTGACCTCGAGGAGGATGTACCGGCCAGGGGCCAGATTGTCGCCCCGGTACTCGTTCTGGAGGGTTTCCTCGTCCAGCATGGCCTCCGAGGTGGTCAGGTGGATGGCGCCCTCCCGGTCTCCGATGGCGTCCGAGGCGTTGGTGACGAGGTTCATGACCACCTGCTGGATCTGGGCCGCGTCTGCGTGGATGGTGGGCAGGCTCAAACCCAGGTCGAGCCGGAGGCGGATCTTCTTCGAGATGGAGACTTCCAGGAGGTGGGTGACCTCCTCCACCACGTGGTTGAGGTCCTGGGGCCTCACCAAGAAATGCCCCCGGCCGGAATAGGCGAGCATCTGCTTGGTGAGCTCGGTGGCCCTGAGCACCGTGGTCTCCATGTTGGTGAGGTAGGCATGCGCCGCGTGACCCTCCGGCAGGTGCATCTGGGCGAGGTTGAGGTTGCCCAGCACCACCGTCAGCAGGTTGTTGAAGTCGTGGGCGATGCCCCCGGCCAGGATGCCGAGGCTCTCCAGCTTCTGAGACTGCCGCAGGGCCTCCTCCGCCTGCCGCCGGTCCGTGATGTCGAGCAGGTAGCCGAGGAAATACGCGGGGTTGGGTCCCGGGCCAGCAGCGGCGGAGAAATCGTAGAACCAGCGGTAGACCCCGGAGGCGGTCTTCAGCCGGTATTGCTGTTCGTAGTGGGAGAGCCCCTTGCCCTGGACTTCAGCGAGCTCCCGCGCCAGGCGGGCGAGGTCGTCGGGATGGATCAGGCTCTTGAAGGGAACATGGCCGTCACAGAGGTCCTGGGCCGCATAGCCGAGGATGGACTCGACGTTGGGCGAGACGTATTCCACCGGCCAGTCGGGGCCGGACCGCCACTTGATCACCATGACGGGACCGCCGATGAAGAGGCCCCGTTCCGCCCGCAGGGCCTCTTCCACGCGCTGCCGTTCGGTGACATCGAGGGCGATGCCGATGACGCTCTCGACGCGCCCCTGGTCATCCAGGACCGGGGTGAGGAAGTTGTCGAACAGGCGGCCACCGGCCTGGGTTATTTCCCGGGACGCCTCGCCCTGGAGGGCCCGGCGGATCTGCGCGAGGGTCTCCCGGTCATCCCGGAACATGTCCAGGGCGCTGTGGCCCACGGCTTCCCCGGGGGAGAGCCCGATGTTGGCGAGGCCCAGGCCCTCGGACAGCAGGAACCGGCCCTCCGGGTCCAGCTGGTAGATCACGGCCTGGGAGTGGGCCAGCACGGTGCGGAGGCGCTGTTCAGCCACGCGGAGGGCCGCCTCGGAGGCCTTCCGCTCGGTGATGTCCCGGGTGACCGACAGCAGGCAGGGCACGCCGTCCACGTCCATCACCTTGCCGGACATCATGCCGACGATGATGCGGCCGTCCTTCCTGCGGAAGGGGATCTCCAGGCCGGTGTATTCACCCTGGGTGCGGATGAGCTCCACCGCCTTGGCCCGGTCGCCGGGATCGGCCCAGATGTCCAGCTCGAGGGCGGTCTTGCCGATGGCCTCCTCCCGGGTCCAGCCGCTGATCTTCTCGAAGCCCTCGCTGACATCCAGGTAGGTGCCGTCGTCGAGGCGCGTGAGGTTGATGGCGTCCGGGCTGGCGTGGAAGGCGCGGGAGAATTTGTCCTCGCTGTAGCGGATGGCCGATTCGGCGGCCTTCCGCTCGGTGATGTCCCGGGTGATGGACAGCAGGCAGGTCTCCCCGTCCACCTGGATGAGGGTGCCGGACACGAGGCCGGTGCGGAGGGATCCGTCCTTCATGCGGAAGGTGGATTCCAGGCCCGTGAACCGCCCCTCGGCCTGGAGCAGCTGTTGCATGCGGTCCCGGTCGGCGAGGTCGGCCCAGAGGCCCAGGTCCACCGTGGATCGGCCGAGGGTCTCCTCCCGGGTCCAGCCGCTCAGGCGCGTGAAGGCCTCGTTCACCTCCAGGTAGGTGCCGTCCAGCCGGTTGATGTTGATGGCATCGGGGCTCGCCTGGAAGGCCCTGGAGAAGCGCTCCTCACTGGCCTGGAGGGCGGCCATCATGGCCTTCCGGCCGGAGATGTCGCGGGCCGAGACGATGAGCAGGTCCCGGCCCTCGAAGGTGACCATGGATCTGGAGAGTTCGACCGTCCGGAAACTGCCGTCCTTGCGGCGCTGCGTCGTTTCCTGGAGGGTGCGCGTGCCGTTCCGGACGCCTTCCCAGATGGCCGTCCAGCGCTCGGGGGTCACGGTCGGGTCGATGTCGGGCACGCGGAGGGTCAGCAGCTCCTCCCGGGTGTAGCCGAGTCCCGTGCAGGCCGCGGCATTTACCGAGATGAAGCGGGCTCCCTCGTCGATCCAGAAGAGGGAGTCCCGGGAGCTCTCCACGGCGGCGGACGCGAACCGGAGCTGCTCCTCGAAGGCCTTGCGCTCGATGGCCATCGCGATCTGGGTGGAGACGAAGGAGAGGATCTCCAGATCGCCCGGCAGGTAGCCGTACCCGCCCTCGTAGCTCTGGATGACGAGGGCCCCGAAGACCCGCCGCTCGTTCCGGAGGGGCACGCCCATCCAGGCCAGTGACTCGGTGCCCATGAACTCCGCCTCGCCGGCGGCCACCAGTTCCGCCAGGAGGTTCTCGTCGAGCAGCTGGGGCTTGCCGGTGCGGATCACGTATTCGGTGAGCCCCCGGCCGAAGGGACGGGGCGGTGGCGGCGGGTCCACCTGATCCACCCAGTAGGGCCAGCTGATGGTGCCGGTGACGTCGTCGTGGAGGGCGATGAAGCAGTTCTCGGCGGGCAGCAGGGTGCGAAGGATGCCGTGCATCGCCTCGTAGAGGGCGGGCAGGTTCCGGGCGACCAGGGCCGCCTCGGAGATCCGGTAGGCGGCGTCCCGGATCTGCTCGGCCCGCTTGCGGCCCGAGATGTCCTGGGCGATGGCGACCACCACGGCCTGTCCCAGGTACGTGCCGGGATAGAGATGGACATCCTTGGGGAAGATCCGGCCATCCCGGCTCTGGCCCCAGTACTCGAACTGCTGGGGGGTGCCCCGGAGCGCCTTCTCGAAGGCCGCGGCCACGGCTTCCATGTCGTTGCGGCCCGGGGCGGCGATCACCTCCGGGGTCTGGCCCAGGAAGAAGGATTTGGGGCGGTCGTACATCCGGAGCGCGCCATCGTTGACGTCCAGAAAGCGTCCCTCCGCGTCCTGGATGTAGATGGCCTCCGAGATGGCGTCCATGACCCCGCGGTCGGCGTCCAGCCGCGCCTGCAGCACCTCCGCCCGGCGCTCCGAGGCGTCGAGGGCTTCACGGAGGTCCTGGGGACCAGATGGCTGGGTCATCCCCCTGTCATCGGCCGGGCGGCGGGGGGATTGAAATCCTGACGCTCAGGCCCAGCGGAAGCGGCGGACCGCCAGCAGGAAGGCGGCGAACCCCCAGGCGGCCACGATGGCCAGCCCCAGGCCATGGCCCGCCAGGCTGCCACCGTCGTTGAACACGGCGCGGAGGGCCCGGAGGAAGGGGGCCAGGGGCATCACCGCCACGGCGTGCTGCAGCCAGGCCGGGGCGGCGTCCAGCGTGAAGTAGACGCCGCTGAGCAGCATGAGGGGGAAGAACACCAGGTTGGAGATGGCGGCGTAGCCCTCGGAGGTCTCCGCGAATCCGGACAGCGCGAACCCGAACGCCATGAAACACCCGGTGCCCAGGGTCATGATCACCAGCAGGTCGAGGAAGGAGCCCTGGTTCTGGATGCCGAAGGCCAGCCGGCCCACCAGGATCAGGATGGCGGCCTGGATGACGGTGACCGTGAGCCGGTGCAGCACCTGGCCCAGCAGGAACACCCACTTGGGCAGCGGCGTCACCGCCAGGCGGCGGAACTTCCCCTTCTCGCGATACGACACGTTCACCATGCCCACGCTGAAGAGGCCCATGCTCACGAGGTTCAGGCCCAGGAGGCCCGGCAGCAGGAAGGACGCGTAGTTGGTGGAGCGCTTGTGCCCCGGGCTCTCCACCTGCACGGGGATGCGGCCGGGTTCGGGGGCGCCGCTGAGGCGCGCCTGGGCCACCAGCCAGGCCTGGTTCACCAGCCCCGCGGTGGCGCCGGCCTGGGCCATGAGGTAGCTGTTCAGCCGCAGCCGGTAGCCCGAACCTTCGGAGGGCTCCAGCTGGGCGGCGGTCTCCCCCTTCGACCAGCGGGCTTCGGCCTCGGCCTTCGGCAGGGTCAGCACCTTGAGCTGCAGGTCCGCCAGGGCCTGGTCCAGCGCCGCGTCCGCGGGAGAGGGGGCCGGCGACTGCACGCGCACCACGGAGAGCCGGGGCCCGCCCCCGTCCCGGAAGATGGTGCCGAAGCCCACGAGCAGGATCACCGGGAAGGCGAAGGTCCAGAACATGGCCACCCGGTCGCGGCTGTAGAGCCGCCATTCCATGGCGAATTGCCTCCAGAGCAGCATGGTCACTCCCTCAGGCTCCGGCCCGTGCGATGCAGAAAGACATCCTCCAGCGTGGCCCGGCGGACATGGACCTGCTGGAAGGGGACGGCCGCCGCCTCCGCGGCCTCCAGGAGGCGGGGCAGCAGGGCCTTGGGATCCGGGGTGGGGATCTCCCAGAGGTCGAGGCGCCGCTCCACCGCCTGGTCGAGCTTCGCGGCGAAGGCCGCGGGATCCGGGGCGGCGCCTTCGAAGGTGAGTTCCACCACGCTGGGAATGGCCAGGTCCGCGATGAGGGAGGCCGGGGTTCCCGTGGCGATGACCTGGCCGTGGTCCATGATGGCCAGGCGGTCGCAGAGGGCTTCCGCCTCGTCCATGTAGTGCGTGGTCAGCACCACCGTGCGGCCCTCGCCCTTCATGCGCCGCACCACGTCCCAAAGGCTGCGCCGGGCCTGGGGGTCGAGGCCCGTGGTGGGCTCGTCCAGGAAGACCAGCTCGGGATCGTTCACCAGGGCCAGCGCCAGGGCCAGCCGCTGCTGCTGCCCGCCGCTGAGGGTGATGTGGTAGGCGTCGGCCTTCTCCTCCAGCTTCACCAGGGCCAGGAGGTCCGCGGCGCTGCGGGATTTCGGGTAGTAGGCGCCGTAGAGCTCAAGGGCCTCCCACGGGGTGATCTTGTTGAAGAGGCTGGTGCTTTGGAGCTGCACGCCGATGCGGGCCCGGATCTCCCGGCCGTGTTCAGCCCAGGTCAGGCCGAGGATCTCGATGTCGCCCGAATCGGCCCGGGTGATGCCCTCGATGATCTCCAGCGTGGTGGTCTTGCCCGCGCCGTTGGGCCCCAGAAGCCCGAAGACCTCGCCCCGGGCCACGTCGAGGTCCACGCCGTCCACGGCCACGACCTTGGGGAAGGCCTTGCGGAGACCGCGGATGCGGAGGGCGGAAGGAACCATGGAAACCTCGGATGCCACGAATACCACGGAGGAACCTGTCGGAACAGGGTCAGGTCCGCCAGAGGCCCCAGGCGGGGTGGGAGGTGCCCAGGGCCTGGGCCGCCGCGTCCCGGAGGGCGGGAAGGTGATACCGCGCGGCCCAGCAGCTGCCGGATCCGCAGAGCAGAGGCTCGCCGCCGGTGCCGAGCAGGGCATCGCGCACCTCGGCCAGGGCCGGGCACACCCGCAGGGCGGCGTCGGTCAGGTCGTTCCGCCAGGGCGGCGTCTGGCCCGCGGGCTGGGAGGGCAGGGGTGACGGCGGCGGGTAGCCCACGGCCTGGAGGGCCCGGTACACGCTCGGGGTGCTCACGTGCAGCCCGGGATGCACCAGCAGAAGGGGCTCCAGGGGCACCGGCCGAAGGGGGAACACCCGCTCGCCCCGGCCCAGGCCCAGCACGGTTCCGCCCAGAAGGAAGAGCGGCACGTCGCTGCCCAGCTGCGCGGCCATGCCCAGGAGGTCTCCGTCGGGCAGGCCCAGGTCGAACAGGCGGTTGCCCAGGCGCAGCGCCGCGGCGGCGTCGCTGCTGCCGCCCCCGAGCCCCGCGCCGTGGGGGATGCGCTTCAGGAGGCTCAGGCGGGCCGGCAGGGGGCGTCCCGCGGCGCCCTCCAGGAGGCGCCAGGCCCGCAGCACCAGGTTGGTTTCATCGGCCACCAGGCCCGCCCCGGTGGGGCCGGAAATCGCGAGGGACAGGCCTTCCGCGGGCTCGGCCGAGAGGGTGTCGGTGAGATCCGCCACCCCATCCAGCACCGTGGTGACCAGCTCCAGGTCATGGAAGCCGTCCGGCCTGCGGCCCAGTACGGCGAGGAAACGGTTGAATTTGGCGGGCGCCTGGATCTGGAGAACCATGCCTCCACGGTAGCGCACCCCGGTCGCGACCTGGTTCGGTAGGCTGATCGGATGGTCCTGCTGCTGCGCACCCTTTGGAAAGGCCTCACCCTCCGGTTCCGGCGGCCCCTCGCGCCGCTGGGCACCTCCATCCTGGCCTTCCGGGTGTGGCCCAACGACCTGGACGTGAATGTCCACATGAACAACGGCCGGTTCCTGAGCGTCATGGACCTCGGCCGCTTCGATCTCACGTTCCGCACGGGGCTGGGCCGGGCGATGCTCCGCAACCGCTGGAAGCCCCTCGTGGGCGCGGTGACCATGCGCTACCGACGAAGCCTGGACCCCTTCGAGCGCTATGAACTGCACACCCGGCTGCTGGGCTGGGACGCCAAGTGGTTCTTCCTGGAGCAGCGCTTCCTGAAGCGGGGCGGCGACCTGGCGGCCGAAGGCGTGGTGCGGGCGCTGTTCCGGGGCCGCGACGGCAACGTGCCCGTGCCGGAGGTGCTCCGCCAGATGGGGTACGAAGGACCGGCGCCGGCGCTGCCGGACGCGGTGCGCCGGTGGGCTGAAGCCTAAAGCCTAAAACCTAGAGCCCGTCCTCGAGCTCGAACTCGGGATCGGGCATGGAGAGGATCTCCGGGGCGCCCTTGGTGATGGCGATGTCGTGCTCGAACTGGGCCGAGAGCCCGCCATCCTTGGTGCGTACGGTCCAGCCGTCGGCTTCCACCAGGCACTTGTGGCTGCCGGTGTTCAGGATGGGCTCGATGGTGATGGTCATGCCCGGCTCCATGCGGAAGCCGGTGCCGGGCTTCTGCTCGGCGAAGACCACCTGGGGATCCTCGTGCAGGTCGCGGCCCAGGCCGTGGCCGATGTACTCGCGCACCACGGAGTAGCCCCGCTCCTCGGCGAAGGTCTGCACCGCCGTGGCCATGTCCCCCAGGCGAAATCCCGGCCGGCAGTGCTCGATGCCCACGAACATGGCCAGCTGGGCGGTCTGGATGAGCCGCCGCGCCTCCTCGCTGATCTTGCCCACGCCCACCGTGAGGCAGGTGTCGCCGTGGTAGCCGTCCAACTTCGCCCCGCAGTCGATGGCGATGACGTCGCCTTCCTGGAGGATGTATTTCGTTGGGATGCCATGCACCACCTTGTCGTTCACGGACGTGCAGAGGGTGCCCGGGAAGCCGTGGTAGCCCTTGAAGCTGGGCGTGGCGCCCTGCTGGCGGATGTAGGTCTCGGCGAGCTTGTCCAGCTCCAGCAGGCTCACGCCAGGCCGGGCGGCCCGGGCGGCGAGGCGCAGGGCGTTGGCGGCCACGCGGCCCGCCTCGCGGAGCTTGTCCACCTCTTTGCGGCTCTTGTATCGAATCTGTTCGCGGATCAGGACCATGCCCCCCTCGGCCTTCAGTCTAACGGGTAGAATGTCGGCATGGCGCGACCTTCGACAATCCTGGTGATGACAATCATCCTGGCGGGGATCCTGGCGGGGTGCGGGGGCGTTCCCTCCCGGCCGGCCGGCGTCCCGGCCGAGGCCGCCTGGAGCGGCGAGGGCTCCCGGGGCGTCTTCCTCAAGGTGGACGGCCACCAGGGCACCTTGTGGCGCCTGGCCGTGTGGGACCGCCAGGGCCGACTGCTGGGCTCCGGTGCCTTCCGGCTCCGGGGTTTCGCCAAGGCCAAGATCATGCCCGAGGAAGTGCTTGCCTGGGAGAACGGCGCCCTCCACCTCAAGGACGGGACGTGGCTGGTGCCCGAAGCCCCGGCCGCGCCCTGATGCCCTACACCCGCGAGGAGAAGGACTGGCTGGAGCGCGAGTGGGCGTTCCGGGCCTGGGGTCGCGCCGGGCTGCTGAGCACCGACGACTACCGGCAGGTGCTGGCCTGGGAGGCGGAAGCCGTGCCCATGGACCTGGTCGTGTCCGCCCTCAACGCCTTCTTCGACCGCCGGGAGAAACGCGAGAAGCCCCGCACCTTCGTGGCCCTCAAGCACCTGGACCGGGACGTGGCCAAGGCCGTGAAGCTCCGGGAGGCCCTGCACCGGGCCGGGCCGGACCTTGATGCCGGCCGCGGCTGGGCGCAGGTGAAGGCGCCCTTCAAAGACGATCCGGCCGCCAAGGCCGCCTTCGAGGCCTGGCAGCGCCTCCGGGCCGCGGCGCCGGCCCCGGAGGCCGCGGGCTACCTGGCCCATCACGACGAGGAGCGCCAGGCCCGGGCCGCCCTGCTGGCCCTGGCCGAAGCGGCCCTGGGGCCCGAGGCCGAGGTCCTGCGGATCGACCTGGCGCAGCGCCTGGAAGCCGCGGACATGAAACCCGACAGCCTCGTGTGGAAGCGGGCCTGGTCCCACCACTGGGCCCGCCTGGTGGCGGCCGCCTGGGCGCTGCCCCTGGAGGGCGCGTGAGCACCGAGGCCCACTGGCTGCAGGAATTGGAATCGCCCACGGAGGGCTTCTTCGGGGCGCTGGGCGACCGCCTGGCGGGGCCCGACGGCCTGCGCGACGCGATCAGGGACACGGTGAAGACGCTGATTCCCCGCATCGACTGGGAGGCCTACCAGCCCCACCTGCCCCACGGCCTGCTCGGCCTGCGGGCGGTTCTGCGGCTGCAGCCGCTGCTGGAGGAGGCGAGCTTCCGGCGGGCCCTGGCGACCCAGATCCACATGGCCGCCCACGAGGGGCGGCGCTCACCCCAGGCCCTGACGCCCGTGCTGACCGCGAAGGGCAGCGGCCAGTGGCGGAATCTGGACGCCTACATCCAGTCCCGCCGACCCGGCCTGGCCTACGCCGAGGCCCAGGGCTTCGAGCTTCCCGGGGAAGAGGATTTCCGGCGCCTGGGCGAGCGGACGGCCCACGACATGGCCAACGTGGGCCACAAGGCCGTGGTGGCCGACCAGTTCGGCGACCTGCAGGAGCGCCTGGACCGTCCGAAGGCCACAGGCCGGCGCCTGTTCGGGCTCGCCGCCTGGCTGGCCGCCACGCCCGAGGACACCTTCTGGTCCCGCCGCGCCGCCAAGCGCCTCGCGGGGTCGGAGGTGGCCGTGCCCTGGCGCGAGTCCGTGGAGGATGAAGCCTCCCTGGCGGCCCAGGTCCGCGACCTCTGCGACGAGGGGCTGGTGGCGCTGCTGGATCGCTTCACGGATCGCCTGAAGGCGGGGCAGGGCGGCGGCGATGTCCTGGCGGCGCTGGTCCTGGGCGCCAGCGAAAAGCAGCTCGACGCGCGGCGCGACCTTGAGGGCAAGACCGCCTGGACCTTCGCCTACCTGGCCACCCTCGCCCGCACCCGGCCGGCCGATCCCCGCGTCTGGTGCCAGGCCGCGGCCCTGGTGAACCTCTTCCCGACCGACGAGCCCGAGGAGCGCGTCCGGCCCGCGGCCGCCTCTGCCGATCGCGGCGCCCTGCTGGAGGCGGTGTTGGATGTGGAGCCGGCCCAGGCCATGGGCCACGCCCGGGCCCTGGTGCTGGCCGGGCAGGATGAGTCGGCCTTGGCGGCCCTGGCCGAAGCCGCCACCCGCAACGACCCCACCTTCAACCACGCCCATCAGGTCCTCGCCGTGGCCGCCGCCGCCGACCTGCTGCCGCATCTGCCCTCCGTCGCCCGGGAAGCCCTGCTGGTGGCCCTCGCCAAGAGCCTCGCCAACAGCCAGGGCAGCGGGGACCTGGGACGGCAGGCGGAGCGGGCCTTCCGTTCCTGAGCCCTGGGTGGCGTCATGGCCTCGGCGTCGTCTGCCTGGCTATCCTGAACGCCCCTCCCGGAGTCGTGATGCGGTTGAAGGTTCTCCTGATCCTGGCTGGTTCCTGGGCGCTGACCTTCGCCCAGGCCCCTGCATTCGGCCCGACAGCCCAGATCCTGGACCGGCAGCTCCGCGAATTGAAAATCGGCCTCCTGGTGGTGGTGGACGGGCCGAAGGCTGAGTGGAGGTCCAAACTCAACGCCCTGGGTTCCGATCCGGAGTGGGTGGACCTGGATCTGGGGATCTACTACTACGGATCGAAGGCCGCCGAGGTGGAAGCGCTGCTGCGCCAGGCCTACCTGGCGGGACCGCGCCCGCAGTGGGTGCTGTTCCGCGAAGGGGGTCGGGTGGTGGCTTCGGGCGGCACGATCCCGGAGCCCAAGGCCATGCGAAAGCTCCTCGAGGAAAACCAGGTTCCCTCCATGATCCAGATCATGCGGGACTTCTGCCGGCGCCATCCGGAGCATCTGGAGGCACGGAACACGCTCTGTACCTGGTTGCAGGACCGGGCCTCGAATCAAACCCTGCTGCGCATGGGCGGGAAGGCGGGGACGAATTTCTACGCGGCGGATGAGCCCTACGATCCTCTGAAGGAGCAGCAGGAGCGGGAGTCGAAAGCAGAGGCCCAAGCGAAAGCGGAGTTGGAGGAGAAACCTCTCGTTCAATTGGAAGCGGAAGCGGATCGGGCCATCTGGGGGGAGGTCGCCGAGGTCTACGCGAAATCCTTCCAGCGAGGGGACTGGCTGGAATTGGGGCCCTGGGGATTGAACCTGCCCGAGGCGGCCATCCACAGTCCGCTCATGCAGGCCATGAGCCGAGCAGCCGTACCCGAGGTGGAGCGGGCCCTGGCCCGCTATCCCACCTCTTGGAGCGTCTGGCGTACCTGGCTCGGGCTGACGCGCACCTTCGGGGGAAAATCGATCCGTCCACTCCTGGACAGCCTGGTGCCCATGCCGGCGAACTACGCCGGGGCTTGGCCACCTCCCACCGTTCGGGAGGCCTACGTGAAGGATGCCCGCAAGCGCAGGGACTGGACGGCGATCCGCGACCTGCTGCTGCCTGAGATCGAGATGGCGCGGTTGCGGGAGGCGACCCAGGACCAGAAGTCTGAATGGGTGCAGAGAACGGACGGAAAGCTCCGGGAGGATCCTGAAACGGGCGACCATTGGCGGGACACCCTCGAGCCTCTGACGGAGGCGCTGTTGCGCCTGGGAGACCTGGGCCAGGCCGATGACCTGGTACGCGACCGCTACGCCAAGCACCCCTGGTCGGGCCTGCCGGGCCGGGCCTCGGCCCTGGCTCAGCGCTGCGGCCAGCCGGGCCTGGCGGCGCGGTGGGGCGCCCTGGGCGCCGGGAAGTAGGCCCTCCGATGGCGAAGCGATTCGCGTTCCTCCGCGCCATCAACGTCGGCGGCCACACGGTGACCATGGCGCGGCTCCGCGAGCTGTTCGAGGGGCTGGGCCTGTGGAACGTGGAGACCTTCATCGCCAGCGGGAACGTCGTCTTCGAGGGGGGCGGGGCGGATGAGGCCGCGCTCAGGCGCAAGGTCGAGGCCCACCTGCAGGCCGCTCTGGGCTATGAGGTGGTGACCTTCCTGCGCACCGAGCGGGAGTTGGCGGCCCTGGTGAAGGGCTGTCCCTTCGGCGAGGCGGAGGTCGCCGCCGGCAGGGCCCTGAACGTGGCCTTCCTGCAGGCGCCGCTCTCGGCGGAGGGCCAGGCCCGCCTCCAGGCCCTGGGCACGGCGGTGGACGCCTTCCGGGCTCCGGGCCGGGAAGTCTGGTGGTTGTGCCGCGCGCGGCAGAGCGAGTCCACCTTTTCCAACCAGGTCTTCGAGAAGGCGCTGGGGGTCCGGGCCACCTTCCGGGGCATCGGCACCCTCCGGAAGCTGGCCGCCAAACACCTGGCGCCCTGACCGGCCGGCCTGGAACAATGCCGGATCACCAGGAACCCGACGAGGTCAGGCATGGGAAAGAACAGGCTCGAAGCCTTCAGCGACGGCGTGCTGGCGATCATCCTCACGATCATGGTGCTGGAGCTGAAGGTGCCTCATGGGGACAGCTTCCCCGCCCTGGCCGGGCTGTTGCCGACCTTCATCAGCTATGGCCTGAGCTTCATCTACATCGCCATCTACTGGAACAACCACCACCACCTGCTCCATGCCGTGAAGCAGGTGAACGGGCCGATCCTCTGGGCCAACACGCACCTTCTCTTCTGGCTGTCCCTGGTGCCCTTCGCCACCGCGTGGATGGGGGCGAACCACTTCGCGGCCCGGCCCGTGGCCCTCTACGGGTGCGTGCTGCTCATGGCGGGGGTGGCCTACTACCTGCTGAGCCAGTGCCTGATCCGCTTCCACCGGGCGGGCTCGCTGCTGGGCGCGGCCGTGGGTCGGGACGCCAAGGGGAAGCTCTCCATCGCCATCTATGCGGCGGCCATCCTGCTCTCCTTCGCCAATCGCTGGATCGGCTTCGGCCTCTATTGGCTGGTGGCCCTCATCTGGCTGGTGCCGGACAGGCGCATCGAGCGGGTGATGGCGCGGGAGGGCTAGCCGGGCTAGGGGGTGGCGGCCTGGGATGGGACGCACGCCGGTCAGCGCCCTCGGCCCTCGGCTGGAACCCGGTAGTTCGGCATCACCTTGCCCTTGGCCCACTCGAAGATGAGGCTGGTCTGGATGTGGGCCACCTCCCTGCGGGTGGTGAAGGCATCCTGGGCCAGGTCGCGCAGGTGGTGCGCATCCCGCACCGCCACGTGCACCTGGAAGTCGTGGGTGCCCGCCACATGGAAGACCGCCAGCACCTCGGGCAGCCCCAGCACGTGCTTCCAGAAGGCCTTCACCTGCGCCCGGCTGTGCTGGCGGAGCTGCACGGCGATGAGGGCCTGCAGGCCGACGCCCAGGGCCTCGGGATCCACCTCCGCGTGGGCGCCGCGGAGCACGCCTTCATGTTTCAAGTGCTGCACGCGGGCCAGGCAGGAGGACGGCGCCAGACCCACGGCCGCGGCGAGTTCCTTGTTGGTGAGCCGAGCATCATTCTGTAAAAGCTCTATAAGTGCGCAATCTATTCGGTCGAGGTCCATGTTTTTCATTGTTTCACGAAATCAATTCGGCGGGTGGCCGAATGCGACCGGCCTAGATTGGGGAGTAGGAGATTCGAAATGACCCACGCATCCTCTTCCCATTCGATGGAAACCCAGGCGGTGCATGCCGGCCGCGAAGTGCTGCATGAGCAGGGTATCCATGCCATGCCCATTGACCTCAGCAGCACCTACCCCCTGCACGACCTCGAGGCCGGCGGGCGCAGCCTGGAGGCCATGGCCATGGGCGGCCTGCCCGAAGGCAGCCCGGTCTACTCCCGCCTCTACAACCCCACGGTGGCCCGCTACGAGCAGGCCCTGGCCCAGCTGGAGGGGGCCGAGGAGGCCGTGGCCTTCGGCTCGGGCATGGCGGCCGTCACCGCAGCCCTCATGGCCGCCAAGCAGCGGGGCGGCCACATCGTGGCCGTGCGCCCGCTCTACGGCGGCACGGACCACCTCCTCGCCTCGGGCATGCTGGGCCTCGAGGTGACCTGGGCCGAGGCGGACGGCATCGCGGCCGCGATCCGCCCCGACACCGCCATGGTCATTGTGGAAACCCCGGCCAACCCCACCCTGGCCCTGCTGGATCTGGACGACGTGGTGCGCCAGGCCGGGAAGGTGCCCGTGCTGGTGGACAACACCTTCGCCACGCCCATCCTCCAGAACCCCGTCAGGCAGGGCGCCACCCTGGTCCTGCACAGCGCCACCAAGTTCCTCGGCGGCCATGGCGACGTGCTGGCCGGCCTGGTGGCCACGAACCACGACTGGGCCACGGAGCTGCGCAAGGTCCGCGTCATCACCGGCAACGTGCTCCATCCGCTGGCGGCCTACCTGCTGCATCGCGGGCTGCCCACGCTGCCCCTGCGCGTGCGCGCCCAGCAGGCGGGCGCCCAGGTGCTGGCCGAGCGCCTCGCCAAGCACCCCGCTGTGGCCGCCGTGCATTACCCGGGCCTGAAAGGCCAGGATCCCGCGGGCCTCCTCGGGCGCCAGATGAAGGGCCCCGGCTCGCTGATGGCCTTCGAGCTGAAGGGCGGCTTCGAAGCCGCCGCTACGGTGATGTCCGAAGTGAAGCTCATGACGCCGGCGGTGTCCCTGGGCAGCGTGGACACGCTGATCCAGCACCCCGCCGCCCTCACCCACCGGGTGGTGGACGCCAGCGCCCGCGAGCACAGCGGTATCTCCCAGTCCCTCATGCGGCTCTCCGTGGGTCTGGAGAGTCCCGAGGACCTCTGGGCCGACCTGGAGCAGGCCCTGGTCAAGGCCATGGCCCGGACCGCCACCCACGCCTGAGGGGATGTCGCAGGGTTTTTCCGGGACCGCCCTGGGAACGGGGCGGTCCCGGTCGTATGCTGTGGGCCGACCTTCCCGACCCCCGAGGAGACAGCCATGGGCGAGCCATCCGTACCCGCCGGCCTGGATGTCCTCGCGCCGCGGCGACAAGGATGGAGCCCATGACCGGGCGGCCGGGCCTGATCCACCTCCACTGCGGGGACGTGGCCGCCGGGATCCACCGGCGCTCAGGCCTGCCCGGGGACTTCCGCGTGTGGCGGGATTCCCCGGCGGTGGGGCCCTGGTCGGCGAATCCCAAGGATCTGGGCACCCTGCGGGCCATCTGGTGGGGCGTGCCCCTGCCGGACATGCAGGACCTGCCCCAACTGCAGGACCTGGCCCGGGCCACGGAGGCGGTGCTCTGGTTCGGCCCCGATCCCTGGGAGCAGGCCTGCCTGCTGTGGGTGCTGGCGGAACTGCCGGAAGGGACCTTTCCGGACCTGGTGCCCCTTGATTGCGGTGTGGGACACATGGCCCCCGCGGCCCTTCCGCGCTGCTTCGCGGAGCGGAGGCTGCTGGAGGAGCGCGAGCTCCAGGAGGCCCGGGGCCTCTGGAACACCTTCCTCGCCCACGGGTGGGGCGCCCTGGGGGGCGCGCAGATGGCCGCGTTCCCGCACCTGGGCTCCGCCCTGGCCCGCCTCGCGGAGGACCACCCGCCCACGGGACCGGGGCGCACGGCGCGACAGGTGCGGCAGCTGCTGGACGAGGGCGTGAAGGACATGCCCGCGCTGCTGCGGGGCATGGCGCAACTGGAGGACGGCCGACACGGCGCCTGGTGCGGGGATCTCTACCTGGCGCGGGTCGCCGAGGCCATGGGCGTGCGGCTGGCCTGAGATCCGAGCTAGGCTGAGGGGGCCCCATGTCCCTCGCGCCCCTTCCCCTCTCCTCCCGCGTCACGGTCCTCCGGGGCCTGGGGCCGGCGCGGGCCGCCGCCCTCCAGGAGGCGGGCATCGAGACCCTGCGGGACCTGCTGTGGAACCTCCCCTACCGCTATGTGGACCGGGGCAGCCTCCGGTCCCTGGGGAGCCTCGAGATGCGGGGGCTCGAGCCCGTGGAAGCCGGCATCGTCACGGTGCTCGGCACCATCCAGGACCTGCGGCAGAGCACCACGCGGGTCCAGCACATGGCCCTCACCGAAGTGCTGCTGGGCGACGATACCGGCACGCTGCGCCTCGTCTGGTTCAACCAGCCCTACCTGGGCCGCACGCTCAAGGTGGGTGACCGCCTGCTGGTGTTCGGCACCCTCTTTCCCGGCCGGCACGGCCTGGAGATGCGGGGCCCGCAGTTCGAGGTCATGGACCGCGGCGGCGACATCGGCTGGGTGCGCCGTTTCCTCCCCCTGTACCGCCGGCTGGGGCCCCTGACGGGCCGGGTGCGGCAGCGGCTGGTGGCCGAGGGGCTCGAACGGGCCCACCTCCTGGAGGACTGGCTGCCCCTGGACCTCGCCCGGGACCTGCCGGACACGCTCACGGCCCTGCGCCTGCTGCACGATCCTCCGGACGAGAGCGAGGCCCGCGACCTGGAGGCGGGCACCACGCCCGCCCACCGCCGCCTGGCCTCCGAGGAGCTGTTCGCCTTCTCCCTGGGCGTGGCCCTCCGGCGCGCGGGACGGCTGCAGCGCCGGGGCCTCGTGGTGCCCACTTCGCCTGGGCTCCGGGAGCGCCTGCGTTCCTTCCTGCCCTTCCACCTCACCGGCGCCCAGCGCCGCGCCTTCAAAGAGATCGTGGACGACCTCACCGCAGGCCGCGTCATGAACCGACTCCTCCAGGGCGACGTGGGCAGCGGCAAGACCCTGGTGGCCCTGCTGGCCCTCGCCATGGTGGCGGAGACCGGCGGGCAGGGCGCCCTGCTGGTGCCTACCGAGGTGCTGGCCCGTCAGCATGCCGCCAGCTTCAAACGCTACCTGGGCGATCAGGGCGGATCCATGCAGCTGCTGCTGGGCGGCATGAAGGCCGCCGAAAAGCGGGCCGCCCTGGCGCGCATCGCCAGCGGCGAGGCCCGCTACGTGGTGGGCACCCACGCGCTGTTCCAGGAATCCGTGGCCTTCCACCGGCTGCAGCTGGTGGTGGTGGACGAGCAGCACCGGTTCGGCGTGAAGCAGCGGGAGGCCTTGAAGGAGAAGGGAGGCGATCCCCACTGGCTGGTGATGAGCGCCACGCCCATTCCGCGGTCGCTGGCCCTGGCTGTGTTCGGCGACCTGGATCAGAGCGTGCTGGATGAATTGCCTCCGGGGCGCCAGCCCATCACCACCCGGCTGTACAAGCCCGATGCGGCCGAGCGGGCCTGGGAACAGGTGCGTCGCGAGCTGGCCGAGGGCCGTCAGGCCTTCGTGGTGAGCCCGAGCATCGATCCCTCCGACGAGGGCAAGGTGCAGCTGCGCGACATCCAGGCCATGGAGGCGCTGCTGCGCGGCATCTTCCCCGAGGTGGGCATCGAGGTGGTGCACGGCCGCCTGAAGGCCGACGAGATGGCCGCCCGCATGGGCCGGTTCGTCACGGGCGAGGCGAAGATCCTCCTGGCCACCACGGTGATCGAGGTGGGCGTGGACGTGCCCAACGCCACCGTGATGGTGGTGGATCACGCGGAACGCTTCGGCCTCAGCCAGCTCCACCAGCTGCGGGGCCGCGTGGGCCGGGGCGAACACCGCAGCCACTTCCTCATGATCAGCGGTTCGGAGACCGAGCGCCTGCAGACCCTGGTGGAGACGCAGGATGGCTTTCGCATCGCCCAGCGCGATCTGGAGCTGCGGGGTCCCGGCGAGTTCTTCGGCGTGCGGCAGGCGGGCCTGCCCCGCTTCCAAGTGGCTGACCTCGTGCGCGACCGGGCCCTGCTCCTGCGCTGCCGGGAGGCCGCCGACCGGGTGCTGGCCCTGGGCCTCAGCGAGGCGCAGGCCGACTGGCTGAAGCGCGAGCAGGTCCGTTTCCGCCTGGCGGAAGTCAGCTAGCTCTGGTCCAGGCCGAGGACGCCCATGGGGGCCGGAGCTTCCTGGCGGAACTGCCAGCGAAGCCACAGCAGGCCGAGCCCCGCGAGGAAGGGCGCCGCGAGGAGCCAGGGCAGCGGCGGCAGCGGGTTCACCATGAGGGAGCCCGTGGCCAGGACTTCGGGCGTCATGAACAGGCCGATGAACAGGTTGTGCAGGCCGTGGGCCACCAGGCCCGGCCAGAGGGATCCCGTGGCCTGGTAGTACCAGCCCGCGCATGCCCCGATCATGAGCGCCACGGGGAACTGGAGAGGGTTGCCGTGGGCCACCACGAAGAGCGCGGTGGAGAGCCAGACGGCCACCAGGGGGCGGTGATGGCCCAGCAGACCCCGCAGGATGAAGCCCCGGAAGAGGATCTCCTCGGGAATGGCGGCGCTGGCGAAGAGCAGGCCCAGCATCGGGGCCGAGGCCTGCGCCATCGGCTCGGATTCCTTGACCAGGCTCAGGCGGAAGGCCTCGGGGAGCTGGTCCAGGCCGAATTCCAGGCCGTGGGCGAAGGCCTGGATGAGGATGAAGAAGCCCAGGTGGGTGACGAGCAGGGGAAGCCAGATGCCGGGTCGCACCCGGCGGAAGGAGAGGATGTCCCATAGATCCAGGCGGCCCAGCCAGATCCCGAAGGCGAGGGCCAGGGGGAAGCCGAGGAGCAGGCCGGGCAGCAGGGCGGTCCAGCCCGGCAGGTGCAGGGTGTGGGCCGCCACGGCCATGGCAGTGTCCAGCCAGGTGGACAGCGCCAGGTAGGCCAGGGCCACGCCGGTTCCTTGCCAGAGGTTGGGGAAGGAGGACTGGTCCGCCTCGGGATTCATCGTCGCGGGGTTCCGTCAGCCCTGGAGGCGCCCGGCGATGCGCTCGCGCAGGGTCTCGGGCACCAGCTCGGAAAGGTTGCCCCCCATCGTGCCGATCTCCCGCACCAGGCGGCTGCTCACGGCGCTGTACTTCTCCTTGGGCATGAGGAAGACAGTTTCGAGCTCCGGCGCGAGCTTGCGATTCATGAGGGCCATCTGGAACTCGTATTCGAAGTCGCTGAAGGCCCGCACGCCCCGGACGATGAACTGGGCGCCCTGGGACTTGGCGAAGTCCACCAGCAGGCCGTGGAAGCTGGTGATCTCCACCCCCGGATGGTCACCCACGAGCTCGCGCAACATGGCCACCCGCTCATCCACGGAGAAGGCCGGAGTCTTGGATGGGTTGTGCAGCACGGCCACCACGAGGCGGTCCACCAGCTTTTCGGCCCGCTGGATGATGTCCCAGTGACCGAGGGTCACGGGATCGAATGAGCCGGGGTAGATGGCCGTCCGCACGGATGCTCCAGGGTTTCCACGAGCGTACCCGATCCGGCCGGGAAGCGTTGGCGATAGAGTGGAGGCATGGACAAGAAACTGAGCGTCGGCCTCCTCTTTGGTGGCGAATCCCCCGAGCATGAGGTTTCCATCGTCACGGCGAGGGCCATCGCGGACCATCTGGATCCCGCGCGGTTCACGGTCCGTCCCATGGGCATCGCACGGAATGGCGTCTGGGTGGTAACGGGCGACCCCTTCGCCCGGCTCGCCGCCGGCGAGTGCCCCGAGCGCAGCGACCATCCCTTCCTGCCCCTGGAGAAGGGCGCCGAGGCCACGCCGCTGCCGGACCTCTTCTTCAACGCGCTCCATGGAGCGGGCGGCGAGGACGGCCAGATTCAGGGCTACCTGGAGCTGCTTCACCGGCCCTACACCGGCGCGGGCCTCCTGGCCATGGCCGCGGGCATGGACAAGTGGATCACCAAGCGCCTGTGGGAATCCGAAGGGCTGCCGGTGGTTCCGTACGTGGGCCTCACCGAGGAACGGTGGCTCCGCGAGCGGCCTGTTTGCCTCGCGGACTGCGGCAGGCTGGGGCTCCCCCTCTTCGTGAAGCCCGCCAACCTGGGCAGCAGCATCGGCGTGGAGAAGGTCAAGCGCGCCGAGGACCTGCCCGCCGCCCTGGACCGGGCCTTCACCTTCGACCGCCGGGTGCTGGTGGAGCAGGGCCTCGACATCCGCGAGATCGAGGTGGCGGTGCTGGGCGGCGACGAGCCGCTGGTTTCCCAGCCCGGCGAAGTCATCGTGGCCGACGAGTTCTACACCTTCGAGGACAAGTACCTCCACGGCCGGAGCCGGACGGAGATTCCCGCCCAGATCCCCGAGGAGCTGACCGACCTGGTCCGCAAGCTGGCCGCCAGGGCCTTCGCCGCCTCCGACGGCTACGGCATGGCCAGGGTGGACTTCTTCCTGGAGCGCCTCACGGGCCGGGTGTTCCTGAACGAGCTGAATTTCATCCCGGGTTTCACCAGCATCTCCATGTATCCCAAGATGATGGCCGCCAGCGGGGTGCCCTACGCCGAGCTGCTGACCCGCCTGGTGGACCTGGCCTTGGCCCGCCATGCCCAGACCGCGGCCAAGCAGAAGGGCTTCCAGTCCGGCAGCGATTGGTTCCAGAAGGGTTGAGTGCCTAAAGTCCCAAGCCCCGCCTGCCGATAGGGCATCCATGGACGTCGTCGGTCTCGCACTTTCCGGTTTGCGCGCTTCCAGCGCCGGGCTGGCCGTGCAGGCCAACAACGTGGCCAACCAGCTGTCCAGCGGATACAAGGCCAAGCGCGTGGACCTGGAGGCCGAAGCCTCGGGGGGGGTGCGGGTGTCCCGGGTCACGGAAGACCCCACACCCGCCGGCCCCGCGGCCTCGAATGTGGATCTCGCCACCGAGACGGTGCAGGGCATGGGCTTTGAGCTGATGTACAAGGCCAACCTCAAGGTTCTGCAGGCCGGCGACGAGCTGATGAAGGCCACCCTGGACCTGAAGGCCTGAACGCCCGCGGGTCGCTGGAACGGTCGCCCGGCCCGGCGATAGCTGGCGGCGGGAAACCTGTTTCCACGTAGACTGTTTCCCATGCACGCCCGAACCTGGCTCTCGATCCTGTCGCTGCCCCTGGTGGGCGCCTTCACGCTGCCGGTGCTGCAGCAGGGGCAGGCCCCGAAGGCCCAGCCCAAGGCCGGCGCCAAGGCGCCGCCGCAGGATCCCCTCGCCGGGCTGTCCGACATCCAGGACGTGCTCTCCCTCGTCCAGCAGAACTATGTCGATCCTCCGGACATGGAGAAGGTCGTGGGCGGCGGCGTGCAGGCGGTGCTGGAGCGCTCCCATCCCCTGAACGCCTACCTCACCGCCGAGGACCTGCGCTTGCCGGACCCCGGACCCGCCGAGGCGGGCCTGGTGGTGGTGAAGCGGGGCATCTATGCCAGCGTGGTGGCCGTGACGGCCGGCGGACCGGCGGCCAAGGCCGGCATCCAGCCCGGGGATGTGATCCGCAAGGTGGATGGCGACTCGGTGGGCCGCCTGAGCGCCTGGGCGCTGGAGCGGAAGCTGCGCGGGCCCGAGGGCTCGACCCTCGACCTCTACCGCTACAACGCCACCGGCGACCTGACCAAGACCACGGTGACCCGGCAGAAACTCACGCCAAGTCCCGTCTCGGTGAAACAGGGGCAGGGCGCCCTGCTCGTGGCCCTGCCCGACCTGGCCGCGGGCCGCGGGGAGGAATTGAAGAAGGCCCTCGCCCATGCGGACCGGGGCCAGACCCTGGTGCTGGACCTGCGGGGCTGCCAGCGCGGCGCCATGGACGAGGCCGCCGCCGTGGCAGGCCTGCTGGGCGTCCAGGGCACCTTCGCCACCCTCCAGGAAGCGGGCAAGTCGGATCGCGCCGTCGCCGTGTCCGGCGGCGGGAAACCCTTTGCCAAGCTGGCCCTGCTGGTGGGCCGCTCGACCATCGGCGCGCCGGAAGTGCTGACCGCCTGCCTGAAGAAGGGCGGGGCCCGGGTCCTGGGCGAACGCACCCCCGGCCTGGGCGTGGAGCGGGCCCGGTTCGCCCTGAAGCAGGGCGGGGCGGTGGAGCTGGTGTCCAGGCGCTGGGTCGGCCTCGGTGGAGAGAAGCTCGACCGCCAGGGCATCATCCCCGATCAGGTCCTGCGTCTGGCCGACACGGAAGACCCCCTCGCCCGGGTGCTGACCGCCCTCCAGACGCCGGCGCCTGCCGCCGCGCCCACGAAGGCCTCCTAGCTTGGCTCGAGGCAAAGGCAAGCGCACCTCCACCCTGGCGCTGGTGGGCTGGGCCATCCTCATGCTGGCCCTGGGCCTCGGCGCCGGGCTGGTCCTGGGCCAGCAGGGCTGCGGCAAGCGGGGTACGCCCGGAAAGCAGGAGGGGTCGAGGCCGGAGCCGAAGAAGCCCGAAAAGAAGGCCCCAGATCCCAAATCGAAACCTGGCCCCGCGCCCGACGCCGGCCATGCCCGGCCCGCACCGGAGCCACCCCGCCCCATGGGCCAGGAGCCCCCGGTCCAGCTTCCCCGGATGGCCGTGGTCATCGACGACCTGGGCTACATGCAGCCGGAGCTGGTGACCCGGCTCTGCAGCCTGCCCGTGGCGTTCAGCGTGGCTGTCCTGCCCTACCAGGAGTTCACGCGGGAAAGCGCGGAGATCGCCCACCGCCTCGGCAAGGAGGTGATGCTGCACCTCCCCATGGAGCCCATCGGATATCCGGGCCCGGGCCGGGATCCGGGACCCAACGCCATCCTCTACAACCTGACCGAGACCGAGACCCGGCATCGCGTGAAGCTGGCCCTGGACGGAATTCCCCACCGAGCTGGCGTGAACAACCACATGGGCAGCCGCATCACGCCGGACCGCACCCGCATGGGCTGGGTCCTCCAGGAGATCAAGGCGCGAAAGCTCTTCTTCGTGGACAGCCGCACGGAGAAGGACAGCGTGGCCTTCGACGTGGCCGAGCAGCTGGGCATCCCGGCCGTCCAGCGGCGGGTGTTCCTCGACGACGACAAGGCCTTCCCCGAGATGGAAAAGCAGTGGGAGCGGGCCCTGAAGCTGGCGGAGAAGGACGGCAGCGTGCTCATCATCGGCCACATCTACCCGGAGACCGTGGAGGCCCTGGAGAAGCTTGTGCCCCGCGCCAAGGGACAGGTGCGGTTCGTTACCGCGGGCCAGCTGGCCCGCTGAGCCGGACAGCCCTGATAGGCTGATCCCGGACGGCGAGGCGACATGGGCTTCTATTCCTTTCTGGCGGTGGGCGTGGGCGCGGCCCTGGGGGCCTGGCTGCGCTGGGGCCTGGGCGGCCTCCTGAATCCGCTGTTGCCGAGCCTGCCCTTCGGAACCCTGGCCGCGAACCTCCTCGGAGGCTACCTTGTGGGTGTGGCCGTCGCCGTCTTCGCCCAGCACCCGGGCCTCGCGCCGGAAGCGAGACTCTTCCTCATCACGGGCTTCCTCGGAGGGCTGACCACCTTTTCCACCTTCTCCGCCGAGTCGGTGCACTTGCTCACCCGCGGAGAATACGCTTGGGCTGCGGCCCACGTGGGATTGCACCTGGCGGGCTCGCTGGCCATGACCATGCTGGGGCTGCTGACGGTGAAGGGCTTCATGAAGGCCTGAGGAGGGCGGCATGAAAGGCACCTACCTGATTTTCTTCATGCAGGAGGATCGGACCCGGCACGGGATCCTGCTCTACCAGTGGCTGCTGAAGGAGGCCCGCCGCCTCGGCATCAAGGGCGGCACCGTGTTCAAGGCCATCGCCGGGTTCGGCCGCCACGGCCTCATCCACGCGGATTCCTTCATCGAGCTGGCGGGCGACCTTCCGGTGGAAGTGACCTTCATGATGTCGGAGGAGGAGGCCGAGCAGCTCCTGGCCTTCATCCAGGCCGAAGGTCTCTCCTTGTTCTACGTGCGCATGGCGGCCGAATGCGGCGTGATCAACGAAGGGATCAAGGTCTAGGCGCCCGCGGCGTCAGTGCCCGCAGCCGCAGCCGCCGGTGAAGGCCGCGCTCCGCGCCGCGCGGATCATGCCGACGCCTTCCTTCCCGATGAGCAGCGCAAGGCCCAGGGCCGCCGTCGCATCCACCCACCAGAGCGTGGGCACCACCAGGAAGAGGAGGCTGCCCGCGAAGAGCACCAGGGAGAGCTGGATGCAGGCCAGGCTGCAGGCCGCGTCGGCCGCCACGGTGGCGCTGTCCAGGGCGCGGGCCGCCTGGAGCTTGGCGCGCCACAGAAACACCATGAAGGAGAGCGAGAGCAGCGAGATGACCAGACCCGGCACCGTGGTCGGCGGGTGCCGCTGCGCCGTCAGCTGCAGGAGCGCACCGCCAGCGATGCCCGCCGTGAGGGCCAGGAAGAGCCAGCCGATGGCGCGGGTGGCCTTGCGCTCGCGCGCGAGGTTGCCATGGTCCAGCAGCTTCCACAGCACCAGCAGGGCGGAGGCCACCTCGATGAAGCTGTCGGCGCCAAAGCCGAAGAGGGCGATGGAATCATCTGCCCAGCCGAAGGCCATGGACACCAGCCCCTCGGCGAGGTTGTAGACGATGGTCAAGGCGGAGAGCCAGAGGGCCCGCCGCCGCCAGTCCACCGTCGCCGACGTCACGAATGGGGCTCGCGGACCTTGCGGGCCTTCACCAGCACCAAAGTGGAGCCGCCCGGGGTGCGTTCCATGAGGACTTCGTCCATCACCTGGCGCATGAAGAACACGCCCCGGCCGCCGGGCTTGAGGAGGTTCTCGGGCAGGTTCGGATCCGGGAGGGCCTCGAGGTCCACGCCGGGGCCGCGATCCTCGATGCGGATCTCGAAGCGATCCACCCGCGGCGTGAAGGTCACCTTGACCGGCTTGTCCTTCTGAAGCTTGTTGCCGTGCCGCATGGCGTTGGCGATGCCTTCCTGGATCGCCAGCCAGAGCCGCTCGCCGTCCTCCTGGCTGAAGCTGAGGTGCTTGAGGAACTCGGCGCCCACCACCTGGATCAGGTCAATGAAGCGCAGATCCGTATTGCAGGTCAGGACGACGGGCAGAAGCGCTGGATGGGCCATGGGCGAGGATTCCCTTTCACAGACCGGAAGAACCAAGCCCAAGGTACTTGGAATCCGACCCCACAGGCCAGTGGTTTTGCCAGCGTGGGCTTGCGATTCCAGGGAAGGGCAAGGCGTGCCTTGGATCACAATTAAGAATAGTTGGTCCTAAATAATGAGATTTGTGAAACACTGCTGTCCGGCGAGCAGATCCGCCGTGATGGAGGTTTCGATGAAGGCACGTTGGTGGCTGGTGTTGCTGGTGCTCCTGGCGGGGTTCGGAGTGCTCGGATTGGGCGGGCGGCAGATCGCCCAGAACGCCCCGCCCATCCCCCAGCGGGTGGTGGCCGAGGACGGCACGGTGCTGGTGGCGCCGGGGCAGATCCTCGAGGGGCAGGTCAGCTACCTGGGTCACGGTGGCCAGCACATCGGCTCCATCTGGGGCCATGGCGCCTACCTGGCGCCCGACTGGACGGCCAAGGCGCTGCACCAGTGGGCCTCCCACACCCTGGCAGGCGTGCAGGCCCAGGGCGGGTCCCCCGCGGATGCCAAGGCCAGCACCATCTCCATATTTCAGAATTTTAGGTATGAATCATCGACGGGCACGCTGACCCTCGGCGCCGCCCAGGCGGCAGCCTACCTCAAGACCCGCGCCGAGTTGGCGAAGGTCGCCGTGGACGGCGACCGGAGCGCGGCCATTCCTGCCCGGTGGATTCCCACGATGCAGGAGGGCGAGCGCGTGGCCGACTTCTGGCTGTGGACGGCCTGGTCCGCCGCGGCCCGCCGGCCCGGCGCCGATCACAGCTTCACCCAGAACTGGCCCCAGGAGCCCCTGGTGGGCAACGCCATCACGCCCATCAGCCACCTCTGGAGCATCCTCTCCATCATCCTGCTGATCCTCGGCGTGGGCCTGATGGTCTGGCACCACGCCAGCCAGCCCGCGGAGGAATTCCCCGATCCGAAGCCCATCCCGCCGGCGCCGGCGACCCCCAGCCAGCGCTGGTCCGCCCTCTATTTCGCCGTGGCCATGGCCCTCTTCCTCGTGCAGATCGGCATGGGCGTCATGACCGCCCACGACGCGGTGGAAGGCAACGGACTCTACGGTCTGGATCTCTCCCACATCCTGCCCTACGCGGCTTCCCGCACCTGGCACCTGCAGTTGGCCGTCTTCTGGATTGCCACCTGCTGGCTCGCCACGGGCCTCTACCTGGGACCGAAGCTCAGCGCCAAGGAGCCCAAGGGCCAGTGGCTCGGCGTGGCGGGCCTGCTCGTCGCGCTGGTGGTGGTCGTCGTGGGCGCCCTGGCGGGCAGCCACCAGGCCATCCTGGGCAAGCTCTCCGGTTCCTTCATGTTGGGCCACCAGGGCTATGAGTACGTGGAGCTGGGCCGCCTCTGGCAGATCCTCCTCACCGTGGGCATGGTGGGCTGGCTGGTGCTGGTGCTGCGCGCGCTCATCCCCGCGCTGAAGGGCGAGGCGGGCCGCCTGGGCCTCCTGAAGCTCTTCGTGCTGTCGGCCATCGCCATTCCTCTCTTCTACTCCGCGGGCTTCATGTACACCCGCGAGACCCACGTCGCCCTGGCCGAGTACTGGCGCTGGTGGGTGGTCCACCTCTGGGTCGAGGGCTTCTTCGAGGTCTTCGCCACCGTCGCCATCGCGCTGCTCTCCACCCGCATGGGCCTGCTGCGCGAAGGCACCGCGCTGCGCGCCGTGAGCCTCTCCATGGGCCTCTTCCTCGGCAGCGGCGTCATCGGCACCTTCCACCACCTCTACTACACGGGGTCCCCCGCCTCCATCTCGGCCCTGGGCTCTGTGTTCAGCGCGTTGGAGATCGTGCCCCTCACCATCGTGGGCTTCGAGATCGCCATGAGCCTGAAGGCGGGCAAGGCCATCGGCAGCGGGTACGAGTGGCCTTTCAAGTTCTTCGCGGCGGTCTGCTTCTGGAACCTGCTGGGCGCCGGCGTCTTCGGCATGCTCATCAATCCGCCCTCCGTGCTCTACTTCGGCCAGGGCCTGAACACCACGCCCATCCACAGCCACGCTGCCCTCTTCGGCGTCTACGGTTTCCTCGCCATCTCGCTCATGCTGTTCGCCCTGCGCGGCATGACGCCCGACAAGGCCTGGGACGAGAAGTGGCTGAGCTACGGCTTCTGGGGCCTGAACCTGGGCCTGGTCCTGATGCTGGTGCTCTCGCTGATCCCCAGCGGCTTCTATCAGATCGCCCAGAGCCTTGAGCATGGCACCTGGTACGCCCGCAGCGCCGAGGTGGTGCAGGGTCCCCTGATGCGCACCTTCACCTGGCTGCGCATGCCCGGCGATGTCCTCTTCGGGCTCGGCGCCCTCGCGGTGATCGTCTTCACCTTCAAGGCGGTCATCGGCGCCTGGGGCTGGCGGACGGCTGAAGAGGCCAAACCCGCCCGGGGCAAGGCCGATGCGGCTCCCGCCTTCGCGGTGGCCGAGGACTGAACGGCATGACAGGAAGGGCCCCCGCCAGCCGGCGGGGGCCCTTTCACGTACTGGGCGCTATTCGATGTACTTGCCCCGTTCGGTGTAGTGGGTGTGCAGCAGGTGATGGCTCTTGGCGCCGCAGGGACCCTCCTTCAGGAACTCCGAGTAGATCTTCAGCACGTCCGGGTTCTCGTGGGACTTGCGGACGGGGTAGGCGGAATCTTCGGAATAGATGGCTCTGGCCCGGGCCTCCCGGATCTCCGGCGAGGTGGGGATCGGCTGGCCGCCGCCCCCGATGCAGCCGCCCGGGCAGCCCATGAACTCGATGAAATGGCACTGGCTGAAGGGCCCGCCGGCCTTGATGTCCTCCATGACCTTCTTCGCGTTGGCGGTTCCGTGGGCCACGGCGACCTTCAGCGTGGCGCCCTTCAGGAAATCCCAGCTGGAGAAGCGGTCCGCCAGGAGCGCCGGGACGGGACCTACGGCCGGAATCGGCAGCTCCACGTAGCGGATGCCCTCGAAGCCCCGCACCGGAATGATGTCGGCGTGGGCGAAGAGATCCTCCACCTTGGTGCCCGTGACCAGCTCGATGACTGAGCGCAGGGCCGCTTCCATGACGCCGCCCGTGGCGCCGAAGATCACCCCCGATCCGGTGGCGGTGCCGAAGGGGGTGTCGAAGCCGGTCTTCGGCATGTCGGGCAGGCGGATGCCCGATTCGCGGATCATCTTGGCGAGTTCCCGGGTGGTGAGCCCGTAGTCCACGTCCTTGAAGCCGCTCGCGTCCATTTCGGGCCGGTTGCACTCGAACTTCTTGGCCGAGCAGGGCATCAGGGCCACGGTGACGATGTCCTTGGCCGGAATGTTGTGGGTCTTGGCGTAGTAGCTCTTGATGATGGCGCCGAACATCTGCTGCGGGCTCTTCGCGCTGGAGAGGTTCGGGATGTATTCCGGGTAGAAGTGCTCGAGGTACTTCACCCAGCCCGGGCTGCAGCTGGTGAACTGGGGCAGGGCCACGGATTCCCCCAGCTTCAGGGCCTTGTGAAGCCGGATCAGCAGCTCCGTCCCCTCCTCGAGGATGGTGAGGTCCGCGGTGAAGTTGGTGTCGAAGACCCGGTCGAATCCGGCGCGCTTCAGGGCCGTGTTCAGCTCGAAGGTGAGGGCGCGGCCCGGTGGCAGGCCGAAGCATTCGCCGATGGCGGCCCGGGGGCTCGGCGCGGTCTGGATGACCACGTGCTTGGTGGGATCGTCGATGGCGGCCCACACTTCGTCGGTGTAGTCCTGGGCGTGCAGCGCGCCGGTGGGGCAGCGGTTGATGCACTGGCCGCAGTTGATGCAGACCACCGAGCCCAGGGGCTTGTTGAGGTAGGGCGCGATGTGGCTTTTGTCGGAGCGGCCCAGAACTTCGATGGTGCCCACTTCCTGCAGGTCGATGCAGGTGCGGACGCAGCGGCGACACATCACGCACTTGTTGTTGTCCCGCACCACGGAATAGCTGGAGGTGTCGATCTCGTGCCGCGGCGTCTCGGGATGCCCGAACCGGAACATGTCCACGCCGTATTCCCTGGCCAGGGACTGCAGCTCGCAGTTGTTGTTCCGTCGGCAGGAATAGCATTCGCCGTAGTGGTCGCTCAGCAGCAGGTCCACGATGTGGCGCCGGGCCAGGCGCACCTTCTTCGAGTGGGTGCGCACCTGGATGGGTGCCGTCACGGGGAAGGTGCAGGCCGCCTGGAGGGCGCGCATGCCCTCCACTTCCACCGAGCAGACCCGGCAGACGCCCGCCACGCAGAGGTCCGGATGGTGGCAGAGGGTGGGGATGTGGGTGCCCAACTTTTGCGCGGCCTCCAGGATGCTCGTGCCGGGGGGAACCCGCACCTCCTGGCCATCCAGGGTGAGGGTGATCTCGGTTTCAGCGCCCTTCAGTCCGGGCGTGGGGAGGTTCTGGTTCTGCTGGCTGGCCGGGGCCCGGCGGGGCTTGTCGAGGGTGAGGGAGTCGGTCATGGAAGGTCCCCTTCGCTCAGGCATGGGTCAGGGTGTGGGCGCGGCCCATGAGCTCTTCCCGGAAGTTCCGCACCACCGAGAGGAACGCGCAGGGGCTGCTCTGCCCGAGGCCGCACTTGGAGGCGATCATCATGGTCTCGCCCAGGGCGCAGAGCTCATTGAGGTAGGCCATGGAGCAGGTGCCGGCCTTGAGCATCTTTACGCCTTCGAGCAGCTTCCGGTTGCCCAGCCGGCAGGGCGTGCACTGGCCGCAGGATTCGTCAGCGAAGAAACCGAGGAAGTTCTCGATGACGTCCAGCATGTCCCGCTGGGGACCGAACACGATCACGGAGCCGCCGGTGGGGATGTCTTCGAAGGCGATGGCCCGGTCGAACTGCGAGGCCGGAATGCACTGGCCAGAGGCGCCGCCGATCTGCACGGCCCGGGCATCCTCGCCGCCCACGTGGCGGAGCAGCTCCTTCACCGTGATGCCCATGGGGAATTCGAAGACGCCCGGGCGTTCGCAGTCGCCGGAAATGCTGAAGATCTTGATGCCCGTGCTCATCTCGGTGCCGACCTTCCGGAACCACGGAGCGCCGCGCTGCAGGATGCAGGCGGCCCAGGCCAGGGTTTCCACGTTGTTTACCACCGAAGGGCAGTCCAGGAAGCCCCGGTGGACGGGGTAGGGCGGGCGGTTGCGCGGCTCGCCCCGGAACCCCTCAAGGCATTCGATGAGGCCGGTCTCTTCGCCGCAGATGTAGGCGCCGGCGCCCATGAAAATGCGGATGTCGAAGGCGGAGCCGAAGCCCAGGATGTTCTCGCCGAGGAGGTGATGCTCCCTCCGCGCCAGCAGTACGGCTTCGAGGTGGGCCCGCAGGTAGGTGTACTCGCCGCGAAGGAAGAGAATGCCCTCCTGGGCGCCGACGGCTAGCGCGGCGATGGTCATGCCTTCGAAGACCAGATCGGCGTACTCCTGCAGGATGACCCGATCCTTGAAGGTGCCCGGCTCGCCTTCATCGGCATTGCAAAGGATGAATTTCCGGTCGGAGACCGCTTCGGCGGCCAGTTCCCACTTGATGCCCGTGGAGAACCCGGCGCCGCCCCGGCCCTTCAGGCCCGAGTCGGCGATCTCCTTCACGATCTCCATGGGGGACATGGCCAGGGCCCGCTGCAGGCCCAGGTTCGGAGGCATGGCATTGAAGGTCGGAATCTGGCTCATGCGAGGTGGACCTCCTTCCGTTCGGTGGCGTGCTGGCCGAAGGCCCGGCGGCATTCCTCCAGGATGGCGTGCACGGATTCGGGAGTGACCCGGGTGAAGACGCGCTCGTTCACCAGCAGCGCGGGGCCCTGGTCGCACATGCCGATGCAGTTGGCCCACTCGAGGGTGAACTTCCCGTCCGGGGTGGTCTGGCCGAAGCTGATGCCCAGATCGTTCTCGAGCTGGCGCATCACCCGGTCCTTTTCCGCCATGGCGCAGGAGATGGTGCGGCAGAGGCGGATGACGTACTGGCCTTGCGGACGGTCGCCCAGGAAGGCGTAGAAGGAGACCACGCTGTTGACCTCCACGGGGTGGATGCCCAGGAGGTCGGCCGTCACCTGCATGGCATAGCTGTCGATCTTGTGGTACTTCCGCTTCACTTCCTGGAGGATGGGCACCAGGGAGGTGCGGCTGCGGCCGTACTTGTTGGCCAGGCTCTGGATTTCCGCGGCCAGGAATTCCCGTTCCGTCATCAGCATTCCAGTCCTCCAAGGCAGTGCCCGCCTGCGCGGGCGGTCAGGCGGCGGACGGGGTTCCCCCCGGGTGGCATCGCTCCCGGCTCCCGTGGACCCAGCGAGGTAGGGAATCAGGAGCGTGATGGCCGCGAGGCTGGACCGGTATCCGCCGCCGGAAACCTCGGATCGAGAGCCTGTCTGATCGCCGAGAGGAATCCATCACCATCTGGACCACCACGGAGCCGACGAAACTGTACAACCGGAGTGCTCCCAGTTCCAGGCAATGATGATGTAATGGTCACAAATAAAATGCCCAGCTGGCGCGCAGTTCGCAAGGTGCCGCGGATCGGAGATTCCTGGAGGCGGAGGTCACCTGAGCTGTGCGCCGATACATGGCTGGCGCTATGATGGATAACCTGACCAATGCGGTCAGGATTAGGGGCTGCCATGAAGGTGATCGTCGCCAAGACCGCGGGCTTCTGCTGGGGTGTGAAGCGCGCCATGGACGCGGTGCTGGAGGCTTCGGTGCACCACGATGGGCGGGTCGTGCAGACCCTGGGGCCCCTCATCCACAACCCGCAGGCCCTGGACCTCATCGGCAAGCGCGGTGTGGCCGTGGCCGAGGCGCCAGACAAGGTTCAGAACGGCACGGTGGTGATCCGCGCCCACGGCATTCCCATCCAGGATCTGCGCGGCCTCAAGGAGCGCCAGGCCAAGGGCGAGCTGAAGATCGTGAACGCCACCTGTCCCGAGGTCGCGAAGGTCCACAACAAGATCAAGAAGTGGAGCCCCAAGGGCTATTTTACGGTGATCCTCGGCAGCCACGGCCATGCGGAGAGCGTGGCGCACCGCAGCTTCGCGGAAAGCGGATCGGTCATCGTGGCGAACATGGCCGAGGCCCAGGCACTCACCGATGACCAGCTCAAGAAGGTGCTGGTGGTGGCCCAGACCACCTTCACCGTGAAGGACTACCACGAGATCACGGAGTACCTCCGGGAACGCGCCGGCGAGGCGGTCTTCGAGAACACCATCTGCGAAGACACCTGGATGCGCCAGGACGAGGCCAAGTCCCTGGCCCAGACCGTCGACACGGTGATCGTCGTGGGCGGCAAGGCCTCCAGCAACACCAAGCACCTCGCCGAGCTGGCCCACCACTACGGCAAGCCCGTGCAGTACGTGGAGACGGCCGCCGAACTGGACCTGGCGGGCTTCAGCGGCAAGGAGACCGTGGGGGTCCTCGCCGGTGCCTCCACCCCCACCTGGCTGGTGGATGAGGTGGTGGACGTGCTCGAGCAGCTGGGCGACGGGCCCAGCCGCTGGCGGAACTTCCTCCAGGCCGCCTTCGGCAGCTCCTCGCTCATGGCCCTCGGCGCGGGCCTGATGACCCTCGGGGTCCACAAGTGGCTGGGCCTGCCTCTGGGCTGGCGCTACCCGGTCATCACCGCCGCCTACGTACTGGCCATGTACCTGCTCACGCCCTTCCTCGACCCCCTGGGCCTCGGCGCCAAGGGACCGGCCCGGGCGCGGTTCCTGGAACGCCACCGGAAGGGGCTGCTGGTATCGGCCGCCCTCGCCTTGGCCGTCACCCTTGGCCTGGCCGCGAGCCTGGGCGCGAAGGTGCTGCTGATCGTCGCGGGCGCTTCGCTGGTGGGCGCCGCCTACAAGCGGCGCTTCCAGGTGGGCGGCAAGGCCTGGAGCCTGCGGCACATCCCGGGCTCAAAGGATGTGGTGGTGGCCTTGGCCCTCGCCACCGTGGCGGTCATCACGCCCGTCTGGCAGGAAGGCCGGGTGTGGGACCTGCGCACCTTCGCGGCTATCTTCCTGGTGGGCGTCCTGGCCTTCGTCCGCACGGTGATCTACGAATTCCGCGACATGCAGAACGACCAGATCGTGGGCAAGGAGACGCTGCCCATCCTCATGGGCAAGCGGGCCACCAAGCTGGTCCTCCTGGGCCTGCTGGGCACGCTGCTGGCGGGCACCCTCTGGCTGACCTACGAGAACCGGGGCCAGGGCCATCCCCTGGCGGTGGCGCTGGTGCTGGTGGTGTGCGCCGCCTATCCCATGGTCTACCTCTGGCTCTACCACGAGCGGTTCACCACCGGGAAGAACCGGTTCGAGCTCAGCGTGGATTTCAGCTTCTACCTCGTGGGTCTGCTGGCGCTTATTTAGGCGGGCCCGCATCTCGGCTTGCGGGAACCGACATGCCTGCTAGCCTTGGGCCAACCAATCCCAAGGAGGTTCCCATGCGCATGAAATCCCTTGCCGCGTTCGCCGCCACCGCCGTTCTTGGCGGGGCCCTCGGTTGGGCCGCCGCTGCGGCGTCCTACCAGAAGACGGGGACCGTGAAGGAAGTCGCCGCCGACAGCTTCACGCTCGACCTCGGCAAGGAGGAGTGGCGCTTCTACACCGACGGCAGCACCGCCGGGAAGGATGCCCTCAAGGCCGGTGATAAGGTGACCGTCACCTACAAGCAGGTGGCCACGAAGATCGAAGCCAAGGGCGGCGCCAAGGCCGCTGCCAAGGCTCCCGCGAAGAAGAAGTAGGTCTTCCTGCGATCCACGGACGGGGCGTCGGAAGGCGCCCCGTCGCGTTTTGGGCGTGGCAGGATGGACGGATGCGAAGCTGGGTCGTCATCACGGGCTGTTCGACGGGCATCGGCCGGGCGCTGGTGCCCCTCTGCCGCGCGGCGGGCTGGGGCGTGGTGGCCACGGCGCGGCGCCGGGAGGCGCTCGCGGACCTGCCCCCCGGCGAAGACCTGCTGCTGCTCGAGCTGGATGTCACGGACGCCGCCAGCATCGCCGCGGCCGCTTCAGCCTGCGCCGACCTGCCCCTGAGGGCCCTGGTGAACAACGCGGGCTACGGCCAGGTGGGGCCCCTCGAACTCATTCGTCCCGAGGAACTGCGGGCGCAATTCGAGACCAACGTGATCGGCTTGCACGAAATGACCCGGGCCTTCCTGCCCCTGCTCCGGCGGCAGCCCGGGGCGCGGATCCTCCAGGTGGCCTCCATGCTGGGACGGCTCTCCATCCCTCTGGCGGGGCCCTACAACGCCTCCAAGCATGCCGTGGTGGCGCTCGCCGAAAGCCTCCGGCTGGAGGTCGGCGGGGAGGTGGCGATCGTCCTGGTGGAGCCCGGGGCCATCCGCACGGCCTTCCGCGACACGCTCGCGAAGGTCTGGGGCGACCTGCCGGAGCGGGCCAGGGGCACGCGCTACGAACTGGTGATCGCCCGCTACCTGGCCGCACGGAAGGAGCAGGCTGAGCGGTTCGCCCTGTCGGCGGAGGATTGCGCGCGCCGTCTGCTGATAGCGCTGAATGCCCGGAAGCCTCCCCGCAGGCTGGTGGTGGGCTGGGATGCGTACTGGATCGGCAAGCTGAAGGCGCTCCTGCCCGCCAGTTGGTGGGAGCGCCTGCTGCGCCGGCTCTATGGGCTGGCCTGACCTACTTGTAGATGCCGCAGCCCACGACGATGCCGCCTTCCGCCAGGCAGAAGGAGGTCTTGTTCTCAATCTTGCCGGTGGCGGGGTTCTCGACCTTCATGTCGGCCCAGCCGCCGCCCTTCTTCTGTCCGGTCTTGATGATCTCCTGGATGTTGTAGACCCCATCGGGATCCTTCACGTTCCAGCGGTTCACGCCCAGGAGATTCGCTCGGGCGCCATGGGCGAGCACCACGCCCTTGAGGTCGTAGACGAACAGGTAGAGCGTGCTCCCGGGCTTCACGTGGAAGCGGCCGCTGGGCTTGTGCACTTCGGCGATGAAGGCGTCCTTGCCGTGCTCTTTCAGGAAGGCAATGCCCTCCTTGACCATCGCCTCGGCCTTGGGGCGCTCTGAAACCTGGGCGGCGAGGGGCAGGGCGAGGACCATCGCCATGATGGGGAGGATGAATGTGCGGACCATGGGCCCTCCTGAGAAGGATTCCTACCTTCTCGTCATCTTCCTCGGGTCGCATGAGTCCGGATCACTGGCCGCCTAGGCCGTGCGCAGCTCCCGGTGGAACAGGTGCCACTCGAGGCTGCGGGGACCCTCGCCGTGGAACGGCAGGGCGGCCGAGGTCGGGGCCTGGCCGAGAAAGGCCACCGTCTGTTCGATCACCTGGGGGTCCCTCAGGATCCGGCGGTGGCCGAGCCCCTCGGTGAGCAAGAGTCGGGCGCCGGGCCAGACGGAGGCGACGGTGGCGCCGCTCTCCCAGGGCACATCACGGTCCTGGCGGTCATGGATGACGAGCAGGGCGGTGGAGCGGCGCGGTGCGAGGCTGCGCAGGCGGATGCGGTCCCAAGGGATGCCGATGCGGGCGCCGAAGGCTTCGAAGGCCTGGGCATGGTCGCGCTCGGGCAGGCCGAGCATGGACAGCAGTCCGCTGTAGAAGATGTCGGGTTCGGCGGGCGGCGCGAGGAACACCGCGCGGGGCAGCTCGAGGAGGCCCTGATCCAGGGCGATGGCGAGGGCCGGGGCACCCAGGGAATGGGCCACCACGCCATGGAGGGGGCCCACTTCCCGGGCGAAGGCCCCGATGGCCTGACTCCACTCCAATGGGCCTGCGAATCGGCCCTGGGAAGCTCCGTGCGCCGGTTCATCGAAGGCCACGGCGGAATAGCCCGCCGCCAGCAGGGGTTCGAGGAAGGCGTGGAACTGGGTGCCCCGTCCCTCCCAGCCGTGCAGCAGCGCCACGGGAGGGCCTTCGCCCCAGATTCGGCCCTGGAGGAGGAACCCCTGCGAGCGGAAGGCGAACGGCTGGCCATTCCGGCCCGCGGCCAGTTCGGCTTCGGGCGTGCGGTGCCGGCGGGGCAGGCAGAAGAGGCGTTCGGCCATGCGCAGCGCGAGGTCGGGCGACAACAACCGCGTGGTCTGGAAGCCCAGACGGAGACCGCGCATGAGGAGGGACATTCGGGGCCGGGGCGTCATGGGCTTCACAGCGGGGCGAAGCGGGCGCCGGGCGCGCTGAAGGTTCGCAGGCGGTCCTTGATGGCGCGGCGGGCCATGGCGAAGGCGCGGTGGTCCCGGTGCAGCTGGTAGGCGCCGTTGGCGCCCAGCTCGAGTGCCATGAATTCGAAGGCCAGCTGCTCGGGATCAGCACCACGGGCCAGCTCGCCCGCCTCCCTGGATTCGCGGAGCAGGCGGACGAGGGTTTCCCGCCAATCCGTCATGCAGGCGGCCACCAGATCCTTCACGGGGCCGGGGCGGCTGTCGAACTCCACCGAGACTGCCGCGAAGAAGCAGCCGCCCCGGAACATCTCGCGCTCGGCGTAGTCCATCCAGGAGGCCACCACGGCGCAGAGCCGCTTCAGGCCCCGGGGCGCCTGGAGCGCCGGCTGGAACACCTGCTCCATGAACACGGATCGCGCCGCCTGCACCGTGGCGAGCTGCAGCTCCTCCTTGGAGCCGAAATGCGCGAAGAGTCCGCTCTTGCTCATGCCGGTGGCCTCGGCGAGAGAGCCGATGGTGAGGCCCTCCAGACCGCTGACCGAGGCCAGGTTCACGGCCTCCTGCAGGATGGCCTGCCGGGTCAGAGCGCCCTTCCCGGGGCGGAGGGGGACGATGGCGGTTCGAAGGGCGGGCGAGGGCATGAGGCCTCCCGGTGAGATCTATAGAATAGAACGATCGTTCGTGCTGTCAAGGCCATCGGGGAAACCTCAAAGAGGCCTCCCGTACCCTGAGAGGTCCCCGGTTCTGAGACACTGGGGCCATGCCTGAAGACCGCCTTTACCTGATCGACACCTTCGCCTTCATCCTCTCGGTATCCGCTGCGCGGATACGCGAGACCTCGCCGCGCGGCATGGAGGTGGTCTATGGCTGAAGACCGCCTTTACCTGATCGACACCTTCGCCTTAATTTTT
>Ga0316605_10000218_pt1 | contig 49527 bp, 45 predicted proteins | sample OWC_soil_day20_n_FD_207666 | JGI IMG/M metagenome (GOLD analysis project Ga0316605, IMG submission 207666) | Wetland soil microbial communities from Old Woman Creek delta, Ohio, United States - OWC_soil_day20_noCT | ecosystem: Environmental > Terrestrial > Soil > Wetlands | place: USA: Ohio...
CCTTCTGCGGCGGCAGCACCTTCGGCGGTTCGACGACAGGTTGCAGCGTCGGGACCTTCTGCGCCGGCGGTTGCGGCGGAACGAGCATCGGCACCTTCTGCGGCGGCAGCACCTTCGGCGGTTCGACGACAGGTTGCAGCGTCGGGACCTTCTGCGCCGGCGGTTGCGGCGGAACGAGCATCGGCACCTTCTGCGGCGGCAGCACCTTCGGCGGTTCGACAACAGGCTGCGGTGTCGGAATCTGCTGTGCCGGCGGCTGCGGCGGCACGAGCATCGGTGTCTGCTGAGGCGGCAGGACTTTCGGCGGCTCGACGACGGGTTGCGGCATCGGCGTCTGCTGCGCCGGTGGCTGTGGCGGAACGAGCATCGGTACCTTTTGTGGCGGCAGGACTTTTGGTGGCTCGACGACGGGTTGCGGCGTCGGCACCTTTTGCGCCGGCGGTTGTGGCGGAACGAGCATCGGTGTCTGCTGAGGCGGCAGGACTTTCGGCGGCTCGACGACAGGCTGCGGCGTCGGCGTCTGCTGTGCCGGCGGCTGTGGCGGCACGAGCATCGGCACCTTTTGCGGCGGCAGCACCTTCGGCGGCTCGACAACGGGTTGCTGCATCGGCGTCTGCTGCGCCGGCGGCTTGGGTGGGACGAGCATCGGCGTTTTCTGCGGTGGCAGGACCTTCGGCGGCTCAACAACGGGTTGCGGTTTCGGTACCTGTTGCGGCGGCGGCTGTTGTGGCACCAGGAGAACGTTGTGGTGGTCCGGCTGGAGGCTGCCTAGCGGTGGCGTCGTGGTTCCGGTTGGATTGCCGACTTGCGGAAGAACATGGGTGGGCTGCGTGCCTGTCGTGCCGCCATTATGGTTTTGGTGCTGGCATTGCCAGCTTTGCGAGTGGGCGCAGTTTGCCCCGGCGAAAACGGATGCCGGTGCGACAGAAACGACGAGTAAGCAGAGGATGGCCTTTTTCATTGTCGTATCCTCAGAAGTACCGAATGACCTGCAACCACAGACGATAGCGCTTCGTGCTGCCATCGCTGGCCTCGCCTGTATTCGGGTCACGCATGTTGTTACCGCCCGCTTGCCGACCGACCAGGGCCCGCGCCACCCAAGCCCCGTCCAGTGTCGTGCTGGCCATCAGGCCGAATGATTTGAGCGTGATGTCGTTCTGAATGATCGGGTTGGTGCCCTGCCAGCCCGACCAGGGGTTCTCGTGGGTCTTTACCCAGCCGTGCTGGTAGAACAAGCCTGCGGTCAAGGTACCGTTCCAGGGGGCCACAAACTCCCGGCGCAGTTCAAGGTGCGCATCGGCACCCGAATCCCCCGAGGCTTCTCCGACGGGGTAACCGGACACCGAGGTGGCACCGCCGACATAGAATTTCTGCGACGAGTCGAGATTGGTCGAAGCCCACTGCCCAGCAAGGCGCCCGAAGATCGACCAGTGCGCGCTCAGATGCTGAAGCCGGGAAAGATTCAGGTTCACCCGCGTAAAGCCGCCATCGGTAGCGGAAGTGGCATTGTCCAGGTTGCGGTAGCTGGTGTTGCCCTCGATATCGACGCTGCCGGTGGTCACCGAGGCACCGAACACGGTCAGCCCGGCACCCGCCCACGCATGGTCGTCATCGCCCTGCAGGGCGACGGTCAGCGAGTTGATGCGGCGCTGGCCATTGACCTGCAGGTCATTGCTGTCATCGATATTGAGTTGCGACAGGTCGGTCCGCAGGTTCAGGTTGCCGTGACGGGAACGGATGATCGGATGCGTCAGGTAGAGCCGCATATCCGAGGCGTGGCCGTTCGAGTAGCCAAGGTTATTGAGGTGATCGGCGTCGTAATTGAAATAATCGACACTGGCGCCCAGTCGCGTTCCATATGACGAGATCGGCCTGAGATAGGTGAGGTAGGCGTAGTTGGAACGACTGCCGGAGGTAACCAGGCGGGCGACCAGTTGATCGCCGACCAGCGTCGGGCTGTTCAGGTAAAGCGTGGTGCCGAGTCGCCACTGCCCGGTCGACTCCGCACCAAAATTGTCGAGATCGACATTGCCCGCAAACAGCGGGAGGTCGGACAGGGTCGTGCGCAGGCGGGCGCTGCCGACATACTCCCCCGGATACAGCGTGGAGGAAGTCGTCACGCCCGGCAGGTCTTCGGCAATGAGCAGTGCGCGCTCGTAACTGGCCCGGTTAATCGGCTCATCGGACCTGATGTTCGTTTCAAGAATATCCTGCACGACGGAGGACTTGACTCGTTTTCCCTTGTTGACGACCTCGATGCCCTGGCTGTCGAGATAGCCTTCATAGACTTCCAGGCGAATCGTGTCCGCCACGTCCTGGGGAGGAATGAACACTTTCGCGGCGAAGTAGCCTGCCTCCCGGTAATGCCTGTTCAGTTCGTCCGCTGCGCGATGTATCCCCAGGGTATCCAGTTCCTTGCCGACAAAGGGTTTGAGTACCCCGGCAATGTCTTCCTGCGAGAATCGGGTGACCCCGTTGACCAGAAAGGCAGAGACCCGGATTCGCTCGCCACTGGCCGATGCAGCCGCGCGTGAGCGGCTGGGCTCGGCCGGCGTCAACACCTTCTTGTCGGCAGGCGGAGGGGACAAACGTTGTTGCGTTTCATCCTGATACCGCCGAATCAGGGAGCCCGCATCGGGCGCCGCCAAAGCCGAATTGCCCGCAATCAGAAAACCCGAGATCACGAGGATTTCAGCCAATTTTGAGGGGTGTGGTGAACTCGTCATCTGGCTAGTTGAAGACAGGTAAGGGGAATGAGCACAACGTTACCATGATTGGGGATTGGCCAGCGCAAACCGGCTCGTCTTGCCGGATGACAAACGCATCGAACAAGTACTCTCGGCTTGCCCCCTGAACGCCGGCCAGACTTGGCGCGAAGCGGAAATTGTCGGTATTGCCCCAACATTCAAACCCCGAGGCATTCAGAATGCCTCGCCGGGCGAATCTCACGGTCTACCGGAAAAAATGGCCAAAATTGAAATGGTCAGATTGTCGACAAAGTCACATCGACGACACCGCCAATGACCAGAAACTCATCCTCGCCCTGCAGCACGCCAGGCAACAGGCCGCACTGGAAGAAGATCTTGGTCAGCGGGATTTCGGCTTCGAGGATGTAATCCCCGAATTCGCAGGCGCGTTCGCGGCTGCAGGTGAATGAATTGAGGTTGTTGAGCAGGACGACGTGGCGACCGCCTTTGCCCTTCGACAGGACTTCATGGTCGGACAGGCGATTGACGCCGCGATAGAGCGTGACGTGCCGGGCGCCGAGGTGACGCTTGGCGAGTTCGTACTGGCAGAAGGTGTAGAGCAGGTCCAACTGGGCTTCGAGGGCGCTGGTGCCGTACAGCCCGTGCGAGCGCATTTCCTGATAGCGCCGGTAGCCGTCGCCGGCCGGGTCACGCAGCGGCTGGCCGTGGTAGCGCGGCATCAGCCCGAAGCGGGACTCGACCCAGCCCTTGAGCACGGCGCCTTCACGACTATCGGAATCGAAACTCCAGCCACGGATCATCCGGATGTAATTGGCCTTGGCCCGGTTCTTCTTCTGCCCCGTGAAGCCCATCTCCTCGGGCCATTCGAGCTGGAAGTGGATGGTCAGGTAATCGCGGAAGACATCGGGCCAGCTTGCCGGCCCCACCGCATCGAGCCGGCGGAAGAGGTCGGCGTGAAGTTCGGCGACGCCGTCGATCAATAGTGGACTGGGATGTTGCTGGTAGGTCAGGCCGCCCAGCACGACGGCGGGCAGGTTGCAGCGATTGATGGGCAGGCGCGCCTCGCGCGGCAGTGTTGCCTTGTCGCTTGCCCCGGACGATGGCTCGGTGCCGCCCCGTAGATAGTCAGATTGGAGACGGTCGTCTCCGGAGAGCGGATTTGTCTCGCTTGCGCTCGACACATTGTCGTCACCCCTACAAAGCGTAGGGGAATTGTCGGATGCGCGCATCCCGACACTACCCGGCTCATTTTTCATTTTGTTTTAATAATCAATCGATTACGGTCTGTCAGTCGACCTGGCACGCAACGTGCAAAAGGTGAGGTGCGACTCTCAAAGATTCCTTCGCAAATCGACTGACAGACTAAGGAGATTACACCATGGCTAAACTGCGTCAATGCGCCATCTACGGCAAAGGCGGCATCGGCAAGTCCACCACCACCCAGAATCTGGTGGCTGCACTCGCTGAATCCGGCAAGAAAGTAATGATTGTTGGCTGCGATCCGAAAGCTGACTCCACCCGCCTGATCCTGCATAGCAAGGCTCAGACCACCGTTATGCACCTGGCTGCAGAAGCTGGCTCCGTTGAAGATCTCGAACTGGAAGACGTCCTTTCCGTTGGTTTCGGCGGCATCAAGTGCGTTGAGTCCGGTGGTCCGGAACCTGGCGTTGGCTGTGCCGGCCGTGGCGTTATCACCGCCATCAACTTCCTGGAAGAAGAAGGCGCCTACGACGAAGACCTCGACTTCGTTTTCTACGACGTGCTGGGTGACGTGGTTTGCGGTGGCTTCGCCATGCCGATCCGCGAAAACAAGGCTCAGGAAATCTACATCGTTTGCTCCGGCGAAATGATGGCCATGTACGCTGCCAACAACATCTCCAAGGGTATCGTGAAGTACGCGAACTCCGGCGGTGTCCGCCTGGCCGGCCTGATCTGCAACAGCCGCAACACCGACCGTGAAGACGAACTGATCATGGCCCTGGCCGCTCGCCTGGGCACCACCATGATCCACTTCGTGCCGCGCGACAACGCTGTTCAGCACGCTGAAATCCGCCGCATGACCGTCATCGAATACGATCCGAAGCACAAGCAGGCTGACGAATATCGCCAGCTCGCCGCCAAGATCAACAGCAACACCAACTTCGTCATCCCGACCCCGATCGAGATGGAAGAGCTGGAAGACCTGCTGATGGAATTCGGCATCATGGAAGCCGAAGACGAGTCCATCGTCGGCAAGACCGCTGCTGACCTGGCTGCCTAAGCAACACCCCGCAAGCTCGGGCGGGGGTTCAGGCTCCCGCCACTTTCAACCAGTACGTCGGCCACAGATTGGTGGCGACGTCAGGAGGAAAAAATGACGACTCTGTCTCGTGAAGAAACCGACGCCCTCATCGCCGAGGTGCTCGAGGTTTACCCGGAAAAAGCCAAGAAGGACCGCGCCAAGCATTTGGCATCCAACGACGTTACCGTCGAACAATCCAAGAAGTGCATCACGTCCAACCGCAAGTCCCTGCCGGGCGTCATGACCATCCGTGGTTGTGCCTACGCCGGTTCCAAGGGCGTGGTCTGGGGTCCGATCAAGGACATGATCCACATCTCGCACGGCCCCGTCGGTTGCGGTCAGTACTCCCGCGCCGGTCGCCGTAACTACTACGTCGGCACCACCGGTATCGACACCTTCGGCACGATGAACTTCACTTCCGACTTCCAGGAAAAGGACATCGTTTTCGGCGGCGACAAGAAACTGGCCAAGCTGATCGAAGAAGTTGAACAACTCTTCCCGCTGCACAAGGGTATTTCGGTTCAATCCGAGTGCCCGATCGGTCTCATCGGTGACGACATCGAATCCGTCTCCAAGAAGGGTTCCGCCGCCATCGGCAAGCCCATCGTTCCGGTCCGCTGCGAAGGCTTCCGCGGTGTATCCCAGTCTCTGGGCCACCACATCGCCAACGACGCGATCCGCGACTGGGTTCTCGACAAGCGCGACGGTCAGGCTTTCGAATCCACCCCGTACGACGTTGCCATCATCGGCGACTACAACATCGGTGGTGACGCCTGGGCAACCCGTATCCTCCTCGAGGAAATGGGTCTCCGCGTGGTCGCGCAATGGTCCGGCGACGGCACCATCGCTGAAATGATGAACACGCCGAAGGTCAAGCTGAACCTGCTGCACTGCTACCGTTCGATGAACTACATCTCCCGTCACATGGAAGAGAAGTACGGCATTCCTTACCTGGAATACAACTTCTTCGGCCCGACGAAGATCATCGAATCCCTGCGCAAGATCGCTGCCTTCTTCGACGACACCGTCAAGGAAAAGACCGAGGCAGTCATCGCCCGCTACCAGCCGATGATGGACGAGATCATCGCCAAGTACAAGCCGCGTCTCCAAGGCAAGAAGGTCATGCTCTACGTCGGCGGTCTCCGTCCGCGTCACGTGATCGGCGCCTACGAAGATCTCGGCATGGAAGTCATCGGCACCGGCTACGAATTCGCCCACAACGACGACTACGACCGTACGATCAAGGAAATGGGTGATGCCACCCTGCTCTACGACGACGTCACCGGCTTCGAACTGGAAGAATTCGTCAAGCGCCTCAAGCCTGACATGGTTGGCTCTGGCATCAAGGAAAAGTACATCTTCCAGAAGATGGGCATTCCGCTGCGCCAGATGCACTCCTGGGATTACTCCGGCCCTTACCACGGTTACGACGGTTTCGCGATCTTCGCCCGTGACATGGACATCGCCCTGTCCAACCCGACCTTCAAGAACCTGACCCCGCCGTGGAAGAAGGTTGCTGAAGAAGAGGTTAAGAAGGCCGCCTAAGTTTCGGGAATTGGCAAACAGGTAACGGCGGCGGTTGATTGCGGACTTCGCGTCCTTCAGCCGCCCCGTTCCCCGGGAGCCGAACTTTCAACCTTGTGCCTGGCACCGCAGATGAGCGGTTCGGGCAAGGAGCTAGCAATGCAAACAGCAGACAAAATCAAACCTTGTTATCCGTTGTTCCGCGACGATGACTACAAGAAGAACCTGGCCGAGAAGCGCGTCCAGTTCGAAGAAGGCCATGGCCCGGACAAGGTCTGGGAAACCTTCATGTGGTCGACCACGCAGGAATACCAGGAACTCAACTTCAAGCGCGAAGCCCTGACCGTCGATCCGGCCAAGGCCTGCCAGCCGCTCGGTGCCGTCCTGTGTGCCACCGGCTACCACAAGACCCTGCCGTACGTGCATGGTTCGCAAGGCTGCGTCGCTTACTTCCGCACCTACTTCAACCGTCACTTCAAGGAACCGTGCTCCTGCGTTTCCGACTCCATGACCGAAGACGCAGCCGTGTTCGGTGGCCAGAAGAACATGTTCGACGGCCTGGAAAACGCCAAGGCCATCTACAAGCCGGACATGATCGCCGTGTCGACCACCTGCATGGCCGAAGTTATCGGTGACGACTTGAACGCCTTCATCAACAACTCGAAGAAGGCCGGTCACATTCCGCAAGAGTACCCGGTTCCCTTCGCCCATACCCCGTCCTTCGTCGGTTCGCACACCACCGGCTGGGACAACATGGAAGAAGGCATCCTGCGCTACTTCACGCTGAACAACATGGAAGGCAAGGTTGTTGGCTCGAACAAGAAGGTCAACATCGTTCCCGGCTTCGAAACCTACCTCGGCAACTACCGCGTCATCAAGCGCATGCTGACCGAAATGGGTGTCGGCTACACCATGCTGTCCGATCCGACCGACGTCTTCGACACCCCGGCTGACGGCGAATTCCGCATGTACGCCGGCGGCACGACGATGGAAGAAGTCAAGGATGCTCCGAACGCCATCACCACGCTGCTAATGCAACCGGCCCAGCTGGAAAAGACGAAGAAGTTCGTCGAAAACACCTGGAAGCACGACATTCCGAAGCTCAACATCCCGATGGGTGTCGAGTGGACCGACGAGTTCCTGATGAAGGTCTCCGAAGTCACCGGCCAGCCGATCCCGGCTTCGCTGGAACTGGAACGCGGCCGCTGCATGGACTTGATCTCCGACAGCCACGCCTGGCTGCACGGCAAGAAGTTCGCCCTCTACGGCGACCCGGACTTCGTCATGGGCATGGTCAAGATCCTGCTGGAAGTTGGCGCCGAGCCGACCCACATCCTGTCCCACAACGCCAACAAGCGCTGGGGCAAGAGCATGGAGAAGCTGCTCGCCTCCAGCCCGTTCGGTACGCTGGGCAAGGTGTATGTCGGCAACGACCTGTGGCACCTGCGCAGCCTGTGCTTCACGGACAAGCCTGACTTCCTGATCGGCAACTCCTACGGCAAGTACATCCAGCGCGACACCCGCCACAAGGGTGAAGAGTTCGAAGTACCGCTGATCCGCCTCGGCTTCCCGATCTTCGACCGTCACCATCAGCATCGCGCCACCACCATGGGCTACGAAGGCATGATGTCCGTGGTCACCCAACTGACGAACGCTGTCCTTGAGCAACTCGATAAGGAAACGATCGGCATGGGCACCACCGACTTCAACTTCGACCTGGTCCGCTAATCCGGATCACCTGGGCCCCGCCTGCCGGCAATGGCAGCGGGGCTCAGGCGCGCGAGCGACTTGTTCAACCTAGGGAGCATAAAAATGGCCAATATCATGATCCGTCAGGGCGAAAAGGGATTGACCTTTTACCTCCCGAAGCGCGACCTGGAAGCATCCATCGAGTCCATCGAATTCGACACCCCGGAAAAATGGGGCGGCGAACTGAAGCTGGACAATGGCGGCTCGTACTACATCGACCCGATCGCCAAGCCGCCCCGTCTGCCCATCTCTCTGCGCGCCAAGCGTCTTGGTGCCGCCGAGGACTGAGTGAAACAGTTGCTAGTTGCCAGTCATTCGTTGTGAGCAAAAGCGAAAAACCTTCGCCCAACTCACCCGGCTAGCAACCAGCTACTAACAACTAGGAGCTAGTTATCATGGCAATGAAGATTGATCCCGACATGTGCACCGCCTGCGGCGACTGCAAGCCTGTCTGCCCGACCAAGTCGATCAGTTCCGGCAAGATCTTCTACAAGATCGATGCTGCAACCTGCACGGAATGCGATGGCCACAACGATTCGCCGTTGTGCGTCGACGTCTGCCCGTCCGGCTGCATCAGCCCGGCCTGAGTAGAGCATTGAGCCGAGCGTCGGGCTTCTCTCCCCCGACGCTCCACTGAAGTCTCTATTAGGAGCCCGCCATGTCCGACACACCGATTGCCTCCCGCGAAGCCGCCCTGCGCATCGCCCTTGCCGCCCGTGCCCTGAACGGGCTTGATGTCCGCGCGTTGCTTGGCGCCCTGATCGAGAAGCTCGAGGCGCCGCTCACTGAAACCAAACTCGGCACCCTGACGGTGGAAGACCTGCGCGTCATCCTGGCCGGCGATTTTGCCGAACAGGGTTGCCACGTCGGCGTCGAAGCCGATGCCCTGAAGGAAGCCATCCGCCTGCTCTGGGGACAGGGTGTGGAAAACAACGATTTCCCGACGGTTGATGCCTACACCGACGGCGACATGCCCGGCTCCTTGCGCGTCGCGGTCGCCGCCAACCGTGGCGAAACGCTCGATGGCCACTTCGGCTCGTGCGAACGCTTCCTCGTCTATCAGGTCAGCCAGGACGCCATCCGCCTGATCGCCGTGCGCACCACCGTCGAGGCCGATACCGCCGAAGACAAGAACGCGGCCCGCTCGGCGCTGATCAACGATTGTCAGATTGTCTACGTCCAGTCGATCGGCGGCCCGGCCGCAGCCAAGGTCGTCCGCGCCGGCGTCCATCCGGTCAAGAAGCCGGAAGGCGGCAAGGCACGTGACGTGCTGGCCGAACTGCAGACCCGTCTGGCCAGCCCGCCGCCCTGGCTGGCGCAGATCATGGGTGTTCCGGCCGCCTCGCTGGCCCGCTTCGAGGAAGACCTGGCGGCCGAGGAATCGGCATGATCACCCCGACGCTTCTTGCCCAGGTCGGCGAAGCAGCCCTGCTCGACGGCAGCGCGGCCGCCCTGCGCCTGCGCTTTCCCGACCTGCATTTCACGGAATGCAGCGAGGACGACGTTTCACCCCGTTACAAACCTGCTTTCAGCGTTGAAGGCTACGATCTGTTCCTGATCACCGGCGCCTCCGGGCACTGCCTGGAACTGACCAATCAAGCCGAATCCGCCACGGGCATCCTGATTGCCACCAAGGTCGATGACGAGTGAAAAGACCGCCGCCGATGCTGGCATCGGAAAACTGGGCCTGTGCTCGGGCTGCGGCTTTTTTCCGGAACACCTGAACGCCGGCAAGTGCACGCCGGGTGACGCCTGCATCCGCGCCCACAGCGGGCGGCAGATCGACCGCTTCCTGCGCGCCAACCCGGATTTGGCGCAGAACTACCTGAACGATATTTTCTGGGAACGCCGCGCCATCGCCACGCGCTATGCCGCCATCGACAGCATCCAGGCGCTGAAGACCGATCCCGACGAAGTGGTGCGCCGCGTCGTCGCCATGCGCCTGCCGGTCGACGACCTCATCGACATGGTCAATGACCGCGACCGCGAAGTGCGCCTCTCCGTCGCCGCGCGCCTGCCCGAGCCCCTGCTGGTCCGCCTGGTCAACGACCCGGATTACCTGATCCGCGCCACCGTGGCCCGCCGCCTGCCGCACGGCCAGCTGGCCAAGATGGTCAAGGACCCGGAACGCGAGGTGCGCAAGGTCGTCGCCTCGCGCCTGCCGCCGTTTGCGCTGCACATGCTGGCCGAGGACAGCGAGCCGGAAGTGCGCGCCATCGTCGCCGAGCGCGCCTTGCCCGGCCTGGCGGCAGCCATGCTGCAGGACGAGGAGTGGTGGGTCCGCCTGGCCGCCGTAGCCAACGCCCCGATCGAGTTCTTGCGGCCATTGACCGATGACCCGGAACCAGAAGTCCGTGAAGCGGCACAAGCCCGACTCGCCGAGTCGGAAACAGCATGATTCAAAGGGAAAATCATGAAACAGAATCAGGGATGGATCGAATACTGCAAATCGCTGTCACCCGCTATCGTTGAAACCTGTGCCAAGACACCGGTCAACGCGGGCCCGAGCGGTTTGGTCAAGGCCTTGGGCGCCGCCTTGCCCGACTGGAAATTCCGCCACGCCCTGGGCCGCGGCGGCTGGTATCGTCTTGGCGGCATCGTCGACGCCAACGGCCAGCGCGTCAGCGACAGCCTGGAAAGCTGGGTCGAAAAGGAACTCGACGAGCGCGACGGCGATTTCGGCAAGCTGATCGACGACTTCGCCGATCAGCCACTCTTCGCCACGCGCCTGGTCGGCCAGACGCATTACCTCGTCGCCTCGGCCGGCGACGGCAGCGACGACTTCCTGCAACTGGAAATCGAAGACCTCCAGGAAATGCGCGTCCATCAGCTCTTCGTCAACGAACCGACCACCCTCGAAGAACTCGTCGATCCCCGGGGTGGCGGCGACGCCCCCGTCCCGGTCGGCCTGCCCTTCTACGCCTTCCGCCGCATCCAGCACGTCGGCAACTTCCTCAAGCGCATGCTGGCGCAGAAGCCCGAAGCGGCGCCCATCCACCGCATGATCGAGGACTGGAGCAAGAGCAGCGCCGGCAACGCCAGCGCCTTCTACAACCACTGGGTCATCGCCACGCGCGAACACCTCGACCGCTACCACCAGCCCGTCTTCCGCGCCCAGCCCATCGCCACGCTGGCTGGCGACCCGCCGGAATTCGACGTCGCCCCCGGCACGACCGGCCTCAAGCTCAACGAGGCGCTCAACCATTTCGACCGTGAAATGGGCTACCCGCTCGCCTGGTACTACCACATGCTGACCACCAAGGCCGTCCCGCACTGGGTCGCACAAGCCGTCGTCGAAGACTCCCTGGCCGGCTTCGCCTACCTCCCGCAACGCGACGTCGACGTCGTCCGCGGCTGGCTGCACCGCCCCTACTCCGTCTGATTCGTCAGCCCGGCCCGAAACAGCCCGATTTCCCGCGAAATCGGGCTGTTTTGCTGGATCTCACGGTCAACCGGAAAAAAGGGCCAAAATCGAAATACCTTTGGATCGGGCTTCAAGCGCGTCTTTTCGCTAAAACCAAACGCTAACCCGCGGGCGCTGGCCTATTTCGTCAATGGTTTGAGCAGTGCCACGATGGCGGCATGCCGGTTCGCTTTCGCGTGGGCGAGTGGGGTTTGTTGCTGGTCATCGCGGGCATTCGGGTCGGCACCGTGTTCGAGCAGCAGGCGGACAGCGGCGGTGTTGCCGGCCATGGCGGCCCAGTGCAGGGCGGTCAGGCCTTTGGGGCCGACGGCGTTGACGTTGGCGCCGGCGGTCAGGAGCTCCCTGACGAGTTCGAGCGGACGTTCCGGGTGCGCGGGGTCGGCGATGCCGACGGCGCTGCACAGGGCGGGAAGGTCGCCGGTTTGGGTGGCGATGTTGGGGTCGGCGCCGAGGCGGATCAGGTTGCGGGCAGTGGCCACGTCGGAAAAGGTCAGGGCTAATAGCAGCGGCGGCGTGGAATCGGTTTGCAGGGGCAGGCGGCCGTTGGGGTCGGCGCCGTTGGCGACGAGTGCTTCGGTGACGCGCGTCGGCAGCCGGTAGGCGACGGCCAGTTGCAGGGGTGTCATGGATTCCGGATCGATGTCGCCGGGCAGTTCCAGGGCGCCGTTCGGGTCGACGCCCCAGCGCACCAGTTCGCCGATGGCCGTCGGGTTGTCGGCGGCCATGGCGGCGACGAGCAGGGCCTGGCGGGCGGCGTGAGAGAGCAGCACGAGGTTTTCGCGGGCCAGCGCGGCACGCAGGGCGGCGTCCTCGTGGCGCTCGATGTGCTGGGCGAGAACGGTGGGCGATGCTTGCAGGGCAACGGTGTAGCTGGTGAGCACGCTTTCCAGGTCGCCGCGTTTGACCACCCGGGCCAGATGCAGCGGCGTGATGCCTTGCGCTTCAGCCAGGCCGGGGTCGGCGCCGAAGGAGAGCAGCAGCTTGATCATCGCCAGGTTGCCTCTCCGCACGGCAAAGAGAAGTGGCGTCATGCCGTCGCGCGTCGGCGTGTTGGCGCCGGCGCCGCGCAGGAGCAGTTCGCGGACGAGGAGGATCTGCTCGCGGTCAGGCTGCACGCTGGGCATGGGCATGGCGCTGGCGACGTGGATGGGCTGGGTGCCATCGACCCCGGCCTTGATGTTGGCGCCGGCGCGGATCAGGGCCGTCGCCAGGCCGAAGCGGCTTTGACCGATGGCGTTGTAGAGCACGGTTTCACCATTGGCGTTGCGCGGTGCATCGAGACTGGCGCCGGCTTGCAGCAGTTGTTCGGCGATTTCCGGGCGTTCGTAGCCGATGGCCTGGCCGATGAGGCTGACGCCGAGGGCGCAGGCGTTGGGGTCGTCGCCGGCCGCCAGGTAGCGTTTGGCCGCCTTGGCGTCGTTGCCGACGATGGCACGAAACAGCCGGGGCGCCTTGGCGGTGAGTTCGCGGAATTGGCGCGTCGCTGCCGGGCCTTCCGTTTCGAGCAGGCCGGCATCGGGACATGGCGGAAGTTCGGCCAAGGCGACGGCAGGCCAGAGGCAGATCAGGCAGCGGAGCGGGAAGCGCATGGCAAAGGGTGTCGGTCGGCGCGTGGTTGGCGGACCCGACAGTCTATTTCATCCGCATAACAAATGGCATTTCCCGCCGGAATGGTCGGAAAGCCTGCAAACAGCCCGGATTCCCCGAAAAACCGGAATCTCACGGTCAACCGGAAAAAAGGGCCAAAATTGAAATCCGCTTTGGGCCGTCAGTCGGCAGCAAAATCCCGCCGCGGCGTCATGACATAGACCTTGTGCTCGACCCTCACCGGTTCGCTGACGGCGGGATCGGGGTCCGGCTCGAAGAAGCTCTCGACGTGGCTGAGTTCGATGTCGAAGGCGCTGGCGTACAGGCTGACGATCTCGTCGGCCACCGCATAGGGCTGGCCCTGCGTTTCGCCGGCTTCGGGCTCTTCGGTGGTGAGCAGCAGCATCCGGCAACGGGCCGGCAGGATGCTGCGCAGGTGGGCAATGTAGGCGCCACGGATGTCGTCGGGCAAAGCCGTCAAGGCAGCTCGGTCGAAGACGACGGCAATGTCGCCCAGTTCGGCCGCCGTCAGCTTGAAGAAATCGCCGCACAGGATGCCGATGCGACCATGTTCCCACAGCGTGAATTTGCCGACCTTGCGTTCGGTCGGCTGCATCTTGTTTTCGCGGAAAAAGGCGCGCACGGCCAGCGGCGAGATTTCGACGCCGATCACCTGGTGGCCTTGCGCCGCGAGCCACAACAAATCCAGGCTCTTGCCGCACAGTGGGACAAACACGCGGTCTTCGCCGGTCAGGCCGAATTCCGGCCAGAACTTGACGAGCAGCGGATTGACCGCCAGCTGATGAAAATCGATCTCGTCATCCCGCCAGGACTGTCGCCAGCGTTCGTTATCGCGCCCGATCATGGCGACTCCTTCGTTTCGGATGCTGCGTTGTTGAACCAGGAAAATGGGCTGATCGAAAGACACAACGCTTCGAAAGAAGAGCCATGCAGGCCGAAAAGGCATTCATGCGCTTGGGGCCGACAAGGGCTCCCGTGACGAATAGCCTATCACCGAAAAGCCGGGAACAAAGCGACGAATCAAATTGTCGCGTTCGCTACATTCGTCCCACACCGGCGCGCACCAATCCTTATTTTCATTTGTTTTCAATGGCTTGAAAATTGGCACCATCCTTGCTGAATACCTGCCGAGGAGATTGCCATGACCCATTCAGCTTTCGTCACCATCAACGACACCACCCTGCGCGACGGCGAGCAGTCGGCTGGCGTGGCGTTCTCGCTGGACGAAAAACTGGACATCGCCCGTCAGCTCGCCGCCATCGGCGTGCCCGAGCTGGAAGTCGGCATCCCGGCCATGGGCGACGAGGAACGCGACTCCATCCGCGCCGTCGCCGACCTCGGTCTCGCACCGCGCCTCATGGTGTGGAGCCGCATGCACCCGGCCGACATCGCCGCCTGCGCCGGCCTCGGCGCGCACATGATCGACATTTCGGTGCCGGCCTCCGACCAGCACCTCGCTTACAAGCTCAAGCAGGACCGTGCCTGGTTGCTGCGCGAACTGCCCAAGTTCATCGGCGCCGCCCTCAGCCTCGGCCTCGAAGTCGGCCTCGGTTGCGAGGACGCCTCGCGCGCCGACATGAACTTCCTGTGCGCCCTGGCCGAAACGGCCGAACGCGCCGGCGCCCGCCGCCTGCGCTTCGCCGACACGCTGGGCATCCTCGAGCCCTTCGGCACCTTCGACAAGATCAGCACCCTGCGCCGCAACACCGGCCTCGAAATCGAAATGCACGCCCACGACGACATGGGCCTGGCCACCGCCAACACGCTCGCCGCCTGCAAGGCCGGCGCGACGCACGTCAACACCACGGTCAACGGCCTCGGCGAACGGGCCGGCAATGCCCCGCTCGAAGAAGTCGTCCTCGGCCTGACCAAGCTCTACAACATCGACACCGGCGTCAGCCTCAAGGGTTTCCCGGCGCTGTCCAGCCAGGTCGCCAGCGCCTCCGGCCGCGCCGTGCCCTGGCAGAAGAGCGTCGTCGGCGCCGGCGCCTTCACCCACGAAGCCGGCATCCACGTCGATGGCCTGCTCAAGCATCCCGACAACTACCAGGGTTTCGACCCGCAGGAAGTCGGCCAGTCGCACCGCATCGTGCTCGGCAAGCATTCCGGCTCGCGCGCCGTGCAGGTCGTCTTTGCCGGCCTCGGCATCGAACTGGGCGAAAAGGAAGCGCAGGCCATGTTGCCGCGCGTCCGCAACTTTGTCGCCGAGCACAAGCATCCGCCTGAAGTCGCCGACCTGCGCGACCTCCTGGCCTCCGTCCGGAGTCACCACCATGTCTGAAGCGATGACCATGACAGCACCTGCACTGGCAGCACCCGGCCTCTGGGCGACCCTCAAGGAAGACCTGGCCTGCGTTTTCCAGCGCGACCCGGCCGCCCGCTCGACCTTCGAGGTGCTGACCACCTACCCCGGCGTCCATGCCATCCTCACCCATCGCCTGTCGCACCGCCTGTGGCGTGCCGGCTGGCGATTCCCGGCGCGTTTCCTGTCCTTCCTCGGGCGGACGCTGACCAACGTCGACATTCACCCCGGCGCCACCATCGGCCGCCGCTTCTTCATCGACCACGGCGCCTGCGTCGTCATCGGTGAAACCGCCGAAGTCGGCGACGACGTCACCCTCTACCACGGCGTCACGCTGGGCGGCACCTCGTGGAACAAGGGCAAGCGCCACCCCACCCTGGCCGACGGTGTCGTCGTCGGCGCGGGCGCCAAGATACTCGGCCCGATCAGCATCGGCGAACGCGTTCGCGTCGGTGCCAATTCCGTGGTCGTCAAGGACGTGCCGGCCGACCGGACGGTCGTCGGTGTTCCCGGCCGGATCGTCGACACCCGGGTCGGTTCGGCACGCCCCATCAACGGCATCAGCCTCGATCACAACCTCATGCCCGACCCGGTGGCCAAATCGATCGCCTGCCTCATCGAGCGCATCGAAGGCCTGGAAAAGGAACTGGCCGAACTGCGCCATGAGCCGGCCCCGGCCGACCACAGCGGCGAATGCCGCACCTGTTCGGCTGGCGACCTGTGTTGCGAACACGAGTCCATGCACATCGTGAATTGACCGCGCCATGGACCTGCTCGACTTCTCCGACTGCAAGCTCTACTTCGAGGACGAACTGCCCGCCGAAGCCGAGCGCCTGATCGCCCAGGCCGCCAGCGACTACGGCGACCCGTCCGCCGAGATGGCCCTGCTGCGCGCCCACCTGCTCGCCCCCGAGCACCTGACCGTGCTCGTCAGCCTGTACCGCTACTATTTCTACCAGCACCGCCTCGACGACGTGCTCATCGTCGCCGATCACGCCAAGCGCGTCTCCGCCCGCCATCTCGGCATTCCGGCCGACTGGCGGCAGATCGACGAAGCCCAGCTCGGCTCGGCCGCCGCCACCTCGTTCGGCCTGCTGCGCTTCTACCTGCTCGCGCTCAAGGCCGAGAGCGTCGTCCTGCTCCGGCTCGGCCGCATCGCCGAATCCCGCGACCTGCTGATCAAGCTGGCCGCCCTGGACAGCCGGGACCAGCTCGGCGCCGCCAAACTTCTCGAGGTCGTCGACGAATTCCAGAGCGAGGAATCGACAACCGACGAAGACTCATCATTCAACCTAGTTGCAGCCTGAGGAAACCATCATGGAAGACACCCTGACCCTTGCCGAAGCCATGGAAGACCTCGTCTCCGCCGAAGATTTCCTGGACTATTTCGGCGTCGCCTACGATCCCAGCGTGGTCCATGTGAACCGCCTGCACATCCTGCAGCGCTTCCACGACTATCTCACCAAGCAGGCCCCCAACCTGCCGCCCGAGGAAGAGCAGCAGCGCGGCATCTACCGTCTGTGGCTGGAACGCGCCTACCAGGACTTCGTCACCTCGAACTCGCTGAACGAAAAGGTCTTCGCCGTGTTCCAGAACGTGGCCAAGCCGGATGGCGGCATGAGCTCCTTCGTCTCGCTCGACAAGGTATTCCGCCAATGATGAACGCCAAATGGGAGTACGGCGAGGCCGTGCGCCTCATCCGCAACGTCCGCAACGACGGCACCTACCCCGGGCTCGACCCCGGCGCGCCGCTCGTCCGGCGCGGCAGCATCGGCTATGTCGTCGATGTCGGCACCTTCCTGCAGGACCAGATCATCTACTCGGTCAATTTCATCGAGGAAGGCAAGATCGTCGGCTGCCGGGAAGAAGAGTTGATCGGCGGCGAGGACGAATGGACGCCGTCGCGCTTCGAGTTCCGTGAAAAGGTTCGCGCCGCCAAGCAGCTGTCCGTGAACGGCAGCGTGCTCATCGAACTCGGCGCCGTCGGTGAAGTCATCAAGGTGATTCGCGATGCCGCCGATGGCGTCGCCTACCACATCCACTTCGACAGCCTGCCGGGCCGCGTCCTGCAGATTCCCGAAACCATCCTCGAACCGGTAGCCAAAACCGAGGAGTAAGCCATGTTGAATAGCTATCTTGAACTGAAGCTCGCTCACGAACTGTTCAAAAAGGCACCCGGTACCCTGAGTGAAGCCGAACAGGCCCGCCTTGGCGAAATCGCCGGCAAGCAGGCCCGCCTCGAGCAGCGCATCCTGGCCAGCGCCGCGGCAGCGAATGTCGTCGTGCCCCAGGCCACCATCGACACCCGCCTGGCCGAAATTCGCCAACGCTACGCCAATCCGGAAGAAATGGCGGCCGATCTCGAACGCAACGGTCTCGATCCCGACAAACTGGCCGAAGCCGTCGAACGTGACGTGCGCATCGAGGCCGTCCTCGACAAGGTCGCGTCCAAGGTTCCCGCCGTCACCGAAGTCGACGCCGAAATCTATTACCGCCTGCACCCCGAAGCCTTCGACCGGCCGGAAGCCCGTCGCCTGCGCCACATCCTGATCACCTTCTCGAACCCCGTGGAAAAGGCCACCGCCCGCGGCACGCTGGAAAAGCTCAGAACAACCGTCAAGGATGCCGATGCCTTCGGCAAGGCCGCACTGCGCCACTCGCAATGCCCGACCGCCATGGAAGGCGGCCAACTGGGCACCGTCAAGCGCCAGCAGCTCTATCCGGAACTGGAACCGGCCGCGTTTTCACTGGAAGTCGGCGTTCTCTCCGAAGTACTGGAATCGCCGATGGGCCTCCACCTTCTCTACTGCGACGAGATCCTGCCCTTCGGCATGCTGCCGTTTGACGAAGCCTGCCCGCGCATCATCGAGAAGCTAACCGAGAAACGTCGCCGTGACGCCCAGCGCGACTGGATCAAGGAACAGCCTGCGGTCTGATCGGCCCCGAACACAAGGCACAAAGCAAAAAGGGCAACCCTCGCGGGTTGCCCTTCTCACATCAAGTGGTGCCGCTTGCCGGAATCGAACTGGCGACCTTTTCATTACGAATGAACTGCTCTACCAACTGAGCTAAAGCGGCAAAACCAAAACTTGTAAAACCTTGCCCGGCGCAACCGGCAAAAACCAGACCGATCACCCGAAAGCCTTGTGCCACACGCATCCGGAACACCGAAGCCACCTTAACAGGAAGGCTTTTCTCGGCTCCCGAAGCAGCACAGCGTAGAATTATAGCTTTTCCGCCCCTTTTCAAGCAACGGCAAACCCGAATGAATCTGCTCCGCGCGCTGGCCACCGTCAGCGGGATGACCCTGCTCTCGCGAATTCTCGGCTTCGTCCGCGATTTCGTCATCGCCCGAACCTTCGGTGCCGGTCTCGCCACCGACGCCTTTTTCGTCGCCTTCAAGCTGCCCAACCTGCTGCGTCGCATGTTTGCCGAAGGCGCCTTCTCCCAGGCCTTCGTGCCCATCCTCGGCGAATACAAAAACAAACGCAGCGAGGAAGACACGCGAACCCTCGTGGACCATGTCGCCAGCCTGCTCTCGCTGGCCCTCTTCGCAGTCACCGCCATCGGCATTGCCGCCGCCCCCATCCTGGTCTGGATCTCGGCCCCCGGCTTTGCATCCGATGTCGGCAAGTTCGAGCTGACGGTCGCCCTCACCCGCATCACCTTCCCCTACATTTTTTTCATGTCGCTGGTCGCCCTTTCCGGCGGCATCCTCAATAGCTGGAGCCGGTTCGCCCTGCCGGCCTTCACGCCGGTCCTGCTCAACCTCTCCTTCATCGGCATGGCGCTGTTCGCCGCCCCCTATTTCGACCCACCGGCGCTCGTGCTGGGCTGGGCCGTTTTCATTGGCGGCCTGCTGCAACTGGCCATCCAGATTCCCGCCCTGAAAAAAATCGCCATGCTGCCGCGCCCGTCGCTGAACTGGCGCGCTGCCTGGGCCGACCCCGGCGTGCGGCGCATCACCAAGCTCATGGCCCCCGCCATGATCGGCGTCTCCGTTTCGCAGATCAGCCTGCTGATCAACACCATCTTCGCCTCGTTCCTGGCCTCCGGCAGCGTCTCCTGGCTGTATTACGCCGACCGGCTCATGGAGTTTCCTTCCGGCATGCTCGGGGCCACGCTGGGGACCATCCTCCTCCCTTCGCTGTCGCGCTATCACGCCAGCAACAACCCGCAGGAGTATTCGCGCCTGCTCGACTGGGGGCTGCGCCTGACGCTGTTGCTCGCCGCGCCGGCCGCCCTGGCGCTGGCCATCCTGGCGGTGCCGCTGATCTCGGCCCTGTTTTTCCACGGGGCCTTTTCCGCCGACGACGTCTTCCGTACCCGCGAAGCGCTCGTCGCCTATACCGTCGGGCTGACCGGGATGATCCTCGTCAAGGTCCTGGCACCAGGCTTCTATGCCCGCCAGAACATCCGGACGCCGGTACGCATCGCGCTGATATCGCTGGCCGCGACGCAAGTCATGAACCTCGCCTTCGTCGGCTGGCTGCAGCATGCCGGGCTGGCCTTGTCGATTGGCCTGGCGGCCTGCCTCAACGCGCTGATGCTTTATCGCGGATTGCGCCGACAGGACATTTACCAGCCGCAATCGGGCTGGCTGACGTTTACCGCCAAACTGGCGCTGGCGTTGTTGGTCATGGGTGGGGTACTCTGGTTCGCCATGGGCCCTGAAATCGGCTGGTTGCAAAGCAGCTTCGTCGACCGGACAATCCGTTTGGCCTGGCTGGTTCCGCTGGGCGCAGCCAGTTACTTTGCCACGCTATGGATGCTTGGCTTCCGGGTAAGGGATTTCAAACGCCAGGCGGCAACCTAATCAGGAGACGTTACGATGAGACTGACCAGCACGAGCATTTCCGACGGACAGAAAATCCCCGGCGAGTTTTCATTCTGCACCCCTGACCCCGCCCATCACGTCTGCCTCGGCAAAAACCGCAATCCGCAACTGACCTGGTCGGACGCGCCGGCCGGCACGAAATCCTTCGTCCTCATCTGTCACGATCCCGACGTTCCCAGCCAGGGAGACGACGTCAACAAGGAAGGCAGGACGGTCCCCGCCAGCCTGCCGCGTGTCGACTTCTTCCATTGGGTATTGATCGACCTTCCGGCCACGCTCACGAGCATCGCGGAAGGCGAATTCAGCAGCGCGGTCACCCCGCGCGGCAAGCCGGGCCCGCAGACGGCCCAGGGCTATCGGCAAGGCATCAACAATTACACCGACTGGTTTGCCGGCGATCACGACATGAACGGCGACTACTACGGTTATGACGGCCCCTGCCCGCCATGGAACGACGAGATCGTCCATCACTACGTCTTCACGGTCTTCGCGCTCGACATCGACACGTTGCCACTCGAAGGAAAATTCGGCGGCCCGGAAGTACGTGCCGCGATTCAGGGGCATGTCCTGGCCGAGGCCAGCCTGACCGGGACCTACACGCTGAATCCTGCGCTGTCCGGCTGATTTTTCGCCCCGTCCCAACGAAAAAGGCCATGCATCGCATGGCCTTTTTTCATTCCGCCTGCCGGCCTTGCGGGCAGGCCGGCGACGGGCAAGTAGCTTACTTGGTCAGCCCCTTGCAGCCACCGACGGTGTTGCCGGTGCAGGGCACGGAGGTTTCGCGGTTGATCAGCCACTTGCCGTTCACGCGGATCATTTCCAGCGTCTTCTGCGTCGTATCGTTGTAGCCGCTGGAACGGTAGATCTGGCGGAACTCGGCGAAGGCACGATCGTTGCCGTCCATGCGAACCTTCATGTCCTGGATCTCGACGTTGATGTTGGCCCGGGTCGACACACGGCCGCGACGCAGTTGCGCCCAGTCTTCGCGGGTCAGGCCGCCATCGGGCGTGAAGGTCGGCGCATAAAAGGCGCTGTAGGCGCTGTAATCACGTGCCGACCAGGCTGCTGCCCAAGAGTTCACTTGCGCCTGGACGGAGGCCTCCGAAGATGCCACGGCAGGTGCCACCGGCACGACCTGCGCCGCTGGGGCGCGCGAGGTGTTCAGGCTGGCCGCCTTGGCATTGAGGGCATCGCGCTCCGGTTGATTGAGCGCAATCGGATCGTTCGGGCAAAGCTGGCTCGGATCGATGTCGGCGAGGTCCTGGCTATCCGGCGTGGCCGCATCCAGACGTTGCAGGCCGAGGTATTCGAGCAGGGTGCCCATGCCGGCATAGGTCCGCAGGTAGGCGAGCGTCAGGTCGGTATCGGCATTGACGTTGGCGCGACGGGCGGCCAGCAGTTCGTTTTCGGTATCGAGCAGATCGAGCAGGGTGCGCTGGCCGACGTTGAACTGGTCGCGATAGGCATCGCGCGTCTTTTCGAGCAGGGCAACCTGACGGGCGTTGAAGACGGACTGCTCTTTCAGGCGCAGCACGTCGTTGTACGCGATAAGCAGGGTCTGGCGGGTGTCGCGGCAAGCCTTTTCGCGCAGATCGAAAGCCAGGTTCTTCTTCTCGATGCTCTGCTTCTCGCGGGCGCGGTCGGAACCGCCGTTGAAGAGGTTCCAGCTGACGACGAGCTCGGCCACGTTGTGGTGACGATCGCCGGTGTCGCCGAGGTAATTGCGGGTGTTGTCGGTGCGGGCGCGGAAATCAAGCTTCGGCGAATAGGCCGCACGGCGATTGTTGATTTCGTACTGGCTGGCTTCGATGTTTTCGGTTGCCGCAAGCAGCGCCGGGTTTTTGCGGTGCAGGGTATCGAGCGCCGACTTGGCCTGGGCCGGGAAGGCCGAGTTGAGCTGGGCGGGCGGCACGATGGCGTCAGCCGGCTGAGCACCGACCAGGCGCTGATAGCGTGCACTCACATCATGCAGGTTGGCGGTTTCGGTGATCAGGTTGATTTCGGCGAGGGCGAGACGGCTGCCGGCCTGCTCGAAGTCGACGCGACGGCCGACGCCGCTCAGGGTACGGCGTTCGATCTGGTCGTAGGTGGCCTTGTGCTGAACGTAGTTGTCCTTGGCCAGATCGACCAGGTGACGGTAGCGCAGGACGTCGAGATAGGCGCGCGACGCTTCGAGCGCGGTGTTTTCGGAGGCATCGAGCAGCTCGTAGTAGCGAACGATGCGCGCCTTGTCGAGGCGACGAACTTCATTGCGGGTCGCGAAACCGTCGAAAATCATCTGGTTGAGGCTGAGCATATAGCCGCTGCGGGTGTAATCGCGATCGGCCGCCGTCGGCTGGCGCAGGCTTTCACGACCGCCCCCTGCAGTCAGGTCAACCCGCGGGAAATAGCCGCCGCGGGCCACGCCGATCTCTTCGTCTGCCGCCCGATAGGCATGCCATTTCGAGGTGACTTCGGGGCTGTTCAGCACAGCCCGCTGGGCCACCTCCTTCAGCGTGGCCGGCGTTGCAGCCGGAACCTGGGCGAAGGCGGGAAATGCCGCCGAGATGATCAGCGAGACAAGGGCGATATTTTTCATAGGCGTTGTTTTCGTGGGTCTCTGTAGGGGCCGATCCAGGTCGCCAATGGCGCGCGCCGCGGATCATGCCAAAGAAATAGATTGGGCGATTATAGAGAGCGTGATTGTTCTGTTTGTAAGGAAGAGTAAATATCCAGCGCGGCCGGTGCGCCAAATCATTAACTTATAAGGCATTTTGCCCGGAAAGCGCTTTTGCTGTCAGTCCAATAGTGTATTGATTTGTGACGTTTGCCACGGTCAACCGGAATTTTTGCCCAAATTTGAAATCCTGACGCAGCTCATTCACCCTTCAATCCCTGCAGTTTTCGATACAGGGTGCGCTGGCTGACCCCCAGCCGCGTCGCCAGCTCCTCCGTTTCGATGCCGTCCTGGCCTTTCGCCCAGCCCAGGTAGCGCTGCTCGAGCGCATCGAGGGTAACGATCTGATCGACCTGAAACGCCGCCTCGTTCGCCAGCCGCGTGCGGGGCATGCCTTCGGGGATGTCCTCGAAATGGGCGACGTCGATCAAGTTGCCATCCGCCAGCAGGCTGGCCCGCTCGATCATGTTGCGCAGCTCGCGGATATTGCCCTCGTATCGCCGGGCACTGAGCCAGGCCAACGCGGCAGGCGTGAATTTGCGCCCGGCCTCACGATCCACGCGTTCGAGCAAGGAAGCGGCCAGCAAGGGAATGTCTTCCGGACGTTCATGCAAGGCCGGCGTGTGGATGGGAAAGGTGTTGATCCGGAAATACAGGTCCCGCCTGAAACTGTCGGCCTGGACCATGGCCCGGAGATCGCGGTGCGTGGCGGCCACCAGCCGGAAATCGACGGGCAGCCAGTCCAGCCCGCCCACCCGCCGATAGGTGCCGGTTTCGAGCAGGCGCAGCAGCTTGACCTGCAGGACCAGCGGCAATTCGCCGATTTCGTCGAGAAACAGGGTGCCGCCGGACGCCGCTTCGACCATGCCCTGCTTGCGGAAGGTCGCCCCGGTGAACGCGCCCTTCTCGTAGCCGAAAAGCTCGCTTTCGAAGAGGGTTTCGGTCATGCCGGCGCAATCGACGGCCACGAAGGGCCCCTCTGCCCGCCCGCTGGCTTCGTGAATGGCACGCGCCACCAGCTCCTTGCCGGTCCCGGTTTCGCCAAGCAACAACACCGAGGCATTGGAATTGGCGACGCGCAAAATCTTTTCCAGCATGCCGACGAAGGCCGGCGAACGACCGACCAGGCCCTGCGCTGCCGCCCGGCTGCTGGCCTGGCGGACCACCTGCATGGTTTCGACGAAATAGGCGACGCGCCCCGTCTCGTCGCGGATCGGCGTGGTTTCCACGGCGACGTGCTCTTCGCCGCGCGGCGTGTGGTGCAGATGGAGAACACGCTGCGGCGTCCCCGACTTCTGGCTGCGCTTCATCGGGCAGGATTCGCCAGCCTCATCGCACGGAACCTTGAAGCGATGCGACACCTCGTAACACGTCCGGCCCTTGATGGACTGCGCATCGCCGAAATCGCGAACATAAGCCGCATTGGCTGCGATAATCCGGTAGTCGGAACTCATGACGATCCGCGGCTCTGGCAAGCCGTCCAGGAAAGAAATCAGTTCACCGAGAGATTGTTCGCCCACGCCACCTCCGTCAATTTCGTCATTCATGTCTGCCAATATTGACACAATTTGCCAAGAGACGCTCAGATGCGGTATATAAGCGAATGATTTTTAAGACACTTGGACGCAAAACAAAGCAGGCACGCATCTTGTTTATAGCCACCACTGGAAGCCGGCCTTCCGCCTTTCCTGATCGGGAAGGCGACCTTGGTGGCGATGAGTCTGACTGCGTCTTTCCCCACGCCCCGCAGGCTTGCTTTGCGCAATCGCTCGTCGATGCCAACCGCGCCGGTTTCCAACCTTCTCTTTCATCCACCCGAAAGCGTCAATGAATCAGCCTCACGAAAACACGGAAGATAAAAAGCCGGCTCCGGTTTCCTTCTACGAAAAACACAAGATCATCTACGCCAAGCCCGTTAAGGGCTACTTCGACAACTGGCGCATCGCCCTCGTCATTTTCACCCAGGTCCTGTTCTATGGCGGCCTGTGGCTGACCTGGAATGACCGTCAGGCGATCCTCCTGCACCTCGTCGAACGCAAGTTCTATATCTTCGGTGTCGTTTTCTGGCCGCAGGACGTCATCTACCTGACCGCCCTGCTCATTGTCTCGGCTTACGCCCTGTTCCTCGTCACGGCCATTGCCGGGCGGCTGTTCTGCGGTTACGCCTGCCCACAGACGGTCTATACGCAGATATTCATGTGGATCGAGAACTGGGTCGAGGGTGACCGCAATGCGCGGATCAAGCTTGACAAGGCCCCGATGGATGCACGCAAGTTCCGCATCAAGGCGACCAAACACCTGCTCTGGGGCATCGTCGGCCTGTGGACCGGCTTCACGCTGGTCGGCTACTTCACGCCGGTCGAGGAACTCATCAACAACGTGCTGACCGGCGAACTCGGCCCCTGGGAAACCTTCTGGATCTTCTTCTACGGCGGTTTCACGATCCTCATGGCCGGCTTCATGCGCGAGCAGGTGTGCAAGCACATGTGCCCGTATGCCCGCTTCCAGAGCGTGATGTTCGACCCGGACACGATGATCATCACCTACGACGAGGAACGCGGCGAGCCGCGCGGCGCGCGCAAGAAGAATGTCGATCCGAATGCCCCCAAGCTCGGCGACTGCATCGACTGCAACCAGTGCGTCATCGTCTGCCCGACCGGCATCGACATCCGCAAGGGGCTGCAGTATGAATGTATCGGCTGCGCTGCCTGTATCGACGTCTGCGACCAGGTCATGGACAAGGTCGGCCTGCCGCGCGGACTGGTGCGTTACTCGACCGAGAACGCCATGGCCAAGCACCAGGGCAAGAAGGAAATCCTGGCCCACATCATCCGTCCGCGCATCATGCTCTACACGGCCATCCTCGTTTTCATCACCGGCATGGCCGCCTGGTTCCTCATGAACCGGATTCCGCTCAAGGTCGACATCATCCGCGACCGCTCGACACTGGCCCGCGAAGCCGACGACGGCCGGATCGAGAACGTGTACATGCTGCAGATCATGAACACCGAGGAAAGGCCGCACCGCTACAGGGTCTCGGTCGAAGGTCTGCCGGGCGCCGAAATCGCCGGCAACTCGGAAGTGGACGCCAAGGCCGCAGGCCTGACTTCGTTCAACACCGTGGTCAGCGTACCGCCCGATGCCGGCAAGGCTGGCTCGAACCAGATCCATTTCGAGATCGTCGCCGTCGACAACCCGGACATCAAGGTACGCGAAAAAGCCGCCTTCCTGATCCCGCAGTAAATCCGGCCACAGCCCAGAAAGCGGGAGCGCGTCTCCCGCTTTTTTTCGTCCCTACTTTCCGAAAGCCCGGTCGAGAAACGCGCGCAGCGGCACGACCTGTTCCGCCAGATCGCCGTAGTCATCGTGACTGCCCGGCACCAGCAGCAATTCGACGGCATCGCTCGCCCTCGCCGCATGAATCTGGCGCGCCTCGTCCACCGGCACAGTATCGTCGGCCAGGCCATGCACGATGAGCACCGGACAGCGAATGGCCGAAATCGTCCGGCATGGGGCAATGTCGTCGAAGCGATGGCCGATCACCCGCTGCACGTAGGCCAGGATGTAGGCGCCCAAGGGCCAATACGGAATGCGCATGCTCGCCAGCCAGCGCCTCATCATGGCCGCCGGATGCGCAAAAGCGGCCAGACTGACGACCGCCCGGATCGACGGCTGGCGCGATGCCGCCAGCAGGGCGGCCCCCGCCCCGACCGAATGGCCGATCACACCGAGCGCCTGCGGATCGACCTCCGGCCGCCCGGCCAGCCAGCGCAGGGCGGCCTCGATATCCTCGGCGAAGCGGGGTAGCGACGCGAAACTATCGCCATCGCTCTGTCCGTGACAGCGGGCGTCGACCAGCAACAACGCGAAACCCGCGGCATGCAGCGGCGCCGCCAGCGGCAGCATCATCTCGGCGTTCCCACCCCAGCCGTGCATGATCACCAACGCCGGACGTTTTTCGCCCGCCGGAATGAACCAGCCGTAGAGACGTTTGCCATTGGCCGTCGGGATGCTCGCCGCCGACCACGGCAGGCCATCCGGCTGCCCGACCTCGACCACGCGGGGCGCCGCCAGGCCGCGCCGAATCGAATAATTCAGGGCGCCGACACCGCCGACCAGCAGCGGGACGCCCCACAGCAAGGCGCTGACCGCGCTCACGGGCTCAGCCATGCCCTGAGGCCAGCGGCGCCGCCCCGCTGCCGGCCGGGAAACTGTCGAGATACTGCGGAAAACGCATGGCGGGGGCTTTTGAAGATTTCGATTTTGGCCATTTTATCCGGTAGACCGTCGCATTGCCCGCCAGCGGCGATATACTGGCCGCAAACTCATAACGAACCGGAGACAGGGCCATGCCAATGGCCCCGCGTGGATGGATACTCTTTTCCTGCTCGCCGTCGCAACCGTCGTCATCGTACTGGTGTTCGATTACACCAACGGTTTTCATGATGCGGCCAACATCGTGGCCACCGTCATCGCCTCGCGCGCCATGACGCCAGCCCAGGCCGTGATCATCGTCGGCATCTTCGAGTTTCTCGGCCCCCTGCTCGGCGGCACCGCCGTCGCCAACACCATCGGCAAGTTCGTCGCCCTCGACGGCGTGGCCCCCATTCTCTCCCTCTCCATCCTGCTCTGCGGCCTGATCGGCGCCATCGTCTGGAACCTCGGCACCTGGTATTTCGGCATTCCCTCGTCGTCGTCGCACGCCCTGGTCGGGGGGCTGATCGGCGCCGTCGTCGTCGCGGTTGGCGCCGACCACGTCGTCTGGGGCTTTGCCGAACTGGCCAACGGCCACCTCACCGGCATCGTCAAGGTTCTGGCCGCCCTCGTCCTCTCGCCGCTCATCGGCTTCTGGGCCGGCTTCCTCATCCACCGCCTGCTCACCAGCCTGCTCACCGCCGCCAAACCCGGCGCCAACTCCCGCCTGCGCGGCCTGCAATTCTTCACCGCCGCCGGCCTGGCCTTTTCGCACGGCGCCAACGACGCGCAAAAAAGCATGGGCATCCTGACCCTCGTCCTGCTCCTCGGCGGCTTCATTCCGACCTTCGAGGTACCGTTCTGGGTCATGCTCGCCTGCGCCACGGCCATCACGCTCGGCATCATGTCCGGCGGCTGGCGCATCGTCCGCACCCTCGGCTTCGCCATCTATCGCGTCCGCCCCATCCACGCCCTCGGCTCGCAACTGACCTCGGCCGGCGTCATCATGGCCGCCTCCATCGCCGGCGCCCCCGTCTCCACGACCCACGTCGTCGCCACCTCGATCATGGGCATCGGCGCCTCGGAACGCCCGCGCGCCGTACGCTGGTCCAAGGCCAAGGACATCGCCATGACCTGGCTCATCACCATTCCCGGCGCCGCCATCGTCGCCATCCAGGCCTATGCCCTGGTCCATCTTTTCATCGGAGGCACGCCATGAGCGAAGAAACCAGCCCCTCGGTCTTCCGCCGCCTGTTCGACCGCGTTTTCCCGAAAATGCCCGACTTTTTCTCCCTGCTCACCGAGCAGTGCCAGCACGTCGGCGTCACCGCCGGACGCCTGGTCGAGTTCATGGAGACGGGTGACCAGAACGTCGGCCAACTCATCCGCCAGGACGAGCACGAAGCCGACCGCGTCAAGATCCGCAACCTGCACACCCTGAACGAAGCCTTCTCGACGCCCATCGACCGCGAAGACCTCTACCGCGCCATCATCGACCTCGACGAAGTCGTCAATTACTGCAAGACCACCGTCAGCGAAATGGAAGTCCTCGGCCTCGCCCCGGACAAACACTGCCTTGAAATGGCCATGCACATCAAACTGGGCGTCGATGCGCTGGCCCAGGGCTATTCGCGCCTGGCCAAGGAACCCGCGACGGCAGCCGCCGATGCCGACGCCGCCCGCAAGGCCGAACGCCGCGTCGAAAAGAACTACCGCCGCGCCATCGCCGAACTCTTCGTCGGCGACGACTACATCCACATGTTCAAACGCCGCGAAATCTACCGCCACCTGTCCAACGCCGCCGACCGCATGTCCAACTGCGCCAATACGCTGCACGACATCATCGTCAAGATGTGCTGACCTTCGGGCCATGCTGAAGCACCTGGCCCGCGGGCTGCTCAAACTGTTCGGCTGGAAACTGATCGAACCGGACGCGTTTCCCGCCCGCGCCGTCCTCGTCGGCTACCCGCACACCTCCAACTGGGATGGCGTCATCGCCCTGCTCGTCAAATGGGCGCTCGGCTTAGATGCCCGCTGGGTCGGCAAGGACACCCTGTTCCGCGGCCCGCTCAACGGCATCATGCGCCGCCTCGGCGGCATCCCCATCGACCGTAGCGCCCGCCACGGCTTCGTCGCCCAGATGACCGCCGAATTCGCCAGCCGGCAAGGCTTCCTGCTCGTCATGGCCCCCGAAGGCACGCGCAGCCTGACACCCGGCTGGAAAAGCGGCTTCTACCGCATCGCACTGGCGGCCAACGTTCCCGTCGCCCTCGCCTTCGTCGACTACCCACGCCGCGAAGCCGGCATCCTCACCTACCTGACCATGACCGGCGACCCCGCCACCGACATCGCCGCCATCGCCACGCATTACGAAGGCCGGCAAGGCAAACGCCCGGAACTCGCCGCGCCGGTCCGCTGGCTGGACTGAGCGCCGGTCACCATTCCCGCGAAAACGGGAAGCCTGCACACCATGGCGCAGGCCTGGCACATTTCAATTTTGGCCAAAATTTCCGGTTGACCGTGAGAATCCGGGGCTGCCCGCATCAGCCCGATCGACGGAGCCCAATGTGGCATTTAAGCGTTTCTCGACTATCTCAAGCCGCAAAACCGAGGGGCAAGTCTTGCGCCCCGGATTGCCGAACCTGTTGCCCTACTCGGCGACCAGCACCACTTCTTCGCCAGCGAAGGTAACAACCTGACCGGGTTTCAATTTTGCCCGTTTTCTCGTGTCGACCGTGGCATCGACCTTGACGCGCCCTTCAGCGATGGCGGCATGCGCCGCGCCGCCCGATTCGCACAGGCCGGTGGCCTTGAGCAGTTGGTCGAGCTGGATGTATTCGCCGCGAATGGCAAAGGTGATGCTCATGATGCTTCCCCGATCAGGATGAGGTGTACCCGGCAGGGCCCGTGGGCGCCGAGGACGATGGTTTGTTCGATGTCGCCGGTACGCGAAGGGCCGGAGATGAAATTGACGGCACGTGGCAGGCTGCCGTGTTCGGTACGGAGCAGCCCGAAGGCGTCCTCCATGGTGCCGACGATGCGCGAGACGTCGACGAGGGCGATGTGCGTTTCGGGCAGCAGGCTGACGGTGGCCGGTGAATCCGGCCCGGAAAGCAGCATCAGCGTGCCGGTTTCCGCGATGGCGCAGAAGCAGCCGGAAATGCCGGTCTTGTCGGCGTTGACGGCCGGCCTTGGCTCCACGCGCAAGCCGCTGGCAGCCCAATCGATGCGGCCAAGTTCCGGCGTGGCCACGGCCTCGGCAGGCAAGCCATTGGCCGTCAGATAAGCGGCGACGGCGGCCGGCACCTCGGCCGGCGTGGCGACAGCAGCGATGGTGCTCGACAGGTATTCGGCCTTGGCCCGGAAGCGGCCGACCAGATCGGCGCCCAAGACCGGTTGCGGCCCACGTTGCGGCAGCGTCAGCGAGGCCAGCGCGGCAGCCTTGCGCGCGGCAAAATCATCTTTGCCGACGCCGCGCCGGACGCGACCGAGGATGTCGTCTTTGGCGCTCATGCCACGCGGTTGGCCGGCGCGCCGGCGACGAAGGCTTCGATGTTGGCGATGAGCTGATCGGCCAGCGTCTGCATGGCCGGCCGGCTCGACCACGCGACGTGCGGCGTGAGCAGGAAATTGGGTAGGGCGAGCAACGCGGGATCGACCATCGGGTGATCGGCCGGCGGCGGCTCGGCGGTGATGGCGTCAAAACCGGCACCGGCAATCCAGCCTTCCTTGAGCGCCCGGATCAGCGCCAACTCATTGACGATGCCGCCGCGCGCCGTGTTAATGAGCAGGGCCGAGCGTTTCATGGCGCGCAGTTCCGGCTCGCCGATCAGATCCCTGGTGTCCGGCGTCAGCGGGCAATGCAGGCTGATCGCATCGGCTTCGGCGAGCACCGTGGCGAACGCCGTGTAGCCAGGACGGACGACGGCCGCGCCCTTGCGCTCGGCGCGCAGCACGCGCATACCGAAAGCCTCGGCCAGACTCGCTACGCCGTTGCCCAGCGTGCCGCTGCCGATCAGGCCGAGCGTCGCACCGTGCAGGTCGCGGATCGGGTGGTCGAACAGGCAGAACTGCTCGGCCTTCTGCCAGCCACCGGCCTGCAGCGTCTCGCGCCAGGCGACGAGGTTGCGCGAAAGCGCGAGCAGCAGGGCCATGACGTGCTCGGGCACGGTATGCACGGCGTAGCCGCGGATGTTGGAGACGACGATGCCGCGCGCCCGGCAGGCGTCGAGGTCGACGTTGTTGGTGCCGGTCGCCGAGACGGCGATCATCTTGAGGTCGGGCAGTGCGGCGATGGCGGCGGCGTCGATGGCCACCTTGTTGGTGATGGCGATGGTGGCACCTGCCAGTCGCTCGACGACCTGGCCCGGCGCGGTCTTGGCGTGCTCGACCCAGTCGTGCGCGAAGGCCGGTCGCCGAACGTCGGCGATCAGCGATTCGCCTTCGAGCTGGACGATGCGCAGCATCAGGCCGCTTTCATCTCGAAGGGCACGCCGGCCGCTTCGGCGATGGCGCCGACCTGCACCCCCAGCGCCGCCTGCCCGCTGAACACCAGCCGATCGACTCCGGCCGCACACAGTCCCTGGATGGCCGCCGTGTCGCCCTGCATGAGGTTGAGCACACCGGCCGGCCACTCGGCGCGACCGGACAGTTCGCACAGCGCGTAGACCGCGGACGGCGCTTTCGGGCTGGGTTTGACGACGACCGTCGCGCCGGCCATCAGTGCCGGGGCAATGGCTTCCGCCAGACCGGCCAGTGGTCGCGAGGCGTCGAGAACCAGCGCGAACACGCCGGTTTCACCGACCATCGAACCGCGCAGGGCCGCCACCGCATCGCCGACTTCGCCGGTCGCCCGCGCTTCGTCGAAGCCGCATTCCTGCATCAGCAGCTTGGCGAAATGGCCCGTGTAGCGATCCAGCGCATCGCCCAGCGCCGCCAGGCAGACGCGGCGCGCCGGCATGCCCATCATGGCCCAGGCCGGCTGCGCCAACTGCGCTGCGCCGACCGCTTCGGCCGCCTCGCTGGCGCCGCACAGGGGCACGCGCCGGATGGCTTCGCCGGTGGCCGGATCGGTCACGTCGAAAAAGGCGTCGGTCACGGTCAGGAATGCGTGGCCGTTGATCCACAGTGGGATGGCCTTCGGGCCTTCTGCTGAAAATTCCATGTTCAGGCTTTCTTTCTTGCTGAGTAAAGTTCGTGAAAGGTGCGACCGGAGGATACCGGCAGATCGCGTCCGGCGGTCCACGCCGGGGCCAGCCCGAAGACGCGGATGCGACCGCTATCGTCAGCCAGCCAGCTGAGGTAGCGCGCCGCACGCCGCGTGAGCCAGCGATAGAGCGTCGGCTTACCGGCCAACCAGGCCCAGGCCTTGAGCGCCAGCCGCTCGGAGCATGGCCGCAGGCCGCGCTCGTTCTGCTCTTCGCGCAGGCGATGCATGAGCTCGGGCAAGGGAATCTCGACGGGGCACACGGCGCCGCACTGGTTGCAACCGGTGGAGGCGTGCGGCAGGTCGAGGGCGTTCTCGATGCCGGTGAACAGCGGCGTCAGCACCGACCCCATGGGGCCAGGATAGACCCAGCCGTAGGCGTGGCCGCCGAGCGAAAAATAGACCGGACAATGGTTCATGCAGGCACCGCAGCGGATGCAACGCAGCATCTCCTCGTACGGCGTGCCGAGCAGGTTGGCGCGGCCGTTGTCGACGAGGATGAAGATGGTTTTCTCCGGGCCGTCGTGGTCGCCCTCGCGCTTGGTGCCGGTGAGCAGCGAAACGTAGTTGGAGATTGACTGGCCGGTCGCCGAACGCGGCAGCAGGCGCATGAGGGTCGCGAACTCGTCGAGTGTCGGGACGATCTTCTCGATGCCGGTGATGACAACATGGATGCGCGGCAGCGTCGTCACCATGCGGCCGTTGCCTTCGTTGGTGACGAGCGCCGCGCTGCCGGTTTCGGCAATCAGGAAATTGGCGCCCGAGATGCCCATCTCGGCGCTCAGGAAATGCTGGCGCAACACGGCGCGCGCTTCCTGCGCCATGGCCGGAATGTCGGCCGATGTCCGTGCTTCGAGCGGCCGACCGTGTTCCTTGGCGAACAGCGCTTCGACTTCGCCGATGGTCTTGTGCACGGCCGGCGCGATGATGTGCGACGGCGCTTCGCCGGCCAGTTGCACGATGTATTCGCCGAGATCGGTCTCGACCGGGCGAATGCCGGCGGCGGCCAGCGCCTCGTTGAGCTGCGCCTCCTCGGAGAGCATCGATTTCGACTTGACCGCCTTGGTCACACCATGGCGTTGGGCGATGTCGACGACGAGCCGGCTGACCTCCTCGCCGTCGCGCGCCCACAGCACCTCGGCCCCGGTCGCCGTGGCCCGCTCCTCGAAAATATCGAGCCAGACATCGAGGTCCTCAAGATTTCGATTTCGGGCATTTTTTCCGGTTGACCGTAAGAGACCGAAATCCAGGCCATCCTCGACCAGCGACGCTATGCCCTTGGCCCGCTTGCCGACGAACAGCGGCTTCGCCTTCTGCAAGGCGCGTTGCAGCCCGAGGTTACGGACCTGCTGCCCGGCCCGCGCCTGGAAATGCATGGCCTGCGAACGGATACCCGCCGCCATCAGCCCTCGCCTCCGCCGGCCAGCACCTCGGCAATGTGCAGAACGCGCGTCGTCTCGTCGCCGCGCCGGCGCAAACGGCCTTCGATGTTGAGCAGGCATCCGAGGTCGCCACCGACCACGGCATCGGCCCCGGCAGCCGAAATCGAGTCGCACTTGCGATCGACGATACGCGTCGACACCTCGCCAAACTTCACCGAAAAGGCACCGCCGAAGCCACAGCATTCCTCGCAATCGGCCATTTCCTTGAGCGTCAGCCCGCGCACCTTGGCCAGCAACTCACGCGGCTGCCGCTGGATGCCCAGCCCACGCAGGCCCTTGCAGGAGTCGTGGTAGGTCACGCTGCCGTCGAACTCGGGCGTGGCCATTTCCACCTTCGCCACATCCGCCAAATAGCTCGTCAGCTCGAACGTCCGCCCGGCCAGCGCCCGCGCCCGAGGCCCCCAGTGGGCATCGTCAGCGAACAACTCCGGATAGACGTTGCGGATCTGATCCGTGCACGAACCGGACGGGATCACCACAACGTCATAGGCCTCCAATTCGAGAATCGCCTTCCTGGCGAGATCGACGGCCAGCGGCCGATCCCCGGCGCTCCAGGCTGGCTGGCCGCAGCAGGTCTGCCCCGCCGGCACCACCACCTCGACCCCGGTCGCCTCAAGCAGGCGCAAGGCCGCGAAGCCGACAGACGGACGCATCAGATCGACCAGACAGGTAACGTAGAGGGCCAAGCGCATGCTAATATTGCGGCGCACAAGAAAATGAAGTGGCTAATGCTACTCAAACCGCACCAATAAAGGAATCCAGTTGTCTGAAGCTGCCAGCGTTCCGGGCAAAACACCCGGCACCATCCAGGTCATCGAGCGCATGATGTCGCTGCTCGACGCCCTTGCTGCGTCCCCGGACGCCGCAAGCCTCAAGCAACTCGCCCAGGCCACCGATCTCCACCCATCGACCGCGCACCGCATCCTGGCCGCCATGAGCGCCGCCCGCTTTGTCGAACGCGAGGACGCCGGCACCTACCGCCTCGGCATCCGCCTGCTCGAACTCGGCGGCATCGTCAAATCGCGCATCAACATGCGTGAAGTCGCGCTGCCCTTCATGCAGGAACTGCACGAGAAGATCGGCGAAGCCATCAACCTGGGTACGCGTCACGAAGACGAAATCGTCTACCTCGAACGCACCTCGTCGGGGCGTTCGCTGGTTCGCGTCGTCTATCTGGTTGGCGGCCGCGCCCCATTGCACCTGACCTCGCTCGGCAAGCTCTTCCTCGCTGCCGACAACGCCCAGAAAGTGCGTGATTACGCCAAGCGTACCGGCCTGCCCGGCAAGACACCGCATTCGCTGACCAACCTCGTCGCCCTCGAAAAGGAACTCGACAAGGTCCGCCGCCACGGCATCGCCTACGACGACGAAGAAGCCGAACTTGGCCTCAAGTGCGTCGCTGCGCCGATTCACGACGACGAAGGCAATGTCGTCGCCGCGCTTTCCGTCTCCGCCCCCGCCGACCGCCACGACCCCGAGTGGGCCGCCCAGGTCAAGCAAACCGCCGACGCCGTCTCCCGCACCCTCGGCTACACCGGCCACAAAAAATAAAGGCCGCTCTCGGCGGCCTTTTCCTGGATTATCCGGCAATCAGGCCGGACGACGATCCGCCGTCAGGCTGGCACTTTCCATCCAGCGCTTAATCCGGTTGGCATCGCCAACCCGCGTCATCTTGCCCTGCGAATCGAGCAACACAATGACCACCGGCTTGTCCGCGACACGCGCCTGCATGACCAGGCAACGCCCCGCTTCGGAGATATAACCGGTCTTTGACACGCCGATTTCCCAGTTGTCGCTGCGCACCAAGGCATTGGTGTTGTGGAACTCGCGGATACGCCCGTTCAGTTCAACCTTGGCTTCGGCCGTCGTCGAATAGGAACGGATTTCCGGGTAGCGAGCCGCTGCCGCCACCATGCGCGCCAGATCGTGCGCCGTCGACACGTTGTTGCTCGACAGGCCCGTCGGCTCCTCGAAACGACTGTTGTACATTCCCAGCGCATGCGCCTTGCGGTTCATGGCCTGCACGAAGGCCGGCATACCGCCCGGGTAGTGACGGCCCAATGCATGGGCAGCGCGATTTTCGGAGGACATCAGCGCCAGCAGCATGGCCGCCTCACGCGTCATCGTTGTACCGACCGGCAAACGCGAACGCGTGCCTTTCAGGCCATCGACATCCTCGTCGCCGATGGCGATGACTTCCTGCAGATCCAGCCTGGCATCGAGGACGACCATCGCCGTCATGAGCTTGGAAATCGAGGCGATCGGCACCACCATGTCCGGCTGCTTTTCCAGCATGACGTGGCCGTTGCTCTGATCGATGACCAGAGCAGACGCCGAATAGAGCGCCAGACGCCCGGCGTCGAGATCGGTCATGGCAACATGACGAACCGGCTTTCTGCCCGACTCCGCGACGAGGTGATTCTTGTGGGCTGCACCGGCCGACGCGGTTTTGCCCGCAGCCGTCTTTCCGGCCAGTTTGCGTTCGGATTTTGCCGATACCGATTTGGTGGAGGACTTGCTGGCGACCTTGTGCGACTTCGACGCCGACTTGTCGGCGGCTTTGGCGACTACCGGCGCCTTTTTGGCTGCTTTTACCGGGGCTTTCTTGCTCGCGCTTTGCTCTGCCTTCTTGGCCTGAGCGGCGGATACAGGGGCCTGGACGCCCATACTCAACAAGGCAGCGACCAGCAAGGCCGACTTCAATTTATGCTTCATTCACGATCTCCTGCCAACATCCGGCGAATTCTACTCCAGTTTAGCAGGAGACCGTGAAATATCAATAAAAATATATAGATACAACAACAACTTAAAGACTTTAATCAACCAGCATCAACCACCGTCAAAGCTGTCATGTTGACGATGCGCCGAACGGTCGCCGTCGGGGTCAGGATATTGACCGGTTTGGCAGCTCCCAACAGGATGGGACCAATGGTCAAATTGTCACCGGCGGCTACCTTGAGCAGGTTGAACGAGATGTTGGCGGCATCCAGTGTCGGCATGACCAGCAGGTTGGCCTGGCCCTTCAGGCGCGAATTCGGGAAGGCCTTCAGTCGGATCTGCTCGTCGAGCGCCGCATCGCCGTGCATTTCGCCTTCCACTTCCAATTCCGGCGCGCGCTGGCCAAGGATGGCCAGCACTTCCCGCATCTTGACGGAGGTCGGCGTATTTTCCGTGCCGAAGGTTGAGTGCGAGAGCAGCGCCACCTTGGGCTGAATACCGAAATTACGAATCTCTTCGGCGGCCAGCAAGGTCATGTCGGCCAGTTGCTCGGCCGTGGGATCGTAATTGACGTAGGTATCGCCAATGAACACCGTGCGACCGGGCAGCATGAGCAGGTTCATGGCATAGCAACGATCCAGCCCCGGCAGCTTGCCGATGACACTCTCTACGTAGTCGCGGTGGGTTTCGTGACGTCCGAAGGTGCCGCAAATCAGGCCATCGGCGTAGCCCAGGCGGACCATCAGGGCGCCGTACAGGGTTGCGCGGCGGCGAACTTCGCGACGGGCATAGTCGGGCGAGACGCCCTTGCGCTCCATGATGCCGTGGTACGTGCTGGAAAATTCGTCGAAATGCTCGTCGAAAAATGCGCAGTTATCGGCATGAATGACTTCGAAATCCTCGCCTTCGCGGATGCGCAGGCCGGCCGCCTCGATACGCCGGTTGATTTCGCCGGTACGGCCAATCAGGATGGGGGAAGCAATGCCTTCGTCACGAATGACCTGCACGGCACGCAACACACGCTCGTCCTCGCCTTCGGCAAAGACGATGCGCTTGGGCGCCATCTTGGCCTGCGAGAAGACCGGCTTCATGATCATGCCGGAGTGATAGACGAATTCGTTCAGGCCCTGGAGATAGGCATCCCAGTCCTTGATCGGCCGCGTCGCGACACCGGAATCCATGCCGGCCTTGGCCACGGCCGGGGCGATCTTGACGATGAGGCGCGGATCGAAGGGATTCGGAATCAGGTACTCCGGGCCAAAACTGGCGACCTTTTCGCCATAGGCCCGGGCAGCGACTTCCGATTGTTCGGCGCGCGCCAGTTCGGCGATGGCCTTGACGGCCGCCATCTTCATTTCCTCGGTAATGGTGGTGGCGCCGACATCGAGTGCGCCGCGGAAGATGAAGGGGAAGCAAAGAACGTTGTTTACCTGATTCGGGTAGTCCGAACGGCCCGTACAGATGATGGCATCGTCACGGACCGACTTGACCTGCTCGGGCAGGATTTCCGGGGTCGGGTTGGCCAGGGCCATGATGACCGGCCTGGCGGCCATCTTGGCGACCATTTCAGGTTTGAGGACACCACCGGCCGAGAGACCGAGGAAGACATCGGCGTCGGCAATCACTTCGCCCAGGGTACGGGCATCGGTGACCTTGGCATAACGCGCCTTGATCTCGTCCATTTCCTCGACGCGGCCTTCGTAGACCAGACCCTTGATGTCGGTCACCCAGATGTTGCTTGGCGGCGCGCCGAGCATGACCAGCAAGTCCAAGCAGGCCAGCGCGGCCGCTCCGGCACCGGAGGTGACGATCTTGACCTTGGACAAATCCTTGCCGATCAGATGCAAACCGTTCAGGATGGCTGCGCCGACGACGATGGCCGTGCCGTGCTGGTCGTCATGGAAGACCGGAATCTTCATGCGCTCGCGCAGTTTCTTCTCGATGTAGAAGCACTCGGGCGCCTTGATGTCTTCGAGGTTGATGCCTCCGAAGGTGGGTTCGAGCGAGGCGATGGTGTCGATCAGTTTGTCCGGATCGCGCTCCTCGATTTCGATGTCGAAGACATCAATGTTGGCGAATTTCTTGAAAAGGACGCCCTTGCCTTCCATGACCGGCTTGGCGGCCAGCGGTCCGATCGGCCCGAGGCCCAGCACAGCGGTACCGTTGGTGATCACGCCAACGAGGTTGGCACGCGAGGTCAGGGTGCTCGCTTCACGCGGGTCGGCGACGATTTCTTCGCAGGCGAATGCGACGCCCGGCGAGTAGGCCATCGACAGATCGTACTGATTGGTCAGTTGTTTGATCGGGGTAACCGCTATCTTGCCCGGCTTGGGTTCGCGGTGATAGTAGAGCGCGGCTTCGCGCAACTGTCGAGGATCCATCTTTGTCTCCATTTTATATGGTGAAAACGCATTTCGCATCGTGCGCAATAATAATACGCCAAATGTGAAAAATTTCAGCTTCGGATATTACGTAGGCACTCAGGTCAAGTAGATGTTTACCCTAATTTGATGCATAATTACGGGCTTCCCAGCCGACGGCCTCCAGCCGCTCGAAGTCTTGGTGGCAGCTCCCGGCGACTGGCGTGAAACCTAGCTATTTCAGTAATTTAGAGAGAGACATCGCCATGACCGCACCGCTGAATGCACCTGACTACGTTAAACACGAAGGCCTGAAGAAATGGGTCGCCGAAATCGCGGCACTGACCCAGCCTGACCGTATCCACTGGGCCGACGGGTCGCAGGAAGAGTATGACCGCTTGTGCGCTGAAATGGTAGAAGCCGGCACCCTGATCAAGCTGAATCCGGCCAAGCGTCCGAATTCCTACCTCGCCTTCTCCGACCCGTCCGACGTCGCTCGCGTCGAAGACCGCACCTACATCTGCTCCGAAAAGAAAGAAGACGCCGGCCCGACCAACAATTGGGAAGAACCTGCCGTCATGCGCGAAAAGCTCAACGGTATCTTCAAGGGTTGCATGAAGGGTCGCACGATGTATGTGATCCCGTTCAGCATGGGCCCGCTCGGTTCGCCGATCGCCCACATCGGCTTCGAGATCACCGACTCCGCCTACGTCGTGACCAACATGCGCACGATGACCCGCATGGGCAAGAAAGTCTTCGACGTGCTCGGCACCGATGGCGAATTCGTGCCGTGCATCCACACGGTCGGCGCCCCGCTCGAACCGGGCCAGCAAGACGCCAAGTGGCCGTGCAACCCGACCGTCAAGTACATCGTTCACTATCCGGAAACCCGTGAAATCTGGTCCTACGGTTCCGGCTACGGCGGCAACGCCCTGCTCGGCAAGAAGTGCTTCGCCCTGCGTATCGCATCAAACATGGCGCGCGATCAGGGTTGGCTGGCCGAACACATGCTCATCCTCGGCGTCGAATCGCCGGAAGGTGAAAAGTCCTACGTCGCGGCGGCCTTCCCGTCGGCTTGCGGCAAGACTAACTTTGCCATGCTGATTCCGCCGAAGACCCTCGACGGCTGGAAGATCACCACCATCGGTGACGACATCGCCTGGATCAAGCCGCGTGTCGACAAGGATGGCGTCACCCGTTTCTACGCGATCAACCCGGAAGCCGGTTTCTTCGGCGTTGCACCGGGCACCTCGGAAAAGACCAACTACAACGCCCTGGCCACCTTGAAGGAAAACATCATCTTCACCAACGTCGCGCTGACCGACGACGGCGATGTGTGGTGGGAAGGCCTGACCAAGGAAGCCCCGGCTCACCTGATCGACTGGCAAGGCAAAGACTGGACGCCGGAAGATGGCAAGGCCGGCAAGAAGGCCGCTCACGCCAACTCCCGCTTCACCGCCCCGGCCAACCAGTGCCCGTCCGTTGACGCCGCCTGGGAAGATCCCGCTGGCGTGCCGATTTCCGCCTTCATCTTTGGCGGCCGTCGTGCCACCACGGTGCCGCTCGTCTATCAGGCCTTCAACTGGAACTACGGCGTCTACATGGCCGCCACGCTGGGCTCGGAGACCACGGCTGCCGCCTTCGGCCAGCAGGGCGTCGTCCGCCGCGACCCGTTCGCCATGCTGCCGTTCTGCGGCTACCACATGGGTGATTACTTCAACCACTGGTTGAAGATGGGCAAGGCCGTTGAAGCCACCCCGAAGATCTTCTGCGTGAACTGGTTCCGCATGAACGAAAAGGGCGAATTCATGTGGCCGGGATTCGGTGACAACATGCGCGTCCTGAAGTGGATCGTTCAGCGTTGCAAGGGCACCGTCGCCGCCAAGGAAACCGTCCTGGGGTGGATGCCGAAGTTCGAGGACATCGACTGGACCGGCCTGGAAGTGAACAAGGCCGATTTCGAAGCCCTGACCGACATCGACGCCGACGCCTGGAAGGCCGAGCTGGCCGGCCACAAGGAATGGTTCGACAAGATGGGCGACAAGATGCCGCGCGAACTCGTGCTCAAGCGCGAACTGTTCGAAATGGGCATCTTCAAGGACGCCGCCTGATCGACGTCTGAGCTAAGATCGAACGGCCACCTCCGGGTGGCCGTTTTACTTTGGAGAACACCATGTATCGTCCCGCTGCCCGCCTCGCCGAGATCGAACCCTTCCACGTCGTCGAGCTGTTTACCCGCGCCCGCCAGCTTGAGGCGGCGGGCCGCGACGTCATCCACATGGAAGTCGGCGAGCCCGACTTCCCCACCCCGGAGCCGATTGCCCGCGCCGCACAGGCCGCCATCGCCAGCGGCAAGACCTTCTATACCGAGGCTTTCGGCCTGCCCGACCTGCGCCAGGCAATTTCGGGCTTCTACCGCGAGCGCTACGGCGTGGCCGTGCCGGCCAGCCGCATCGCTGTAACCAACGGCGCCTCCGGCGCCCTCAACCTGGCCTTCGCCTGCCTGGCCGATCCGGGTAGCGAATGGCTGCTGTCCGACCCGGGTTATCCGTGCAACCGCCATATCCTGCGCACCTACGAGGGCAAGCCGGTGGCGATTCCAGTCGGCCCCGAAAGCAACTTCCAGCCGACTGCGGTGCAGGTCGATGCCGCCTGGAACGAGCGTACCGCAGGCCTGCTCGTCGCCTCCCCGGCCAACCCGACGGGCACGCTGCTGACGCCTGCCGAAATCGCGGGCCTGGCGGCAGTCTGCCGCAGGAAGCAAGGGCATTTCCTAGTCGATGAAATCTATCAGGGTCTGACCTATGAAAGCGAGATGGCGACCGCCTGCGCCGCGGGCGACGATATCTGGGTCATCAACAGTTTCTCGAAATATTTCCAGATGACCGGCTGGCGCCTGGGCTGGATGGTCATCCCCGAAGCCTACGCGCGCGATGTCGAGAAGCTGGCCCAGAACCTCGTGCTCTGCCCCTCGACACCTGCCCAACATGGGGCGCTGGCGGCATTCGAGCCAGCAACCCTCGCCATTCTCGAAACGCGGCGCGCCGAATTCAGAAAGCGCCGCGACTTCCTCGCCCCGGCCCTGGAAAGCATTGGCTTTCGCATCACGGCCCGCCCGGAAGGAGCCTTCTATCTCTATTGCGACTGTTCGGCCCTAAGCGATGACAGCTTCGCCCTCGCCCGCGACCTGCTCGAAAAGACCGGCGTCGCCGCCACACCGGGCCTCGATTTCGGGAGCAACGAACCGGAGAAGCACATCCGCTTTGCCTACACGACCGGCGTTGAGCGGCTGGCCGATGCAGCCGAGCGGCTAAGCCGTTATTTCGGCCGGTAGATCGAGCTCCGGGTAGCGAGCGCGTAGCGCCAACCAATCGAAATAGGGGCCGGGATCGGTCTTGCGCCCCGGCGCAATATGGCTGTGACCGGCGACCGCGCTAATCGGGTAGCGATCGCGCAAGGCATCCAGCAGGCGCCAGAGCGCCGGATACTGCTCATCGGCAAAAGGCTGACAGTCCGATCCCTCCAGCTCGATGCCGATCGAGAAATCATTGCAGTTGTCTCGCGCACACCAGCACGATTGCCCCGCATGCCAGGCCCGCTGGTCACAGCCGACGAACTGGACGACGCGACCGTCACGGCGGATATAGAAATGCGCCGAAACCTGCAATTTTGAAATTGTCGAAAAATACCGGTTGACCGTGGGATCGAGCCGATTGAGGAAAAAGTCCTCGACCCAATCGCCGCCGAACTCGTCGGGCGGCAAGCTGATGTTGTGAATGACGACCAGCGACACTACCTCTCCGGGCGGCCGTTCGCCAAAATTGGGCGAAGGTAGCCAGCGCGTCCCTTCCAGCCAGCCATCCGCTTGCCAGGACATCACTCGATGCCCAAGCGCTCAAGTCGGTAGCGCATCGAGCGGAAGGTGACGCCCAGCAGACGAGCAGCTGCCGTCCGATTTCCTTCGGCTTTCTGCAGCGCTTCGAGAATGGCCTGACGCTCCAGGCGATTGAGGTACTCGTCCAGCGTTTCGGCACCGCGGCCGCGATCTTCGCTGCCGGCCATCTCCTCGGGGCCCAGATGCAAATCCTCAACCTCGATGACATCACCCGAACACAGGGCGGTCGCCCTCTCCAGAACGTTTTCCAGCTCCCGAACGTTGCCCGGGAAGGAATAGGTCGACAATGCCTTGAGTGCTCCCGCCGATAACCTGGGCGGGGTATCGCCAAAGACTCGGCGCAGGATGGCCTCGACAAGCGGCACGATATCTTCCATGCGCTCGCGCAAAGGTGGCATGCGCAGTTCGATGACGTTCAGGCGATAGTACAAATCCTGTCGAAACGCGCCTTTGTCGACGAGATCGCGCAGATTCTTGTGGGTAGCGCAAATGATCCGGACATCGACCGGCTCTTCCGCAACGCTCCCCACCTTGCGCACGCGTTTCTCCTGAATGGCCCGCAGCAACTTGACCTGCATGGCCAAGGGCAGATCGGCCACTTCGTCGAGGAACAGCGTGCCACCGTGCGCGGCGTGGAAAAAGCCGTCGCGCTCGGCATCCGCGCCCGTAAAGGCCCCCTTGCGATACCCGAAAAACTCGCTTTCCATGAGGTTTTCCGGAATAGCCCCGCAATTGACCGGGACAAAAGCACCGCTGGCCCGTGCACTGCGGGTATGAATCAAGCGCGCCGCCAACTCCTTGCCGCTACCGGATTCGCCGGATATGTAAATCGGTGCCTGGCTACGCGCCAGCTTCTCGATCATCGCCCTGACCTGCTGCATGCTGGGCGACTCGCCAATCAACAATTGAAGCGGGTTATCGTTATCCTGCTCGCCACCCGGCAGGCGCAAGGCCGACTTGACGAGCGTGCGCAATTGCTCAAGCCCCACCGGCTTGGCCAGATAGTCGAACGCGCCCGCCTTCAAGGCCGCTACTGCGTTTTCCGCACTGCCGAAGGCCGTGATCACCGCCACCGGGGTTTGCGGATGATGTTCAGCAATGAAGCGGACGATCTCCAAGCCATCGCCATCCGGCAAGCGCATATCCGTCAGGCAGAGCTGAAAACTGTCCCGATCCAGCGCTGCGCGCGCCTCGGCCACCGATCCGGCACACTCGGTCGCCAGCCCCATGCGCACCAGGGTCAAATCGATCAGTTCACGGATGTCGGCCTCGTCATCGATGACGAGGACGCGACTCAGTTCGCCGCGAGGGCGCCGTTCGGTTCTGGCAACAGACACGTGTCATTTCTCCCTGCAACAACGAAACGCGCCCCGGCATCGGACGGCGCCAATTCAAGGCTCGCCCCGTTGGTGGCACACAATTCACGAGCGATAAACAAGCCCAGGCCAGTTCCCAGCGTATGCGTCGTAAAGAAAGGCTCAAAAATCTGCTCACGCACGTTTTCGGGAACCCCGGGGCCATCGTCAATGACGTGCAATTCTACCCGCCCCTCGGCAACCGGTCTTCCCAATTCGATCCGGACGGCCCCCGGACCCTTGCTCGAATGACGCAACGCATTGCTCACCAGATTCCATAACACCTGGTGCAGATGTGACCGATCAAAACAGAGATTCTGTGGCCTTGCCTCAAGCACGACAATACCCGGCGACAGGTTTTCGGCTGCGACGAAGTGCTCGACGAATCCTGCGCAAAACTCGTCCAGTCGCAACAATTCCGGCTCCGCGCGGTTCTGGCGCCCCAATTCAAGAATATCGCGGACAATCCGGTCCAGGCGAGTCACATTGTCGTTAAGGATACGCAACAGTCGATCCTGCATTTCGCCTCGACGCTCTTCGCGCAACAACTCACCCGCATGGCCGATGGCCGACAAAGGATTGCGAATTTCATGGGCGATGCTGGCCGTTAAACGTCCCAGCGAAGCCAGTTTCAACTGCTGCGCCCGCTCCTTGATGCGACCGATATCATCAAGGAAAACCAGCACTTCACCATGCGAACTCGCCGTTCGCTCGAATCGCGCCCGCAGTTCACGCCCGTCAGCCCCAGTGAACTGCAGTGTCTCGGCTCCGTTCTCCCTGCCCCAGGCCTGCAAGGCGCTGGCCAGTTTTGGGGCACGCTCTGCCAACTCAATCCCACTGCCGTCATCGGCTAAGCCCAACATGCTGCGGGCAACCGGATTGGAGCGACTTAGCGCCCCTCCTGGCGTAACGATCAAGACACCGTCTTGCATCCGCTCGACAACTCGCTGGCTGATCAAAATCTGGTTATCGAGGGCCTCTCCGCGACGACGTGCCAGATCCTCGTTCGCCATGACCCGCTGCCCAAGCAGCCGGGCAAGAATAGCCGTGGCGAAGAACCCCGCAGAGATCAATCCGGCCTGAACGATCGTCGAGGAGTCAAATCCTCTGGACGCTATCCCATAGGACTGAGTCAACAAAATACCCAGTGTCGCCATGGCAGCATAAAACAATACCAAGCGACCGCGACCCACCAGACTGGCTGCAGCCAGCGAGACAAGCAACAACACACTCAAACCGCTGCTGACGCCACCAGCCAATAGCGTCAGGAACGAATAGACAGCAACATCGACCATCATTTGTGCAGACAACTGATAGTTGAAGCGATGATGCCAATGCAATGCCAGCAATAGTCCTGTGCTCGTCGCAACCAGATAAGCGCCGGCCAGCCCATACATCATGGGTGATGGCAATAAATTCAGTCGAGCTGTCCAATCATGGGGAAATACAAGGACCATAAAGATCAGCGCAGCCAGTATCAAGCGATATAAATTGAAATACTGGAATGATCGCCAGTTAGCCTCCCAAGTGGACGAAAGCCAATTCGGCATTACAGTTCCCTGGCCTCCGCTGCTTGACGATGCGCCTCACTGCAATAGGTCACACCGCCAACCGGAATCGCCTCGCTCACAGGCAGGTTAACGCCACAATAGGCGCAGGAGACCATCTTTTCAGACTCATCATCATTTGAACTAACGCTGTCCGCGCCCCGACTCTCCCGACGTTTTGACCATATCAGCCAAACAAGCACCAGGATTCCAAGCAGAAGCAGGTATTTCATCAATTCACCCAGAGACAAGAAAGCGTTTGGACAGGCCATCTGATGCGCATCTGTCTTCAATAGGTCAGCCAAGCATTCCGATCAACAATCGGTGCGCAACAAGGCTCCCCAATTTAGCACATCTCGAAGCAGCGACCTTGCTTGCACAGAAGGAGCAAGCCCAAAAGCAAAAAGCCACCCCGAAGGATGGCCAGATGCTTTTATTTGCAGTGTTTTTGGTCGGAGTGACAGGATTCGAACTTGCGACCCCTGCGTCCCGAACGCAGTGCTCTACCAGGCTGAGCTACACTCCGACAAGAGAAAAATGCTAGTGATTTCTCTCAACTGCAAAGAGCGTCAATTGTAGCAGAGCTTTTTTATAATTTGAATCCCCTAAGCACGCAATTGATGCTCGTGCGAGGTCAGCTTCCTGCGCTGCACGGTTGCGAGCGTGTTCCAGTGCCCCGCTATTTCTGATGGCGTCAAGCACCGCCGGAAAATCGTCGCGCCCACCTTGCTCAATAGCTCTTCGAACACATTCTGCCTGCGCTGGCGAACCATGCTGCATGACGTAAATCAACGGCAGGGTCGGCTTTCCCTCAGCCAGGTCGTCACCGATATGTTTCCCGGTGTCAGCTTCCAGGCCAGAATAATCAAGCACATCGTCGATCAGCTGGAAAGCTGTTCCCAAATGCATCCCATACGTCGCCAATGCAGACTCAACCTCCGACGAGGCATTTCCCAGAATGGCGCCCAATTGGGCCGCCGCCTCAAATAGCTTGGCTGTCTTGTAATGGATAACCTGCATGTAACGCGCTTCATCAACGTTTGCATCATGACAATTCATCAACTGAAGCACCTCGCCTTCCGCAATGATGTTCGTCGCGTCGGAGAGTACTTGCATCACGCGCATATTGTTGACTTGAACCATCATTTGAAAAGCGCGGGAGTAGAGGAAATCGCCAACCAATACACTGGCCGCGTTTCCGAACATGGCATTCGCTGTTTCGTGCCCCCGCCGCAAGGCCGACTCGTCCACAACATCGTCATGAAGCAGCGTTGCAGTATGGATAAATTCGATAACCGCTGCCAGTTCATGATGATAGGCACCCTGATACCCAAATGCACCAGCAACGAGCAATACCAAGGCGGGACGCATTCGCTTGCCACCACTACCAACAATGTACTCGGCAACCTGGCGGACAAGAACTACGTCAGAATGAAGACGTTCGCGGATGACCGCATCAACGGCCTTCATATCGGGCCCAATCAGGGCATAAAGTTGTTCCAGTGTCACGTCGGCAAATTTCCTGAAGAAGCGCGGAATCTTAGGTGGCCACGATTGTACAGTCAAGGTCGATTACGCACCGCCAAGGCATCTTTAGACTGCCTGTTTGCTAAACTAACGAGTTCAAAGAAATTTCCGGAGAGCGCATGAATATCCGATCGATAGTACTTCCCCAGCCGATGGATCGTGAAGCGCTGGAGGAGTTCGCAGAAGCCTTGAGTGACAGAGCGCCGGAAATCGAGAGAGAAGTGGCCAATCTCCGCAAATCGCCATCAGATCGCGAAATAACTGCCAGCCTTTTCCGAGCCTTACACAACATCAAAGGTGATGCCTCTCTATGTAAGTTTGAACTTGGCATCGCAGTCGCGCACCCCATCGAAACCTTGATGGCTCGCCTCCGAGAAGGAGAAATTCCGTTTTCGGATTTGCAAGCGGAAATGATTTTGCTAGCGGTTGACAGGCTTGAACTGGCGACTACAGCACTGCTGACGAACAGAAACCTGGAGAATCTTTGCCTTCCTACGTTGATTCAAGGTTTAAGTGGATTGGCGGAGGCATCAGCAGAGAATATTGATGCGTCCTGCGCAGCTCTAATTGAGGCAGTTACGGGCTTCCCTCCCGTCATCCCCGACCTATCCAGCAGAAGTCCGCGCCCTTCGTCATTTGGATCACCCAGCGAACAAGCGCGCGCGGATTTACAGTTCTTCCGTTCACTTGCACTGCAGTTTGAAGGCCGTTCCCCGCTATTTAAGGGTAGAACGATGCGCATACTGCGTCTTGCACTGGAAACAAACAAAACCAGCACTTCGCCGGTCGACCAGATTCAACTTGAAGCAGCAGTCTACATTCACGACATTGGGATGATGCTTTTGCCGGAATCAATATGGCTGAAGATTGGCAAAATGAATCCTGATGAAAAAACCGCACTAAGAAATCATCCCGGATTTGCTGCCGGCCTGCTTCAACGAATGCCCGGCTGGGAAGTGGCAGCCGAAATGGTCGCTCAGCACCACGAGATGCCCGATGGCTGCGGGTATCCGAATGGTTTGTTTGATAACAAAATCTGCGCAGGTGCCAAAATCCTTGCCATCGTCGACGCGTTCGAAGCGGTCATGCTCAAACACATCCACCGGGGAAAAAATCGTTCTGTCCTCAGAGCAATTGCCGAAATTAACGCTTGTAACAATCAGTTTTCACCTGACTGGATCAAACCTTTCAACGCTGTAATTCGAAAAACAATCGAAAGCTGAACAATGTCATCAATAGATTTCGAGCGCCGTTTTGGTGGCGTTCAGCGACTATATGGAGCCGATGCCACTGAACGCCTGAAATCCTCAAATGTTTGTGTTGTGGGAATTGGGGGCGTCGGTTCATGGAGCGTCGAAGCACTTGCAAGAACCGGAGTCGGAAAAATCACAATGGTCGATTTGGATATGGTCTGCGAATCGAATACCAACCGCCAGATTCACGCTCTAGATAATATTTTCGGAAAAGCAAAAATTGAGGCAATGGCGGATAGGATTAAATGCATTAATCCGCTCTGCGAGATCTCACTTGTAGAAGATTTCGTCACAATTGAAAACATGGGGGAGATACTGGATAAGGAGTTTTCAGTTGTAATTGATGCAATCGATCAGGTTCGAATCAAAGCAGCGATGATTGATTATTGCCGCAAGATAAAAGTACCAATCATCGTTGCGGGTGCGGCAGGAGGTCAAATTGATCCGACTCAGGTTTCAGTTTGCGATCTTAGCAAGACTACCCAAGATCCTTTGTTGGCAAAAGTTCGCTCACTGCTGCGACGCGAGTACGGTTTCTCTCGCGACAGCAAAAAGAAATTCGGCGTGTCGGCGGTCTATTCGACCGAGCAATTGCGTTACCCGGATCGCGATAACGCTTGTAATGTTGATAACGCCGGAGCAGCGGGTCTAAATTGTTCTGGCTTTGGCTCTTCAGTCTGCGTCACCTCTGTTTTTGGCATGGTTTCTGCCGCACAAGCCATTCAGATGATTCTACGCTAGCTCATATTCATCCAATTCCCACCCAGCCAGGCGCTTGATTCCCGGATATTGCAATGGGTGCTTGGGTGTTTCGCAAACTGTTTGCGGAAAGTACAAAAGCCCCGTTAGCGAGTGCTAGCGGGGCTTTTGTTAATGGGAGTCTGGCGTTGACCTACTTTCGCGAGCGGAAGCTCACTATCATTGGCGCGTTGCTGTTTCAC
>Ga0316605_10000219_pt1 | contig 49513 bp, 42 predicted proteins | sample OWC_soil_day20_n_FD_207666 | JGI IMG/M metagenome (GOLD analysis project Ga0316605, IMG submission 207666) | Wetland soil microbial communities from Old Woman Creek delta, Ohio, United States - OWC_soil_day20_noCT | ecosystem: Environmental > Terrestrial > Soil > Wetlands | place: USA: Ohio...
ATGCTTTATTGTCAGTAAAGAGTATTTTTAAATCACCGAGTTTGTTACCGGCTTCCAGAACATCGGGCGGATTTGTACCCATTTCGCCCAGGTGTTTGAGTTTATCGGCTTTAATTTTCGAAAGTACAGATACAAAATAGACGTTTTTCGGAAAATTTTTTGTTTCAATTTTCCAAACAGCGCCTTCAATATCAGCCAGTGCGAGTGCTGAGATGCGCAGTGTCCCTTTACCGAAAAGCTTATCACGGAGTTCATAATATCGTTTTCCTGCTAAATATCCTGCTTTGCAATATTCCGCAGAGTCCAGCCACAATGTTTTATTTCCATCACGGACCTCAAAACGTATATTTCTACTGTTGTCGGCGCTTTTGTAATAGCTTGCAAATACCGGGCGGTCACTCGTTTCAAGCCGTGAATCGGCATGGGTTCCGTACAGTGAACGGGTGAAACGGTTATTGCCATTAATACACACAAAGGCATTCCCTTCGGGTAAATACTGAAATTTACGTACAATATAGCGATTTCCGGGTATGTTGTATGAAATACGTGCAAGAGCATCTTTGTTGACGGATGTGACAAGTTGGGCATTCAGATTACTAACAAATAATAAACAGTTTGCCGTGATTAATACCCGGATAATCCTTTTATTATATTTCATTTGTTTTGCTTTTCCGTCAGATTTAACTTTTGCTCGTCAGTATTATAAGTACCGTTGGAATTCCCCTTCCCGGAATTTACAATAATCCCCCTGCAATTTATTCGTTGATTATTTTCAGCTCTTTTATTTTTCGGGGTAACCAGACTTTCATCGTATTTATGCCACGGTTGCTCCATGCGTAATAGGGTATGGCGGTAATGTTTTGTTTGCCCGTTTGAGCAGAAAGTCCGTCGGAAGCTATTTTTATTACTACGGCTTCACCTTTTATTTCGTTGATACCGTTCAGCTTATTTGGATTATAACTTACTGAAAGGGGTGTCTGATCCGGAAGGATAATATTATCGACGATGTTGTTGTTATCGATGCCTTCGAGGCAGTAAACCAGCGGACCACGTTCGATGGCAACCTTTCCACGGTCGTCCTGAACTTTTTCATTGGCTTCCACACGGTGAACATTCATCGGTATCGTGTATTCCACCCGATCACCTTTTTTCCAGGTACGTGAAATCACGGCGTATCCATCTTCGGTTTTATATTCGGCTTTCTGACCATTAACTTTTATCGTAATTTCTTCAGCTACGCCCGTTACATAACGGTACAAATCGCCCGGAACGGGTTGGTTGTGTGCCCAGCCCGGTATTCGCAGATACAGTGAAAAAACTGATTTCGATGAAGGACTGACCTGCAGGGCGATATTTCCGTTCCAGGGATAATCCGATTGCTGGCTGATCTCAACACTGGTTTTCGGAAGTTTAAAACGTGTTTTACTGCCGATAAATAAATTCACATATATTTTGTCTGTTTTTTGAGCATAAATGTATCCGGGAACGGATGCAATGAACCTGCACAGGTTGGTGGGACAACATGAACAATCGAACCATGGCTCACGGGTGAGTTTGTTGCCGGAGTTAAACGCGAAACGGGCATTACATTCAAGCGGATTGGGATAGAAAAATGTTTTACCATCCAGTCCAACTCCTGAAATAACATTGTTGTACAGACTTCGTTCAAGTACATCGATATATTTTGCATCTCCATGCAATAAAAACATCCTGTAGTTCCAGTAAACATTGGCAATAGCCGCGCAGGTTTCATTATAAGCAGTCAGATTGGGCAGTTCGTAGTCTGCCCCAAAGGCTTCGCCTGCATGCAGGGCGCCAATACCACCGGTGATATAAAGTTTTTTTGTAACGGCATTCTCCCATATTTTGTCAATAGCATCGATATATTCTTTGTTTCCGGTGAGCGCAGCCACATCGGCAGCCCCAGAATACAGATAACCTGCACGAACGGCATGTCCTGTAGCTTCGGTTTGTTTCACAAAGGGAAGATGATTTTGCGAGTAGTTTTGTTTGGGATTTTTGCCACGGCAATCGATAAAGAATTTTGCCAGATCGAGGTATTTTTTCTCACCTGTTATCCGATACAACCGTACCAGTCCCATTTCCACAATTTCGTGTCCGGGAGCGTCATCCCGTTTTCCGGGACCGAAAACCTGTACCAGCAAATTGGCATTTTTCAGGGCGATATTCAACAGATTACGTTTACCAGTGGCTGTAAAATGTGCTGCAGCCGCTTCGAAAAGATGTCCGGAATTATACAACTCATGGCTAAGTTCCGATTCTTTCACCCATCGTTCACTGCCTGCCCAGCTATGTGTATTCTTAGGATCGATGGTGCGGGCTGTGTAAAGATAACCATCGGGTTCCTGCGCGGCTGCAACTATACTTATCAGACTGTCCACATAATGATCCATCGCTTTGTCGGGATGTACAGACATGGAAAAAGAAGCGCCTTCGATTGTTTTGTAGATGTCGGTATCATCGAACGGGTAAACAGTCAGAAATTTTCCCTTTTTGACGCCCGATGCCAGTATGAAATTTTCCACCCTGCCGGTTTCCTCACATTTTTGGAACGAAGACGGGATGGTGACTGTTCTGTTTATTTCTATTTTAGGCAACCAGAAATGGTCATTCAGACTTACGGAATTAAAAGGAATGCCCTGAATGTTGTAATCCACAACGGGTTGCGATGAGAGGGTAAGGTGTGCCGCGAAAATGAATGCAAAAATCAGCATCAATTTCAGGGAAATTCCTGATTGGTGTTTTCTGAAGGATGAGAAAATAAATGCTTTAATCATGGGATAAATATTTTTGGAGTTAATTTGCTTGAATAAAATGCTTTGTGCAGTAGTCGTATTGATAAATAAATATTGTTAGCTGTAGTTGAAGCTGAAAATAAATATTTGAAAAAAGTTATGTGCCAGCTGTCCGGAATTCAAAATGAAAAATTAAAAGAATAGATGCAAATGAACAAAATTCTTCCTTAATTTTGGGTAATACAAATGATATTTTAAGTGTTATTTATGATTTAAAAGTAGAAGTCTTTATATGTTATTGCTTTTGAATTTACTTCAAAATAAATTAAAAATCTGGCTTAAAAATCAAAATTCCGGATTACAGCGAACGAGCTGTAATCCGGAATATGTTCATTGGTTAATGTTAGCTTTTTTTCTTCAGCACATATGCATCGGCCAGTTCGCCTTCGGTCACTTTTCCTTCGGAGTTGAGAAGTGTGAGGGTATCGTCACCCAGCAGGTACGATTGTTCGCTGTCGGTTGATTTCAGTACGAGGCGTGATCCGGGTTCAATCAGCGAAAAAGTACCTGTTTCTTCAAAACTATTATCCTTACCCAGGTAGGTTGACTTCTGAACATAAGTGCTGTCTTCTCTGAGTGTGATGATCGTTTCAATTCCTTCGCAGTCGTCGCAGGGGAAAACTCCTGCATATTCACCCAACCAACTGTAGGATTGAACGTCGGTATGATTTTCTGTAATAACAGTCACCGAGTCTTTCACAGACTGTTCGCTGGTATTTTCACTCTTTTGAACACAAGCGGTGATGGCCGCCATTATCATCAGCAATAATAAACTTTTTTTCATCATCAGTGATTTCATCTGTTAGTTATAGTTAGGCAATTTGGAATACTCTCTGGAATAACGCAGATTCTGATCAACGAAATTTTCGGTGTACGACACAGTAACATCTTTTATTTTTCCTTTTTTATCTGTAACGAGCGTATAAACCGGGTTGACAAAACCTTTGTAGGGCGCCAGATTGAGTTTTTCGTAGCGTGCCAGAACTTCTTTGTGTAAATCGGGATTAACTTTAACCGCGTATTTTTCCACCAGGTCACGGCCGCCGTTGAAATCACCTGTAGATTTAATGCGTTGAATTTCAGCAAGCAGTTTCCCAAATAATGTCCGGACTTTGTTATAATCATTCACCACAACGAAAGTTTTACCATCACGAACTCTGAATTCTACCACCTTGTCGGCTTTGCCGTTTTCATATACCCAGTTTGCTATCAGCTGACGGTTACGCATGTGTGCTTCTTCAATGTTTTTTCCCGGTTTGATGCGGGTGAGCTGAGTCATCATTCCATTCATCAGGAATTGGTAATATTCAGCTTTGAAAGCTTCGTTGCTGGGCAGCAGTCCCAGCTCAACCAGTTTCGGATCTCCCATGTAGTAAAGACCAAATAAATCGGCACGTGCTTCCTCTATGGTTGAATCATAAGCTTTCAATGAGTTTGGATCGGTACCGGGAAGGAGTTTGCCCGAACCGTGACCGAGACATTCGTGCAGGTCGGTATGAAGATTATTGGTGAGCGATGCATATTCTTTTGCACGGTTACGTTCTTCGTCCGACCACATGAATTCTTCATTAAAACCATTGCCCATAGCTACCTGATCATATGCTTCGGTAATATTTTCAATAGTTACAGATTTTGAACCGTACTCAGCGCGTATCCAGTTGGCATTCGGCAGATTGATGCCAATGGGAGTGGGAGGGTAACAGTCCCCTCCGAGCATGGCAACCGTAATTACTTTAGCAGAAACTCCTTTAACCTTTTCTTTCTTGAAATTCTTATCGACCGGCGAATTGTCCTCAAACCACTGGGCATTACTGCTGATGATTTCTGTGCGTTTGGTTGCTTCTACATTTTTGAAATTGACGATGGACTCCCAGCTGGCTTTCAAGCCCAGCGGATCGGCATAGTTCTCCGTAAAACCATTGACAAAGTCAACCTGTGAAGTCAGATCCTGTACCCATTTAATACAGTATTCGTCAAATGTTTTCAGGTCACCGGTACGGTTGAAGCTGATGAGCGTATTAATAATGTCACGCTGTTGATCATTTTCGGCTACAGCTGCTGCTTTTTCGAGCCAACCCACTACACGGCTCAGTGCTTCGGTGTACATGCCGCCAACTTTATAGGTTTTTTCCACTATTTTTCCGTTCACTTTCATCAGTTTGCTGTTCAGACCATAGGATATGGGCGTGCTGTCGTTGGGATTTTTCATTTTTGCATAAAAATCTTCGGCTTCTTTCTGTGTAACTCCTTCGTAGTAGTTATTGGCCGAAGTTAGAATCAAATCCACTCCATCAGCCTGATTGGTACGCTTGGGATAAACTGTGGGATCGAAAATTACCGGACTAATTCGGGCAATCAGTTGATCTGCCGTTTCGCCCTGCTGCACGGGAAGTTTTGCCGGATCAATGCTTTTTACAGTTTCGGCAAAATAGGCAGCACTGAATGCAGGGGTGAATTTATCTTCGGAATAATGATGATGAATACCGTTGGCCATCCAAACCCGCTTCAGATAGGTGGTAAGTTGTTGGAAAGGTTCAGCGTTGCGGTCACCCTTATAATTTTCATACACAGCTTCGAGTGTGCGGCGGATGCTCAGATTATGTTTGTTATTCTGATCGTACAGGATATCTCGTCCTTCTATGGCAGCCTGCGACAGATAGTAAATCATTTCTTTTTGTTTCAACGAGAGTTTTTCGAAGTCCGGAACACGGTAGCGCAAAATTTCTACATCAGCAAATTTATCGACCGAGTAGTTGAAATCTTCTACCGAAGGTGTGGCATTTCCTTTTTGTTTGTAGCCACCACAGGCAACCAGGGATGAAATCATAAGGAATAAAATTAATTTTTTCATTGGAAATTAAGTTTGCAACGTAGAACTTAGCATTAACTGATTTGTAAAACACAAAATTACAAAAAAATATTGAACAGAACGTGTGAGTTGCAGAAAAGTAGAGACTATTGATTTATCTTTGGTTTTATCAACATATACCTGTAATTTTTCAAATAAATCAGAATTTGCTTTTTGCCTGCATGTAGAGTTTGATTACCTTTGTGGCTATGTTACAAAATTTTATCAGCCAGCGCATCCGTCACGAATTACCTTTTGAACCAACCGAACAACAGTCGTTGCTGATTGAAAGTTTGGGTGAATTTGTCATGTCACCTGATCCGGAAAAACTATTTCTGCTGAAAGGTTACGCCGGAACCGGAAAAACATCGGTGGTAAGTGCACTGGTGCGGGCGCTGAACAGTCTGGAGCAAAAAACCGTGCTACTGGCTCCGACGGGACGCGCGGCAAAGGTGCTTTCGGGCTACTCGGGATTTCCTGCATTCACAATCCATAAAAAGATTTATCGACAGAAATCCATGTCCGAATTCCGTTTTCAGTTGGCTGACAATCTGCATAAACACACGCTTTTTATTGTAGATGAGGCTTCCATGATTTCCAACAACGGCATGGACGGATCTTTCGGGAGCGGACGACTGCTCGATGATCTTATAGAGTATGTTTATACCGGTGATGAATGCAGTCTGTTGCTCTTGGGCGATACAGCACAGCTTCCTCCGGTGGAGCAGCCGCAAAGTCCCGCACTCGAAACGGGTGCACTGCAAGCGTACGGACTGAAAATCTATGAATTTACCCTCACACACGTGGTTCGACAGGCACTTGAAAGCGGCATTCTGTATCATGCCACGCAGTTGAGGCTCGATCTGGCCGAAGAGAATATTTCTCAGCACCCAAAATTCGAGCTGAAAGACTTTACGGACATACGAAGGTTGAGCGGAACGGATCTGATAGATGAAATACAGCGGGCATATGATGGAGTGGGAGTGGAAGATACCATCGTGATTACCCGCTCGAATAAACGGGCTAATATGTATAATAACGGAATACGGTCGCGGGTGATGATGAAGGAAGAGGAACTCTCAAACGGCGATTTGCTGATGGTTACCCGAAATAATTATTTCTGGAACAAGCCTTATCAGGATATTGAATTCATTGCCAACGGCGATGTGCTCGAAATTGTCCGCATCGGTAAGTACCGCGAAATATACGGGTTTCACTTTGTGGATTTAAGCTTGCGATCGCTTGATTACGGCTGGGAAATAGATGCCCGCATCTGGCTCGAAAGTCTGCAAGCCGAAAATCCCGCCGGTATGAACGAACTGACTAATAAACTCTTTGCTGCTGTAGCCGAGGATTATCCCGAAATAACCAACCGGAAAATGTTGTTTAAGAAAATTCTGGAAAATGAATTCTTCAATGCACTTCAGGTTAAATTTGCCTACGCGGTAACCTGTCACAAAGCACAGGGCGGACAATGGAAAACTGTGTTTATCGATCACGGTTATTTGCCCGAAGATCAGATCAACCGCGAGTATTACCGGTGGTTTTACACGGCGCTTACCCGTGCCACCGGACAGGTGTTTCTGGTCAATTTCTCCGACGAATGGTTTTAATTCGGATTGAAAATCTAACATCCGACACTTCAATCTTGAAATTAATGTAGAAATTTTCTTTAACAATCCGAAATCTTTTGTATTTTCGCAGACAATTTTCTTTTATTTAATTTAAAATTATGAGTAAAAAATCTGTTTTTATTACCTTTCTGGCACTGCTTACAGTCCTTACCTCGTGTAAAACGAAAGATCCGGTATCCGATGATGTGAATATAGTTACACAATTTGTGTACGACGGGTTATCGACCTATTATCTCTGGGCCGACGAAATGAAGAATAATAAACCCACTGTGGCTGATTCCGACCCGGAAGTATATTTCGAAAGCGTGCTCAGTAGTCTGGACAAAGAACACGGGTGGTCCTTTATCACCGACGATGTACAAAGTTTGCTGTCCGATTTCAGTGGCGAGCCAAAATCGTTCGGCTTCTCGCTCACCTTTGCAGCCGCCAACGAAGCAAGAACAGAATATTACGCGGTGGTTAAATATGTGTTTCCCAATAGTCCTGCAGCCAGAGCAGGCATTGGACGAAAGGGAATTATTACTAAAATTAACGGACAGCCAATCACCGAAAATAATTACATGCTGCTGTACGGCAACAGTACGACGGAATTAACCATATATAAAATATCCGACGGACAGCTGACGTTTGATCATGTAGCAAATGTCACTCCCGAAACCATTCAGACAAATCCTGTATATTATTCCAATGTTTTTAATAATGGGGGCAAGCGGATAGGATATTTGTTTTACACTGATTTTATCAGCAATTACAATGATAGTCTGTACAACACTTTCAGCCGTTTTAAAAATGCAGGAGTGACTGACCTTATTCTCGACCTGCGTTACAATCATGGCGGTGCGGTAACTGCAGCCAACTACCTCTGTTCGCTGATTGCACCGGCAACGGTAGTGGAAAAGAAATCGCCACTGGTGATTATGTCATACAACAACTTTCTGAACCAATATTTCGATAAGGAAAAATGGAGCCGCACCGATAATCTGGGTGTGTACGATGAAAAAGAGAAAGATCCAATGGAAGCAAATCTGAATTTGAATAAAGTTTATATCATCGCAACCGGCGATTCATATTCGGCTTCCGAACTGACCACGTACTGTCTGAAACCTTATATGGATGTGGTACATGTAGGCGAGAATACTGGGGGAAAATTTACCGCTTCGTGGACCATTCATCCATACGACAGCAATATCGGCCTGAATATTTATAGTGAAACATCGCTGAGCGCTGCCGAAAAAACGAAACTGGCCAATTGGGGGATGCAGCCTATTGTGGCCAAATATACTAATGCTCGTGGTGAAGATTTTTCCTCTCCGGGATATCTGCAGCCAGATTATCCATTAGAAGAGGGATTTGGCTATATCAGCAACTGGGCTGCTATTGGCGATCCGGCTGATGTGTATCTGGGTCAGGCTCTTTATCTCATTACTGGTGACGTAAGCTACAAACCGGTACAAAAAATCGGGATGAGTCGTGTAAAAGCGATGCGCGAAACACCTGTGAAGCTTCAAAATCCACGCGATGTGCGCAGGGAAGCGGTTATTCTGGACAATGTGAAAGTAAAATCGCTGCCACCGCAAATGCAGAATATTGTGCGGTAATCAGGCAGTTAAAGAATACAACGGGAGGGAATGTGAAAACATCACCTCCCGTTTTTTTACTCAGTCAATCGAAGGGGTAGTTTGCGGATTTTATCCTTATCGAGTGCGTCGTATTTCAAATACTGTTCACGGGTAAGGATTTTTTGTAATTTGATGTCTCTTTGTCTGTTAAGCTTATCCCTCCGTTTTTGTATCCGGCAGCGGCATCCGGTTTCTACTTTCTCCATATTGAGCAGGTATTGGAACTCCATAGCTTCGAGTTCTCTGGCCTGAACATCGTCAAAGTGGATTAATTTCTGCATCTCAGTTACCTTCCCACTGGCTGCGCGGCTCAGAATTTCGCGGATTACAGATTGTTGCTGAGCTCCGGCAGAGGTGAAACCGGCAAGCAGTATCATTGTTGTAAGGATTATTTTCTTTATCATTGTTACATTTTATTTCTGTTGATTATTTCCGACGGCTGTTCTCATTTTAATTTTATTCCTTCAAAATTCCTGCTAATCCGGTTATTCGTTACACAAATCAAGGTCATCAGAATTCTGAATAGATTATGAATTCACAAAACTACGATTGAATATTTGAGTTGGCAAATTCTCTCAACATTTTCAATGTTTTCCCTGAAGTTAATACAGGCGATGTATAAAAAAGTTCCGGCGAATATTCACCGGAACTTTTAATAACAACTTCACATTGACGTGTGAAATAAACGTAAACAAACATTATTGACTTAATATCAGTAAAAGTTCAGTTCGTCATACACAACACTTAAAGCTCGAACTATTTACACACCAAAGGTATTATAACTTAAAATGAAATCAAAACATTTGTTTTTCGAATTGTACAATTCAAAACTATAAGTTGCAGAATAAGAAATTTTTAAAATTTTCTTCTGTCGGATTGTTTATTGAGATTGCTGCGGAATTGCGCGGGAGTCATACCTGTTTGTTTACGAAATGCATCAATAAACACGGAGTTGGAATTGAAGCCGGCGATATTACCGATCACAGCCAGATTGAATTTGTTTGAGCGGTTGTGGGGATCTGAAAAGATGGCAATAACTTCTTCTACCCGGTATTTATTTATCAGGTCGTTGAACCGGATGTCTTGTTCGCTGATGGCACGGGAGAGGTATTCACGGTTGGTGTTAAGTCCTTTGGCTACGGTATCGAGCGTAAGATCTTTACGGCTGAAATTTTTATCTGTTTCAAGCCAGAGCGTCAGCAGTTCGAAGAGTTGAAGGTTTTTGTCATTATTCTCCGATGCTTTTCTTGTATTTTTTCGTTTGTTATCTTCCAGTTGCGATTGCCTCAATTTGCGTTCATCCTCTGCAAGTTGTATGTTTTTCTGAACAAGAGATATCAGCACTTTATTTTTTTTGTGTAGCTGTCTGTTTAAGAAAGATGTTATTATCCCCGTAATTACAAGAAAAATAATGGTGATGAAAGCGATGGTTAGATGCTTGTGTCCGGAAGCTTTTGATTTCTGAAGATTAAAGGTCGCGGTAGTGAGTTCTATATTGGTGTCGTATAAATCTTTTATACTTTTTATGAGTGAATTGGAGGTACTGTCCTGGAATAACTTGGCTGTGTCGAGAGCCGCATATGCCGACTGTAAATTATTTACAGCCCAGTAAGCTTTGGATAGTTTATAATAGGTCTGCTGTTTTAGTTCAAGATAACCGCTGTGAGGCAGGGATTGACTGCCAATCAATAAATGTTGCAGTACCTTGAAAGGCATGTTCTTAGTAAGGTAAATATCCGATAACTTTACATGTGCATAAGTCTGGCGGATAGTTGCCGCCAGGTAATTGGACGGAAGTTGTAGGGTTTTATTCAGATATTCCAGAGCTTCATCATTCTTGTTTGATTTTATGTCAACTTCTGCCATGTTGTTGTATGCCAATGAGTAAAATGAGTTTTTTGAAATACGCTTGCTCAGGTTAAGGCATTTGTTGGCATAATAACGGGCTTCCGGTAGTTGATTAGTCAGGAGGCAATAATCAATTAAACCTACATATATGTAAAAAGTCTCTTCTTTGTCATCGTATTTGGAAATAATTCTTTCAGCAGTTTTAAATGTATGCAGGGCTTTTGTGTAGCTACCATTATTCATGTAAAATCTGCCCAGCGATTTCAGATTGATGGCTTTCCCTTTTTCGAGCCCTGCTTGCTCAAAATGTTTGGTGGAGAGAGTTAGCCATTCAATTCCTTTGGTCTGATCGCTAAGTAAAAATGAAATTCGGGCAAGTATCCGCTCGTTTAGTGCCAGTGCCCTGATATCCTTGTGTCGCGAATTTATGGTGTTTAGCAGTGCCTCATAGGCATTGACAAGGTCATCCTGTCTGAATAATATCAGTCCCTTGATGCTGTTGTACCAGAACATAAACCGGTCGTTGTCAAGTATGGGTTGAATACTTCTGAACAGTGCAGATGCATTGTCCGTTTTTTCGCTCTCACAGAGCGCCGCTGTCCTGAAAAGCACAGCCATTCTTTCAATTTCGTCTGATGATTGCAGACCGCTCAATTTATCAAGTTCTGCCAATACTTTTTCATTCTGATTTTCTTGATAAAAAAGACTAATAGCATTTATCAGCGGCTCAGGATATGATGTAACAGCCGATTTATTACATGCGTAACATAAAAACACAGATATGCATCCGAACAATATATAAAGATTATTTTTCATAAAGGCTTCTTTCCCTGTATTACTGTGCTGCAAATCAAACGATAACTGTCATACAGTTTGTAGCTTAGTTTTCTTTTCTAATGGATCTAAGTTGCTCGTAAAAATATACAAAATTCCGAAATTATAAAGTAGATTTAAAAAATAAAAAAATATACGATAATTATCACCTTTCGGTTTTATTACATATTTTTTGCAGTTGCAGGGCAAACCAATTCTTTTTTCTGTTGTTTTTACATTATTATATTTTGTCAGATAAAAAAGTGATTACACGAATGTCAAAAAGAAATAACAAAATACTGATTGCTTATTTCTCGCGCAGGGGGATGAACTACCTGAATGGAAAAGTAGTAAATCTGCAGGTGGGTAATACCGAAGTTATTGCCAAAAAGATACAGATGATTACGGGAGGTGATTTATTTGAAATACGCACAGCAGCGGATTATCCCAGCGATTATATGGAGACAACGCGAATAGCCAGAAATGAGTTGCGAACTAACGCGCGTCCCGTATTGGCTGAATATATTGAAGATATTGAGAATTACAGTGTAATTTATCTTGGATATCCCAACTGGTGGGGCACTTTCCCCATGGCTGTACGAACTTTTCTCGAGTTTGCCAATTTTAAGGGTAAAACAATTATACCATTCTGCACTCACGAGGGTGGCGGATTTGGTCACAGCGAAACCGATATCCGGAAACTTTGTCCAGATTCAATCCTTTTGCCGGGTATAGCCATACAGGGAGGAAGTGCTGCTACAGCCGACAACCGGTTGCAGGAATGGCTGATAAAATCAAATAGTTGAAATGACAGCCTCACTCGGTGTGTGACTATTTCTAAACATATTTTCTCCGTTACGAGGGTAGAGGTCTTCTCTGCCCTCTTTTTTTAAAAAAAACTAACGAACATCTCACCTCATTCCGCTATTTCATTTATCTTTGTCGGAAAAAATAATTATGCATAAAATATTAGTTATTAATCCGGGTTCCACATCTACCAAAATTGCTGTATATGAAGAGGAACAGCAACAGTCCGTCTTTACCATACGTCACAGTACCACCGAAGTTACGCAATACGAACATGTGCTTGATCAGTTCGATTTCCGGTATCAGGTCATAATGCAGACACTGAATGACAACGGGGTGAATATGTCGGATTTCTCAGTTGTTATGGGGCGCGGAGGCATGGTGCCACCGGTTGAGTCGGGAGTGTACGAAGTGAATGAAGATATGCTCGAAACTTTGCGTAAACATGAACGCGGCGAACATGCAAGCAATCTCGGAGCATTTTTGGCTGAAAAGATTGCTTCGGCAATACCTGGATGTAAAGCATATATTGCTGATCCGGTGGCTGTGGACGAACTGGACGATGTAGCCCGTATCAGCGGTATGCCCGAAATTCCCCGAAGGACGATTTTCCATGCCCTCAACCATAAAGCTACCGCCCGTCTGCATGCTTCTATAGTTGGCAAACGCTACGAAGATCTCAACTTAGTCGTGGCACACCTGGGTGGTGGCGTAACCATCGGTGCACACCGCAAAGGACGTGTGATTGAAGTCAATCAGGGTCTTGATGGATGGGGAGCCATGTCGCCCGAACGGGCCGGAACAATTGACGCCGGTCTGCTGGTTCGGATGTGCTTTACAGGAAAATATACTCAGCATGAGATCTTGCGCAAACTGGCCGGACAGGGCGGACTGATTGCTCATTGCGGAAGCAACAACGTGCAGGAACTGGTTCAGAAAGCTGAAAACGGTGATGAACGGGTGGCGCAGGTGCTGAAGGCATTTGCCTATTCGGTGGGCAAGGAAATAGGAGCTATGCTGGCTGTGCTGCATGGCAAAACAGACGGAGTAATCCTGACCGGCGGCGTGGCATACAACGATTACATCGTGGATTATGTGAAAGCCATGATCGAACCGCTGGCAACAGTGTATGTATATCCGGGTGAAGACGAAATGGCAGCGCTGGCTTCCAATGCGGTGCGAATACTCCGGGGCGAAAATCCGAAGGTGTTCAGTGTTAAGGAAGGATACGTGGATTACAGCTTTTAGAATAAAACCTGCAATATACAACTTAACAAAACCTGATCCGTTACAAAAATGGGTCAGGTTTTTTATTTGTAATTTGCTGCATTAAGCATTAGTTTGTTGTATCCGACTTCGGGTACTGAAGAACCTGATCTTTTCCTCCCAGGCAACCCATAATCCAAAGATCATGACATAGAAGGCATATTTGGTGATGTGTTCGTGCCACAGTTCGAACTGTTCGGGGTGTCCATCCATCATGGCGGTAATGAAAGTGATACGCAGAATGTTGAAAAGATATACGCATAACACTCCCAGAGGTATGTACCAGAGCTTATGCTGCCACGGCCCACGGCTGAATGCCAGAATGCAAAATAAAATATATGCCTGCTTGATACCTGTACACGACCACACAATATGCACCGCGTTGAGGTTGGCGGTATGACGGATCACATTATTATCAGTCAGCGTAGTACTGAAGCCCAGTCCCTGAAGTAGCCAATGGCTTACATGGGCAGTATGACGAGCCATAAAGTCGAACGGCCGTGTAATATCCAGCCCGAAGAAGCTTACCAGATAATCTTCTTCATCGCCCAGAACGGTGTATTTCCAGAAGAAATGCGATACAAGCAGAATGACGACGAAATAGATCACTCCGCTGTAGGGCTTCAGTTTCTCGGGCAGTTGCAGTTTCATAGTGTTTACGCCAGTAAATTGCTTACGCGTGCATACGGTACTTCCTCAATGCTGCAAAATTCTCCTTTCAGGTATTTATAATAACCCGTAATGGCTATCATGGCGGCATTGTCGGTGGTAAAGGCAAAGGGTGGAATGAAGATTTCCCAGCCGTATTTCTCGGCGTGCTGGTGGAAAGCATCACGTAATCCAGAATTGGCCGAAACACCCCCGGCGACTGCAACCTGCTTTATATTGAGGTCGTCGGCGGCTTTGCGGAGTTTCTTCATCAGTATGTCGATAATGGTAGCTTGCAGGCTGGCACACAGGTCGGCCATATTTTCCTGTACAAAGTCGGGGCTTTTCCGGATCTCGTCGCGGAGCAGGTAAAGAAAGGAGGTCTTCAGACCGCTGAAACTGTAATCATAACCCTGTAAATGGGGTTTGTTGAGCTTGAAAGCATTCGGATTGCCCTTTTTGGCAAGCCTGTCCACATGAGGACCGCCCGGATAGGGAAGTCCCATCACCTTGGCACACTTGTCGAAAGCTTCACCGGCTGCATCGTCAATTGTCTGACCGATTACTTCCATATCAAGGTAGTTGCGCACCAGAACGATTTGCGAATTACCGCCCGAAACAAGCAGACAGAGAAACGGAAAGGAAGGAAATTTTTCATTCTCTTTACCCTGACTGATAAAATGAGCGAGCACGTGCCCCTGCAGATGATTGACATCCACCAGCGGGATGTTCAGCGCCTGTGAAAATCCCTTGGCAAACGATGTGCCCACCAGCAGGGAACCCAGCAAACCGGGACCGCGGGTAAAGGCGATCGCCGTGAGTTCTTTCTTATCGATACCGGCTTGTACCAGTGCATCGTGTACTACCGGAATGATGTTTTGCTGATGTGCACGTGAAGCCAGTTCGGGGACAACGCCTCCATAACGGGTATGCACAGCCTGACCGGCAATAACATTCGAGAGCATCACTCCATTGCGGATAACTGCGGCTGAAGTATCGTCGCACGATGATTCGATTCCAATGATGGTTATATTTTCTGACATTTTCAAACTTAGAAATAATTAATTTATCCTCTGTTACTGCATTCCACTTCTCCGGAAATCGGCTTATCGGCTCGAAGGCTGGAAGATATCTGCATGCTTTTACAGATGTTTTACGCTTTTCCTTTTCATCCCCACCGGCTTTAGGAGGATTATTTTTGCAAAAGTACTGACTAATACAGTTACAGACAGTATTTATAAGATATTTTTTTTCTACTTTTGTAGAAATAATTTTCAAAGATATAAAAAAACTTGTACATATAACCGGATATGTTTTGCTGGGGATCATTTTGTTGCTTGCCCTGGCAGTTGTCACGTTCAGAAATAACGGGGTGCAAAATTATTTGGCAAGTCAGGTTACACGCCAGCTTTCGGAAAAACTGCATACACGCGTCAGTATCGGCAAGATTGACTACCGGTATTTTAATTCTTTTCGTTTCGATAGCCTCTATATTGAAGATCAGCAACGCGATACATTGATATTTGTGGAACGTGGATACGCCGGTTTCGATTTCTGGAAATTCTTTTCGGGAAAATATATTTTCAAAGAAATTAAAATTGAAAGGCTGTATGGCAACCTGGTTATTGATACCGCCGGAGTAAGCAACCTGGATTTTGTGATTAAAGCTTTCAGTAAGCCTCAGAAGCCTAAAAAGGAATCAAAACTAGAGTTTAATTTCAAAAACATTCGCCTAAACGATTCCCGTTTCCGCCTGACCAATCTTCAACATCCATCAGCCTCCGATGCAAATCGTTTTGATGGCAACAGAATGGATTTCAGACACCTCAACCTGGTGCTGAATGTGGATTATCTTAAAAAAGATTCACTCTCGGCGCGCATCCGCTCTTTCAGCGCGGTAGAACGCTCCGGTCTGACCATCAGCAATATCGAAACGGTGGTGCATGGATGGAAAAAAGGATTTCATATGCCTTATCTTAACGTATCATTGCCCCATACTTCACTTTTACTCGATTCGGTTTCGATGACCTACGATAGTGTTGCCAATCTACGGGATATGCTGAATAAGGTGAAATGGAATGCCAGAATTAAAACTTCGAAGGTAGCCATGAAGGATCTTGCTGCTTTTGCACCCAATTTCAGGTACATGAAGGAAAATGCCTCTGTTCGTGGATTGCTCACAGGCAGAATTTCGAGTTTCCGTTTACATGAAATGGAGATGAACTATGGAAAATCACTCACACTGAAAGCCGATCTGGACCTGAACGGAATACCCAATCTGGATGAAACGTTTATTTATGCCAATATCCGCGATTTTCATGTCAATAAAGGCGACGCGCAGGATTTTATCTCGCAGCTCAGCCACAAACCGTTTGTGCTTCCCAAAGAACTTTCGCGACTAGGAGTGGTACGCTACACCGGTAATATTTCCGGATTTTTCAGCAACCTGGTAGCTTATGGAAATATTACCACCGATGCAGGAAGCCTCAATACGGATATTCTGTTACAACTTGAAAATAAACTCAGCGACCTGAAATACAACGGAACAATCCGAACAAAGAATTTTCAGCTGGGGCAAGTTCTGAATACGAAATTATTCGGAAAAACAGCTTTCAAAATCACGACAAAAGGAACAAAACTTCATAACCGAAGTCTCCAGGGAACCATCAGCGGCGATATTGCTGAAATATACCTAAATAAATACAACTATCAGAATATCAGCCTGGATGGCAACTACGACGGTACAGGATTTGAAGGTGAAATGGATGTGAAAGACCCGAACCTCGATGCAGGATTCGATGGAGTGGTGGACCTTACCAAAAAATTACCTGTTTTTAATTTTGACCTTCAGGTGAATAATGCAGATATTTATGCGCTCCGTCTGACCAAAGAATATAAAGATTCGCAGCTTTCATTCGACGGAAATACAAACATGGTGGGAAATTCACCCGATAACCTCAACGGTTATCTGATTCTGAACAACATCCGCTTTTTGAATGCAGGTGAACAGTTGGTGATGGATCAGTTACAGTTTGTATCCGAGGTCGGTGCAAAATCTTCAAAATTCACAATCACATCAGACCTCATTAACGGTAATTTTGAAGGGGATTTCAAATACAGCACTATTCCCCAGACCCTATCACAAATTGTCGAAAATTATATTCCGGCTCTTTCAGGTAAAAATATTACCGGAAAATGGAAACAGGTTAATGCGAATAATTATATGAACATTGATCTGACCCTTTCGGATACAAAACTGATTTCAAGGGTACTCAACCTGCCATTCACCCTCGATGGCATTACAACCGTTAAAGGATTTGTCGATGATATCAATGAACGTGTGGAACTAAATGCCCGAACACCTTTCCTGTCATTCGGCAAACAAAAAATTAGGGATATTGAACTGCTGTTGAATAATGAACACCAGCAACTCAATCTGCAGGCAAGCGCAAGACTCGAGAATCAGAAAAACCTGACAAACCTGACAAGTGTGAGTCTGAAAGCCGCAGCTGCCAACGATTCGCTATACACGCAATTCGGATGGCAGAACAACGACACCCTAAACTACGCAGGTGAAATTCAGACAAATACAAAATTCAACAAAGAAAATAACCTCACTTCGGCACTGGTTACATTTCTTCCTACGCAGATTGTTGTTGCTGACTCGACTTGGGATATATTGGGTTCGCAGGTTAGTATAAATCCCGATACTACATTCACGGTAGATAATTTCAGAATTAAGAATAAAAAGCAATATATCAACCTCGACGGTACAATTTCGAACAACGAAACCGATATACTAACGGTAGATATGAATGATCTGGACCTCGATTTTATAATGGCGCTTGTGAAACTAAAGGGTGTATCCATTGAAGGCAATGCAACCGGAAAAGCTGAAGTGTATTCAGTCCTGAAACAACCCGTGTTCGAATCAGATATTGAAGTGAAAAATGCCCGCCTGAATGACTCTCCGATAGGTAATGCTTATCTCTACTCTACCTGGGATCGCCAAAATAAAGAATTGCAGGCTTCGGGAACATTTATCGAAGGAAAAGATACCGTAGCGCTGGCAAGTGGAGTGTATATTCCCGAAAAAGATTCGATTGATTTTATTTACGATGCGCACAGACTGAAATTGGGTTTTCTGAAACCCTGGCTGAGTTCTTTTTCGAAAGAGGTTACCGGACTAGGAACCGGAAAAGTTCGTATGTTTGGAAAAACAAAATCAATCGGGTTTGAAGGGAGTGTATTTGCAGAAAATGCCAAACTCTCTGTTGACTATCTGAAAACGATATATTCTTTTTCGGATTCAGTGTATCTGACCCGTAAATCGATAGCCTTGAAAAACATCACAGTGTACGATGAAGAAAAAAACCGGGGATACCTCAACGGACTTATCACGCATGATGGTAACTTCAACGATATGAAGTATGATCTTAAAATAAATGCATACAACATGCTGGCACTCAATACACAACCGCGCGACAATGAGTTTTTCTACGGGAAAGCATATGCTTCGGGTAACGTTAACATTTACGGCAATATGGCAAATATCTATATTGATGTGAATGCCAGCACACAACCCAAAACCAAAGTCTTTATCTCGGTGGGTGGAGCTGCAATAGCCAATGAAAATAACTTTATTACCTTTGTTAATCAGAAAGATACAACCAAGACCGTAACAAAAGAACCCATCGTCAGTGAAGCTAAACCATCAAGGCTTCGGATGAACCTGATGGTGGATGTAACACCTGATGCCGAAATTCAGCTGATTATAGACCCAAAAGCGGGCGATATGTTATCCGGAACCGGAACCGGCAGCCTGAGAATGGAGTACGACGACTTTTCGGATATCAAGCTCTACGGAACCTACACAATTGACGAAGGGAAATACCTCTTTACACTGCAAAATCTGTTACGTAAGGATTTCAAAATCAATCAGGGAAGCAACATATCCTGGACAGGCGATATGCTTCGTGCCCAGATGAATATTACTGCCATCTATTCACAGACCGTTTCGTTGCGCGATCTGATGAACGATGCCATCCTGAGTTCCACATCGCGAACCAGCGTTCCGGTCAATTCCGTGCTGAAACTTACAGGTGATTTGATGACTCCCGATATCAAATTTGATATAGACCTTCCAACCAGCGACGAAACGCTTAAAATGCAGGTTCGCAACCTGATAAATACGGAGGAAATGATGAACCGACAGATGATGTATCTGCTGCTGTTCAAAAAATTCTACACCCCTGATTATGCTAAGGGAGCAGCTACTTTTGCCTCGTCGCTGGGTACCAATACATTGTCGCTGTTTGCCAATACGGCTATTGGCCAGATCAATAACTTGTTTTCACAAATGTCAAATACCTTTTCATTGGGAGCCAATATCAGAAGTACCGGGCTGGGCTCTGAGTCAGCTCAGGAATATGAAGCTGAAATATCTTATCAGCCCAACAACCGCCTTCTCGTGAATGGCAACCTGGGCTACCGTAACGACGACCTGGCAAAAAATAAAATCATAGGCGATGTGGATGTGGAATATATCCTTACCGAAAACGGGAAACTGCGTCTCAAGGCTTACAATCATACAGTCGATCGATATACACTCCGGTCTGCTCCGTTTATTCAGGGAGTGGGTGTCATGTACAAGGAAACATTCAATACCTGGGACGAATTGTTGAGACATTATTTCAACGTATTGACAAAACCTGCGAAAACACCGGCAGATACAACAAAGACAGAACCAACCAATAATGAAACTAATTAAATTATTTTTTGCACTTTTATGCCTGATACCTGCTGTGCAGGGACAGGCTCAGACCATCGATAAGTATTTTGTAGATATGCCTGCCATCCTGATGCCGGGACTTGAGAGCAAGATGCGCCTCGAACTGACCGAGTACTATAAATCCGAACGCAGGGACAGCATTCGAAACAGTTATGGTTATCAGGTGAAACTGCTGACACTTGATACAGTGAACAACTATATCAGTGTTCAGACAGCATCCAATACGCGGTTTGAAATGAAAACAATACAGCGATCCGATTCTTCAGTACTGATTGCTGTCATTCATACTGTATGCGGACCGGTCTGCAGTTCGTATATCCATTTTTATGACAAAGGATGGAATGAAATAAAGATAGATTTTCCTAAACTCAGCAACCGTAACTGGCTGAAGTCAACCGAAAGTATGGTGGATGGTGAGAAAGTTGAAGATATGCTGAAAGCAACATTCGTCGAACTTACATTCAAACAGGAAAAAAATGCCATAGAAGCCAGAAATCACAGCATTGGATATCTGAACCTGGAATCGGGGAAGGTACTCGAACCGTACCTGAAAAAGGAAAACATCATCATCACATTCGAAAATAATGGCTGGCGTATTCAATAATCGTTGGCAACACAGAAGAAAAAATTATTGGTATTAAAGGCAGAAAAAAACAGTTATGTCTGACAAATCTTCAATACAAATAAAGACCGGAATAGAATAATACCAGAACCAGAGGAATGAAATATAATTTATCATATACGAAGAATATTAAAAATGTCAAAAAACATAGTAGAAAATAACGACTTTATTGGTAATGTTGATTATGCAACTGAATCAACTCCGTGTCTTTGGTGTGGAGCTAAAGCAATGTTTAGAAAAACACAAAAGGGTTATCAGGAACCTGATATTTTTAGGATTTATTACTGCGATTCTTGCAATACTGCGTTCTCTGTACCAAGAATAAAAAATAGTACGGTTTATGAGCTAATTTACAAAAATCCACGAACTGTACAAGGTTACAGCAGATATCAACTTTATCAGGATCAAATCATAACAAAAAAAGATCCATTACGCTTTTTAGAAAATTTAGAGCCATCATACTGGAGTACAATTCATGCCATAAAGAATATCTTGCAAGTTGACAAGAATGCACGAATAGTTGAAGTAGGATCAGGTTTAGGGTATTTTACATATTCATTAAAAAAAGCTGGTTACAATATTCAAGGATTAGATATATCACAAGAAGCAGTAAATGATGCAAACCGAAAATTTGGAAATTATTATGTGTGTGGTGATTTAATTGATTTTGCAGAACAGAATTTAGAGAGTTATGACCTCGTAATAATGACTGAAGTAATTGAACATTTAAATGATCCAAAAGAATTTATTAAATCAATTAACAGAATGTTAAAACCAAATGGAAAATTGATTTTCACAACGCCTAATAAATCGTTTTTTCCAGATAATATATCTTGGTACACTGATGCACCTCCAGTACATTGTTGGTGGTTCAGTGAAAAATCGATAGAGTATATAGCAAATGAATTAAATATGAAATTGACTTTTGTTGATTTTGATCATTATTACAAAAAACATCCATATATTAATAAAATAGTGAATTTAGATAGTGAAGGAGATTTCGTTTTTGATAAATCAGGCAGTGTTATTGAAAAGAAAAGCGTTAATAGAAATAATATAGAAATGCCTAAGTGGTTGAAAAAGTCGAAATTATATTGTACTATAAGGAATTTTTTGTTTGTAAGATTATATCCTGAAGTTTATAAAACTGGCGGAACTCAATCAAATGTAATATGTGTAATACTTTATAAGTAAAAGTGTAGAACATTAAGAAAACTTATTTATATCTGGCAAATTATACAATCTTGTTTTATGCCGGATTATTCAATACTGTTTGTAAAAAGCAATTTGCTACAGTGGCAAAACCTGAATAATAATGAAATCAAAAGTAAGTATCGTTGTTCCAGTCCATAATGCAGGTAAATTCTTCTCCCGCTGTTTGGATTCGCTCATCGGGCAGACCCTTACTGACATTGAAATTATTCTGGTGCTCGATGTACCAACCGATGGCAGTGATAAGGTGGCTGAACAGTATGCACTCAATGATAATCGTATCCGTATTGTAAGGAATACAACCAATTTGCATATCGGATATTCGCGCGATGCGGGAATTGAAGCTGCTGAAGGCGATTATATAGGTTTCTCTGATGATGATGATATTTGTCACCCGCGAATGTTTGAAGTCTTATATGAAAAAGCTCAAACCTGTCATGCCGACATTGTGGTAAGCAACTACTGTAACGAAGTAAATGGGAAAATTGATAATTATTGCTTTCCGGAACAGCTGTCCGAAAAGGAATTTAAACAAAAATATCTCGAAGCACTGATACGTGGCAATCACTCGCAGCCGGACACCGTTTCTTTTAATAACGTGAACCCGGTTTGGAACCAGATATTCAGTCGTGAATTACTGAATCAAAACAATATCCGCTTCACCGACAACAGGAAAGTATCCATGGAAGACGTTATCTTCAATATTCAGGCACACTTTTATGCACGGAAAGTGGAATTTGTTCCGCAGGTATTCTACCGGCACATTATCAATGAAAAGAATGCGTTCAATAATTACGACTACCTCTCGCCCGAAAAAGTAACGGCGCACATTCATTTTGTGCATCGCTTCATGCAAGAGAATGGGATGTTAAGTGATTATCAGGATTTGTATTTGATTTGTATTATCAAACGCCTTTATACTTCTTTCAGAAATGAAATCAGATTTAAGCGAATCTTTCATGTAATCCCGTTTATCGGAAAAATAAGGAATAATGCTGATTTACAGCAGGCTATAAGTCCGCTTTTCGAGAAAAAACAGCTGCTGAAAAGAATGCCTGTTACGAAAAGGTTATTCGCTTTCCTGATTCGAAAATAGCAGCCTTCAGAATACAAAATTATTTTCAGTAGAATCTTTGCAGGCTTTTTCGTAATCATCGGGTCGACCGATGTCCAGCCAGTAACCCGAGTGTATCTTCACGGTTGCCGGATGCTGGTCTTTTATAAGATCAAGCATCAGGTGATCAAATCCGTAGAACTGATTCTCGGGAATATATTCAAGTATTTTATTACTGGCCATATACACTCCCATACTCACATTATATCGGTTGGTAGGCTTCTCGATAAAATCTGACAGTTTGTTGTCTGCACCTATTTCCAGTACGCCGTAATCCACTTTCTGGTCGCGGGTAAAGGCTGAAACGGTGAAAATATTCCCGGAACGTACATGCTCATCGTAAAACGATCCGAAGTCCAGATCGGTCAGTACATCTCCGTTCATTACCAGAAAGTTTTCGGGCAGATCATGGATAAGTTTGAGAGGACCCATGGTGCTCAGTGGCTTGTCTTCGAGCGAGTAATCGATGGTAACACCCCACTTGCTGCCGTCACCGCAAAAAGCACGGATGATATCAGCCATATGGTTCACGGTTATGGTGATGTGGTCGAACCCCGATTTGGCAAGCTGACGGATTATGATTTCAAGAATAGGCATTTCGCCTACCGGTACGAGCGGTTTGGGCAGACTTACCGTGTAGGGTTTTAACCGTGTGCCTTTTCCGCCTGCTAGTATGACTGCTCTTTTAGACATTGTAAATATCAGATTTGAAGTACGACATATTTTCTCTGATCCAGCCGATGGTTTCCGCTAACCCGGTTTCGAGTGTGTAATCGGGCGTCCAGTTTGTGCTGGCTTTGATTTTGGTATTGTTGCAGAATAGCCGTTCAACTTCACTTTTGTCGGGTCGTATGCGCTGTTCGTCAGCAATAATCTCCACCTCTGTTCCAATGATATTCGCGATAAGTTTTACCAGATTCCCGATGGTAATTTCTTCACTCATCCCGATATTTGTAATTTCACCATAAAGTCCGTCGGCTTTAGCTATTTCCAGAAAGCCTTTTGCAGTGTCTTTGACAAAGGTAAGGTCGCGGGTAGGGGTCAGATTGCCCAGTTTCAGCGATCTGCTGCCATTGAGTATCTGAGTGGAAACGGTTGGTATGATGGCTCTGGCTGATTGCCGGGGTCCGTAGGTGTTGAACGGGCGAACAATTTTCACCGGAAGGTCGAATGATTTGAAATAACTTACAGAAAGCTGGTCGGCTCCGATTTTTGTGGCCGAGTAGGGTGATTGACCGACCATCGGATGGTTTTCATCAATCGGAACATATTGTGCTGTACCGTAGGTTTCGCTGGTCGATGTTACCATCAGTTTCTCAATGTTCAGCAGTCTGGCCGCCTGAAGTACGTTATAAGTTCCATCAATATTTGTTTTGATGTAAGCCTGCGGCGAAACATAAGAATACGGAATTCCGATAAGTGCAGCCAGATGAAAAACCGTATCACAGCCCTGCATGGCTGCAAATACCGAATCGTAATCGCGGATATCACCGGTTACTACCTGTATTTTGTTTCTCACAGGACTGCTGTCCAGCCATCCCCACTTATTCCAGGAGTTGTAATGTACAAATGCTTTTACCTGATAGCCTTCTGCAACGAGCAACTCAGTGAGATGTGAGCCGATAAAACCTCCGGCTCCGGTTACGAGTATATTTTTCATTTTTGTCTGTATTTTTCAATCCATCATGGACTTTATTCCCTCAATAAGAGAAATTTTTGGTGTCCAGTGTAGTTCTTTTTTTATTTTTGTGATATCGGCAATCGTGTCCAGCACTTCATTCGGACGGATTTCGCGGGTACATTCATAGTCAACCTCATGTCTGGAAAGTGTCCTGATAATATCAATAATTTCTTTGACCGAATAGCTTTCGCCGGTTCCCAGATTGTATGTTTGCAGCGTTGGTTGTAAATTTGGTGTCTGCAATGCCAGAATTACAGCTTCAACGATGTCGGTAACGTGAATATAATCTCTTTTTGGTCTGTCGTCTTTTATTACAATTTTACCCGTTTTAACCTGACTGATGATGGTTGGTATCAGAAAGTCCGGATTCTGACCTTTGCCGTAGATGTTGAACGGCCTGAAAATAGTAACGGGAACTTGAAAATCGCGGTTGTAGCCTTCGCACAGGCTTTCGCAGATCACTTTGGTCTGAGAATACGGATTGTATGCTTCAATCCGGTGTCGTTCATCTATGGGCTGATACTGAGGATTGCCGTACATGTACGAACTGAAATAGATCATACGGGCTTTGTTTAAGCGGCAAAGTTCCAGCATATTGAGCGTGCCGAGGTAGTTGACTTCGTAAAATTTCTTCGGATCACGGAACGATGCCGGTACGAACGAAAGATTAGCCAGGTGAATAAGGATGTCGAAATCTTTCATATCCTTTACCTCGTCCCAGTTGCAAATATTTATGCCGTTTTGGAGGTCGCAAAGTATGAGGTCGGCTTGCAAGTCCTGCAATCTTCTGATCAGATAACTTCCGATAAAACCTGAATAGCCGGTGACGAGAATTTTCATATACGGGTTTAATTTATTTTCGAGTCACAAAGTTAAATAAAAAACCTGATTTTTATTTTCCGATACTCAATTCTGTGAAGATTGTTTATCTTTGTTGGCTGAAACAGCAAATTTCGTCAGTATGACCACTAAAAAAAAACTCCGGATTGTTTACATCAAACCCAACGATACATCCTTCATCCGCAACGATCAATTGATATTTGAAAAGTATTACGAGGTTATACCTGTATTGCTCTCTCAGTCGGCAGGTAAGATCCGGTACGGCATCAATAATATCAAACTTTTTTTCGGACTGCTGGCCAGCGGTATGAGAAAGGATACTATCTTTGTTGCCTGGTTTGCCGATTACCATTCGGCTGTGATGGCACTTGCAGGTAAACTCACCGGACGCAAAACGGTGGTTTTGATTGGCGGACAGGAAGCTGTATGCTATCCGGAACTGAACAAGGGAGTGTACCGCAGCAAATTTCGCGGTGCTTTTGTAAAATATGCACTCAGCAATGTCAGCCTGATTGTAGCCAATCACCAGTCGCTCATTTATCACGAAAATTATTATTATAATCCTGAAAATCCGCATATCGATGGTATCAGACACTATGTAAAGGGATTAAACACTCCCGTGGAGATAGTTTACAACGGTATTAATCCTCAGAAATTCGTTCGTGATTATTCTATACCGAAAGAAAATAATCTTGTGCTGACAGTTGGAACCATGAGCCATACTGGTGATTTTTACAACAAAGGTTTTGATCTTTTCATTCAGGCTGCCGGGCGGAATCCCGATTTGCAGTTTATCCTTATCGGTCTCAATCCTGCTTATCTGGAATGGACGGAGGAAAATTATCACACTTCCGGAATAACGAATTTGCGGATTATTCCTTCCTATTGTCCGCAGGAGATACTCAACGAAAGTTACAACAGGGCAAAAATTTTTGTGCAGGCTTCTATTACCGAAGGTATGCCAAATACACTCAGCGAAGCCATGTTACTCGAATGTATTCCTGTAGGGTCAAATATCAACGGCATCCCCGACGCGATAGGCGATACGGGTGTTGTAATCAAACGCCGGAAGGTGGAGGAACTGGAAACTGCCATTCGTCTGGCATTGAAGAAAGACAGCGGATTGCTCGCCCGACAGCGGGTAACCGAACTGTTTTCGTTTGCCGGAAGAGAAAATAAACTGGTCGGAATACTTGACGGCTTAGGTGAAAGAAAGAATAAATAATTTTTCTGACTGCCGGATTTATTTACGAAGGAGTGTTTTTATCGTTTTTGTTGCCAGCGAGCTGATAGTTGTGTAAATATTCTTGTAAAACAACCGGATGGAGATTATATATATAATTCCAGCGGCTGCCATTTCAATGATTAGCAGGACAATATCTGTTAAGGGCAGAAATGATATTGCCTTAATTATCAGCGCAATCAATAGCCCGATACCTGCTGCAGGCAGAATATCTTTCAGCTGATTTTTCCAGTAATGATTAATTTCACGTTTTACTTCCACCATGGTAATGAAATAGCCAATCCAGCAGGCCAGGACATAACCGGCTATCATTATTTTACTTCCCAGGCTGAACAATGCCACCACCGAAAGTAAAATCAATCCTTTTTTGATGATTTCAGTCCGGAAGGTGATTTTTGATTTACCACGGGCATTCAAAGTGTTGATGTTCAGTTGATAAAGGCATGAGACCAGATTGGCGGCACAAATGAGTTGAAAATATGGTACAGCCGGCAACCATATTTCACCAATCAGCGATACGATGAGATTCTTGGCGCTGGCGATGAGAAAAAATCCGGCAGGTATCACGATGATAGCCGTCTTATGTGAGAATTCTCTCAGAAGGTGTTTAAGCCTTTCGGTTTGCTCATGAATTTGTGAAAACACATTGTAGGTCGTTCCTGTCAGTACCGACACAAAAGCATAATTTACGGTTTCACTTTGCTTGTTAGCCTGAACGTAATATCCGATTTCTTTCGGAAAAAACTTTCCGTATATCAGGGTGAAAATATTGTTGAAAATGACATTCAATATCCCGGTACCCAGCAATCCGATGCTGAAATGCCAGTGCTCGCGAATGTAATTAAATGAAAAAAATGACAACGGTTTCCACCTGACAAAGTAGAAAAAACAAATCATCCGGACGAAATGATAACAAACAAGCTGCACGGCTAATGCCCATACACCAAAACCCATGATAGCCATTGTTGCACCAACAGTGCCACTGATAATGGTGGATATGAAATTGACTTTGGTAATGTTCTTGTAATCGAGTTTTATCCCCAGAATATTAATTTGTACAAGATAAAATGCATTAAGAATGATTACAATAAATGTAAATCTTGAGAGATTGACAAGTTCTGGCTGATGAAAGAACGCGGCAATGGATGGAGCGCTGAAATACAAAATGACATAGAGTAAGATGCCGATAAAAACATTGAAGAAAAAAATGGTGCTGAATTCCTGCTGATCTTTCGATTTTTTGCGCACCAAGGCCTGACCGAAACCACTTTCAACCAAAACAAACGACAATCCGTTGAAAATTGCAAGCATGCCGAAAAGTCCGAAATCGTCAGGGACAATATTGTTTGCCAGTATCAGACCTACTAGAAACTGTATGGCTTGCTGTCCAAACCGGTCGGCCGTTGACCATTTCAGTGCACTGATGGTTTTTTCTTTCAGGTTGTCGCTCATAAATATAATGAAGCAGTTGACACGTAGCTGCCAACTGCTTTTTTATAGGATTCTCTTTTTTATATTATTTTATCGTCAGTTCTTTGATCAACCGGTCGGCACCACCTACTTTTTCCATTATGAAAAGTACATAACGGATATCAACACTGATGGTGCGTTGCATGTTGGGCTCGAATACAATATCGCCGCTCAGGGCTTCCCAGTTGCCGTCAAATGCCAGTCCGATCAGTTCTCCTTTGGCATTGAACACAGGACTTCCCGAGTTGCCTCCGGTGATGTCGTTGTTGCTGATAAACGCTACATGCATCTCACCGGTTTTAGCATCTACATACTGACCAAAGTTTTTTGCCAGAATTGCACTTTTCAGTTTTTCGGGTACAACAAATTCCGGATTATTCGGATTCTCTTTTTCCAGAATTCCCCGGGTTGTAGTGTAATAATCATACGTTGCAGCATCAGCCGGATTGTAACGGCCTACCTGTCCGTATGTCAATCGCATGGTGAAGTTAGCATTCGGATAACGAGCAGTGTTATTTTCAGCCGCGATTTCTTTAAGACCGGCTTCATATAAACGTTCAGCATCGTCTATCTTCTCAACTGCGTTTATATAGTCTTTGCTGTTCAGAGAATTCATTGTCTTCAATACGTCATTGAAGAAGATCACGGCAGGGTCTTTGTCGAAATTGTAGTTCTTTTTGTTGAGAGCAGCGCTTAGTTTCGAAGGAGATACAAATACTGACTTTTCAAAAAGATAAGCTGCATATTTGGCATAATCACCTCTGAATTTTTTATCAATGGTGTTGTATATTTCCGGTAAAGCATCGGGAGTAACCGATTTTTTATAAGCATCGAGCAATACGGCAAATGTTGCCTGATCTACTTCAGGATAGTAATCTTTGTAGAATTCTTCGGCTTTTTTCAGTATTTTATCTGGAGAGTCGTTGTTTTTAATTCCCCGTTTTACCATGCTGGCCATGCGTGGAAGTTCTACGCCCGAAAGCAACGATTCACTCAGGTAACTTAAAGCATGACTGTAGGGGAAAATGGTATTATAACCGTCTTCGAGGTCTTTCAGTACTTTACCATATTTATTCACCCGTTGCGGATCTGCTTTTACCCAGTCAGCGAATTCCTTTTCCTGTTTTTGTTTCTGAGCCACAACTTTCAGTTTTTCTATGGCGCTGTTCATGCCAATGCTGTTTTTCCAGTAATTGGAACTGCGTGCATATTTGCCGGCATAAGCAATGTTGATAGCTTCGTTGGCAAGCATATATTTTTTCCACACATCCTGTTTTGCTCCCCTGATTTCGATACGGGCTTTGTTGCCATTATTTACACGTTCGTTGATGCCCCACGAACTCAGGTAGCGTTCTGTTGAACCCGGATTGCCCAAAATCATGGTGTAGTCGCCGGGTTGATAACCCTGGTTGGATATGGCCACAAATCGTTTCGGGCTGTAAGGCACATTGTCTTTTGAATAATCAGCCGGTTTTCCGTCGGGTGCACAATAAACCCGGAATACCGAAAAGTCACCGGTGTGACGCGGATACATCCAGTTGTCTGTTTCACCGCCAAATTTTCCGATAGACGACGGAGGTGCATAAGCAAAACGAACATCAGTAAATTTCTCGTAAACGAATAAATAGAATTCGTTACCTGAATAGAATGGTTTTATCTGAGCCGTGTAATGGGTTCCCTGTGTGGCTTCATTGCTGATGGCTTTGCAGATAGAATCCTGTACCTCGTTACGTTTTTTACCATTCAGATTGTCAATCTGAGGCAATACGCGGTCGGTTACGTCTTCTACTTTTACCAGAAAAGTTACGGCAAGACCCGGCGATGGAATTTCATCCTTCAGTTCTTTTGCGGTAAAACCATCTTTCAGGTAGTTGTGTTCTACCGAGCTGTGTTTCTGTATGGCATCGTAACCGCAGTGGTGATTGGTGAAAACCAGACCTTCGGGCGAAACCATCACGCCGGTACAACCGCCTCCAAAGATTACTACTGCATCTTTCAGACTTACATTTTTATCACTGTATATTTCCTCAGCAGTCATGGTCAGTCCGAGTCCATGCATTTTCTGAATGTTAAGTTTTTCTATTAAAGGTAACATCCACATACCTTCGTCGGCTTTTACACTCAGAAATAAAGTGAGTGAAAGCAGTAATACGGAAATTTTCTTCATTATTAATTTTTTGTTTTTGTCAGCAATATTGCGGACAAATATGTATGTTTTTTTATGAGTTGACTTCGTTTTCTGATGGTATTTGTCACTTCTTCATATGAAATTAGCTCAGGTTAAGCTGTAAATTTAGTCCACAAAGGTAATCCAGCCATGTGTATCAGGTTCATCACCGTATTGGATTGCGCGAAGTTTATTGTATAGTTTTTCGCTCCATTTGCCGGGTTTGCCATCCTTCGAAATAATGTACGACTTGTTTTCCAGCAGGTCGTCAATGCGTTCAATAGGGCTGATAACAGCTGCTGTGCCGCATGCTCCGGCTTCTTCGAAGGTAGCCAGTTCTTCTTCTGGAATTGCACGGCGTTCTACTTTCATACCCATTTCTTCAGCCAGAACCATCAGACTTTTGTTGGTAATGGAGGGCAGGATGGAAGTAGATTTCGGAGTGATGTAGGTATTGTTTTTTATACCGAAGAAATTGGCAGCACCGCATTCATCAATATATTTCTTTTCTTTAGCATCGAGATAGAATACCGCCGAATAGCCCATATCGTGTGCTTTCATGCCGGCTACCATGCTGGCAGCATAATTACCGCCTACTTTGTAAATTCCGGTGCCAAGCGGCGCAGCGCGATCATATTCGCGCATAATTACGTAGGGTGTGGTAGCAAAACCTCCCTTGAAATAAGGGCCTACAGGAGTTACAAAAATGATAAATTCGTATTCTTTTGCAGGTTTCACACCTACCTGAGCGCTGGTGCCGATGAGCAAAGGACGAATATAAAGAGATGCTCCCGATTCGTAAGGCGGAACAAACCGTTCATTCAGTTTAACCACTTTTAAAACAGCTTCTTCAAACATCTCAAGCGGCAGTTTCTCCATCATGATACCTTCACACGATGATTGCAGACGTTTGGCATTTTCATCCAGGCGAAATATGCGTATTCTGCCATCTTTTCCTTTGAATGCTTTAAGCCCTTCAAATGCTTCCTGACCATAATGCAGGCAGGTTGCTGCCATGTGCATAGTGATGTTTTCATCTGTGCAGGTTCTGATTTCGCCCCAGGCTCCGTCTTTGAAAGTACAGCGTACGTTGTAGTCGGTTTTCATATAACCGAAACTCAAATTACTCCAGTTTATATTTTCCATAAAATTTAATTATCTGCCCCCTAATCCCCTGAAGGAGGAAAAGAGAGCGTTTATGATTTTATTTATTTTGTAAAGAATTATTTATTTTATATATCGAAATTTCTAAGACCACTGATTTTTCATCACATATTCCCCCTTCAGGGGATTAGGGGCCAGTTGTGAGATAATAACTATACTTTCATTCCCCATATTGAACAACAAATCAATAATACTTAAATCCTGCCGGAAACCAAATTTATTCTCAAAGACCTGATAATAGGGCTTTGTGATAAAAACCGGCGTTTTTTTCGGATGAATTGTGTCCCGCATATCAACCGCTGTTGAGTACTTCACTTCAAATTTTTCAGTCAGTTTGATTTTGGGTGAAATATCCAGCAAATTGATTATCAAAGTTAACAATTCAAGATTGTAATCCCAAAGAAAAGTATATTTATTTTCAAAAAATATACGAAAATCATCCTGGTAATACTCAAAAAACGGACTGTTCATATAAGCCGACGTTATTGCACGCCAGTGTATCTGTTGCCAGTTACCATGCGATGATATTCTTACATCACGAATGTTGCTTTTTGTTCCGCTTTCGCTTTCTACAGGAATGCTTAGGATTTCAACTCCGTTGGCAGTGGCTATTCTGCATCGATTCCGGTAAGTTTGCTTCAGGTAATTTTCGCATCCCTCCAGCAATACATCATCTGCCCGACACATGGCTGTAAAAAATGAAACGGGCGGGAGATAAGCTGTCGACAACAATACCGTCCTTTTTCCCGTTTCCCGAAAATCCGGAAGGTTGTCGTTAGATACCGCGAAATTATTATCTGCTTGCATCCTTAAAAAATCTGTCCCAGCGAATTTTTCCTCCAAAGAGTGATTTATCCTTGTTGAGTGAAAGCCACACAAACATCGGTCGTCCCACAATATGATCCTCCGGAACAAATCCCCAGTAGCGAGAATCGGCCGATTTGTGACGGTTGTCACCCATCATCCAGTAGTAATTCATCTTAAACTTGTAACTGGTAGCAGGTTGGTCATTGATAAAGATCTGACCATTCTTTAATTCCAGCTTGTTTTTTTCATACACGCGAATGATGCGTTCATAAATAGGCAGATTGGCTATGGTGAGTTTCAGCACAGCTCCCGCTTTTGGAATGTAAATCGGACCATAGTTGTCGCGCGACCAGTTATAGGTATTGCCAAGCGGAAAAGTATGATCTTCCATCAGAACTCCGGAAGGTTCAATAACCAGTTTTACAACTCCCCGGGTACTTTGCATTTTTTTGTAAGACTCTTCAGTCAACGGAAAATTGTAAACGGGTAAATTTGGATTTAAACCGAGTGTGCTTATTAAACCTCCTGCCTGCGAATTATCCAATAAAATACGATCTTCCTTGCTGATATTCAATCCGTCAAGTACTTCGTCGGTCAGACGCGTTCCGTCGGTTTGCACGAAGTAATTGTATTGAATTCCCGGAAAATGTTCCTGTGGCTTGCCATTGACGATTATCTGATTGTTTTTTACTTCCAGCCAGTCACCGGCAATACCTACACATCGTTTTACATAGTTTTCACGGCGGTCAACAGGGCGGTAAACAATCTCGCCGAAAATATCGGTACGCGAACGTACAACATCCCTGCCATACAGGAAACACAGGGTGTAATAATCCGGATTTTGTTGTTTTACACAAACGGTATCGCCGGTAGGGAAATTGAACACGACAATATCGTTTCGTTCCAGTTTGTCGGTACCTTTCAGTCGTTTGTATTCCCATTGCGGCTTTTCGATAAACGATTTTGAATTGAGAATGGGGAAGGTATGCTGCACCAGCGGAAACGAAAGGGGCGTCATCGGTACGCGCGGTCCGAAGCTGGCTTTGCTTACTGCCAGAAAATCACCAACCAGCAGCGATTTCTCGAGCGAAGAGGTGGGTATCTGATAGTTCTGAAACAAATAGGTGTGAATAAAGTACACGGCTACCAATGCGAATACAATAGCATCCACCCAGCTCATAACAGAGAGCACCGTTTTATTCTTTGATTTTTTCCACCATGTCCATGGAATAATTTTAGTAATATAAACATCGAAAATAAAGGGCCATAGCAACAGCCACCAGAAATTGCCTACCCAGGCAATAAAGAGTATGTAAATAAGGCTCCAGATGGTGCATTTAACCCACTGTTTTGCAGGTTTTTTCAACCGGGATGCAAATGTTTGTTTTTCTGAGTTCATACTGAATTATAAATATGATTTTTATTAAATAATGCTATTTGAATTATTGATTTCAGAATTTAAGCATATCATTCATGCCTAAAAACCCTTTTTTGCCACAGGTAAATTCGGCAGCCAGTACGGCACCGAGCGCAAAACCTTCCCGGCTTTTTGCATCGTGTGTAATTTCTATGATGTCGGCAACGGATTCATAACGGATGGTGTGAATGCCCGGAACCTGTCCTTCACGAATAGATTTGATGGCAAGTTCATTGTCATTTTGTTGTATCTCTTTTACCCAGCCTGATTTACGGTCAATATTGTCAAGAATTCCTTCGGCCAGTGTAATCGCAGTGCCCGATGGAGCATCAAGTTTCTGTGTATGATGTACTTCTGTCATTTCTACGTTATATTCCGGAAACTGGTTCATGATTTTAGCCAGGTACTTGTTTACTGCCATGAATATATTTACACCGAGACTAAAGTTGGACGACCAAAAGAGTGTATATCCGTTTTTAAGAACGTCAGCTTTCACTTTTTCCTGTTGATCAGCCCAGCCGGTTGTGCCTGATACTACTGCTACACCAGCCTCAAATGCCTGTTGATAATTGTCAAGGGCAACTTTCGGAATGGTAAATTCGATGGCTACATCAGCGCTTTTGAATGCTTCCGATTTAAAATCCTGCCGGTTGTCAACGTCAATGATTGAAACTATTTCGTGTCCGCGTTCGAGAGCAATCCGTTCTATGATTTTGCCCATTTTCCCGTATCCTATTAATGCTATTTTCATTTTCTATATTTTTCTAAAAGAATAATGGTGAATAATTGTTTTCATCAGAATTGGTTCGTGCCAAGCAATACTAGAGTACAAGCTATTTCGCATTGAATACCATTTGCTTCGAGCAACTGAACAAATTCCGGATTTTCAGTTCCGGGATTGAAAATCACACGCCGCGGTTTCAGAGAAACGATATAATTGTAGTACTCCGATTGATGCTGTGCCCCAACATATAGCGTTACCGTATCAATGGATTCAAAGTCCTTTTTTTCTGTCTGTATTTTTTTCCCGAATATCTCATCAGATCTCCGGCCAAGTAATTCAATTTCATGTTCGTGAGCAAGTAATCGTTCGGCAGCTTTGTATGAATACCGTTCTGGGTTGTTGCTTGCACCGATTATTAAAGTCTTCATCTTCAAGGTTTACTTGTAATATGGTTTCAGTTATCAGTTAAACAAAATATCCAGACATTCAAATATTTCTTCCCTGGTGGCTGTCTGATTGATGCGAATTTCACCTGCTCCGGAGAGCAACGTGAAATTTATTTCATTGTTGTCATTTTTTTTGTCGTGCATCATTAATTCAAGCACTGCATCATAATCGGTACAATCGCAGCTGAAACTGCCATAGTTTTCCAGTACGAAATATCTGTATTTCAATAAATCATCTTTGGGAAAGCCAAGTTTCATATATGACAAATACAGTTCGCACACCAGTCCGTAGGCCACCGCATAGCCGTGCAGCAGCGGTTTCTCCGTTTTGTGCGAGAGTGTTTCGAATGCATGTCCGAAGGTGTGTCCCAAATTCAGTGCTTTGCGAATTCCCTGTTCGGTGGGATCTTCTTCAACAATACGTTGTTTTATGGCAATATTATCTGCCAGCAGCTTTTTCAGATTGTCAAAGTCAACGTTTTCAAAATCGAAACTCAGCACCTTGTTCCAGGCTACCGGCGAATCAATCAACGCGTGTTTTACCATTTCGGCGTAGCCGGAACGAAAATTCCGGGCATCGAGCGTACGGAAGAAATCAACGTTAACCAGCACGGTATCAGCCGGAGAAAATACCCCGATTTCATTTTTCAGTCCCAGAAAGTTAATCCCTGTTTTACCTCCAGTTGCGGCATCAACGGCACCAAGCAGGGTAGTAGGGATGTTTATATAACTCATCCCGCGTTTAAATGTTGATGCGGTAAAACCACCAATATCGGTAATCATACCTCCTCCCAGATTTATCATCAGCGATTTGCGGTTAGCGCCGTGCTCACTCAGAAAAGACCATATTTTAATAGCAGATTCAATTGTTTTATGGGAGTCGCCGTGTTCTATCGTGATTATCTGGCTGTTTCTTGCATTTGCACATTCAAGTACTGTGGGTAAGCAGAACTTTTCGGCATGATCATCTGTTAGTATGAAAATTTTATTATCTTGCCACTTGTTCAGGAGTTGAGTGAGTTCAGCAGTAAAATCGGAAGTTATAATGGTTTTTGATTCCCTCATCGCGTTTTATTTAGCACACAAAGATACATTATTTCTTAAAATTATCTTTTTATTTAGTCTGAAAATTAGCCGCTTTTATGCATATAACGGCAAATTGGAAAAGAAACTATTAAAAAAACTAAAATAATTTTGAAAACATGAATATATGTTCATATATTTGCAGAAAATTATTCGAATATGACACAGGAAAATTCAGTAAAAATGGAAGAGGCTGCTTATATGTTAAGAGCCATATCGAATTGTACACGTTTGCAGGTAATTGCAGCTTTGTCCGATAAAGACGAACTGAGCGTATCTCAGTTGCAGGAGGCATTGAGTTGCGAACAGTCGTTGCTCTCGCATCACCTCACCGATATGCGTGCCAAGGGAGTCTTGAATTGCAGGCGTGAAGGTAAAAACTGCTATTATTCGCTCAAAAACAAGCAGATAATTCAAATTCTGAATTGCATTAATTCGTGCAATTGTAACTGATGAATGTAATACGGATATTATAAATTATAACAGATGGTTCAATTTCTAAAAAAACACCTGATCGGGCTAATCGGAATACTGGCGGGAGCTGCCGGAGGATATTTATACTATTATTTTATCGGATGTGCGTCAGGTACTTGTCCTATTACTTCCAATCCATACATCAGTGTATTGTATGGAGCGCTCATGGGTTTCTTGTTGTTCGACCTGTTTAAGAAAAAAGAAAAATGAAACAAATGAAAGAATACTTCAAAACCTGGGATTTTGCCCGTTGGTTCAAACTTGGTTTAGCTCTTGCAATGGGATTAGCCTATATTTTTGGCAGCGGAAGCATCTTTCTGTTCGGATCGTTGTTTTTTTCGGTGCAGGCATTGTTTAATATCGGGTGCGGATGTGCCACCGGCAACTGTGCAACATCAGTGCGGAAAGACGACAAGCAGGTAAATTACGACATTGAAGAATATAAACCAAACAAGTAAAAACAATGTACAGCACATTTCATGTCAACGGTGACGGATGTCTGACCTGTAATAATCAGGTGTTGAAGAAAATTGGAAATTTGCAGGGAGTTTTTGGTGCAGAAATAGACCGCTACAAAGGTGAAGTGGTGGTGACCCACACCGAAGAAGTAAGCCGCGAAATGATTGAAAAAACCCTGAACGAACTCGGTTTTTTTGAAGAAAACAACAACGAAAATAATTGCGAAATTAACGCCTAAAAAATAAAAAATAAACAGATGAAAAAACTAGCATTAGCAACCACTTTACTGGTGTCTTTAGCCATAGTTTCCTGTGCCGGAACAAGTAAAGAAAAGGAGAAAAAAGGTACAGCAACAGTTCAAACTGAAACAAAAAAAGTAGAAAATAATAAAACTGAAACTAAAAAAATGGGAACAATTCATTTAACAAAAGAAGAATTTCTTAAAAAAGTAGTAAACTACGAAACCAATTCGAAAGAATGGAAATACCTGGGCGATAAGCCCTGTCTGATAGACTTTTATGCCGACTGGTGCGGACCATGCAAAGTAGTGGCTCCGATCCTGGAAGAACTTGCAACTGAGTACGAAGGTCAGATTTATATTTATAAGATTAATACCGAAGAGGAACAGGAACTTGCAGCTGCTTTCGGTATCCGCAGTATTCCTTCACTTCTGTTCGTTCCGATGAATGAAGCGCCTCAAATGGCTCAGGGAGCACTTCCTAAAACCAATCTGAAAGAAGCAATTGATAATGTGCTATTGAAAAAGAAATAAAGTTTGATAATATGGTTGAAATCCGGTTGCATGATTGTTTGTGAAAATGATTACCAACCGGATTTTTTTATTCACTATCATTAAAACATAATCGAATGGAAAAATTATTTATTGAGGTTCAGAGTAACTACAACTTTGACCAAACAGTGGAAAAACTGACTGAAACTATTTTGTCCGCAAATTGGAAAGTCTCCCATGTGCATGATTTGCAGGAAACCATGCGAAAAAATAAGTTTGACGTACTGCCGGTGAAAGTGCTGGAATTATGCAAGCCTGCTTATTCGGTAAAATTACTTGAAAAGGACGATGAACGTATTTATTCGTCAATGATGCCTTGCCGGATTTCTGTTTATAATAAGTCAGACGGTTATACCTATGTTTCGCTGATGAATTCGGGTATGATGGCTGCACAACTCGGTGGGGTGGTTGAACTTGTAATGACCGATGCATATTTTGAATCACGAAAATTTATTCAGTCTGTCATAGTTCCTTAATTGTTAAATCTGCAAAAATATACATGGTTGATTAAACGAATCGTTTTGCTTTTTGTCAAAGGAGTAAATGATTAATTATTCACATTAAAAAAAATGTATATGAAAAACTTAGGAATTTATCTCATGGCCGCCATGCTGACCATAAGTCTGACATTATCTGCTCAGGATAATAATGAAAACAAAATGCAGGGCAACAGACAAGGTCAGCCGCGCGGTATGCAAATGTCGGCTCAACAGCGTGCCGAGAATTTGTCAAAACAATTAAGCCTGACAGCAGAACAAACACAAAAGGTGCAGGCACTCTACGAAAAACAGGATGCAAAAAGAGTTCAGCAACGTGAAGAATTCGGTAAACAGCGTAAAAAAATGCGACAAATGCAAAACAAAGAACGTGAAGAATTCAGAGCTATACGTGAAAAAGAAATGAACGAACAGGATGCCGAACTCGAAGGTATTATTGGTAAAGAAAAGATGGATCAGTACAAGGCTGCCCGCGAACAAAGAAGACAGCGTATGGAACAGAGAATGAACAACAGACCACAGGGAATGCGTCAGAGGGGTACCCAACCAATGTAAGAAAAATTACCCTGCGGAACCGAACAATACTAACGATAACTTGAAAGAAAATGAGGTTGCCAAAAGACGTAATTGACTTTCTGAAAGTGGACAGTAAAAAAGCAGGTAAACAGTTGAAAAAATAAAAGATCAAAAACAACTAAGAATTGTTAGTCTTTTTGATTTAATGATTGGTTAATTGATTAATTGGAAAAACGGCTTCGATGTATTTCGAAGCCGTTTTTATATTAAGTTTATTTTTATTGGACAATTCTTTGCAATGAAGTCATCTTGACTTTTTAACAAATGGCATTTATTTTGTTTTTTGACTTCGTAGAAGTCACATATTTGTAGTAGAATGATTGTTTTTTACATTCGACTCCTATCGGAGTCGAATAAAAAGAGGCAAATTTTTACTACAAATATGAAATTCCTCTGGAATTTTTCTTAAAAACAAAAAGTCAAGATGACTTCAATACGATATCGAAAGAAGTGTTACTGGATAAAAATATAATTCAGAATAAACAGCACAGCCAGGATATACATAGCAATGGATACCTTTTTGAATTTGCCGCTGATTACATTCAGAAATACGTAAGCAAGAAGTCCCAGAGCAATACCTTCGGCGATACTGTACATTAATGGCATGGCAATGATACACATAAACGCGGGAATAGCCTCGGAGTAATCGGTCAGATCAATATCCTTGATAGGATCAAGCATCATCAGACCAACCAGGATAAGAATTGGAGCGGTAGCAGCACCCGGAATGGAGAGAAACAGAGGTGCAAACAAAAGTGCTAACGCGAAGCAAGCCGCTGTAACCAGCGAAGTCATACCTGTACGTCCACCTTCGGATACACCCGAAGCACTTTCAACATAAGTTGTAACAGCGCTTGTGCCGAATACAGCTCCCGAAAGTGTTCCGATAGCATCTGAGTAAAAAGCTTTCTTTACATTGGGTATCTGACCTTTTGCATCCAGCATATTAGCCTTGGAACAAACGCCGATAAGTGTACCTACCGTGTCGAACACATCGACAAAAAGGAATGTAAATACCACGATCAGCATATCCCAGGTGAAAATCTGCGAGAAGTCAAATTTGAAGAACAGGGGAGAAGGACTGGGCGGTACATCCATTACACCGGTGAACTTGGTGATACCCATCGGAATACCGATAATAGCAGTGGCTATGATACCAATCAACAAGCCGCCTTTCACTTTCTTAATCAGAAGAACAGAGGTGATAACTAAGCCGATAAGAGCAAGCAGGGCGGTACCTGAGGTAATCTGACCAATAGTTACAAGAGTAGCGTCATTTTTAACAACGATACCTGAACTTTGTAAACCTACAAAGGCGATAAATAACCCAATTCCGGCACTGATTGCGTTTTTGAGAGTAGCCGGTATCGCATCGACAATAGCTGCGCGCAAATTGAAAAAGTTCAGTACAAGAAAAATTAAACCTTCGCAAAGGATAGCAGTAAGTGCAAATTGCCACGAATAGCCCATGCCCAGACAAACTGTGAATGCAAAGAAAGCATTCATTCCCATACCTGGAGCTTGTGCAAAAGGTAACTTTGCCAGTAAAGACATGGCAAGTGTCCCAACAATGGATGCTACAGCTGTTGCCGTAAACAGAGCACCTTTATCCATTCCTGTAGCAGCAAGAATGTTAGGATTTACAGCCAGAATATAGGCCATCGTTAAAAAAGTGGTAATACCGGCAAGAATTTCCGTTCTCATGGTCGAGCCACTTCCCTTTATCTGAAAATATTTTTCAAACATAAATTTGATATATTAATGGTAAATTTTAAGTTTCACTGAATTTAGAAATTCCATTTTACAGCCAGCGTGGGATTAACCATAAATCCTTCATTACCACCAAAATTGGTGGAGACTTCAACTTCACTACCAGCAGAGATATTCGGTGTGAAATTATACCAAAGCTGAGGTTCGGTGATGAATACCGGATTGGCATCAGCGCCTGCGTTGGCATAAGTTCCTTTTTCCCACCATAAATCAGCAAAACCTGTGAAAGTTAATTTTTTACTGAGCATTTGAATCGTCCAAACACCGGTGAATTGCGGGGTGTAGTTTTTCCCTACGATGTTTTTGGCTAATGCTTTGAGATTCAGTGTTCTCGAGAAATCTTTGCTGTGCATGAAATAATCAACACCAAGCAGCCAGGCGTTGTTGATTGCATACGAACCGCCGGTATAGTCCGAAGTGGTGGCATATCCACCAAGACCGCCGTTATACTCTATCTGCGCGCTCAGCGGGCCTCCCCAGAAGTTAAGGCAACGGGCAATTTCCATGTAGCTTCCTGATGGGGAATTCTTGCTGCCATAGTTAAAATCATAATCGATAAATGCAAATGTATTACCCCATTTATCGGGTTTAAACATTTCAAAAGTTGTTGTTACATGCTTTCTGTTTTCTCCAAAATCGTAATGAATTTGAAGATTCTGTGCCTGAGCAACTGATACAGTACCTAATAATAACAGTGCGAATAGTACTTTTCTCATAACCTGATGTTTTTTAAGAATTAATTAATATTTATTTAGTGATAAATGAAATTCCTGTTTTAATGAATATCCGGAAATTTTTAAAAGAAAATATCTGTGCTATGCATCATTTGATAAAAAATCACTATTGTCCGATAAAGTTTAATATGTTGCCACTCTGTGGCAAGAAATCTTATTTTTCACATCTTACTACAAAGATTTAGCTACTCTGTGGTTGTTCTTGCAACAGCGTTGCAAAATATTTGTAGCAATTTGGTAACGAGAGGAAAGCAAGCCCCTGCGGGGCTTAATATCCTTATTTGTTTCGATTACAGTAAATTAGAAGTGCTTTTTGTGTTTTTTGTCGGACAACAATAATAAAAAATCTCAGAATTAAGCAGTAAAGGTGAAAAAAACTCTAAAATATACTGAAATAGTTACGTTTGGAAAAACAGATAAAAAATGAAGGGCTTTGTTAAAAAACAGAGAAAAACAATTTTTAATCCTTACCGGATTAATTACAAATAAACAAGTGCAAAATTATAAAAATTAAATTATTTTTTTTCATAATTATTGGTGATTTAGAGAAAAACTCAGAAATAATATTCCTGAGTAACTGCTAATCAGTATGAAAGCAAATAATATGAAGTGGAAAAATAAAAAAGCAACACCCCGAAAGTGTTGCTTAGTATTTGTTTTTTACCACAATGTAATTTTCTAGCCCAGATATGTCTTCAGAAGTTTGCTTTTTGAGCTTTGTCTTAATCTTCTGATGGCTTTTTCTTTGATTTGACGAACACGTTCACGTGTCAGACCAAATTCATCACCGATTTCTTCGAGTGTCATTTCCGGAATACCGATGCCAAAGAATTTTTTTACAATTTCGTGTTCACGCTCACTCAGCGTTGATAATGCACGTTCTATTTCTTTTGACAGGGATTCGTTAATCAGCACACGGTCGGCATTGGGCGAATCGTCGTTAATCATCACGTCAAGCAGGCTATTGTCTTCACCTTCAACAAACGGAGCATCAACGGACACATGACGTCCGGAGACTTTCATTGTATCTGCAATTTTATCAACAGGAATGTCAAGCTCGTCAGCGAGTTCCTCGGCTGAAGGTTTGCGTTCATTTTCCTGCTCAAATTTTGAAAATGCTTTGTTGATTTTGTTCAGTGAGCCTACCTGATTTAAAGGTAAACGAACAATACGTGACTGCTCAGCCAAAGCCTGTAGGATGGATTGACGAATCCACCATACAGCATAGGAGATAAACTTGAACCCACGTGTTTCGTCAAATTTTTCAGCAGCTTTTATCAGTCCCAGGTTACCTTCGTTGATAAGGTCGGGAAGGCTTAATCCCTGATTTTGATACTGTTTTGCCACCGAAACGACGAAACGCAGATTTGCTCGCGTGAGTTTCTCCAACGCCAGACGATCTCCGTTCTTAATACGCTGAGCAAGTTCTACTTCTTCTTCAACAGTAATAAGGTCTTCGCGTCCGATCTCTTGCAGATACTTGTCAAGTGATGCGCTCTCGCGGTTTGTGATTGATTTAGTAATTTTTAATTGTCTCATAGGGGAAGAAAAAATTTAGCCTGCAAAGGTAATGAAATTTTTAATTATTTGAAAATTAATAATGTAAATAAGCTTCAGCTACAGCCAAATATTTTTTATTTTAAAATTAATTAAACTCAATATTATCCTTTTTGTTGTAGAAACTTTCAGTTTTGCTTGAAAATACTTATTGCTACTATTACGAGATTAAAACAAAATACAGAGGTATTTGTTTTCAAATTTTTGAAATGGTAATGCAATTATTATTTCACAGAAGATTTGAAGTAATCAGAAAAGAATTGAGCCTGATATTTTATGGCATTGTTCCAGTATTCTCTGTTGTGCTGTCCCGGTCGTGATATAAAATCGTGAGGAATGTTGAGATATGTAAGTTCTTCGTGCAGACGGACATTCACCGGGTAAAAGAAATCTTCGGTACCGCAATCGAAAATGATATTTAGACTTTTAGGTGTCAGCAGGTGAAGCTGATTAATTACCGTATTGTTTTCCCAGTTTTGGGGATAACTGAGCTGTTCGCCGAGCCGTTTGGACAGATCCCAGTTGTTTGGGAACGGGCGTATGTCGACACCCCCGCTCATGCTGCCACAGGCTCCGAACACATCCTGATGGCGAAAAGCCAGATAAAGAGCGCCATGACCACCCATGCTCAGACCGGAAATAGCTCTTCCGCTTCGGTTTTTGATCGTTTTGTAATTTTTATCCACCCATTGTATCAGTTCGCCGGCTACGTAGGTTTCGTAGCGGAATGTGCTATCGATAGGACTATCGAAATACCAGCTGCCGTAATTACCATCGGGACAGACAACGATAAACTGATACTGATCGGCCAGATAATTGATATTTGGCATGTGCAGAGTCCAGTTGTCATACTTGCCGCTATATCCGTGCAGTAGATAAAGTACCGGCATTTTTTCGGTCTTTGTATAAGTGTCGGGAGTGATTACAACCGCCTTGATGCTTTTCTTCATCGAAGGGCTGTATGTGAGGACTGTGTCAACTTTAGAGGCATATAAACTGCTTACGTTCAGACAGATTATCAGAATAAAAAGTTTCAGGATAGATTTCATGGGATTTTATTTTTTTTCAAAGGTAACAAAAATATGTAAAAAGACTGACATTTCGTGTGAAAGTCAGTCTTTTTACCGATAATTTATCCGCAACTTATTTTTCTAGTTTTATTTCGTAGTATGCCACTTTCCCGGTGGTAGGATACACTCCGGCAATGTACAGTTTTTTATCCTTTTTGAGTGCCTCGTTGTAAACTTCCTTGAAATTTTTCATCGTCTCCATAGGCTGGTTGTTGATTTTCAAGATAATATAACCCTGACGGATACCCTGATTATAGAGTGCACCTTTCGTGACGGATTCCACTGTTAAGCCATAATCAATACCCAGCGCTTTTTTAATCTTGTTGTCAACCGGTTTGAGTGTGGCGCCGAGATCGGTGTCTGTTGTTGAGGAACTTACCATATCGGTGTTGCCGTCGGCATTGATAAGCTGTGCCGTCAGTTTCATTGGTTTGTTTTCGCGCATCAAACCTACAGTGACTTTATCGCCGGGACGGTAACGACCGACTTGTTCCTGCAGTTCGGCAACAGATTTTACTTTTACACCATTGATCTCGTTGATAACGTCGTTCGTTTTAATTCCGGCTTTGTCTGCTGCACCGTCAGATACTACGTCAGCTACCAATGCTCCTTCAAGTGTTTTGATGTCTTTTTCTTTGGCGACTTCTGTGCTCAGATCCTGGATTTTTACTCCGAGCAATGCGCGCTGTACGGCTCCATGCTGGCGTAAATCGGTTACTACTTTGCTCACTATGCTGGATGGAATGGCAAATCCATATCCATTGTAAGCACCGGTTTGTGAGGCGATAGCGGTGTTGATGCCGATCAGTTCACCGTGTGTATTTACCAGAGCGCCTCCGCTGTTACCCGGGTTGATGGCCGCATCGGTCTGGATGAATGATTCGATGGACATATTGTTCGACTGTTCTTCGCCGTAATTATTCTGACCGATGATACCGATGTTACGTGCTTTGGCGCTCACAATTCCGGCAGTAACGGTTGACGAAAGGTTGAACGGATTGCCCACAGCCAATACCCATTCACCTACTTTCACATTATCGGAGTTACCGATGGTGATGGCCTGCAGGTTGTTGGCATCAATTTTCAGCAGTGCCAGGTCGGTCGAAGGGTCGGCTCCGATGAGCTTAGCTTTGAAAGTTCGCTTGTCGTTGAGGGTGACTTCTATTTCGCTGGCATCGTCGATAACGTGGTTGTTTGTAACGATGTAGCCGTCCTGGCTGATGATTACACCCGATCCGGCGCCTTTGGGTACTTCCTGTTTCGGCGCGTTATTTTGTTGTCTTTGCCCTTGTTGCGGACCGAAAAAGAAATCAAATAACGGGTCGTTAAAGAAGTTTTGCTGTTGCTGCGATACCATGGCTTTGGTCTTGATGTACACAACGGCATGTACAGTGAGGTCGGCAGCTACTGTAAAGTCGGTTTCTATTCCACTGGAAGCACTGGCAAATCTGGCCTGAGCGTTCAGCGCCTGATCGGAGGTCGTCTGAAACTCAACTCCTTTTTTCTTGTTCGAAACGTAATTTGTTGCATAACTGGTTGCTGCACTAACCACAATTACAATAGCAGTAAATAGTGCGATTGACTTTGTTTTGTTACTTAGTTTCATAATCTTTTTTATGTTTATTAATTTGTACTGTTTTTAAGTTGGTGATGGCATAAACAGAATTTCTGCCAGTCGTAACTTATTTGTTTTTTCAGATACGAAAATATACAAACTACATGCCCGATGTTTCAATCCGAAGTGTTATTTCTTCAAATTTAACAATGTTAAAATGCTGTTTAACGGGCTTTAACGCAGTGTAATAGCAAGATTTAATAAATATAAAACGAATAGCTGACAAAATTTCCGAAAGAAAATTCAGACACGTGGTGGAAGATGTGTAAAAATGTCAGCACCTGACATTTTTACACGCTATTTTTTCTTAAAAGCAGACAGGGGAATAAATCCGGAGGACAAAATACTCGACTGAAACGACAGAAACAGCTATAAAAAAAACGATTTCACCCTTCAGAGCCTGTCCCTATTTTATATCAAGAGCGTAAGGGGGAATATATTTGAACATATAAAAATAGTTTGATACCTGATAGGCAGTCGGTGTCTCATTATTGATTTAAAAAAATAGAAGCCGTATCTGATAAACAAATACGGCCCGTAAAACAGTTTATACTGTATTTTTTCAGAATCTGTTGTCACCATCCAGCAAGTTGCCGAGACCTCCCAGCAATCCGCCCTCTTCACGCCCTTTTCCACCTGCGCGCGGAGCGGATGCGATGATACGGTTAGCCAGCCGGCTGAAAGGCAGCGACTGAACATATACGATGCCGGGTCCCCGCAGGGTTGCAAAGAACAGACCTTCACCACCGAATATCGTGTTTTTGATGCCACCGACAAATTCCACATCGTACTGAATTCCGCTTGAGAATCCCACGATACAGCCTGTATCCACTTTTAGTATCTCACCGGCTTGCAGTTCTTTGCGTGCCAGTGTGCCTCCGGCGTGTACAAATGCCAAACCGTCGCCTTCAAGTTTCTCCATGATGAAGCCTTCGCCGCCAAACAAGCCGGTACCCAGTTTGCGGTTAAACTCGATGCCCACCGATACGCCCTTGGCAGCGCAAAGGAACGCGTCCTTCTGGCAAATAAATTTGCCCTGATACAGGTTCAGATCAATCGGGATAATTTTACCCGGATAGGGGGATGCAAAACTGATTCTGCTTTTGGTGTTATTCCGGTTTTCGAAGGCGGTCATAAAGAGGCTTTCACCCGTCACCACCCGTTTGCCTGCGGAAAGCAGTTTTCCCAGAATGCCGGTGTCGTTACCCGAACCATCGCCAAAAATGGTTTCCATCTGTATGCCGCTGTCCATCATCATGAAACTGCCGGCTTCGGCAATTACCACTTCCTGCGGATCGAGTTCAATTTCAATATACTGCATCTCTTCGCCGTATATCGTGTAGTCAATTTCATGTGCTTTCATAAGTTTCTGATATTTTATTTTGTTTAATTGGTTGTTAGTTTTATACTAAATCCTGTTCCTGACCCTTTAAATTACAGCTTAGGTTTGACCTGTACTCCGGACAAAACTCCCGGACTGAACTTGTCGAATACTCGTACTAAAAGAAAGTCTCCCGGTTTTTATCGGCGACGCAACTGCAATCTATACCGAACTGTGGGGTTTTTGAGCAGTCTGACGACGGTTTCACACGGCTTTATGAGATATTGCCTGCAGTTTTTTTTTATTTATCAGTCTTCAAACCCGTAATATTTTCCCGATCTTTCTACCTTTTGCAAGTTCGTCCACCAGCTTATCCAAATACCGTACTTGTTTTGTTAAAGGATCGTCAATATCTTCTATCCGACAGCCACAAATAACTCCGGTGATTAGGTGAGCATTGGGGTTTAGTTTTGTATCTTTAAAGAACGACTCAAAAGTAGCATTTTTTTCAATCAGATCCTGCAGTTTTTTATTATCGTAACCGGTAAGCCATTCTATCACTTCGTGCAATTCCTCTTGTGTTCGCCCTTTCTTTTCCACTTTTGCCAGATAAAGAGGATAAACCGATGCAAATTTCATTTTTGCTAAACGCTCATTGTGTGTTGTCGTATCTTTCATTGTCTCAAAGATTAAGATATCAAAGTTATGCCTGTTAAATCAGAAAGATTATTTTTCAGAAAGGCATAAGTCAATTTATCAACTTTACAATTTATAAATTGCACTCTTTTGAATTTTTTATTGTTCTTGAAAAAGGTATTCAGCAACGTAGCGTTTTGAAATTTCACATTATAAAATGAACAATTTTCAAAACGACAATCCTCCAATGTCCCATCAAAAATAATATCCTGAATTCCATTATCAAGAAAATTTGTGCGATTCAGCTTCGCATTCGTAATGGTATTTTTCCCGAAAGCTCCTGATTTAAATTCAGTTCCGGTTAAATCGGCTCCGGTAAAATCGCAACCTTCGATATAAGTCCTTCGAAATTCAGCGTTTATAAGTGAACAATTTGTAAACCTGTTTTTACTTAACATCGAGTTTTGAAAATGGCTGCTGCTTATATCCGAATTTGAAAAATCACAATCACCTACATTGTTGTTGATTAGCTTAAGGCTGGATATATCCGAACCGATAAACAAACATCGCTGAATATTGGTGGAACTAAGTTTTTCCGATAAATTTTTTAGTCCGGAGAAATCACTGTCTGTTAGATTTTGCTTTGAAATGTCCCATCCTGACCTTTCTTTTTGAGAAACGGGTGATTTTTCAGATTTTCTAGCGGATTTTTCCGGAATTGACATTTCATCATTAACCGATTGAAAACTCCCGGAGAAATAATTAAGGTCAACCTCAAGAATCTCCGCGAGCCGGTTTAAAGTTAGTATGTCGGGCATTGATTCTCCCCGTTCCCATTTCCCTACTGCCTGAGAACTTATAGACACTTGCCGGGCAAGTTCTGCTTGTGAAAGATTTGCTTTCTTTCTTGCTGTGGCAATTTTGGCGCCGATTGAATTTGAATTTAGCATCATTGTATTAGTTATTTAATTTGATGCTGCAAAGTTATTCTGTCCATTTATAATGACATAAAATTTCCAACTACTTATGGTTGCGTTTCCACTATTTTCAGTTGTTTCTTGACAACTATTAGTGGTTTTCTGTTTATTATTTTCCTTTGATCTTAAAAGATATTTCAACAACGGTGTCTTCTGTTGGCTTTTATAATTTTTCTGGCAACTTCTTCGTGTTCTGTTCAACGTTTTCGTGTGTCAAAGTTAATTAAAAGCAATAGAAATGCAAATAATCAATAGTTCGTTAATCTTTATGTTAAACGTATGATTATCAAGAAAATAGCCTCGATTTTATTTGTATAAGTCATTGGAAATCAGTATCTTTATAGATAATCCAACCCCTATAAAGACATGATTTCCAAGACTCATTTATCATACAGCTCGCTATGTGAGCATTGTTTCAAATTTTTCCCAAAACCACTTAATAAATGGCGTAGGGACTTTATAATAGACGTTCTTTGGCTTTTTTTGAGTATTAAATCACCTGTCAATTTTTCACAACTTGGCAGATACGGAAAATATGGTGAACAGCGCTATCGACAGCAATTTGAAGGTGATTTCGATTCTTTCAACTTTAATGCAGCACTTATTAATCAATATTGTGGACAACGCAGAGCAATTGCTTTCGACCCAAGTTACATTCCCAAATCAGGACGTAAAACTGAAGGCGTTGGATGGTTTTGGTCAGGTTGTGCCAATAAAGCCAAATGGGGCTTAGAAATAGGTGGCATTGCTGTACTCGATTTAGATAATCATACAGCACTCCATTTAGAGGCAATTCAAACTTTGCCACTTGAATCAGAAACACTTCTTGAATTCTATGCCCGTATTTTTAATGAAAAGGCAGAAGAGCTAAAGAAACTGGCTTCCATTGTGGTTGTAGATGGATATTTCTCCAAAGAACCATTTGTTTCCAAACTTACAAGTTGTGGACTTGATGTT
>Ga0316605_10000220_pt1 | contig 49332 bp, 45 predicted proteins | sample OWC_soil_day20_n_FD_207666 | JGI IMG/M metagenome (GOLD analysis project Ga0316605, IMG submission 207666) | Wetland soil microbial communities from Old Woman Creek delta, Ohio, United States - OWC_soil_day20_noCT | ecosystem: Environmental > Terrestrial > Soil > Wetlands | place: USA: Ohio...
AATGTTTTCTGATATTAACTATATTGGAACCAGATCTGAATCCGAAAATAAAAAATTATTATCACCGGTTGATGACCCGTATTTTGCCTGCAAAAATTCGCATGCAATTGCAATTTTAACAGAATGGGACGAGTTTGTCTCATATGATTGGCAACGAATCTATGATAATATGAAAAAACCAGCATTTATATTTGATGGCCGCAATATTATTGACTCTAAAAAATTGAGTGATATTGGGTTTAAGGTGTATCAGATAGGAAAATAAGATTGGATTTTATTGAATGACCTCACATGAATTCACGGCAAAAATCAATATCTTTGCAATAATTAATAATAGTAAACAAATTATCATGAAACTATTCACCAACGAAAATTATAAAGTAGCCGATTTTAATCTGGCGGAATTTGGCAGGAAAGAGATTGAACTGGCGGAGTTTGAGATGCCGGGTTTGATGGCGCTGCGCGACAAATATGGCAAATTGAAACCGTTAAAAGGTGCCCGCATTATGGGGTCCCTGCATATGACAATTCAAACTGCTGTATTGATTGAAACCCTTGTGGAACTTGGAGCAGATGTGCGCTGGGTGAGCTGTAACATTTATTCGACTCAGGATCATGCTGCCGCTGCGGTAGCAGCGGCCGGCGTTCCTGTATTTGCATGGAAGGGCGAAACCCTGAAAGATTATTGGTGGTGCACTCTGCAGGCACTGAGTTTTCCGGGCGGCAAGGGCCCTACCCTCATTGTTGATGACGGTGGCGATGCAACTCTTATGTGCCACCTCGGTTTCAAAGCAGAAAAAGACGCTACTGTTCTGGATTACAATGCAGATACAGAGGACGAAAGAGAACTGCTGGTTATACTCAAGAGTTTGCTTAAGGAAGACAACTCATACTGGACAAAAAGAGTACCGGCCATTAAGGGCGTTTCCGAAGAGACCACTACAGGGGTTCACCGCCTGTATCAGATGATGGAAGAAAAGTCGTTGCTGTTCCCTGCTTTCAACGTAAACGACTCAGTAACTAAATCTAAGTTCGACAACTTATATGGTTGCCGCGAATCTCTTGCCGACGGAATTAAGAGAGCTACCGACATTATGATTGCAGGCAAGGTTGTGGTTGTATGCGGTTATGGCGATGTGGGCAAAGGTTGTGCACATTCGATGCGCAGCTATGGTGCAAGAGTTATAGTTACGGAAATTGATCCTATTTGCGCTCTGCAGGCAGCTATGGAAGGATTTGAGGTGAAGCCGGTTGAAGATGCTCTGCGCGAAGGCAATATTTATGTGACAACAACTGGAAATAAAGACATCATCCGGATTGAACATATGTCAAAAATGCTTGACAATGCAATCGTTTGCAACATAGGCCATTTCGACAACGAAATACAGGTAGATAAACTTAAGAACTATCCGGGCATCAGGACAAGAAATATTAAACCTCAGGTTGACCAGTACTTCTTCCCGGAAGGACACTCAATTTTACTACTGGCCGATGGCCGCCTTGTTAATCTTGGTTGCGCTACCGGTCACCCTTCATTTGTGATGAGCAACTCATTTACAAACCAGACGCTTGCTCAGATTGAACTTTGGACAAAAGAGCTGGAAGTAGGAGTTTACCTTTTGCCGAAACTTTTGGACGAAGAGGTGGCAAGGCTGCATCTGCAAAGAATTGGTGTTAAACTCACCAGACTTACTCCTGACCAGGCTGCGTACATTGGTGTAGATATAGAAGGGCCATATAAACCTGCGTACTACAGGTACTAGGCAATCGTTTCGGCGCAAATTAGGAACTCGTTCTAGCGTGATCCCTTGCTGCTATGTTTTTGACTGTGTGTTTGTTATAACTTTTTTTGCGCCAACAGTGTTGGCTCAAAAAGTTGTAACTAGCTGTCGATTTGACAATTACATCTGAACCAATTATTTTCTTTTCGGCCTTGAAACTTCCCATACATGGTCTAAAGTTTTAAATCTTAGCTACTTATTAATAGTTCAGGCGCTTGACGCGCCTGAACTATTAATAAACATCACATTGTCACGCACTTAGGCTATGCGTGGGGATTCAAAAAATATGGTGCGGCTTCGCCGCGGTTTAAGACCCATACGGCCGGCAAAGCCTTGTGGCTGAGTGTTTCGGCCGGACTATTGGCAAAAACTACGATCTATAAGTGCCTGAATTTCTGCTAGTAACATAAAATAGTGAGGGCGGTGCCCTCACTATTTTATGTTGTTGCTTAATAATGTGATATTTAGACTAACTATTTCAAAGAGGTGTTTGTGCTTAGCACGGCCCGCGGCAATTTCCGCCGCAGGCGTAGGCTTGCACCGCAGGTGCACCATTGTTGCTGCTTTTAAATTATCTTTGCGTGCAAGAAAAATTATTGCACGACTGTATCACGGCCATACGTCCGGGCTACATTTGATTAACCGTGTAATTTTGAATTTGAAATAATGAATACTATGACAAATAACTCACTAGAGGTTGCTGCCGGCAAAAAAATATTGATTCTCGATGGTGCCATGGGTACGATGATCCAAAGGCACAAACTTCAGGAAAGCGATTATAGGGGAGAGATGTTTAAAGATCATCCTATGCTTCAGAAGGGGAACAACGATTTGTTATCTCTTACTAGACCGGATGTTATTAAAGGAATTCACAGGGAATATCTTGAGGCTGGAGCTGATATTATTACTACGAATAGTTTTAACTCTAACAGGATTTCCATGGCTGATTATGGCATGGAAGGAAGGGTTTATGAGTTGAATGTTGGGGCGGCGCGGCTGGCGGCGGCAGCCGTGCGTGAATATGCTGCGTCCCTTGAGGAAAATAAGAAACCCAGCCGCGCCCTCTTTGTTGCGGGCACAATGGGCCCGACCAATCGCACAGCATCAATGTCTTCTGATGTTAACGACCCGGGAGCTAGGGCTGTCACTTTTGATGATCTTGTCGAGGCATACTCGGAGCAGGCAAAAGGGCTGATTGAAGGTGGTGTGGATATTCTTCTTGTTGAGACTGTATTTGATGTTCTTAATTGCAAGGCTGCACTTTTTGCAATTGATTCTGTTTTTGAGGAGATAGGAATGAAGTTGCCTGTTATGGTATCGGGTACAATCACGGATGCCAGCGGAAGAACTCTTACAGGGCAGACTCTTGAAGCGTTTTTAGTGTCTGTTTCACATTTTCCCTTGTTTAGCATTGGATTGAATTGTGCTTTAGGGGCGGAGCAGCTCCGCCCCTTCATTCAGGAACTGAGTGCAAAGTCGCCGTTTTACGTTTCTGCACACCCTAACGCCGGCCTGCCAAACCAGTTTGGCGAATATGACCAGTCTGCCGCCTTCATGGCATCAATTGCAGAAGATTATATGAAGGAGGGCTGGGTGAATGTTCTTGGCGGCTGTTGCGGAACTACACCACAGCATATTAATCGGATTGCCGAAGTTGCTAAAAAATATCAGCCAAGACCCCTCCCCTCTCTCACAAGACAGACAAAACTGAGCGGGCTTGAGGTTCTCACTATAACTCCGGAAACAAACTTCGTAAATGTTGGAGAACGTACAAATGTATCGGGTTCGATTAAGTTTGCCCGGCTCATTAGGGAGGAGAAATACGACGAAGCTCTTGCCATTGCCAGAAATCAGGTTGAAGGTGGTGCGCAGGTTATTGATATTTGTATGGACGAGGCGATGCTTGATTCGGAAAAGGCAATGGTAAAGTTTGTTAACCTTATTATGGCCGAGCCGGATATCTCAAAGCTTCCGTTAATGATTGACTCTTCCCGGTGGAGTGTTATTGAGGGAGCTCTCAAATGCATCCAGGGCAAATCTGTTGTTAATTCAATCAGCCTTAAAGAGGGAGAAGAGATTTTCCTCAGCCGTGCAAAAACAATCAGGAAATACGGAGCAGCCACGGTTGTTATGTTGTTTGACGAAAATGGCCAGGCCGATACCTTTGAAAGAAAAATATCGGTAGCAGAAAGGTCTTATCGACTCCTTACAGACAAAATAGGATTTCCTCCCGAAGATATCATATTTGACCCCAATGTTTTGGCTGTTGCAACAGGCATTGAAGAACACAACAATTATGGAATCAATTTCATAAGAGCAACAGAATGGATTAAGCAGAACCTTCCGCATGCAAAAATTAGCGGAGGAATAAGCAATCTTTCTTTTTCTTTCCGCGGTACCGACAAAGTGCGAGAGGCGATGCATTCTATTTTCCTTTTCCACGCAATAAAGGCCGGTCTTGATATGGGTATTGTTAATCCTGGGATGCTGCAGGTATACAGCGAAATAGAACCGGACCTTCTTGTACTGGCAGAGGATGTGATTCTTAACCGCCGTTCCGATGCGACTGAACGGCTTGTGAAGTTTGCTGAGGGGATTAAGAACGAGGGAAAGAAGCAAGAAAAAGAAGACGCATGGAGGATGCTTCCTGTCGTTGACAGAATAAAGCACGCTCTGGTCCGTGGCCTTGATGAATTTATTGAACAGGATGTTGAAGAAGCGCGATTGCTCTTTAAAAGATCGATTGAATTGATAGAAGGTCCGTTAATGGGAGGTATGAATGAAGTTGGGGATCTTTTTGGCTCCGGTAAAATGTTTTTGCCGCAGGTTGTAAAGAGTGCCCGGGTAATGAAAAAAGCCGTAACTAAACTTGCTCCATATATTGAACAGGAAAGCCTTGGCGAAGAGAAGAAGAGTGCCGGTAAAGTTCTTTTGGCAACAGTAAAGGGAGATGTTCACGACATCGGGAAAAACATTGTGGGGGTTGTGCTGTCTTGTAATAATTACGAGATAATAGACCTTGGCGTTATGGTTCCGGCAGAAAAAATTATTGATGCTGCCATTAAAGAGCAGGTAGATTTTATTGGTCTTAGCGGGCTCATCACTCCTTCGCTTGAAGAGATGGTCCATGTTGCCGCAGAAATGGAACGCAGGAAAATTTCCATTCCACTCCTGATTGGCGGAGCAACTACTTCGGAAATACACGCAGCTGTTAAAGTTGCGCCTGTTTACTCATATTCTGTAATTCACGTAAAGGACGCATCAAAAGCCGCAGGTGTTTTATCCTCTTTGCTAAATAAAGACAGCATCGACTATGCAACATCCATCCGCGATAAGTACAACAAAATGCGCGATGCCCACAGTTCGCGTGTTGCCGAAAAGAATCTGCTTTCGCTAAGCCAGGCTCGTGCGAACAGGTTTGACGGCGGCGGAACGGCGGCGGCGGCAGGTGGCGAAGCCACATCAGGAGCCGCCGCCAACGGATGGAACGGCTTCTCCCCTTTTGCACCAAAGCAACCGGGAATTCATGTTCTAAACAACATTGATCTTGCAGAACTTGCAGGTTATATAGACTGGACCTTCTTTTTCTTTGCATGGAAGTTATCCGGCAAGTATCCCGCAATCTTCTCAGATCCCATAAAAGGGGAAGAGGCAAAGAAATTGTTTGATGATGGTCAGATATATCTCAGGAAGATAATTGAGGATAAACTCATAACAGCAAAAGCGGTATTTGGTCTCTTTCCTGCTGTTTCAGCCGGCGACGACGTAAAGGTTCTTGAAAATGGAATTGCTCTCAGCACCAAAAATGTTAAGACAACCTTCTGCTTTTTAAGAAATCAGGAACAAAAGGAAAAGGGAATCAATAACCTGTCGCTTGCCGATTATATTGCTCCTGAATCATCGGGCATCATTGACAATATCGGAGCATTTGTTGTAACGGCAGCTCTTGATGAATCCGGAACCGACAAGTACAAAGATGACGACTACGCAATGATTATGATTCGTATTCTGAGCGACAGGCTTGCAGAGGCTGCTGCAGAATGGCTGCATACAAAAATTCGAAGAGAATATTGGGGTTATGCTGCAGATGAAAATCTATCTGTAGAAGAGATGATTAAACAAAAATACAAGGGCATAAGACCGGCACCCGGATATCCTGCTTGCCCCGACCATACCGAAAAAAGAGTTATCTTTGATTTGCTTGAGGCCGAAAAGCGAATTGGAGCAAGACTTACAGAAAATTTTGCAATGGTTCCGGCAGCAGCAGTGAGCGGATATATTTTCTCTCATCCTCAATCGGTCTACTTTAATATTGGGAAGATTGGTCAGGACCAGCTGAAAGAATATGCCTCCCGCAAAAAAATGACTATTGAAGAGACCGCCAAATGGCTGTCCCCTAATTTATAAATAACCCCATTAGAATATGAATGTAATAGATAAGATAAAAAACGCCAAGGGACCGTTGTTCACATTTGAACTTCTTCCTCCGCTAAGAGGTCACAGCATTGAAAGAATTTATAATGCCATCGACAGATTGATTGAATTTGACCCGGCATATATAAATTTTACTTCGCACCGCAACGAAACTACATATTATGAGAGGTCGGACGGACATATCGAAAAGAAAATTGTACGAATCCGCCCCGGAACTGTTGCCTTAGCTGCCGCTGTAAAGTACAAATACAACATTACAGTTGTTCCCCATATTTTGTGTGGCGGTTTTTCAAAGGAAGAGACTGAAAACGCTCTTATTGAGATGAATTTTCTTGGTATCAACGATGTTCTTGCGCTCCGGGGGGACACTCAAAAAGGTGCCCGCCGTTTCATCCCCGACAAGGACGGTCACTCCCATGCCAATGAGCTTGTAGAGCAGATAGCCAACATGAATAATGGGAAATACCTTGAAGATACTCTTGAAGTGACAACTCCATCAAATTTTTGCATAGGAGTTGCCGGATATCCCGAGAAGCATTTTGAAGCTCCCAACAGACGCATTGACATTGAAAACCTGAAGAAAAAAGTTGATGCTGGTGCTCATTATATTGTTACACAAATGTTTTTTGACAACAATAAGTTTTTCCAGTTCAGGGACGACTGTGTTAAGGCAGGCATAACTATACCAATAATCGCCGGAGTAAAACCAATATCTGCACTTAACGACATCAATCTTTTGCCTCAGGCTTTCCATATTGATCTTCCAAACGACCTTTATGTGGCTGCACAAAAGTGCACAACAGACAAAGAGGTTCGCGAGGTAGGAATAGAATGGACAACCATGCAGTCCAAAGAACTTATAAAAGAGGGCGTTACCGGAATCCACTATTACACATACGGTGGTTCCGATAATATCGCAAGAATAGTTAAGGCGTCGTTCTGATTCTGCGGCGCAGCCGCACCATATTTTTTATTTTGGAAAAAACCTGAAAAGCATTGATATGTTTTTCAGGCTTTTTTATTATATTTGGTTGGTGTTCCGTGAGTGTTTTATTTTGTAAAACAACCATTATGAAAAGGCTTTTTTTACTTCTTCTGATTGGAGTTAATTGCTTTTCAAATGTATTTGCTCAGGAAAAAGATACATTAAAAGCCGACGACATTATTAAAATGTCGTTTACAGACCTGATGAATACAAAAGTAATCAGTGCGTCTAAGGTTCAGCAGGAAATTAAAGATGTTTCGGCCACCGTTCAGGTGATTACTGCAGAGCAGATTAAAGATCGCGGATATTTTACCCTTGAAGAGGCTTTGGGCGACTTACCGGGATTTCAATTCAGAAATATTAACGGTTTTAACAGCTATGTTTTTCTGAGAGGCGCACCCAGCCAGAATAATCTTATTCTTCTATTGGTTGACGGTGTTCAGATAAATGAATTAAACTCAGGCGGATTTTATGGAGGCGGGCAATTTAATATGTCTAATATTGAAAGAATTGAGGTTGTATACGGGCCTTCTTCAACGCTATACGGAACAAATGCAGTTTCGGGAATAATAAATATTATTACAAAAAGTTCTAACTGGGGGAAAAAGGGCCAAATAAGTATGCTGGGCGGAACTTTCAATACCGGAATGATGGATTTTAACTTAAGAAATTATAACGACGAGAATGAAGTCGCCTATTCAATTTCCGGAATGTATAAAGTCACGGAGAAGGCCGATTTGCGCGGAGTAAATGGGGACAATAACTGGTCGGATGAAATGGAAAACTTTGAAAACGACCTCTCATTATCGGCAAAACTGAGAATAAAAAACTTTAGTGCCGGAGTTGTTTATCAGAATAAAAAGTCATCAATGACAACGAATACCAAATCCATTGGAGATAAGTATTTTGACAGAAACACTTTATGGAACATCTCTTTTCTTAATGGATTTGTAAAATATACCAACAATAAAAGCAAAAGAATCACTTACAATTCTACACTTTATTACCGGAATGCAACTGTAAATCCAAATACAGTCAACAATATTGTTAAAGCTACAGATACAACCAGCGGGAATCAGGTTGGCAATTACAGGCCAAACCACTTGATAGGATTAGACAATCAGCTCATTTATAGCCCATTTGAAAAGTTAATGATAATAGGTGGGATAATTGGAGAAATTGAACAGCTTTCCGATGGTTTTTCAATTTCTAATAGCAATTCTCAGTTTGTCTCTCCTCCTGCCCCTGCTAAACCTAATATGCTCAACAATAATCTGTTTAGCTATTATTTACAACTTAATTATAAAATTTTCAATAAGCTGTCATTTATAGGAGGGATTCGTCACGATTTTTCAAGTTACTACGGGCAAGTTTTGACGCCCCGGGCCGGTCTTGTATTTAATACAGATAAATTCACTGCAAAGATTATGTTTAACCGGGCTTTCAGGGCGCCCAAACCGTGGGATTACGAATTTGGATCCGGTAATGAGTCACTTAAACCGGAAAATATGCATTCTTACGAACTGTTTACTTCATATTCCATTTTTAAAAACCTCTCTCTCGGGGCTTCTTTTTACAGGAATTTAATTAACGATAAGCTCACTCTGGACATTTCCGGCAGTGATGTAAGATGGGTTAACAAGAACAAATTAAACACATTTGGCTTTGAATTATATGGTAATTATTCTTCAAAGAGCCTATCTTTATACGCAAATTATACTTACACAGACTCTTACGAACAGGAGGGAATACTCATTCCCGAGATTTCCATGCATACGGCAAACGCTGGCATTACCTACTCATTCACCTCTCACATTAAAGCAAACCTAAGAGCAAACTACCTTGGAGGCCGTAAAAACCCACTGCAGATACCTTCTACCGGAAACGATAAAATTGATGCTGCTTTTTTGCTTAATGGAGCCATTTCATATAATGATTTCCATGGATTCGATATTCAGCTAAAGGTAAATAACTTTTTCAATGAGGTATATTATCATCCGTCTAACCGGTTTGCAGGCAGATACAGACAACCGCAAAGGACTATTATGTTAAAGGTAACTTATAATTTATTCAGATAATTTAATCGAAATATGGCAAAAAGCTCTTTACATATTGCAAAACATATTGTGCTGCTTATTATTATATTCTCGGGATTAATTATTCCTTGCCGGGGAGAAGCGCAAACCAGAGAACAATTATTGAAGGCCGGTTACATAGAGAAATTTACCCATTTTGTTGATTGGTCAAAAAATCCGCACAGCAATGATTCATTATTCAAAGTGGCAGTTATCGGTGATAAAAAATTTTCTATGGCGCTTGAACAAATTTTTAGCAAGACTAAGGTAAATGAGAAAAGTGTTAAGGTTACCTATATAACCTCCGTGGACCAAATTAAAGACAACCTGATTCTTGTGATTTCAAAATCTGTTAGTAATGACAAACTTGACGAGATTCTTAATTACACTACAGGGAAAACAATACTCACAATAAGCGAAAAGGACGGATACGGAGTAAGGGGATCAATAATAAATTTGATTGTAGTAGATGAATTTATCCGTTATGAGATTAACAGAATAACCCTTGGAAAATCGGGGCTTAAGATGAATAGTTTACTAATTAAATCGGGGACACTTGTGGGAAAAGTGGATTCAAATGATTAAATATCAATTCATAAGAGACCTTTCAATAAAGAACAAGATAATTGTTATTGTTTTGTTCGTTGTCTTTACTGCAATATCTGCCGGGTTTATAACTATTGCCACCTGGAATATTAGCAATCTAAAGTCAAACATTAAATCCAATCTCGTTCTGAATGCTAAATTAATCGGAGATTATTGTGTTGTACCTCTCTTTTTCGACGATAAAAATCAGGCTTCTGAGGCATTGTTGCGGCTGAAATTTGTTGAGTCTGTTGAACAAGGATACCTGTTTGATAAAAACGGAGAACTTTTTGCCAGTTATCCGGGCGCTATCTCAAATAATAAGATTCCAGCTGTGAATACCGGCTCTGACATTAAATTTGAGGATGGATATTTCTATGTTACTGAAGTTGTCAATTTTCAGGGAAAGGCATTGGGAACAATTTTCATTAAGGCAAATTCCAAAATACTTACTGCCCAAAAACAGAAGCTAATTTTGGTATTGGCAATACTGGTAATCGCTCTTCTTTCGCTTTCATACTTCCTTGTATCAAAAATGCATAAGCTTGTTTCTGCACCAATCTTGAACTTAGCAACCTTGACTGCTGCAATTTCTAAAAACCAGGATTTTAGTGTTCAAATTGAGCAACACGGAAATGACGAAGTGGGCTTTCTTTATGAACAGTATAACAATATGTTGTCTCAACTTTTGAAGAGGCAAAACGAGCGGGATCTGGCAGAGGAGGAGATTCGAAATTTAAATGCGAGTCTGGAAAAAAAGGTTGCGGAACGTACCGCTTTGCTGGAAGCCGCAAATAAAGAGCTTGAGTCATTTTCATATTCTGTATCTCACGACCTGAGGGCACCATTACGTCACATTAATGGCTATCTTGAATTGCTTATCAAACGAAACAATTCGCAGCTGGACGATAAAGGGAAACATTATATTGAGTCAATTTACGAAGCATCCAGTCATATGGGTCATTTAATTGATGATTTGCTTAATTTTTCACGCACAGGGCGGATGGAGATGAAACCTGATAACATTGACATGAACAGGGTCGTAAAAGATGCTATGACCATTTTGGAGCCAGAAATAAAAGGACGTAATATTGACTGGAAACTTAATTCTTTACCGAGTGTTCATGCAGACTATGCCATGATGCGGCAGGTATGGGTAAATCTTATTGGTAATGCCATTAAATATAGTAGAAACCGGGATATTGCCATTATAGAAATCGGATCAGAAAATGAAGGCAAAGAAACAATCTTTTATATCCGGGATAATGGAGCCGGATTCGATATGAATTATGCACAAAAACTGTTTGGCGTATTCCAGCGGTTACACTCAAACGAAGAATTTGAAGGCACAGGCATAGGCCTGGCAAATGTTAATCAGGTTGTAAAAAGGCATAACGGACGAACCTGGGCCGAAGGAGAAGTCGATAAAGGGGCTACTTTTTATTTTTCACTACCTAAATAATAGGAGAAAACAATATGATTGAACTAAAAAAAATCTTACTGGCAGAAGATAATCCAAAGGATGTTGAACTCACTCTGGAAGCAATGGAAGACAGTCTTCTGGCAAACAGAGTGGTTGTTGTGAAAGACGGAGTAGAGGCAATGGAATATCTTCGGTGTGAAGGTCAGTTTGCCAATAGGGAGCCGGGGCTTCCTTCTGTTTTGCTGCTTGACATAAAAATGCCTAGAAAAGACGGCATTGAAGTGTTGCGGGAAATACGAAGTGATCCTAAATTGAAACTTTTGCCTGTAGTAATGCTGACCTCTTCCCGTGAGGACAAAGACTTGCTTAACAGCTATTATTTAGGTGTAAACGCATATGTGGTAAAACCTGTAAATTTCAACGGGTTTATTGATGCAATTAAGCAATTGGGAATTTTCTGGGGATTGGTTAACGAACTTCCTCCGGAAAATAAATAACCGAATAATTAAAAGAGGTTTATATGAAAGTGAAGCTGTACGCACTTCATCTTGAAGATGTAAAGAGAGATGCCGAACTTTTAGAAGAGATTCTTAAAGAAGAGGGATTCGATTTGGAAATGGACCTGGTAGATAACGAGGAGGGATTTGTATCAAACCTGAAAAGGCATAATTATGATATAATTTTTGCTGACTTTACATTGCCTTCGTTCAATGGACAGTCTGCACTGGAACTGGCAAAGAAATTAAGCCCTAATGTTCCGTTTATTTGCATTTCAGGTACGATTGGCGAAGACAGGGCTGTTGAGCTTCTTAAACAGGGAGCTACAGACTATGTTCTTAAAGACAGGATGGAGAGAGTCCCAATGGCAACAAAAAGAGCATTGGATGCTGCGACTCAGCTTAGTAAATTCAGGGAAACGGAAATTGAACTTCAAACCAACCGAAGATTACTTCAGTCCATTATTAACAATGCGCTTGACTCAATCTATATTAAGGATATTAATGGAAAGTACCTGCTTTTTAATGATGCCGCAGAAAAAACATTCGGCATTACTGAACAGGAGGTTATTGGCAAAGATGATTCAGTTATTTTCCCGGCCGTTCATGCTCTAATGGTTAAGGAAATAGATCAAAAAGTAATAGAGAGCGGCGTTCCATATACTTATGAAGATTCTATCATCACTTCCGGGGGTGCTGTGCGCACTTTTCATACCATTAAGTGTCCCATGTTTGACGATTTTGGCAATCCTACCGGCCTTTTTGGAATTGCCCGGGATATTACCGAACGTAAACATTTGGAGCAGGTTCTTATTGAAGCCAAGGAAAAAGCAGAAGACAGCAACAGATTAATTACCGCATTTCTTAACAATATTTCACACGAAATTCGTACCCCGATGAATGCTATAGTAGGTTTTTCGGATTTTTTAAAATCGCCGGAACTGCCTGTTGAAAAACGCATTGAATATATTGATATAATATCGAACAACTGTTATCAGCTGCTTGACATTATAAACGACATTGTAATTACCGCTTCCCTTGCATCCGGTCAGGTGAAATTAAATATCAGCAATTTCAACATAAATGATATTTGCAAAACCCTATACTCTCAGTTTGAGCCAAAGGCCAAATTAAAAAACATAACATTAAATTTTGATTGTTCTTTTGATGACCTCAACGCAGATATTCGCTCGGATGTGATAAAGCTGACTCATATTCTTTCCAGCCTCATTAATAACGCGATTAAGTTTACAATAAAGGGAAATATACGTTTTGGGTATATTTTGAGAGACGATAAACTGGAATTTTACATTGAAGATACGGGAATTGGTATCTCTCCCGGAAAACAGGAGCTCATTTTTGAACGTTTCCGCCAGGCAGAACGATCAACTGCATACGAATTTGGCGGTACCGGACTTGGTTTAACTATCTCAAAGGGGTATGTTGAACTGCTTGGCGGAAAAATTTGGTTATCTTCCGATTTAGGAAAAGGTTCTACGTTTTTCTTTACAATTCCTTATACAAAGAGTGTGTAGCATTTTGTATCTTTGAGTAATATTTAACAAAATTACTCATGTCCAATTTAACGATACTAATAATGGCCGGAGGCTCAGGAGAGCGTTTCTGGCCATTGTCTACAAAAGAGCGGCCTAAGCAATTGCTAAGGCTCATCGACGAAGAAAAAAGTCTTATAAGGATGACTGTCGACAGAGTGTTGCCGATGGTTTCCGCCAATCGAATTTTCATTGGAACAAATGCTGTTCAGGCAAAAACCGTATTGGAAGAATTGCCAATGCTTCCTGCGGGAAATATAATTATCGAGCCTTCATTTAAGGATACAGCTGCCGCAATAGGTTTTGGCTGTATAGAAATTGAACGCAAGTTTCCCGATTCAACATTAATCGTTTTGGCTTCGGACCATCTCATTAAGGACGAGGCAGATTTTAGGTTGCATCTGAAGAAAGCTGTTGAAGTGGCAGAAAAGGAGGAAGCGATTGTCACTCTCGGTATTAAACCCGACAGGCCCGAAACTGGTTATGGATATCTTGAGACTGGTGCTGATGCCGACTTAGTGGCTGAAGGCGGTTCCGGAGCAGACGGAAGTTTGGAAGTCGAAGAAGGATTAGTTGGGTGTACTGTTGGAGTTCCAACACGGGTTTTGCGGTTTTGCGAGAAACCGGCACTGGAAACTGCATTGGAATATGTAAAGAGCGGGCGTTTTTTGTGGAACAGCGGGATGTTTATTTTTAAGGTGTCAACGATTATGCGTGCGTTTGCAGAGTTGTTACCGATGCATTGGGCTGTTTTGAAGGAGATTGAGGAATTGGAGGCGGCCGCAGATGCGAGTGGTAGCGGAGCGTCTACGGCCGCCTCCGGGAGAGATCAAAAGCTAAAATTGCTGTTTGAAAAATTTGTAAAAATCTCTATTGACTTTGGTATCATGGAGAAATTCAAGAATACATACGTTATTCCCGTAGATTTCGGATGGAGCGATATTGGCTCCTACCCTGCCCTTGCCGATGTATTCCCGGCCAATGAAAACGGCACAACTGTAAAAGGTGCCTCTATCAAAGAGTTCAACTCCGGAGGAAATATTGTAATCGGGACAACTGGTAAAACGATTGCCCTGCTTGGTGTTCATGATATGGTTGTTGTTGAAACGGCAGATGCCATTCTGGTTTGTACCAAGGCGGAGGCACAGAATATTAAAAAAATATTATAAAATAATATTTGGTTTACAATATAAACTTATTTACATTTGCAAAGTGCAACGAAATAATGGTTGCACTTTTTTAACACCATTTTGGTTTATAACATAAACTTATTTACAAAAAGAAACTTTTAAACATTTAATGTCATTTAAATATTATAAATTATGGAAGAGAAAATTTTATCAGAAAAAGAGAGTCTGGAACTGATCTCAAAAATGATTAGTGAGACTAAGAACAAGCTTGAAAGAGGCGGCGGTAATATATTTCTGCTATGGGGATATCTTGGTGTTTGCGTATCGCTCATTGTTTACGGCCTGCTTAATTTCACGGAGAATTATGCCTTTCAGTGGTTATGGTTTCTTATTCCGGTTATAGGCTATCCTGCAATGTTTATGATGAAGGGGAAATCTCAAACGGGATCTGTCACTTTCATCGGAAGTGTTATTTCTAAGATATGGATTGTAATCGGAGTATGCACTATTCTTGTGTCCATCAGTATTTTGTATGACTACACTCTTTTGCCTATTCTATTTATTATGTCGTTGCTCGTTACAGCCGGTGTGGCTATGTCCGGCCTTGTTCTCAAATTTAAACCTGCTGCAGCTGCAGGATTTATTGGGATTATATTAAGTTTTGTATTACTGTTGGTTTCATGGAAAAGTCAGATTTTGGTTTTTGCCGCGATGTCTGCTATAATGCTGATTATCCCCGGACATATTCTAAATTCAGCCTACAGAAAACAGCTAAAAAATGGGCGCAATGTTTAAAGAGTTGGATCCGCTTCTTCATTCCCAACTCAGGCTTGCAGTGATATCTCTGCTAATTTCGCTGGAAGAGGCAGATTTTGTTTTCCTGAGAGAAAAAACCGGAGCAACAGCCGGGAATCTCAGTGTTCAACTGGAAAAACTAAGTGACGCCGGATACATTGAGGTTGCAAAAAGTTTTCTTGGCAAAAGGCCCCGGACTACTTGCCGGATAACATCGCAAGGCCAAAAAGCTTTCGAAGAGTATATCGAAGCAATAAAAGGGTATATCGGATAGATATATAAATCGGCGGGGAATTAGTAATTGGTATTTGTTATCGATAATTAAGTAAATTTGTGATGATTCAAACGAATATTTAATCTTCATGGATAAGAAACTATTGATAAGAAAAGCCTCCGGTGTTCTGGAGCCATTTTCCTCAGAAAAATTAAGAAGGTCGTTGCAACGTTCGGGAGCTGCCGATAATGTTATTGAAACTATTTTAAATGATGTGGAGTCATGGATTTTTGATGGGATTTCAAGCAGAAAAATTTATGACAAGGCTTTTGCATTACTAAGAAAAAAGACATTAAGTGTTGCTTCCAGATATAAATTAAAGAACGCACTTATGGAAATGGGACCCACAGGGCACCCGTTTGAGTACTTTGTTGGCCAAGTATTTAAGGTGTTGGGATACAATGTGGAAGTAGCGCAAATTCTTCAGGGCCATTGTGTCACTCATGAGGTTGATGTAATTGCTTCCAAAGAAAAAAGCCAGATGTTTATCGAGTGTAAATATTACCTCACAACCGAAAAAAACGCGAATGTCCAAGTACCTCTGTATATCAGATCCAGAGTGGACGACATTATCCGGGAGAGAAAAAACAAACCCGAATTTTACGGTTATACTTTTTCGGGAGGAGTGGTAACAAATACCCGTTTTACAGGTGATGCCACAACTTACGGCGAATGCAGCGGACTAAAATTACTCAGTTGGGACTATCCCGTAGGAAATGGGCTGAAAGAGATAATTGACAGGGAAAAAATCTTTCCGATTACAGTATTAACAAGACTTTCAACCCAGGATAAGCAGAGGCTTATGGGTCAGGGAATTGTTACTTGCAAACAAATTATTGAAGCACCGAATTTACTTGACTCATTATTGACGGATGTTATTAAAAAACAGCGGGTAATTGAGGAAATCCGGGATTTGTGCCAAACAGGGAATCAATAGAGGCTTTACTAAAGTTTCCGACTTAAAGTCTGCGCCTTATTAGCAACAATCTTAATATCAAGATGTTCTTGCAGCCAGGTCTTTTTGTCCCTTCTTTTTCGGGGCAATTAGGTGCTCCTGCGTCGCAGGTTTACGCCTTCGGCGGAAATTGGCTGCAAAAATTCCATTCGGATGGATTGCCGCCGCATAGCTTTAAACCGCAGCGCAGCCGCACCTTATTTTTGAACTTCCACACAAAAATGGCTATCTTCGGAGCAGTAAATTTCTATATTAGTGATGCAGGAAAACTGGAAAAAAACATTTGCTTTTATTTGGACAGGTCAGCTCTTTTCAACTCTGAGCAGTTCTGTTGTGAGTTTTGCCGTAATCTTTTGGTTAAGTGTTCAGACAGGATCTGCTCAAGTTCTTGCCCTTGCAACTATATCCTCACTTCTGCCACAACTTGTTCTCGGTTTGTTCACCGGGGTTTTGATTGACCGATGGGATCGTAAGCGGACAATGATTGTTGCTGATTTGTATATTGCTCTGCTTACGGCTGTTATGGCTGTATTGTTTTATATGGGCGCTGCAGAAATCGGATTAATATATGCTTTGCTGGCACTGCGTTCCATTGGAAGTGCATTTCATATGCCGGCAATGGAAGCCTCTGTGCCGCTGCTTGCACCAAAGAGCGAGCTGATGCGAGTGGCCGGCATCAACAATATGATATTTTCTGTCAGCACTATAGGTGCCCCTGCTATTGCCGCCATATTTATAAGTGCATTGGATATGACATGGGTATTGATGTTTGACGTACTGGGAGCTCTTATTGCATGCACATCTTTGTTGTTTGTAAAAATTCCTAATCCATGGGATAAAAAAACTACAGAGATTTCTCTTGACAACTCGCAATTTTTGGCAGGAAAGACGGCTGCATTTCAGATTAATGAAGAAGACATTAACGAATCTTCAAATGAGACATCCGGAAAAACAAATATAACCCAAACGGAGTTCAAACGCTTTTTAACTGAACTCAATCAAGGTTTGCATGAAATACTAAAAAGGCCGGGATTAATGTGGATGTTTATATTCACGATTTTTGCAAGTCTTGCTATGGTGCCTATTTCTACGCTTTTCCCTTTAATGACGCTCGACCATTTTGCCGGAGACACATATAAAATGAGCATGGTGGAAATTGCCTGGGGCGTTGGAATGTTGATTGGTGGTGGCATAATGAGTCTGCCAAAATTCAAATTCAATAATGTCCTTCTGATAAACTCAATGTACGTGATTCTTGGGATGACATTTGCCTTTTCGGGTCTGACTCCTCCCGGGGGATTCTATGCTTTTGTAGGATTCACTTTAATCGGCGGAATTTCAGGTGCGATTTTCTGGGGAGCATTCACAGTACTTCTTCAGAAAAGTCTGGATTCATCCGTTTTGGGACGGGTCTTTTCCATTCACAACAGTCTTATAATGATTCCCGCTATGTTTTCTCTCATAGCAACCGGTTATATTGCTGATTATATTGGCATTACAAATGCATTTATAATTTCAGGAGCCATGCTGGTTTTCATTGGTCTTCTATCTCCATTTTTACCAGCAATTAAGAAGTTCGCGAAAGAAAGCGGTAACTAAGCATTTTGGGTTCAATTATTTGAGACGAGCCTTATTTGCATTTCCTTTTCCATGGCTAACTCATTGTCTATCTTGTGATTTCTAAAAGTGAAGAGGGCTAAGCCCTCTTCACTTTTAGAAATACTTGTATATGTGATAATTAGGATGACTATTTCGCAATCGAAATGGAGCCGGATTTTGTTATGCGACATAGTTTTCTTACATATTCATAATTTTCGTGAGTGAGTGATGCAATCTGAAACATTGATGCATTTGTCTCAGTATATAAACATTTTATTAAATTATCGATTTCACTATTAGTTAGGCTGAATATTTTTTTGCCATTTGTTATTTTGTCAATAACTGTACACAAGTCTTCATTCGATAATTTATCAAAATGCATATGGTGATATTCATCTATTTCCATATTCCTGATTTTTCTTTCGACTACAGCAGTCTCTAACTTCTTTTTGGATCCAAAATAACTATCAATCAGGCCACCATCAATAGAAATATAATTTTTAAGTGGCGATTTACCATTGAAATGTAAATTATAAGAGCTCCACTTGAATTCAGCCGGGTACTTACAAATTTCTGCTGAAAGAGGGTTTTGCAAAATGTACAACATGCTGTCTATTTTCCACGCATCGGTATGTTTACAAACACTGCCAAACGGAGACTGGAATAAATTCCCAACCGTATTGTATTTCTTTTTATAATAATGAATAAAACTTACTAATAGAGCGGTAATAAAATTAGACAACTGATCTGTTTGAGTTTGAAGATGCACATGATTGTCCATTAAAACGAATTCCTGGATAATAGAATTGTATTTCGAACCATAATAATTGCATCTTTTTAAGAATTCTATCCGGTCATAATCGTCATAAAACACATTGCTTCTGTTGTTACCACGAATATAAACATGAATACTACCTGCCTGTTCCCTCGATTTTCTTCCTCCTTCCCACATAATCTCATTCTTTTTAAAATCTTTACTAATATATTCAAACTAATCGTTCAATGCACCAAAGAATCGATATAAAAAATCTATAATTAGATATTAATAACAATTCAGCTATTAGTTCGCTTATTTTTAGGTAATTACAAAAGTGAAGAGGGCTTTGCCCTCTTCACTTTTAATAACAGCTTGATTTTATGCGCATTAGCAAGTGTGGGGGAATTTGACTATTGACCCATCTCCAAAATGGAGCAAGATTGGTGCTCCTTCGTCGCAGGTTTACGCCTTCGGCGGAAATACAAAAGTGTACAAAAGTGAAGAGGGCTTAGCCCTCTTCACTTTTAGTAACTAGCTGACTATATGCTTATTGATTATGCGGTTATTAAATCGTTATTGATTACACCGCAGTCTTGGTGGCGTCTACGAATACGCGGGTGGCGAGCTCTTTGTCGAGCAGGTAAATGGCCTGGCCGTTTTCACCGATGAGCTTAAGCTGATCAATAATGTTGAGAACATTTTGCTCCTCTTCTGTCTGTTCATTAATGAACCATTGAAGCATATTGGCAGTTGCATGATCGCGCTCGGCAAAGGCTACTTCATAGCAATTGCTTATCATTTCGGTTACTTTACATTCGTGTTTGTAGGTCTCTTCAAAAGAATCTGTAATGCTTTTCCACTCAACAGGAACTTTATCGAGTGCGGCAAGTTTAACCTGCCCCCCGCGGGCGATGATGTAGTCGGTGAGTTTGATTGCATGCGTTGTCTCTTCCAGATACTGAACTCTCATCCAGTTTGCGAAACCTTTTAGTCCTTTGGTTTCAAACCATGAAGACATTGAAAGGTACAGAAATGAAGACCAAAATTCTGCATTGATTTGTTTGTTTAAAACGTCTTCAACTTTTTTATTAAATTTCATATCTCTAAAATTTATATATAATTAATATTCTCAAATATAAGTGATTGCTAAATTAGTTAATTTTTCTTAGATTTGGATTAAGGTTAGCTCTGAATCCAATTATTTTATAAACAAAATAAATTGAAAAAGGTTCTCACTTTAGACGGAGGCGGAATCCGCGGCATTATCTCTGCTTCAATTATCGCGCATTTGGAAGCAAGGCTTCAGGTGGCAAAATCTGACCCGTCTTTGCGTATTTCGGATTTTTTTGATTTGCTTGCCGGTACTTCTGCCGGAGGAATTCTGACGGCACTGTACCTCACGCCCGGGGATGAGAAGAATACTGCAACTCCCAGGGATGCAGACTCTGCTATTATTACTGAGGTAATCGCAAATGGAGAAAATGGGTATCATGCCGAAAACAAAAAAGAATTTCGGCCAAAATATTCGGCGGCTCAGGCACTTGAATTCTATGAAGAACTTGGCCCTATTCTCTTCAATCGATCATTTAAACAAATTCTGGTATCGGGATGCGGTGTTTTTAGAAGCCGATACAGTGCAGACGCTCTTTACGAATTCGCCAAAAAGATTTTGGGTGATACTTATATTTCTGAAGTTGCTAAAGATTGTTTAATAACATCTTACGATTTAAGTACAAGAAAGGCACTTCTTTTTTCACGTTATTCTGTGAGAAAGTATGGCGCTATGGCCGATTATAAACTTTGTGACATTGCAAGGGGCACTTCTGCCGCCCCCTCATATTTTCCTCCTGCGCAAATATTTGCGAAGGACGATTCTGCGCGTCATCTTGTAGACGGCGGGGTATATGCTAACAATCCCGCAATGTGTTCGCTGGTTGAAGCAATAAAGCTTTGGCCGGAACTTTCCATAAAGGATTATTGGATGCTCTCGGTTGGGACAGGCAAAGTAGTTAAGCCTTATTTTCATGAGAAGACAAAGAAGTTTGGATATATTGACTGGCTGGTTCCTGTCATTGACATACTTATGTCTTCTGTTGCAGAGACTGTCGGATATGAGGCAAAGCAGATTTTCACTGCAGCAGGAGTTCCCGAAAATTATATTCGTATTGAGCCACCGATACTTTCGGCGGATATCCGGATGGATAATGCAAAGCAATGGAATATAAGAGCATTGAAGAATGCTGCGCAAAACTACATTGACCATAACTCCGATGTGTTCGACAGGGTGGTTTTGGATTTAACCTCAAAATAAAAAATCTGCATTTTTATCTTTAACTAATTCAAGGTCTAGTATTATTTAGGGGACATTTTGCCTATATTTGTATTATAGAAATCATAAGTTAAACATATGAAAGGTATTGTGCTGGCCGGTGGTTCCGGTACCCGTCTTTTTCCTATTACAAAAGGGGTTTCAAAACAACTTCTTCCCATTTTTGACAAACCGATGGTTTATTATCCCATATCTGTTCTGATGCTTGCAGGCATTAGAGACATTCTGATAATTTCCACTCCTTCGGATTTGCCAGGATTTAAAAGACTTCTTGGCGACGGATCTGATTACGGTGTGCGTTTTGAATATGCAGAACAACCTTCTCCGGACGGACTTGCACAAGCATTTATCATTGGAGAAAAATTTATTGGCAACGATACTGTCTGTCTTGTTCTTGGAGACAATATTTTCTATGGACAATCGTTCATCAGTATGTTAAAAGAGGCAGTAAAGGCCGCAGACAAGGACGGAGAAGCATCCGTTTTTGGCTATTGGGTTAATGACCCTGAAAGATATGGTGTTGCTGAATTTGACAAAGACGGTAACGTGCTAAGCATAGAAGAGAAACCGAAAAACCCTAAAAGCAATTATGCAGTCGTAGGGCTGTACTTCTACCCCAACAAGGTAGTAGAGGTGGCGAAGCGAATAAAGCCTTCGGCAAGGGGGGAACTTGAGATAACAACTGTAAACCAGGAGTTTCTTAAAGAGGAACGGCTTAAGGTCCAGACTTTGGGCCGCGGCTTCGCCTGGCTGGACACCGGAACACACGACTCTCTTTCTGAAGCTTCTAATTTTGTTGAAGTAATTGAAAAAAGAACCGGTCTCAAAATTGCTTGTCTTGAAGAAATTGCATACAACAGCGGATGGATTAACTCGGATAAAATGCGGGAGATTGCTCAGCCAATGATAAAAAATCAATATGGACAATACCTGTTGGATCTAATAAAATGAATATAATTAAAACAGAAATCCCTGAGGTTGTAATAATAGAGCCTATTGTGAGAGGTGATTCCAGAGGTTACTTTATGGAGTCTTTTCTTAAAGAGAAGTTTGAGAGAGAGGTAAAATCTACCATATTCGTTCAGGAAAATGAGTCAATATCATCTTACGGTGTTCTTAGAGGTTTGCACTATCAACTTTCGCCATTTTCTCAGTCCAAACTAATAAGGGTTGTTACCGGTAAAATTCTGGATGTTGCACTTGACATTAGGAAAGGATCTCCAACATTCGGCAAATGGGTTGCGACGATGCTCTCAGGCGAAAACAAAAGGCAACTTTTTGTTCCCCGTGGTTTTGCACACGGATTTTCTGTACTTGAAAACGATACAGTGGTTCAATACAAAACCGATAGTTACTATGCTCCGGAGTTTGAGGCGGCAATACGATGGAACGACCCTGCACTTTCCATTGACTGGGGGTTGCCTGTTTCGGATATTAAGTTGAGCGAAAAGGATAAATACCATCCAATGCTTGCTGATGCTAAGCTATTCGATTACAACGAAAATCTTTACGGATAAAAATCTTCATATGGCAAACATACTGATAACAGGCAGCAATGGTCAGCTCGGAAACGAGATGAGAAGCATTTGGGCAGATGGTGCTCCTGGTATGGAAATAAAAAAGAATGCTAACAAACTCTTTTTTACCGATGTTTCTGAGCTTGACATAACAGACAGAGGAGCGGTTGAGAGGTTTGTTTCAAAGGGGAAAATTGAAATAGTTGTCAATTGTGCTGCATATACTGCTGTTGACAAAGCGGAGGATGATATAAAAATGGCTACTGCAGTAAATGTGGAAGCAGCAAGGAATCTGGCCGAAACCATGGCAACGTTGAATTCCAGTCCGCTGATTATTCATATTTCGACTGATTATGTTTTTGACGGGAAAGGTTATAAACCATATCGCGAAGACGATATCTGCAATCCGGCAGGCGTTTATGGACGGACTAAACATGAAGGAGAGCGGGAGATTCAAAAGTCCGGCTGCAATTATGTGATTATCCGCACTTCATGGCTTTACTCAACCTACGGAACAAATTTCTTAAAAACAATAGCAAGGCTTGCAGGAGAGAAAGAGTCCCTGAATGTAGTATTTGATCAGATTGGAACTCCCACATATGCCGGCGATCTTGCGCGGGCAATTGACACTATTGTAAGAAAATATATCGGAGCAAAATCTGAAGAGCAAAAACAACTTTGTGGAATTTATCACTTCTCAAACGAGGGAGTATGCTCCTGGTATGACTTTGCGAAGGAGATTGTTGCTCAAACAGGGAGTAATTGCATTGTGAACCCGGTAACCTCAGAACAGTTTCCTACGAAAGCTCCCAGGCCCCACTATTCGGTACTTGACAAATCGAAAATCAAAGCCACATTTGGAATTGAGATTCCGCACTGGAGAGTACCTGTTGCAAGCAAAGTTTTTTGGAAAAATTTAGAATCGAAAAAATAAAAATAGAATAATATGAAAAACATCCTCATAACCGGAGGTGCCGGATTTATCGGTTCACACCTTGTGAGATTAATGGTTAATAAATATCCTGAATATAACATAATCAACCTCGATTTACTTACTTATGCAGGAAATCTTGCAAACCTTAAGGACATTGAGAAAAAGCCAAACTATACATTTGTAAAGGGAGATATTTGCGATCTTGAGCTTATGCAGGCTCTGTTTGCAAAATATCAAATAGATGGTGTAATTCACCTTGCCGCAGAATCACATGTTGACAGATCAATTAAGGACCCGTTTGCATTTGCCCGCGCCAATGTAATGGGTACTCTTTCTCTGCTTCAGGCAGCACGCCTTTACTGGAGCGAAGGAGAAAAGGGAAAAACGGGTTTTGAAGGAAAGTTATTCTACCATGTATCAACAGATGAGGTTTACGGATCGCTTGAAAATGACGGTACTTTCTTCACAGAAGACACGAAATATGACCCCCACTCTCCTTATTCTGCATCTAAAGCTTCAAGTGACCATTTTGTACGTGCCTATCACGATACATACGGGATGCCTGTAAAGATTTCTAACTGCTCCAACAACTACGGCTCGTTTCAGTTTCCGGAAAAGCTTATCCCTCTCTTCATAAACAATATCCGTCACAACAAACCGCTTCCTGTTTACGGAAAGGGAGAAAACGTGCGCGACTGGCTATATGTTGAGGATCATGCATCGGCAATAGATCTTATCTTCCATAAGGGCAAGACAGGCGATACTTATAATATTGGCGGTTTTAACGAATGGAAAAACATTGATTTGATAAAGGTGCTCATTAAGACCGTAGACAAACAACTTTGCCGCCCCGAAGGCACATCAGTGAAACTCATATCCTACGTAACAGACCGTGCAGGACACGACCTTCGTTATGCAATTGACTCCGGCAAACTTCACCGGGAGCTTGGCTGGGAGCCTTCGCTCCAGTTCGAGGAAGGCATCGAAAAAACTGTCCGTTGGTATCTTGAAAATCAGGAGTGGCTGGATAATGTTACTTCCGGTGATTATCAGAAGTACTACGATGCGATGTACAAAGGATAATCTTATGGTAAAGATTGACAATGCTCTTTTAGACAAAGTTGGGCAACAGGCTAAGGAATCGCCAAGGCTCAGGATGAACTTCAATTTGCACAAAAGCATTGGCTCTCCTGTCCAGAGGCTGCTAAACGCACTGGAACCAGGCACAATTTTTCCGGTTCACAGGCACCGGCACACAGATGAAACATATATTGTTTTAAGGGGCGCAATTAGACTCTTTTTATATCACGAAGACAAAACACTTCTTGAGAGTTGCATACTCGACCCGTGTGACGGAAATTACGGGTTCAACATCCCTGCAGGAACATTTCACAATTTAGAGGTTCTTGATAAAGGGACTGTAATTTTTGAAGTTAAGGAGGGACCTTATACCCCGGTAACTCCGAAAGACATTTTAGAAACTCAGTTATGAAACTAAACGTTTTAAGGATTGCAGCAATATTGCTTCTTTCCTTTATTTGGACAGCAAAACCTGCAATTGGACAAAACATCCTGAAAGGAAGCGGTGAACCGGTTTCATTTATGGAATTTGCAGTTGCATGCGACAACAAAAGTGTGGAGGAAATCAAGGGTTTCTTTGAGCGTAAAGGCTGGAATCATATTAATTCTGTATGGGAGAGTCCGGACAAATACGGCATCGAAAGTTTTACACTCCGGAACTCCACTGGTGAAAATGACACTCTTAGCATCTATATTTTTGATAAAAAATCTATTAAGGGCCGGTTTAGAACAACCGACAGAACACTTTTCAAAGGATACGAAAAGACTCTCCCGTCATCGGGCTTTCGCACAGTGTCACTTGTAATTGAAAAGGACACGATGATTTCGCGATTTGCGTCCGAAGATTTCGAAACAACATTTTACGAACCTGAAAAAAGTTATCGTTTGCCCGGCAATGATGTTTATCTTGTTGTGATTGAGCGGAGGTGATTTTTTGTACCTTTGGCCGGATTTTATCTTATTCTGTATGAAAAATTTTGCACTCATGGGAGCTGCCGGTTATATAGCTCCACGACATCTGAAAGCGATTAAGGATACTGGCAACAACCTTGCTGCATCTTATGATATATTTGACAGCGTTGGAATTATGGATTCCTTCTTTCCTGAATGTGCATTTTTTACAGAATTTGAGCTATTCGACAGACATCTCTCAAAACTTAAAAGGAACGCAAAAGGTGTCGATTATGTTTCTATCTGTACCCCAAATTATCTTCACGATGCACACATACGTTACGGGTTGCGTCTTGGTGCCGATGTCATTTGTGAAAAGCCTCTGGTACTGAATCCGTGGAACATTGATGCTCTTCTTGAAGTAGAGAAAGAGAGCGGACAAAGGGTGAACACAATTCTTCAGTTAAGACTCCATGAAGCTATTATTGCACTTAAAAACAAAGTTGCATCCGGCCCTGCCGACAAAATCTATGACGTTGATCTCACATACATAACTTCCCGCGGAAGCTGGTATTATACAAGCTGGAAGGGAGATTCCCGTAAAAGTGGTGGTGTTGCCACAAATATCGGAGTCCATTTTTACGACATGCTTTCATGGGTTTTTGGTGACGTTAAATCTAATATCGTTCATATAGCGGGCCACGACAGAGTTTCCGGATTTTTGGAGTTCGAAAGGGCCCGAGTACGCTATTTCCTCTCAATAAATGCAGACACTTTGCCTGCCAGCGCAAAAGCTGCCGGGAAGAGAACATTCCGGTCGCTGATGATGGAGGGAAATAATGTTGAATTCTCAGACGGTTTTACCGAACTGCATACTGAGTCGTACAAAAGGATTATGGCCGGCAATGGTTTTGGCCTGGCCGAGGCTAGAAATGCAGTACAGATTGTACACGATATAAGGCATGCAACCCCGCTTGGACTCAAAGGAGATTATCATCCCCTCGCCCGCATGGAGCAGTCCCCACACCCTTTTGGCTGGTAATTTCCTACAACGGATTAAATCTCGCAAACCGGTCCATTATGGCTATCTTCCGGGACAACCAGAACAAGATCTTCGTAGCCTGGGAATTTTTTTATGAATTTGTCCACAAACCAACAGGTAGGCTTTACTTTATAGCCTAATTCCCTGGCGTATTCAAGGACATGTTTTACAAGCATTCCCCCAATTCCCCTTCCTTCCAGTGATTTTGGAACGATAGTATGAGTTAAGTCCATAACCTTCTCAAAAAGATCGTATTCAATGTAAGCAACGGTTCCCTCCGACTCGTATTCAAATCGGCTTGCAGCTTCATTATGTCTGATATTTTCTCCCATTTTTTGTTAGTTAAATTTACTATGCAAAATAAATAATTATTTCTTACTAACAAATAATGAACACGTTTTGTTTTGTAAGCTACAAATTAAATTAGCCGCATATCACGGCGATTCATCTCAGCCTTTATGAGTGAAAGTTCGCGTCCGGTCTGACCTGCCATTGAAGTATTTTCTTCGGCACGCCTGAGCAGATAGGGAAGAACATCTTTAACCGGAGCATAAGGTATGTATTTACAAATATTGTATCCTTCGCGGGCAAGTGCAAAAGAGATGTTGTCGCTCATCCCGAAAAGCTGAGAGAAGAATATTCGCGGATCGTTTTTAGACAACCCCTTCTCCAGGATGAGGCTTGCCAGCAGATAATTGCTCTCATAGTTGTGAGTTCCGCTAAAAAGTTCAAAATCATCGATGTTTTCAATTACATATCGCAACCCATCGTCGTAGCTGCGGTCGGTATCTGTTTTTGTAGCGTGAATGGGAGAAAGGTAGCCTCGCACTCCTGCCCTCTCGCGTTCCTCTTCCATATATGCTCCTCTTACAAATTTTATCCCCGGTTTGTAGTTTTTTTCTTTTGCTTCCAGATGAAGATATTTGAGGTAGGCTATTCTGTCGTGGCGATACATCTGAAGAGTATGAAAAACGATAACCAGTTCTTTGTTGAACATCTCCATTGCCTCCTCTGTTATCTTGTCAATTATGTCCTGAGTGGCATAATGTTCGGCATCAATCAGGATTCTGACACCGTTTTCGTGTGCACGACGGCACAATGAGAAGATTCTTGTGCGAAAATTATCCATTTCCGTCTTCTCAATATCATTAAGTTGTAATCCCTCTGAAGCTTTTTCCAGAACAGGGCCCACAACCATCGCTGTTGGCTTGAATACTGTGTATGCTATATTGGGATTGCCTTTTGCATAATCGATTGACCTAATTGTCTCCTGATATGCCCTTTCGACATCGCCCAGTTCCTTGCCTCCCTCTGCCGAATAGTCAAGAACCGATTTTACGTTTTCGCGGGAAAGCATCTGAACGGTTTTTGTGCACTCGTCAAGAGTTTCTCCTCCTACAAACTGACGGTAAAGAGTGGGTTTTACCGCCCAACCCACAGGTACGCCCATTTTGAGGGCAAATTCCGAAATGCCTTTTGCACCTTTTACCAACGCCGGACTGGCAATTGTGGAATACAGCAAATATGCGTTCCTCAAGTCATTGTTGCTCTTTGATAAAAAAGCAATTTCTGTATTATTAAAATCTAACATCGCTTATTATGAGTTTAACCTATTATCACCAAAAATACTAAAAAAACAATCATTTGTAATTATATTTGCGCACATTTAGTTTGTATAATTTATGAATAAAACTGCTGATTATAAGCTGACAATAGTAGTTCCTGTATATAACGAGGAAGACAACATTTATGCTCTTGAAGAGAGGTTGTCAAAATTTATTTCTCAATCTTCACAATTTCCTGCCTGTGTTTTGTTTGTAAATGACGGTTCAAAAGACAAAAGCCGGGAGAGAATCGAAGAGGTTTGCAGCCGGAAAAATGGTTTTTACTTTTTAAACCTTGCAAAAAACGGAGGTTTGAGTACTGCGATGAAGGCCGGGATTGACGCTGCCTTTTCTCAGTTTACCGGTTATATTGATGCCGACTTGCAAACAGCGCCGGAAGATTTCAATCTTCTCATTCCTCATGTGAATGATTATGAAATGGTGATGGGAATACGTGCAAATCGCAAAGACTCTTTTGTTAAGGGTATGTCTTCAAAAATCGCAAACGGATTCCGCAGATTCATGACTAAAGATGGAATTGAAGACACAGGTTGTCCATTAAAAATAATCCGAACCGACTATGCGAAGAGGATTCCTCTATTCACAGGAATGCACCGCTTTTTGCCTGCACTTATAATGTTGCAGGACGGAACAGTTAAACAGGTACCGGTACAGCATTTTCCAAGAGTTGCGGGGGTATCAAAATATAACCTTGCAAATCGTCTTGTTGGCCCGTTTATTGACTGTTTCGCATACAGATGGATGAAAAAACGCTATATAAACTACAGCGTTGCAGATAACAACCTTAACTAATGGTAGTTTACCTCATTGGGCTACTTGCCCAGTTTTTCTTTGGTGCACGTACCGTGCTGCAGTGGATACTCTCAGAAAGAGCCAAAAAAGTTCTGTCTCCTTCAATTTTTTGGATTCTTAGTATAGTTGCGTCATATCTGTTTTTTATTTACGGATGGCTGCGGGAGGATTTCGCAATAATCCTGGGGCAGGTAATCGCATACTATATTTATATCTGGAACCTGAATGCAAAAGGGGTATGGAAAAAGGTTCCTGCAGTTATAAGGTATTTTCTGATTTTAACTCCTCCTGTTGCCATAGCTCTTGCCTCGGGAGATGCTGCACATTTTATTAATACATTTCTCAAAAATGAAGATGTTCCTTTATGGCTCCTCATTTTTGGGTCAACGGGCCAGATAGTTTTCACTCTCCGGTTTGTTTATCAGCTTATATACTCTGTTAGAAGAAATGAATCACTGCTCCCGATTGGGTTTTGGATTATAAGCCTTGCCGGTTCTATGGTAATTATTGTTTATGCAATTATCAGGCAGGATCCTATCCTCATTCTCGGCCAGTCAGCCGGTTTTATCGCATATATTCGCAATATTGCCATTTACAGGAAACAGAATAAAGATTTTAAACAAGCACAGGAAGACCAAATTTCTTAATGTTTATGAACAACATCTTCTCATTTATAAAAAAATACCGGTTTCTGCTGTTTATACTGGCGGTGATTCCAATGTTCGTGTTCCGTGATTTTACACGCAACAACGAACTCCGCTATATGAGCATTGCCGATGAAGCTCTTCGCAACGGCAACTTCTTTACCTTTACTAATCACGGGATAAACTATGCCGACAAACCGCCTCTTTATTTATGGATAGTGATGTTGGGCAAAACTCTGTTCGGAACACACAGCATGCTTTTCCTTGCAATGTTTTCATATATCCCCGCTCTTGTATTAATATATGTAATGGGCAAATGGGTGGGAAAAATTGTTCCGGAAAAAAGTCGTCTTGCGGGAGAGATAATGTTGCTCACGAGTGTATTTTTCATAGGATCGGCTGTAGTACTCAGGATGGATATGCTCATGTGCATGTTCATCGTTTTATCGCTGTACACTTTTTTTCGTATATACTCTGGAGAGGCGAAAAAACGGGATAGCTGGCTCTTCCCGCTATATGTATTCATGGCCATATTTTCGAAAGGTCCAATAGGGATTCTCGTTCCGTTGGTATCTACAATTCTTTTTTTGATTGTAAAAAAAGACATCAAATCAATTGGCCGTTACTGGGGATTTAAAACTCTGGGGGTGCTGATTGGCCTCTGTGCGGTTTGGTTTACAGGCGTTTTCCTTGAGGGAGGGCCCGAATATCTTAACAATCTTTTATTTAATCAGACAATAAACAGAGCCGTAGACTCTTTCCATCATAAAGAGCCATTCTTTTATTACATGATAGCCATCTGGTACTCTCTTGCACCATGGGCCTTCCTTATGATTGGTGTTCTCGTTGCCGGGCTTATAAAAAAGGTATCGTCTACAGATCTTGAAAAATTTTTCCTGGTGATAGCCCTGAGTACTTTTACTGTATTGTCTCTAGTAAGCTCCAAAATTCAGGTTTATATGCTCCCCGCATTCCCGTTTTTCGCATATATAACTGTTTTGTGGCTGCCTAAATTTGAAGATAACAAATTTGTAAAAATTCTGCTTGGAGTACCTGCCTTTGTTATGTCTCTCGCAATTGCGGGACTGCTTGCCGCGTATAAATTTACCGACTTCCCTGTTTTTGAATCTTTCCTGATTCCGGTCACAGCGGCAATTGTCTCAATTACCGGGTTAATCACTTTATGGATTTTATACAGGAAGAGTATTTATAATGCCATTATCTCAATGGGAGCAGGTCTTCTTTTGGCTGTATTTACAATATCATTCTATATTCCTCAGTACAATCCCAATATTGGGATGAGAGCCGTTTCGGAACAGGCACAGGAAACCGCTCTTGAACATGGAATATTTAATTATTTGTCATACAATATTCCAAGAATTGAAAACATTGATGTCTATATAGGAGTTGTTCCACGCGAAGTTACCATTGAGGAACTTGAGGAGAGGGTTAATGCTGCGAAATCTATTGATAGCGAAGCTGCAGAAGAGCAGGCTGTTTTATTCATAATGCAGAGCGAACTAAAAAAGGACGAAAAACTTGCTAAGCTTTTGGAGGGGAAAGAGAAATATCCTGTTGGATACTTTTATTATGTGATTCTTTAATTTTACAGAACATGAAGATACTTGTCACAGGAGCTGCCGGATTTATTGGATTCTATACTGTTAAGTATTTTGCAGAGAGAGGAGATGATGTTGTTGGGCTTGACAACATAAATGACTATTATGACGTTGAGCTTAAATATGCCCGGGTTGCCGCGACAGGGTTAGAAAAATCCAAAATTACTGATGGAGAGTTGGTCACAAGCGCGCTTTACTCCAACTACCGCTTCATTAAAGCTGACCTTACAAACAAAGCATTGATAGACTCTCTTTTTCAAAAAGAGAAATTCGACGTAGTGTGCAACCTTGCTGCTCAGGCCGGAGTAAGGTATTCTATTGAAAATCCATATGCCTATGTGAACTCCAATGTTCTTGGGTTCCTTAATATACTTGAAGCCTGCCGTCACTTTCCTGTGAAACATCTTGTGTACGCAAGTTCGAGCAGCGTGTACGGATTGAACGAGAAGACTCCCTACAGCGAAGAGGACAAGGTTGATTCACCTGTGAGCCTTTATGCTGCGACAAAACGTGCAGATGAACTGATGGCCCACTCTTACGCAAAGCTGTACAATATTCCATCTACAGGACTCCGGTTTTTTACGGTATACGGTCCCTGGGGAAGGCCGGACATGGCCCCTATTATGTTTATGAAAGCCGTCGTGCATGACGAACCCATAAAAGTGTTTAACTACGGGAAACTATACCGGGACTTTACATATATTGATGATATAATTGAAGGTATGGCAGCAGTAATTAACTCAGCCCCGCCTTCCGGCACTGTTCCACAGAAAATATACAATATCGGCAATAATAAACCTGTTGCACTTATGGATTTCATTGGGGCAATTGAGAAATCTACCGGCAAGGAGGCTATCAAGGTTATGACCGATATGCAGCCCGGCGATGTCTACCAAACCTACGCAGACACGTCTGCCCTTGAACGGGATTTTGGATATAAGCCCCACACTTCAATTCAGGAAGGAATAAATAGCCTTTATAACTGGTTTTTAAAATATTCCCAATTATTTTATTAGTTATGGATTACACAATTGGATCATACTTCTTAGATGCCGGGAAAGATGCTTCAGTTCTTGTTAAAAAGTACAATTTTCTTAATCTTGACGAGAAATATTATTTAAAAAAAGACAAGCACATTCCGGATGGCTCATGTTGCATTGTTTTCAATTTTTGTGGCCAGGTAATAATGACAAACCCGGATGGCACGGAAATAAATCTCCCTCCTTTCTTTCTAACCATTCCATATCTTGGGCACGTTAGTATTGTCACTAAAAGTCCAATAGACTCTTTAATTGTAATTTGCAAAACCAGTGTTTTCACTCGGGTATTCGATTTCCCACTTGATAATCATGAACGTGATTCGTATATCTCTGTAAATAAAATTATTCCGGATTCGTTATGGATGGAGCTTAAGAATGAGAGCTGTCCAAAAAAAAGAATCGGGATTTTCGAGTCATTTCTCTCTTCAATTCATTCAATGAATGGTTATAAACCGGATGTAATTGATATTGCTTATGAAAATATCTATTCAAGCGGAGGTACAGCGAAAATAAGTTCAATAGTATCTGAGTCCGGAATTAATGAGAGGTCTTTCAGAAAAATATTTAAAAAAAGAGTCGGCCTGTCTGCCAAAAGTCTCTCACGTCTTGTGAGAATATGCCTTCTGTGTAAAACTCTTTCAGAAACCCGCGACATTAATCTAATGGATGTCGTCCATATGGGTAACTTTTTTGATCAGGCACATTTTGACCATGAAATCAAGAATATTATCGGAGAAACTCCAAATAAGTTTTTCAAGCGAGATTTAGAATTTGTAAGAGTCTTTTCCGGTTTCTGAAATTTTTTCTGCCGTTTTTTACAATCCTGATAGTTTTCATAATCCTAACTTTAGAAAAAAGTTATGTTATGAAACGAATAATTTTAACAATTAGTATCCTTGTTTTAGCAATTGGAAACATTGAAGGACAAAGCTGGATCAACTCTCTTGGCAACAAAGTTAAAGAGACGGCAAAATCTAAAGTGGAACAAAAGGTAGAAGAGAAAACCGAAAAGGTGCTTGATAAAGGATTCGAAACGGTTGAAGGGAAAAACAAAAAAGCTGCCGGAGAGAACTCAGAGGCAGTAGCCGAGGAGAAGAGTCCGGTTAATAAGGAAAATGTAAAAACCGATAATTTAAAAGGACCTCAGGAAAAACAAAAACTCAGCAGTGTAACTCAGTACGATTTCGTACCCGGCGATAAAATTCTATTCTTCGAAGACTTCTCACAGGACGCCATTGGCGACTTCCCTGCTCTGTGGACATCAAACGGGAGCGGTGAAGTCAAAACGGTAAATATTGCACCCGGTAAATGGTTTCATATGAATGGCGACGAAGCTGTTTACTGCTACACCAAAACTATTAATTTCCCCGATAATTTTATTGTAGAATTTGATATTATCCCCGATGCACAGTATGAATATGGCATAACACTTACTCTATATGAGGAAAACCCGGGAGATGTCAAAGAGATAAATGACGATTTATATCCTGGCTTGAGGGGGATTCACATTACTCCAAAAAAAGACGGCTGGCAAACCAAGGGGTACGATAATAATGGGGACAATGACTGGCTTAACGGCAATGGAGAAATTAATCCGGTTGTTCAGGAAAAGGAAAATCACGTTATAGTTTGGGTCCAAAAAAGAAGGGTTCGCATTTATCACGAAGGGAAGAAAGTAGTTGATGTACCTACAAATATCTATGCCGAAACGAAGTTTAACAAAATACGTTTCTCCGGATGGGATGCAAAGAGCTGGCCTTTTATTTCAAACATTAAAATCACAACAGCTTCTCCGGACATGAGAAGCAAGCTCCTTACAGAGGGCAAGATTGTCTCTTACGGAATTTATTTCGATTCTGGGAAGGATGTCGTTAAAGGAGAATCTTACGGATCGGTAAAGGAGATTGCTAATATCCTCAATGAAAATCCGTCTGTAAAAATAAAAATTGTCGGACATACCGATAGCGATGGTGAAGGTGCTATGAACCTTGATCTATCAAAACGCAGGGCTGCAAATGTTAAAAAATATCTGGTAAGCGAATTTAAAATTTCGGCCGATAGAATCGAAACAGACGGGCAGGGAGAGAACAGCCCCATTATCCCAAACACCAGTGTTGAGAATAAGGCTAAAAACCGCAGGGTTGAATTTATTAAGCTTTAAGATATTTACCTTTAAAGAATTTCAAAATGAGAGCGATATACATATCTGTATTTTGTGCAATAATTGTTTTGTTCTCTCAAAATGATGCTTGTTTAGCGCAGACACAGCAATTCTCAGCTGAAACAAAAGGAACGGTTGAGCAAAATTCATATGTAAATTCTGAGTTTGAAAGTGCTCACCCCGGAAAATCGGCTTTGGAAAGTAAAAAAATGCTTGAAGGAATTTCTAAAATTATTTCATCCTGGGACAAAATCAATCCACCGTTGGGTTATAAAGTTAGAATATTCAACAATATATCAGAAATACAAAGTATTGATGTAGCTTTTTCTGTATATCTGAAAGACTCCGATAATGGAGAACCGTATACAGGTGACAGTTCATCCGGATTAACTGTAACATTAAACAACAGCTCCTTTACCGGTGGCTCTCCTATTGTTGGTGATATTATTCCTACTCCCGAAAAAGTGGGAAGTTTCCACGGATATCCTGTATACGCTACAAATTTAAGAGAGGTTGCAATAATTAACAAAGCCGGTCTTGATGATTTTATCCCGTGTTCCAGGGAAGATTTTATTAAGGCTAAAATTGCATTTGAAGAAGAGATTCTTTTGGCTCAAAAAGAGATGCTTAAAGACCCGGAAATGAACAAAAGCGCTAAGACAGAGGCTGCTGAAATGGAAAGCAACATTAAGGAGATGGAGAAAGGGTATGAAACTTTGCTCGAAATTGACAAATCCGCTGCGGCAGAACTTAAAAAAGCGATTGATGAGATAAAGGCTGCCGTGAAAAAAGCAGCATCAGCTCCTGATGCAAATACAACAGGAGCTATGCTTATGGAAAAAGAATCAGCTGCAAACAATATGAAAATTCAGGCATTGAAATCCGAACTGGAAAAAATGTCTCCTGAAGAGAGAAAACATCAGGCCTATTATATAGCCGATGCCAAATACCGGTTTGGCAATGAGTCCGGTCTGGCACCTGAGAACATGAATAAATACGGGACTCCTCTTTCAAGATTCAATCCTGAGGTTTTGAAGAGTATTAAGTCATTAAGTATTCCGCATCTTATTGTCGTTTCATGGAACATTGGGAGTTCCACCACCGGAACTCCGCGTGGCTATAATGGAAACGGCAAAGGATATGCATTGGCAGATAAAATGATTTTGGAACTCTCCGGGGACGAAGGTATTTGGAAGCGAATTCTCTCTGAGTAAGTTCTTAAAATTCGCTATATTTGACATAAGTAATTATTTATCAAATATGGCTTTGAAAAAATTTATCCCAGCGACAATTTTCATTTTGTCTTCATTTTTTGCATCCGGTCAAATCACTTCCGTTTCACTTTTGGCAGAATTGCCGGCTGTACCTCTCTCTGTTTGCTCTGCCGACAGTAGTATCATTAATGGTTTTAATGATAAAATTATCTTGGTTAAGGGGAAAATCAAGGCTCAGATAAAAAAAATAAATTTTGATGCCGAAAACAGGGTTGTTGATATAACCACTCCTTCTGAATTCTCTTATTCAAAAGCTGGCATATCCAAGGCCGAATTTGTACTTATTTCCAATATGAGCCCGGATGGTAGGGAACAATGGATGAGGGAGTATGCCTCCAAAAGCATTAAAAGCAAGTCAAAGCCGATTGTTCTCAATCAGGATAACAAGAATGCAATAGCAAACCTTAAAGCGGAAAAGGAAGTAATTGTTAAGATTGTAGAAAACTACTTTATCAGACAAAAACTCATCCTTAAGGAGATTGCCGAACTGGATTCCCTTGAAACAATAAAACTCAAAGACACAACTGCTGCGGATTATTCCGGGAAGCTGGGATATTGCAATACCCTTTCTACGGCACATCTGAGATATATTAAGCAATGTTTTAATGATATAAACGATCAGATACCTCTTTACGTAAGGCTAAATGAAATCGAAAACGAACTCATAAAACGGGAGATTGATTATGATAGGCTGGTTACAGGCACAGATTTGTATGCTGTTAAGGCAGTAGATAAATACGCAGATATCCTAAGTAAAGCATATAAGTACAGGACAGAAAATAAATAATAAAATGAAAAAAATATTTCTCACTATCACGGCTCTTTTTTTCATCATTGCCGCGCAGTCGCAGCCGAAGCAACAACTCACCCAATTTGTAAATCCCTTTGTAGGAACAGACTTTCACGGGCACACTTTTCCGGGAGCTACCTACCCTTTCGGGATGGTTCAGCTTAGCCCGGACACCCGGCTCACAGGCTGGGACGGATGCTCGGGATATCATTATTCCGACTCGACTGTATATGGTTTCAGCCATACGCATCTCAGCGGAACAGGTGCATCAGATTATGGGGATATTCTCATTATGCCTGTATCAGGTTACTCCCACTCCAAAATCTCAAATGAGTTATATAAATCGTCATTCAGCCATAAAAGAGAGAAAGCCTCTCCCGGATATTATGAGGTATTTCTGGATAGCTATGGTGTTCTTGCGCAGCTGACTACAGGAAAAAGAGTTGGAATGCACAAATACACTTTTAAGAATGAGGATTCTCCTCAGATTATTCTTGATTTGGTTCACCGTGATGCAGTTATTGACTCCAAAATTGAGATTGTCAATAACAGGACAATCCGCGGTTACAGGCAGTCAAAAAGATGGGCTCAGGATCAGATAGTATACTTCTATATTGAATTTTCCGAACCTGTTGCAAATGCAGGACTATATATGGACGATTCTATTGCTGCAGACAAAATTATTCAGGGACAGAACTGTAAAGCTATCTTCACTTTTGTGAAAAGAGGAAAAAATATTGTAGTCGCCAAAATAGGAATATCATCTGTTTCGGAAGAAAATGCAAAGCTCAACCTTTATTCGGAAGTAAAGGCATGGGAGTTTGAAAAACTAAAAGCATCTGCAGAAAACGCATGGAACGACTACCTGAATAAAATTGAAGTTAAAACAGATAACCTGGAGAACAAAAAGGTCTTCTACACCGCACTTTACCACACTGCTATTTCGCCGAACATCTATTCTGATGTAAACGGAGAGTACCGCGGAATGGACAGAAAGGTTCATAAGGCAATCGGGTACGACCAGTATACTGTATTCTCCCTGTGGGATACATACAGGGCTCTTCACCCACTTTTTACAATAATTGAGCAGAAACGAACAACAGATTTCATTAAATCATTCCTGGCGATTTACAAGGAAGCCGGCAAACTTCCAATTTGGGAACTTTCTGGGAATGAAACAGATTGCATGATAGGATACCACTCTGTTTCTGTGATGTCAGATGCCTTGAAAAAGGGAATCAGCAATTTCGACACCCAATATGCTCTTGATGCCATGATTTCAAGTTCAAACAAAAAAGAGTACGGAATAGACATCTATACTCAAAACGGATACATCCCGGCAGAAAAGGAACACGAGTCGGTTTCAAAGACTCTTGAATATGCATACGACGACTGGTGCATTGCCCAGTTTGCTCAAAATTTGGGAAAAACTGATGTTTATAATGAATATATCCGAAGAGCACAGTATTACAAAAACAACTTTGATGCTTCCACCGGTTTCATGCGTCCGAAAATATATGGAAAGTGGCTGGAACCGTTCTCTCCTGCCGAAGTAAATGTTCATTTTACAGAGGCAAACTCATGGCAATACAGTTTTTATGTGCCTCAGGATGTTGAAACGCATATAAAAATGGTTGGTGGCGATGAGGCGTACAGTAAAAAACTGGACGAACTTTTCTCTGCTTCAAACAAAACTACAGGCCGCACCCAGGTGGACATAACAGGTCTTATAGGCCAGTATGCTCACGGAAACGAACCGAGCCATCATACTGCATATCTTTACAACTATACAGGCAAGCCGTGGAAGAGTCAGGAGATGGTAAGACAAATCATGACAACCCTTTACAGTTCTGCTCCTGACGGTCTTTGCGGAAATGACGACTGTGGCCAGATGTCTGCATGGTATGTGCTTAGTGCACTTGGATTTTACCCTGTGACTCCCGGGGATGATATTTATGCACTTGGCTCTCCGCTTTTTTCAAGCGTAGCAATCAATCTCGAAAATGGCGAAAAGTTTACAGTTATTGCAAACGGGAACAATAACGAGAACTTTTATATCAATTCTATTAACCTTAATGGCAATCCTTACTTAAAATCTTATATTTCTCATAACGACATTGTAGGCGGCAGCACTTTTAATATCAACATGAGTTCTTCGCCAAACTATAAATTTGCCGTTGCAAAAGACGACAGACCTCATTCTCTTGTTGCCGGCTCTCCTATTGTAGTAAACCCGTGGTTCGAGATGGAGAACACTATTTTCAAAGACTCTATGCAGCTGGAGATTAAGGCGGAACCTCTCTGCCGAATTTATTATAATATTCAGGACAACTCAGGTAAAAAAGAAGGTTTCAGTTTGTATACCGGCCCCCTGACAATTAAATCCAATTCGTTAATATGCGCATATAGTGTTAACGATAAAGGTGAGAAGAGCTTTATAGTAACGACTAGTCTGAAAAAGGTAAACTCAGAGTTAAAAATTAAAATATTGTCCCGTTACAATCCGCAATATAACGCAGGAGGAGACGAAGGGCTTATTGACGGGATGCGCGGATTGTTAAATTTCAGGCTAGGCGGATGGCAGGGCTATCAGGATACTGACTTCACTGCAATTGTTGACCTGGGCTCGCCGATGGAGATAAGTTCAATTGGCGCTGGATTTCTGCAGGATGCAAAATCATGGATATGGATGCCTAAATATGCTGAGTATTCCACCTCTACCGACGGAGTAAATTTTGAGTCTTTCGGAATTGTTTATAATGGAATGGAGGAAAATGATTTGACTCTCCGTATCCTGGATTTCGTTTTTACTCCGGACAGCAAAAAAGATAAAAAAGTGGCCAGGTATATAAAGGTCTTTGCAAAGAACATCGGCACAATTCCCAAGTGGCACGATGGTGCAGGCGGAGAAGGATTTATATTTATTGATGAAATTTTTGTCAGGTAGATTTATACCCTATGAGACGACTATCACTTACTGCGATTGCTCTGTTTGTTTCTTTAATCTGTTTTGGAGAAGTTCATACGGAAAATATAAGCTCCGGATGGAAATTCAGACAAGCTCCCGGCAAAGAAAGCATTGCAAGGTTAGCATCTGTTTCTAATTCTGATGGAGTATGGCTTGACGCATCAGTCCCGGGTACGGTTCATTCGGACCTGCTTGCAAGCGGCAAGATTGGAGATCCTTATTTCAGGACAAATGAGAAGGGTTTGCAGAGGATTGACAAGACCGGCTGGGAGTATAAAACAAACTTTACTGTTTCCAGCGAGACCGCTTCAAATAAAAATATAATTCTGAGATTCGAAGGGTTAGATACTTATGCAACAGTATTTCTTAACGGTGTTCAAATTTTAAGTGCCGACAATATGTTCCGCATTTGGGAGGCGGATGTCAGGAAAATTATCCGGGCCGGAACAAATGAATTGGTCGTACATTTTAAATCTCCTATTACCGTTGGTCTGGAAAAGCTGAAAACACTTGGATATCCATTGCCTGCATCAAACGATCAGTCGGAAAACGGAGGGCTTGACGACAAAAGGGTGAGTGTTTTCTCCCGCAAGGCAGGATATCATTTTGGCTGGGACTGGGGGCCCCGCCTTGTTACATCGGGCATCTGGCGGCCTGTAAAACTAATTGCATGGAATAGTTTGCGCATTACCGATATGTTCATAGAACAGCATGAGACGGGTATTTCTAGTGAGTCTAAAGGGCAACCTGTTAAATTGACGGTGAATGTCGAAACAGTAACGGATAAAACAGCTGAATATCTATGTAACATTTTGGTAAATGACACAATCGTCTCTTCACGGACAATGATTCTCAGCGGCGGAACCAATACAACAAATATCGGTTTTGAAATCCGTAATTCACGGCTTTGGTGGCCAAATGGTCTTGGTTCCCAACCTCTATATAAAATTACCGTTAAAATCTCGGCCAATGGCAGGGTATACTCCTCAGAATCGAAAAAAATCGGTTTGAGGACTATTAAACTTATGCGTGAGCCAGATGCTTCAGGGGAGGGAGAGAGTTTCTTTTTTGAGGTTAATGGCCGCTCTGTTTTCGCAAAAGGTGCGAACATAATTCCGGGGGATGTCTTTTTGCCTTCTGTAAGTCCTGAAAAATATGAATTTATTGTAAAGTCGGCAGCAGAGGCAAATATGAATATGCTTCGGGTTTGGGGAGGAGGAATATATGAAGAGGATATATTTTACGATTTATGCGACAAGTACGGGATAATGGTGTGGCAGGATTTTATGTTTGCCTGTGCAATGTATCCGGGTGACAACGATTTCCTGGAGAACGTCCGGCGGGAAGCTGTTGACAATGTTAAACGATTGCGGAACCACCCTTCAATTGCACTTTGGTGCGGAAATAATGAGATTGAAACGGCATGGGCAGAGTGGGATGAAAACAAGGGCTGGGGCTGGAAAAGTGGGTATACTAAGCTGCAGCGTCAAACAATCTGGCATAGTTATGATACTCTTTTTCATAAAATCATCCCCTCAGTGGTAAAAGAACTTACAAATGATCAGCCTTACTGGCACTCATCCCCTTCCCGGGGATACAGACAACTGGCTGGATATAGCGGTAACAAGGGAGATGTTCATTACTGGGGTGTATGGCACGGCCGGGAACCCATTGAGGCTTTCCGAAAATACAGGGCACGCTTCATGAGTGAATACGGTTTTCAGTCGTTTCCGGAATTTGTGAGTGTAAAGAAATATACTCTGCCTCAGGATTGGGACATTGAGTCTGAGGTTATGGCTTCACATCAGCGAAGCGGAATAGGAAACCTGAGAATTCGCGAATACATGGAACAGAGTTATGTTGTTCCGGTTGATTTCGAAAGATTCCTTTATGTAGGTCAGCTGCTTCAGGCGGAAGCTATTAAAATTGCTATTGAGTCGCATAGAATTGATATGCCGTTTTGTCAGGGATCGCTTTTCTGGCAACTTAATGACTGTTGGCCTGTTGCATCATGGTCTGGAATTGATTATTATCTCAAATGGAAAGCGATGCACTATTTTGCACGGGAAGCCTTCAAAAACAGGATTGTGGCATCTGTTTATGAAAAAGGAGTAATATCTATCTATGCCATTTCGGATATTGAAGAGAGCCAAAAAGGCGTTCTTGAGATTAGTCTGACAGACTTCTTAGGGAAAATCCTGCTGTCACGATCTTTAAAGGTTTCGATTCCATCTAACGGATCGGCATTGATTGCCTCTTTTACAAAGAGTGAACTGGGAATTGAAGGGATCGAAGGGGAGGTACTTCTGCATTCCCGTTTAGTTTGCAATGGGGAGTTGATTGATGAAGACATTGCATATTTTACTGAACAGAAGAATCTAAAACTTCCTGCAACTGATGTTGAATTGTCTGTTATTGAGAATAACGGTGAGTTTGTTGTAACTGTTCATTCCGATAAATTGTGCAAAAATCTTATGCTGGTTAGCGAAATCAATAATGAGAACTTCTCGGATAACTTTTTTGACCTACTGCCCGGAAGTACAAAGGCTGTCAAATGCAGGGCAAATGTAGGATTGAAGGAGTTTAAGGCGGGGTTGAGGGTGATTAAGTTATAAGGGATTACGAGAATCCATGCCTGTAAAAAGCACCTTTTTATGCGTGGGAGTTTTAAAGACACAAAATCTTTCGGAAGGGTTATAAATATCCGAATAAATTGTATTTATGTAATATTAATCCAAAAACATTTAATAGCTTTACATAATACCAACAACTATAAATAGTTATGAAAAAAATTATTGTTTCAATTTTTTTAACTTCAATGATGTTTACTACTCTTTTTTCGCAGGAGCAAAAAACTCCTAAAAGAATTTTTTCTGAAATCCAGGCTGGAGCAATTCTCGTCCATAACGACATGATGTCAGGCATTCTTCCGGAAGCATCTGTAAATTTTGGTGTTAATTTTAACTCAAGATTCTCTGCCGGATTGGGCGTTTCAACAATTTCTTTTGCTACTGCGACTCCTTATCTCTTTGGAAAAGTAAACTTCGTTAAAGATGAACAGAAAAAAATAATTCCTTTTCTATCCGTAAATGCCGGTTATTGGATAAATTTTGAATCTATAAACACAAAACACAATGGTATTAGCATACAGCCAAAGTTAGGCCTGTCTTTCTACGGTAAACAGAGAAAATCATCTTTCATAGTATATTTAGGCGGAAATTACTACTATAATAAATTTTTACCGTCAGTTGGAATTGGTTTAGGGTTTTAGAGATTACCTCACTTCGTTCGGTGATCCTGCTGAGGACTCAACCGCTCCTCATCCCCCAAGGGATTACGCCGCAGAGCGGCGTGTTCCCTTAGGGGGGAGCTTTAAGAAAAAGAGATAGCCATTTTCTTCAAAATGGCTATTTTTCTATTTAAGAGGGTACTTTTAAGCAAGCTTAAGTACCCTCTTAAATAAAAAATACATCGCCTAGGCGATGTATCTCTTTTTTTTAGCGGAGAGGGAGGGATTCGAACCCCCGGAACCTCGCAGTTCAACAGTTTTCAAGACTGCCGCAATCGACCACTCTGCCACCTCTCCTTTTGTGATTGGGCTGCAAATATATGCATTTTTTCTAATGCTGCAAAAAAATTGGTCGGGCATAAGAGAATTTTGTGTAAATTGTAATAGATATAGCCTATCATCCGATAGATTGCGATATGAAATATTTAATACTACTTTTGGCATCATAATTGGAACACACATAAATACTAATAATAAACAATATGAAGTCTATAGTTTTTGAAAAGGAAATCCTGGAGCTTGAGGACAACCTTTCGAGATATGCATACAGCCTTACTTCAAACAGGGATGATGCTAAAGACCTCGTTCAGGAAACATTCTACAAGGCTCTCAATAATCAGGATAAATTCAATCAGGATACAAATATTAAGGCATGGGCCTATACCATTATGAAAAATACTTTCATTAATGACTATAGGAGACGGACAAAAAGGCAGACTATGTTTAATGAAGATGTTCATGAATTTGTCATCAATAACCGCCCTGCGGATTTGGGACCGGAACAAGAGTTTGGTTTCCGCGAACTGACATCTATAGTTAACGATTTGGAACCGGAGTTCAGAATCCCATTTCAGATGCACGATAATGGCTTTAAATATCAGGAAATAGCCGAAGAACTGGGATTACACCTGGGCACAGTAAAAAGCCGTATTCACTTCTCACGCAAAAAACTGATGGAGAAAATAGAGAGGTAACACTGGCTCAAATATCACTATTGCTAAAAAGAATAACATCTATGATGTTATCCTTTTTTAGTATCTGCCATTCCAATTAGCAAGTGTCTCGTAATCTGTTACTTAAAAATTTGTTTTCGTCGGATATTATGAAAAACCATTTTCCATGTGCTTAATAATGTGAAACTTACTATTTGGAATGGCAGATGTGTTTCGAGGCTGCACAATCATTAGCCTTATTCATTGAATACCAATAAGTTATTAAAAAAGATAGCATCTGTGATGCCATCTTTTTTTAATAACTACCTCATATTTTGCGACTTAGCAATTTAGGCGAAATGGCTTTGAGACCAACCCAGTGTAACAGGTAACAATTTTCGCCGAAGGCGTAGACCTGCGACGCAGGAGCACCTACTTGCCCCAAAAAAGGAGAGACCCAAAAAAAACTAAACGCTGGAACATACTAATATTAAGATAGTTGCTAAAAGTGAAGAGGGCTTAGCCCTCTTCACTTTTAGCAACCGCTTGATATTCTACGCGTTAAATTATTTCAAAAAGAACTTCCGGTGAAAAATGAGCAGATATCCAACACCTATAGTAATGCATGAATCTGCAATATTAAATATCGGTCTGAAGAAGATGAAGTGTTCTCCTCCCCAGAAAGGAACCCAATCCGGCAAAGTAGTATCAACAAGAGGAAAGTAGAGCATGTCTACAACTTTTCCAAACAGGAAAGGGGCATAGCCTCCTTCATCGGGGAAAACAGATGCAACTGAAGTAAAGGAGGATTCGTTAAATATGAGGCCATAAAACATGCTGTCCACGATATTGCCCATTGCTCCTACCAGAATGAGTGCCATCCCTGTGAGAATCCCACGGGAAGCATCCATTTTTATCAGTTTAACGATGTAATAAATAATAAAGCCAATAAGAACAAGCCTCAGCGAACTAAGCGCAAGCTTGCCAAGAGTACCCCCGAGTTGCATGCCAAATGCCATTCCATTGTTTTCAATGAAATAGATTTGGAACCAGGAACCGAAAACAGGGATGCTTTCGCCAAGAGTCATATGGGTTTTAATCCACAATTTGACCACCTGGTCTATAATCAACAGGAGCAGCACTATAATTGTAACCTGCTTGCCTTTGGATAGATGCATCGAATTAGTCTCTGCTATTTTTTGCCTCAACGCTGAGTGTTGCATGAGGTACTATTAGAAGACGCTCTTTTGGTATGAGTTTGCCTGTATCACGGCAAATTCCGTAGGATTTGTTCTCTATTCTCACAAGAGCTGCCTCTAGTGATCGAATGAATTTGTACTGTCTTTGAGCCAACTGTCCGGCCTCCTCCTTAGACAAAGCTGATGCTCCCTCTTCAAGAACCTTGAATGTAGGAGATGTGTCCTCGGTATCGTTACTGGAACTGTGTGTTACAGCAGACTTCAGTTGGTCGTATTCCGACTGTGCCGCTACCAGTTTCTGCTGAATCAGTTCTTTGAACATCTGCAGCTCTTCGTCACTGTAGCGAACTTTCTCTCTAACCTCTTCTGCCGGTTTCCCTTTCTTTGTCATAGTCCGTTAATTTTTTTAGTATGTAAAGATAGTAATATTATAAATATGTTAATCATTATTTAATAAGGAACCTTCTTATCATTTCGCATCCATTCTTCAAAAGGTTCAGCTCCCTCATTTTCGAGAATCTGCTCAATTGGAATAGTTCTTTGCGAGATGGGTTTTAAGAATTCATCATAAATAAAAGCATCGCTGAAACCCGCACTTGCTGCATCGTTTCTGTCTGCAGCATAATATATTTTGTCTATGTGTGCCCAGTATGCTGCCGAAAGACACATAGGGCAAGGTTCGCAGGATGTATACAGAGTGCATCCGGAGAGATCGAAAGTATTGAGTTTGCGGCATGCCAGACGAATAGCATTCACCTCTGCATGTGCTGTGGGGTCGTTGTCCGGAGTAACACTATTTGAAGCAGATGAGATAATCTCGCCATCTTTTACAACAAGTGCACCGAATGGGCCTCCGGCACCGGAGTTTGCATTCATTTTTGCGATTATAACCGCCTCTCTCATAAATTTCTCTCTCATACTTGCCATATTTTAAAGCACTTTTGTCACTTTAATTTTAAGAGTTCCCTCGTCCCACTCTATATCAAATCCCCCTTCTATAGCAGAGTTTAATTTAATTTCAGTTGCAAGGGTTTGATTACATACATATTCACTAAATTGTTTGAGAGAATCAACAACATCCTGCTGAGGCTCTATTTCCACAACAATTTTATCTGTCACATCAAAGCGGCTCTCTTTTCTGAGGTTTTGAATTCTGTTTACAATCTCGCGCGCTGTCCCTTCACGGCTAAGCTCGTCACTCACTGTTATATCAAGGGCTATAGTAAGTTTTCCATCCACAGCAACAAGCCATCCCGGCATATCTTCAGAAATGATTTCGTAGTCTTCTGCGGTAAATTCAATCTCTCCGGAAGCCAGAGCGTACTGGTAAATATCACTCTCCTCAATATTATATATCTCTTCCTGCTCAAATGTGGCAAACGCAGCAGAAATTTCTTTCATTTGCTTGCCGTATTTCTTTCCGAGGGTTTTAAAGTTGGGCTTTATTTTTTTAACAATAAGACCTTTTGTATCGTGAATATATTCAACCTCTTTAACATTCACCTCTCCAAGCACAAGATTTTTGATGAGTTCGAACTGATCCTTTAGATCATTGTCGAGCACCGGAATAAGTATTTTTGCAAGTGGCTGGCGGACTTTAATGTTTACTTTCCTGCGAAGAGCAAGTATCATGGAAGAGGCTCTCTGGGCAAGCTCCATTCTCTCTTCAAGGTCTCTGTCGATTACTTTTGCGGAATATTTTGGAATTATTACAAGATGCACAGAACTCTCTTTATGCCTTCCTGAGACAGCATTCAGGTCAAGGAAGATACGCTCCATAAAGAAAGGAGCAATTGGTGCTGCCAGGATTGCAACGGTTTCCAGCGCAGAGTATAATGTCTGATAGGCAGACAGTTTATCATTATCCATCTCCCCTCCCCAAAAACGTTTTCGGTTAAGTCGTACGTACCAGTTACTGAGGTTGTCGTTTACAAAGTCCTGAATTTTTCTGCCGGCAAGTGTAACGTCATAATTTTCATATGCTTCTGTTACGTCCTTTATCAGAGTGTTCAAAAGGGATATAATCCAGCGGTCTATTTCCGGCCTGTTTTTCAATTCAATTTCCGCGGCACTGTTGTCGAAGTTATCCACATTTGCATATAGGGCAAAGAATGAATATGTGTTGTAAAGAGTTCCGAAAAACTTACGGCGCACCTCATCAACCCCGCCCATATCAAATTTTATATTATCCCATGGCTGAGAGTTGGTGAGCATATACCACCTCAGGGCATCGGCACCGAATTCATCCAGAGTGGAAAAAGGGTCAACTGCATTGCCGAGCCTTTTGCTCATCTTATTGCCGTCTTTGTCCAGGACGAGCCCGTTTGAGACTACAGTTTTAAATGCAACCTTGTCGCTCACCATGGTTGAAATTGCATGGAGAGTAAAGAACCATCCTCGTGTCTGATCCACCCCTTCGGCAATAAAATCGGCTGTGCGGCCAAACTCTTCACTGTTGACATTTTCAAGACCAACCTGAGCATATGGCATAGCTCCTGAGTCGAACCAAACATCAATAAGATCGCTTTCGCGTTTCATCTCTTTGCCTGTTGGCGACACAAGAATATATCCGTCCACATACGGACGGTGCAAATCAATTTTTTCGTAATTTTCCTTTGAATAATCGCCTGGAACAAATCCTTTTTCCTTAAGCGGATTACTCTTCATAAACCCGGCTTTTACAGCCTTTTCCAGTTCTTCGAACAACTCGGTTGCCGACCCGATACACTTTTCTTCGGTGCCATCTTCACTTCTCCAGATTGGCAGGGGAGTTCCCCAGTAGCGGCTTCTTGAAAGATTCCAGTCCTGAAGGTTTTCAAGCCACTTCCCAAAACGTCCGGAACCAGTTGCTTCCGGCTTCCAGTTGATTGTCTTGTTAAGTTCAATCATCCTGTCCTGAACTGCAGTTGTTCTTATGAACCATGAGTCGAGCGGATAGTAAAGAACCGGTTTGTCCGTCCTCCAGCAGTGCGGGTATGAGTGGGTGTGCTTCTCTATCTTAAAAGCCAGTCCCTGTTGTTTTAACATAACACAGATGTCAACATCTACAGTTGCATCGCTTTCCGACAACGAATTGTCATATGCATTCTTCACATATCTTCCCGCAAATTCCCTGTAGGATTCAGAAATGCGTTCTGCCACAAAAGAAGGATCGAGGTCTTCGATTTTAAAGAATTTTCCTGTTCTGTCTACCAGTGGCTGCTGAATGCCGCCTAAGTCTTTCACCAGAAGTGCAGGAACCTTGTTTGCCTTTGCAACCTTGTCGTCGTCGGCTCCAAATGTTGGGGCAATATGAACAATACCGGTACCGTCACTGGTTGTAACAAAATCTCCGGAAATGACCCTCAAAGCACCGGAATCCGGTTTTACCCATGGAATGAGTTGTTCATACTCAATCCCGCAAAGTTTCGAACCGGTTATCTGCTTACCTGTTGTGCGGAAGGGAATTAATTTATCTCCGCTCTTGTAGTCTTCAATGGCTATTTCTGCTGCCTTTGGATTAAAGTGCATGTTGAGCAGTTCTTCGGCAACAATATATACCACCTTCTGGTGTGTATAAGGGTTGTACGAAAGTACCCCCTGATATTTAATTTTTGGGCCTACGCACAGGGCTGTATTTGAAGGCAGTGTCCATGGAGTAGTTGTCCAGGCAAGAAAGTAAAGTGGCAACTCTTCCCCGCACTCTTTTGCAATATCTACAAAAAGGGCTTTGGAAGCGCTATTGTTTATAACTTTAAACTGAGCTACGCAGGTTGTGTCCTTTACATCGCGGTAACATCCGGGCTGGTTTAGCTCGTGTGTGCTGAGCCCGGTTCCGGCAGCCGGAGAAAATGGCTGGATTGAATAGCCTTTATAAAGGAGCCCTTTTCCGTAAATTGTTTTGAGCAGGTACCATAGAGATTCGATATACCTATTATCATAAGTGATGTAAGGATTGTTCATATCAACCCAGTATCCGATTCTTTCGGTGAGACTCTCCCACTCTTTTGTATATTTCATAACCTCTCTGCGACATGCAGAGTTATATTCGTCCACCGATATGCTTTTTCCGATATCTTCCTTTGTAATTCCAAGCATTTTTTCCACCCCGAGTTCAACAGGAAGGCCATGAGTATCCCATCCAGCTTTTCGTTCGACCAGAAAACCCTGCTGCGTTTTATAGCGGCAAAAAACATCTTTTATCGCCCGTGCCATTACATGGTGAATGCCTGGCATACCATTTGCCGAAGGAGGCCCTTCGTGAAAAACAAACCTCTTTGCACCCTCGCGCTCCGATATGCTCTTTTCAAAGCACTTCTCGCTTCTCCACTTATCAAGTATAGCATTGTTTATCTCTACTAAATTCAGGCTTTTGTACTCTGCA
>Ga0316605_10000222_pt1 | contig 49104 bp, 40 predicted proteins | sample OWC_soil_day20_n_FD_207666 | JGI IMG/M metagenome (GOLD analysis project Ga0316605, IMG submission 207666) | Wetland soil microbial communities from Old Woman Creek delta, Ohio, United States - OWC_soil_day20_noCT | ecosystem: Environmental > Terrestrial > Soil > Wetlands | place: USA: Ohio...
TAGCCAAAAAATTATATTCTTATATAAGTATGGTCAATGTCAAATGCAAAATCACAAATTTTTATAGTGTACAATAAATCAATTAAATACCCAATTGTTAGACCGACGTTTATTAGAATATGAGATAACTGCTTCGTCGGGCAGAGAACCCCCGCATTAGGGCGGAGGCCAAGTACCCCGCAAGTTGAGCTGCATAGGGGATGACGGATCGGGCAGAGCGACGAAGGAGCTACTGCCCGGCTGCTCATACCCTTGCAGCGAAACGAGGAGTACAGGCCGGAGACCGACCCTTTGGCTGGCGACGCGGCTGATTGTTTATTCTGAAGTGGATTGGATTGAGCGCAGCCAAAGGGGAATGCCCAAAAAAGACAAAAGACAAAGGACTAATGAATAGTGAAAGTGATAAGAGATAACAGGTAAAAGGTAAAAAGTAAAAATTTTATTTTAGTGGAAATTTTTTGTTCTAACTTGTCTAGTTTAGTTACTGAATATTCTATTCTATTAAATGATTGTTAGTGTAGATAAGCAAATTTAAATATTTTGGAACTATTTACTATTCAATTAATTAAAAATTTTAATACCAATCATTTATTAGATTAATATACAATTGCTCCGTCGGATGAATCACCCCTACATTCGAGCACACGAGCATATGAGCATTCGAGTAGATTAGCTCTGTATTTGTTCAATCGTTTTCCATAATAAATCAGCGGTTTTATCCCAACTGAAAGCTTGTTTTCTTGCTCTTCCTTTTTCAATTAGTGCTTGACAGTATTTTGGATCATTGCTTATTCTAGTTATTGATTCGGCTATTTCAGATATAGAATAAGGATTTACATATTCTGCAGCTTCTCCGGCAATCTCTGGCATTGAGGTTGTGTTCGATGTAATCACTGGAATTTCAGCATGAAATCCTTCTAATATCGGAATTCCAAACCCTTCAAAAAAGGAAACATACAGCATAGCTTCTGAAGCTCCCGTAATTAATATCAAATCCTGAATCTCTTTTCTCCCAAGAAAAATAACATCTTCTTTATATTGCATCTTTAAATAGGTGTTCTCAATATCTCCCGGAAACCCCTTTAAACTCCCTACAATCAATAACTTCGTATTCTTTTGATCAGTAGTTTTGAAAATATCAAATGCTTGAAATAAATTTTCAATATTTTTTCTCTTATGAACCAAACCAACAAATAAAAAATAGGGATTACCTGCTGAGTACCGATTTCTAATCTCTTGTTTTTCAGAATTTTCTAATGGTCTGTATAAGGTATTACAACCATTATATACTACATCAATTTTTTCAGCTTCAATTTGATAAGTATCCTGAATATCTTTTTTGGAATATTCTGAAACAGTGGCAATTCGGGTTGCTTTCTGCGCAAATTGATGAAAATATTTGTGATAATACCATAATGGTTTAGGTGTGATAAATTCAGGATGATGTTCAAAATTGATATCATGAATCACATCTACCGATTTACATTTTAAATTCAATGGAATCCAGCCATCTGTAGATAAAAAAAGATCAGGTTTTATTTTTTTTAATTGATACGGAATCCCATATTCAAAAAACAGATACCATAAATAGGGATGTCGGGCAGGAGGATAGGCAACAATAGGAGTGATGTTGGATGAAAATATAAACTCCTCATCGAAAGGTCGGTCAAAAATAAAATAAAATTGGTGTTCAGGATGATTTTGGGTTATTCTTTTTAATGTTTCGTAAGAAAACCAACCAATCCCTTCTAATTTATCCTTAAGAAGCAGTCTGGTATTGACAGCAATTTTCATAGTGATTTTTAATCGTTAATTTTAATATCCTTAACGTTTAATTGAATATTTGTGACATTATTCCATGTGTTTTCTTCAACATGATATACAATGTCAAAATCGTTTCTTTTCATGATCTGATCATAATAATCAATCTGATTAAAAGCAATCACATCAATAGGCTGAGCAGATTTATCACGATATGATACTCTCATTTTTAAGTGTTTATCTCCAACAATACGAGCTTTCCCTTCTTCAATAACATGCTTTGACAGAAATAAAGGTGCCATATTTTCAGGCCCATAAGGCGCAAATTTTTTCAGATTGTTAACAAATGAAGCATTTATTTCAGAAAGTTCGAGTTCCATATCCACATTTAATTCAGGAGTAAGTGGTTCTTCCTGAATGTTCGCCACAACATACTCTTCAAATTTTTGGATAAACAACTCTAAATTTTCTTTTTTTAGAGATAACCCTGCTGCAAATTTATGACCTCCAAAATGTTCCAAAAGATCTGCACAATGGTCAATGCCATCATAGATATTAAACTCTTTAATGGATCTCGCAGAACCTGTTATAAGCCCATCTGGGGAGTCTGTAATGACAATAATAGGTTTATAAAACTCTTCCACAAGGCGGGAAGCTACAATTCCAATAATGCCCTTATTCCATCCGGGATTATAAATCACGATACTTCTTCTTTCTTTATAATCTTCAGTGGTTAAAATAATATTAATAGCTTCTTCGGTCGCTTTTTTATCTAATTCACGACGTGTATCGTTGTGATTATTAATGTTTTCCCCAATATCTTTTGATTTGGATTCATCTTCACAGGTGAGCAATTTTACAGATTCTCTACCGGTATTGATTCTACCAGCTGCATTGATTCTAGGTCCAACAAAAAATACAAGATCGGAAATAGAAATCTGACGAGAGAAAATGGTTTCTTCACTTTCTTCTTTAATGACCTTAATTTTAGCTTGTTCTAAAATCGATTTAACTCCAACGCGAGGGATACAGTTGATGATTTTTAATCCATAATAAGCTAAAATTCGATTTTCACCGGTGATAGCAACAATATCAGAAGCAATGCTAATAGCTACCAAATCTATTTTGGAGAGCCACAATTGGTCTGGAAGATTGAATTGTTTGCAATATCCTTGAATCAGTTTAAATCCAACACCACAACCGGATAACTCTTTATAAGGATAGTTGCACCCTTTTCGTTTAGGATCCAGAATGGCTACTGCTTTTGGTAATGTTTCCCCTTCCAAATGGTGGTCACAAATGATAACATCGATTCCTTGTTCCTGTGCATAGTCAATTTTATCATTGGCTTTAATACCACAATCCAATGAGATTAGTAATGAAAAATTGTTATCTAAACAATATTTGATACCTAAATCAGAAATTCCGTATCCTTCCTTATATCGGTCAGGTATGTAATATTCAATAAAGTGTCTGTAATCAGAACCGATTATTTCACATAAAAAAGAGTACATAAGAGCAACGGCTGAGGTTCCGTCAACATCATAATCGCCGTAAATAAGGATTTTTTCGTTGTAGATAATCGCTTTAGAAATTCTTTCTACAGCTTTATCCATATCTAGCATAAGAAATGGATCATGTAATTTTTCAATTTTGGGTTCAAAAAAGTCTTCGGCTTCTTCTTTTGTTTTAATTCCTCTTTGGAGTAGGAGTGTAGCTAAAGGCTTCTCAATATTGAGAATCTTGCTTATGTTAGCCACCTCATTAGGATCAGGCAGTTGGTTAAGAATCCATCTTTTATCCATCTAGATTTTTTTAGATCGCAAATATACAAAAATATAGTATATAATATTAAAAATATAAATAAAATTATATATCAGTATATTAGAACTTTAAAAAATGAAGTGTAAAAAAAGAGTTTAAAAAAATTAAAAAATGTTAGATTTTCATCTTTTTTTCAATTTCATCTATATAAACCTTCATTTTTTTGTCAGTTTCGTAAAGATTTGATATTGTGCGACATGCATGTAAAACGGTAGCATGGTCACGATCACCACAATAGGTGCCAATCGTAACAAGGGGAAGTTTTGTATATTTTTTAGCAAAGAACATGCAGATTTGACGAGGCTGAACAATTTCACGTTCTCTTTTATTGGTATTAATTTTATCCACAGAAATTTTAAAATAGTCACAAACGATCTTTTGAATGTATTCAATGGAGATCTCTTTTGCAGTACTTTTTACATATTTATCAATCATCTCCTTAGCCAAATCAATAGTGATCACTTTGTTGTTTAAAGATGACTGAGCTAAAATGGCAATCATAGCACCTTCCAGCTCCCTGGTATTAGAAGTGATTCTAAGTGCTAAATAATCAACTACTTCAGGAGGAAATTCAACGCCATTATTTTCTAATTTTTTTCTTAAAATAGCTATTCTGGTTTCTAAATCAGGTACTGTAAGATCAGAGGTTAATCCCCATTTAAAACGGGATAATAAACGGGGTTCAAAACCGGAAATCTCAACAGGTGATTTATCTGCTGTGATCACTAATTGTTTTCCTTTTTGGTGGAAATGGTTAAAAATATGGAAAAATGCCTCCTGAGTAGCTACTTTTCCACCAGCAAGAAATTGAATATCATCAATGATTAAAACATCAATCGATTGATAGAATAATATAAAATCGTTTCTATTGTTGTTTTTTACTGCTTCAATAAATTGTTGATAAAACAGATCTGAATTGACATAAACCACTGTTTTATCAGGAAAATTGACTTTAGTTTGTAACCCGATGGCGTGAGCTAAATGTGTTTTCCCAAGTCCCACATCAGAATATATAAATAACGGATTAAATGCCGTTTTTCCGGGGTTTTTGGATACAGCCCATCCGGCAGTTCTGGCTAACCTATTGCAATCACCCTCTACATAATTATCAAAATTTAATGTATCAACTAAATTGGATGGAATTTTATGCTTTTTAAGGCCAGGCAAAATAAATGGGTCAGGTATCTCTTTGTTGGGAGAATTGTAAACGTCAATCGGAATTTTTGTGGGAGGATTTGAAACAGCGGGTCTATTGTTAGAGGGTAAATTGATGGTTTTGTTGTTTCGGGTATCCTCCAGTTTTTCAATCACAACTTTATATTGTAATTTTCCGGATGGTCCCAATTCTTTTCTGATCACCTTCCTTAAAATGTTAACATAATGTTCTTCAAGCCATTCATAAAAAAATTGCGACGGAACCTGTATGATTAAAGTAGATTTTTCAATGCCAACAGGTAAGATCGGTTCAAACCATGTTGAAAAAGATTGTTCATCAATATTATCTTTAATAATTGCTAAACAGTTGTCCCACACTGATTTAAAATCTTTTGTAATCTTACTCATCATCATATTCCCAACGATTGTTTTAATTAAATAACTTGTTTTGAGTGAATTAACATATTAAATATGTTCAATTTTCCTTTCTACAAAAATGAACAAAAAAAAGTTAAAAAAAAAATATTTTTTTACTTGATTATTAAAAAAGTTTGTATATAGGGAAATGATGAATTCACAACTAAATCAAAAAACATTTTTTAAACTACTTGAACCAAAATATTTTATACTTTTGCACTGCAAAGATACGGAAAAAAATGATTGCAAAATATTCGGGACTTGTTGTTCATGGTTTAAAAAATGGAAGAAAATTTGGATATCCAACTGTTAATATCTTGTTGGATAAAAATATGTATATGCCTGATAATGGCGTATTTGCAGTTGAAGTTTATCTGTTTGATAAAATATGGTCGGGAATGTTGTATATTGGTACCCGCGCTACTTTGGATTTAAATGAAAGAACAATTGAAATACATATTTTTGATTTTAATCAGGATATCTATAATTTACCAATACAATTTACTATTTTAAAAAAAATTCGCGATGATCAGGTTTTCGAAAATGTTGATCAATTAATTTCTCAAATACAAAAAGATGAACTGGAAATCAAAAACTTTTTTGCTAATCGTTCTTAACCTGTTTTTTATTTACTCCCACGTAAATGGACAGGTGGCAACTTATGAAGAGTTGTTGAAACAACCGGTTTTCACCTCTCTCAAAAAAGCACTGGAAAATCCTGATCAGGTGTACCGCCTGAAATTAAGCGGAAATATGCATTGTGATACCATTCCAGATTTGATTTTTCAATTTAAAAATCTACAGGAATTAACCATTACCAGAGGTAAATTGCTAAAAATCAATCATAAAATCAATGAATTACAATATTTAGTGTATTTGGATATTAGTAATAATCGTTTGGTGGATCTTCCTGAAGAGATCTGTGACCTCCCAAATCTGCAATATCTAATTATAAGTAGAAATAAAATCTATAAACTCCCTGAAAACATTGGCAATCTTTCATCTTTGAAAATGATTGATGCCTGGGATAATATTTTTTATACGTTACCCCTAAGCATTACCAAACTGAAAGATTCTTTAAAAATGCTGGATATTCTTCAAATACCGATTAAAGATGAAGAGTATAATGAGATGAAAAAATTGTTACCCAACACGGAAATTTTATACACTCCCGTATGTCCTTGTATGTTAGATCGTTAATATAAAAAGTTGTTGTATGGATAGATCTGAATATGAAGCTTTTTAATCTCTTCATATAACCGATCTTTGAGTTGATCTACATTCTCTTTTGTTTTTGCAGAAATAAAAATCGAATTATTATGCAATTTTGACATCCAGGTAGCCATTAACTGATCCAATGTGATATTGCATTTTTCCATAGGGGTGAGATCATCTTCTTCTTTCTCAATCCAGGTGTATTGATCCATTTTATTGAAAATGTAAATAACCGGTTTATCTCCTGCTTTTATTTCGTGTAACGTTTGATTTACAACCTCAATTTGTTCCTCAAAATCAGGATGACTAATATCAATTACATGTAACAAAAGATCGGTTTCCCTAATCTCATCCAAGGTAGATTTAAATGACTCAACTAAACCATGAGGTAATTTTCGAATAAATCCTACAGTATCCGATAACAGAAAAGGAAGATTGTTAAAAACCACCTTTCTAACAGTAGTATCTAAAGTTGCAAATAGCTTATTCTCAGCAAATACATCTGATTTACTCAACAAATTCATTAAGGTAGATTTTCCTACATTGGTATATCCAACCAGTGACACTCTAACAAATTGTTCCCGGTTTGCCCGTTGCGTATTCTTTTGTCTGTCTATCTCATGTAACTTCTGTTTTAAAAGTGAAATTCTATCCCGAACAATACGTCGGTCAGTTTCAATCTCTTTTTCCCCGGGACCTCTCATCCCGATTCCCCCTCTTTGTTTCTCCAAGTGAGTCCACATCCCTGTTAAACGAGGTAGAATGTATTGATATTGAGCCAATTCTACCTGAACTTTAGCATGTGCTGTTTGAGCTCTTTTAGAAAAAATATCCAAAATTAATCTTGTTCTATCAATAATCCGGATTCCTAATACTGCTTCAATATTTCTGGTTTGAGATGGGGATAACTCATCATCAAATACTGCAATTTGAATCTCTAAATCTATGATTATATTTTTTACTTCTTCCAGTTTTCCTGAACCTAAATAGGTACGTGGATCGGGATAGGGAAGGTTTTGAATCACTTTTTTGATAGCAATTCCACCCGCAGTATCAACCAAAAATGCTAATTCAGAGAGGTACTCATTTACTTTATCGAATGGTGTGTCCGGTGTTGCAACTCCTATTAATATTGCCTTTTCTTGTTCAATCTTTGCTGTTAAATCCGCCATATTCTTTTCCAATTTTTTAAGATGGCAAAAATACGAAATAATGTGCTAATGTGCTAATGTGCTAATGTGCTAATTAGGCGAAGGGTAAAGGGCGAAAGGCAAAAGGCAAAAGGCGAAGGGCGAAAGGCAAAGGGCGAATTGTTAAATGTTAATTGTAAAATGTTAAATTATTTCGTATTTTTGCAATTCCTGAATAAATTTTAAAAACATTGTAACTATATGAAATACAATTATATAAAAAACATTATTTTAATTTTTTCTTTTCTTATATACGGAAATGTAACCCTCTTTTCACAATCTGTTCCTATTAGTAAAAGCTGGGAGGGAAATCTTAAATTATCCCAAAAAGATTCACTTACAATTATCCTTACTCTTAACTATATAAATGATTCTATTGTAAGTGCTGAATTTGATAGTCCTGATCAATATTCATACAAAATTAAAACTTCATCTTGTAAAATTAAAAATGATACTTTAAAAGTTGTTTCTAAACAAATAGCAGCACATTTTATAGGTGTCCTTCAAAAAGATGGATCCTATACAGGCGTTTTTACTCAACGTAATAATAAATTTCCTTTGGAGTTATTCCCAATTTCTGTAAGACCAACTTTAAAACGACCACAAGAGCCCATTCCTCCATATCATTATACTGAATCTGAGATAATTATAAAAAATGAAAATGGTACTCAAACGATTAAAGGAACCCTTACATTTCCATCAAAACCATTGAAAGGAACCATAATTTTAATTTCCGGTTCAGGATGGCAGGATCGGGATGAGAGTATCTTTGGTCATAAACCGTATAAAGTTATTGCTGATTTTCTGACAAACGAAGGATACGCAGTGTATAGATATGATGATCGTATCACTTCTCTTTTCGAAAAATCTACAACTTACGATTTTGTAAAAGATGTGAATCTGATTGTTCAATATTTTAAAAATAATGAAACATTTAATAAAACAAAAATTGGTCTTATTGGGCATAGTGAAGGTGGTTTGGTCGCATTTATGGCTGCATCTGAAAATAATAATATTGATTTTATTGTATCTATGGCAGGATGTAGTGAATCATTTAAGAATGTTTTGTTGTATCAGGCTGCAATAGATGCCAAAGCACATGGATTTACAGAAAAAGAGATCAAAGAAACTTTAAAAATTTCTTCTCAGGTATATGAAATGTTGTCCAAAGAGGATTCTACTGATGTGGTTATTGAAAAGTATAGAAATATCATGTTAGATTATGCTAAATCAATGACTCCTGAACAACGAAAGAGATATAATGTAACCGATTTTGATATTCTTCAGGAAACAAGTACCATTGCTTCCCCTTGGTTTATGGCGCTTTTTAAAATTGATCCTGAAATATATATTAAAAAAATAGAGTGTCCTGTGTATGCCATTAATGGAGAAAAGGATATGCAAGTAAATTATGCCACACATTTACCCATTATCAAAAAATATATTTCAAAAAAATCACCTTTAAATAAAGTGGAATCTTTTCATAATCTGAACCATCTGTTTCAGGAATGCGAAACGGGAATGATGGATGAATATGGAAAAATTGAACAAACTATTTCCCCTAAGGTTTTAAACAATATTTTACAATGGATCAACGCCGTTTGTGATACTAAATAATCTTAATTTTAAATTTAAAAATAATTAAAAACAAACTATATGACAAAAATTGCCCTTGTTACCGGTGCATCTGCAGGTTTTGGTGAAGCTATTGCTCATGCATTGGCCTCACTTCAGTATGATCTCATTTTAACTGCTCGGAATGAAAAAAAATTACAACAAGTAATTCAGGATATTCAAACCAAAAATAATGTTGAAATATTTCCTTTAATATTTGATATTCAAGATTTTGAAGCCTGTGAAAAAGCAATTCAATCTATTCCTGACTCTTTTAAACAAATCGATGTTTTAGTTAATAATGCCGGTTTAGCCGTAGAATTGGAAAAAATTCATACCGGAGCCATTGAAGATTGGGAACGAATGATCAATACAAATGTGAAGGGATTATTATATATGTCCAGGTTAATTACTCCACAAATGGTGGAACGTAAAAAAGGTCATATCATCAATATTGGTTCCATATCCAGTAGAGAAGTTTATGTAGGAGGAAATGTATATTGTGCCACAAAACACGCTGTTTTAGCGCTTTCTCAAGGGATGAGAATGGATCTTTTACCTTTTGGAATCAAAGTTACACACGTTTCACCGGGAGCTGCTGAAACTGAATTTTCGATAACCCGATTCCATGGGGATGTTGAAAAAGCTAAAAAAGTGTATGATGGTTTTGAACCATTAGTAGCTGATGATATTGCAAATGTTGTTTCTTATGTCGTTTCACTTCCTGAAAGAGTTTGTATTAATGAGATCAGTTTCACATGTACAGCTCAATTTAATGGAACTATTATTAAAGAGTTGACCTAAAATGAAAAGTAGTTTATTCCAGAATTTTTATCGTTTTGTTGCCCAAACTTCTGATGAACCACTTGCCATAGAGATTCATAATGCAAATGATGTATATTTTTATGATAAAAATGGAAAATCGTACCTGGATTTAATATCTGGTATTTCTGTGTGCAATCTGGGACATGGGAACAAACAGATAATCAAAGCTATAAAAAATCAGGTTGATCAATATATGCATCTGATGGTGTATGGAGAATTGATCCAAAAACCTCAGGTGGAGTTGGCTGAATTGTTGTGTGCTCAATTACCACAACCTTTACAATCTGTATTTTTTGTTAATTCAGGTTCTGAAGCGGTTGAAGGCGCTTTAAAACTGGCAAAACGGGCTACAGGTAGACAAGAGATTCTATATTTTCACAATGCCTATCATGGGGCTACAAATGGAGCCATGAGTGTTATGGGTAATGAAGAATATAAAAAACCATTTTATCCTTTATTACCAGAAACAAAACCGATAAAATTTGGAGATATTTCCGATTTAGAGTTGATTACAAAAAAAACAGCTGCTATTATTGTTGAACTGATTCAGGGTGAAGCCGGTATCAGAATGACGGATAAAGAGTATTGGACTAAACTTCGCAAAAAATGTGATAAAACTGGTACTCTACTAATTGTTGATGAAATTCAGACAGGTTTGGGAAGAACCGGTAAACTATTTGCTTTTGAACATTATAATATTGTACCTGATATTTTGTTGTTAGCCAAAGCTTTCGGAGGTGGAATGCCATTAGGAGCTTTTGTTTCTTCAAAGGAGTTAATGCAGGTTTTTACGAATAATCCTGTTTTAGGCCATATCACAACTTTCGGTGGGCATCCCGTTTGTTGTGCCGCCGGATTAGCACATTTAAAACAGATTGTCAAAGGAAAATATTGGAATAATGCTACTGAAATAGGGGATGAGTTATCTAAAATATTTTCTGAATATCCTAATGTTCAGGAAATTAGATATAAAGGAGCTTTTATGGCAGTCGATTTTTATAATGGAACTACCAATATTCAAAATTTGAAAAAATTCTTACAAGTGGGTCTTTTTTCAGATTGGTTTTTATGGTATGATGGTGCTTTGAGAATTGCTCCACCTTTGATTTTTGAAGAGAAACATATTCAGGATCTTAAAAACAGATTATCTCAATTATAAATTTTATAACATGAAATCCTACAGAAAAGAGCTTTTTTTTAATATTCCTACCAGACGAGGAATCATCAATATTACACGCCAGGTTCAAAAAAGTATAGATGAAAGTGGAATCAAAGAAGGAATGGTTTTAGTGAATGCTATGCATATTACAGCAAGCGTTTTTATCAACGATGATGAATCAGGTTTACATCATGATTATGAAGTTTGGTTGGAAAAATTAGCTCCGGAAAAGCCTTATAATCAATATAAACACAATGGTTTTGAAGATAATGCGGATGCTCATCTGAAAAGAACAATCATGGGTAGGGAAGTGGTGTGTGCCATCACAAACGGAGTATTGGATTTTGGTCCGTGGGAACAAATCTTCTACTACGAAATGGACGGTAAACGTCAAAAAAGAGCTTTGATTAAAATTATTGGAGAATAACTTTACCAGGTGGGACTAAATGCCCCCGGAATATGTTCCAGTTGGTTGTTTTCTGCATTTCCAATAATCGTAATGATATCAAAACGAGCTTCTAATGTGATTTTTTTGTAAGAAATATACGCATTTGCAGCTCTGATGATGTTTTTTTGCTTCATTTTATTGACAGCCTCTGCCGGTGAAGCAAATTGAGTGGATGTTCTCGTTTTAACTTCACAAAAAACAATAGTACTCCCATTTTGAGCAATAATATCAATTTCCAGATGCCCAAATGTCCAGTTTTTTTCTAAAATGGTGTAATTGTTTTTAAGATAATAATTGAGAGCAATCGTTTCTCCATCTTTCCCGAGATTTTGATTTTTAGTCATAATAGTTCTTTTTAGTGAGTTATAAGTCAATGATTTGTATAATTGAATGTTATTATTTCGGAATTAACTTAATAAATGGAATTAGCATCTCCTCTAAAGAGATTCCACCGTGTTGGAAGGTATTTTTATAATAGTTAACATATTGATTGTAATTGTTAGGATAAGCAAAAAAATCTGATTCTTTTGCAAATATGAAACGATGGGTAACACCTTCTTTGGGTAAAAAAATATCTTCAGGATTCTTAATCTCAAAAATTTGATTTTCAGGATAATCCATAGTTCTACCCACCTTATATCTTAAATTGGAATTGATGTTTTTATCACCAACCACTTTTATAGGTTTTTGAATTTTGATAGCCCCATGATCGGTCGTAATAAAAATAGGTATATTCTTGGCTGATAAGTATTTGATCATTTCTAACATGGTAGAATTTTCAAACCAGGATGCAATTACACTGCGATACGATTTTTCATCATCTGCCAATTCTTTAATTAAATCAACATCCATTCTGGCATGAGATAACATATCAACAAAATTAAAGACAATCACATTCAACTGATTTTGTAGCAAAGTATGAAAACTTTCAAAAACTTTTTTACCAAAATCGTGATTTAATACCTTTGAAAATGACATTTTAATATTGTGACCATGTCGTTTTAAATTTTCAGCTAAAAGAGGTTGTTCAAACTGATTTTTACCCCCTTCATCATTTTCATTGACCCACATTTGAGGATATTTTTTGGAAATATCTAACGGCATTAATCCTGCGAAAAGTGCATTTCTGGCATATTGTGTTGCTGTAGGTAAAATACTGTAATACAACTCTTCATTGTCAACTCTGTAGTAATCATTGATATAAGGCTGGATCGTTTTCCATTGATCGTACCTTAAATTATCAATCACAAATAAAAATACTGATTTTTCAGTTGCAAATGAAGGGAATAGTTTTTCTTTGAGTATGGTATGAGAAAATAATGGTTTTTCAGATGCTTTTCCATTTAACCAATTTTGATAATTTTTGATCACATTTTTACCAAATCTGGTGTTTGCTTCCGCTTTCTGTTCCGCTAAAATATCTGCAACACCGGAGTCTTCAATCTTTTCTAATTCTAATTCCCAAAAAACCAACTCTTTATACAAATCATTCCATTCCTCTAAAGTCAAATTATCTGATAGTTTTAAAGATATATTTCTAAATGCCTGTTGATAGGCTATTGTGCTTTTTTCAGATACGATTTTTTTATTATCAATATTTTTTTTCAAACACAACAATATTTGGTTTGGATTGACCGGTTTAATTAGATAATCAGCAATATTGGATCCAATGGCATCCTCCATGATATGTTCCTCTTCACTTTTGGTGATCATTACAATAGGAATGTTCATTTGTAATGCCTTGATTTTCTTCAATGTTTCAATACCACTTAAACCAGGCATGTTTTCATCTAAAAAAATAATGTCAACAATTTCATTTTCTACAACTTCCAAAGCTTCATTTCCGGAAACAACCGGAATTACATGATACCCTTTGCTTTCAAGAAACATAACGTGTGGCTTCAATAGATCCATTTCATCATCAGCCCATAAGATAGTAGTTTTCATAGTTTTTTTGTTTTATGTCCTTAAACGATTAAATATTTTTAATATTGCAAATATAAAGATAATATGGAATCTTTTAGTTTTTTTAATAAAAATTTCTTGTAACTTTGCAAACTTTAATTTTAGATTTCAAAATTATTTAAATATTTATCACATAAACACTTAAAAGATACAAAATATGGCGAGTAGAAGAAAGGAAATGTTTCCTAATGTAACTGATGAACAATGGAATGACTGGAAATGGCAAATTAGAAACAGAATTGAGACGGTTGATCAACTGAAAGAGTTTATTACCTTAACTCCTGAAGAGGAAAATGGAGTTAAAGAGTCTTTGAAAATCTTAAGAATGGCAATCACTCCTTATTATTTGAGTTTAATTGATCCCAATAATCCTAATTGTCCTGTAAGAAAACAATCAATTCCTACCATATCTGAAACGCATCAGGCTGCTGCTGACTTATTAGATCCACTTCATGAAGATGAGGATTCTCCGGTTCCCGGTTTAACTCACAGATATCCGGATAGAGTGCTCTTTTTGATAACGGACATGTGCTCAATGTATTGCCGTCATTGTACACGTAGAAGATTTGCAGGTCAAAATGATGCAACTTCACCTGAAGATAATATTCAAAAAGCAATCGATTATATTGCTAAAACACCTCAAGTAAGAGATGTTCTTCTTTCAGGTGGTGACGGCCTAATGGTAAGTGATCGTTTGTTAGAATCTATTATTCAAAGACTTAGAGCTATTCCTCATGTTGAAATTATCCGCATTGGATCGCGTGTTCCTGTCGTTTGTCCTCAACGTATTACCGATGATTTAGTGAATATGTTGAAAAAATATCATCCAATCTGGTTAAATACCCACTTTAATCATTCAGATGAGATCACTCCTGAATCTATTGAAGCTTGTAATAAACTTGCAAATGCCGGTATCCCTCTTGGAAATCAAACCGTTCTGTTGAAAGGTGTTAATGATTGTCCATTTATTATGAAAAAATTAGTTCATAATTTAGTGAAAATGAGAGTTCGCCCTTACTATATTTATCAATGTGATTTATCAATGGGTATTGAACATTTCAGAACTACGGTATCTAAAGGAATTGAAATCATTGAATCATTAAGAGGTCACACTTCAGGATATGCAGTACCCACTTTTGTAGTGGATGCACCAGGTGGTGGCGGAAAAATTCCGGTAATGCCTGATTATCTTATTACGCAAAGTGCCAATAGAATCGTTTTAAGAAACTATGAAGGGGTTATAACCACCTATACAGAACCAACTGATTATGTAAGTAATTGTCAATGTGAAGATTGTAAATCCGGTAAGAAAGTGGATGGCGTTGCTTCCTTATTGAATGGAGATCGTTTAGCAATTGAACCTTCTCATTTGGCTCGAAAAGAAAGACATACAAATCATTAAAAAATGCCCTTTATCGATGAAATTTTAAAATATGCTACTCTTTCGATTATTGGTATGGAAAAAAATACCGGTAAAACGGAATGCTTAAACTATATTTTAAAAAGAATCGAATCAAAAAACAACAATAGAAGTGATAGCCCAATTTCAGTGGCTGTTACTTCTATTGGTATTGATGGTGAATCGATTGACCAGGTTTCTAAAACCAAAAAACCTGAAATTCTTCTGGCTAAAAATACGCTTTTTGTAACCACGGAAAATTTTTATAGATCAAAATCATTAACTGCTGAAATTTTAAATCTTTCCCATCGAAAATCTTCTTTAGGAAAACTGGTTACTGCAAAAGTAGTAACACCCGGGAAAGTGATTATTTCCGGACCTTCAACAGTGGCTTGGCTGGAGGAGTATCTTCAGGAAATGAAAACTCTTCATGTTGATTTATCCATAATTGATGGTGCTCTTTCCCGAAAATCACTCGGGTCCCCGGCTTTAACAGATGCTGTCATTTTAACTACTGGCGCTGCAGTTTCTCCCTACTTGCCCGAGCTTATTAAAAAAACCAGATTTTTATTGCAATTGATCAATTTACCTCTTGTTGATTTTTGCAATGATCAATTGGTGGATCAATTAAAATATAAAGATGCAGGATTATATGCTATTACTAGCGATTTTCAGGTTATGGATATTCAAATTCCTTCTGCACTTTTAATCCATCAATACAAAGAAAATGTTTTCCAATTTGGATCTACATTTTATATTCCGGGCGCTCTGACAGATCAAATATTAAATTTCTTGAGAGTCCAGAAGGAGATTCATAAAACTTTAGTAATTGTAAAAGATTTTACTAAAATTTTTGCTTCACAAGAAGCTGTGAATAGTTTTATCAAATCGGGTGGACAAATCCAACTTCTTTTAAAAAACAAATTGATTGCGCTTTGTGTTAATCCAACTTCTCCTTCTGGATTTACCTACAATTCCGATATGTTATGTGATGTTTTATCAAAAGAGTTTCAAATTCCTGTATATGATATTGTAAAAAATGATTATAATTAAATGAATTACGAAACTATCATATTTGCTAACGGGGATATCCCAACCCATTCTATTCCATTGGAATTGTTGAAAAATGCCAAAAATATAGTCTGTTGTGATGGTGCCATTAAAAAATTACAACAATTAGGGTACAATCCTACAGCCATCGTTGGAGATATGGATTCCATTTCACCAGAGGTAAAACACCAATTTGCACATCTATTGTTTCAGGATCCAAGCGAAGAATATAATGATTTGCAAAAAGCAATTCGATTCTGTATTCACCAAAAATGGAACCATATTGCCATTTTAGGTGGGTTTGGATTACGTGAAGATCATGCTTTGGCCAATTTAGCAATCATGATGCAATATGTTTTGGAATATAATTCAAGTATAAATAATGAAATAAATATTGAAATGTTTACCAATAATGGGGTTTTTTCTGCGTTTTCAGATACAAAAACATTCAGTTCCTATCCAAAACAGCAAATTTCAATTTTTAGTTTTAAACAAGATACTTTATTAACTTTTGAAGGATTAAAATATCCTGTTCACAACAGATCTTTTCACTATTTATGGGAAGGTAGTTTAAATGAAGCTATTACTGATCAATTTACCATTCAGTGTAGTGGGGGAGAGGTGATCGTATTTCGAAATTATTAGTATGTTGTACTCATAGATTCCGGAATTACAATAATATAATCGGCCCTGTTCAAATTTTCAGCATCCAATTTCATTATATCTTTTTGTTGCACTATGGAAATGGTTTTTACTGATAAATTTTTATTGTAAAGTTTTATGTAATAAACAATTCCGGAATAGTTGGCAGAATGAAATTCTCCATTAAAATGGAAAAATAGTTCCCCTTTCGAAAGATTTTTTAAAATAAAATAAGCCATTGTTGCATCCTTAACCGCTTGTGCTTTGGCAATATTTTCAGGATTAACAGATTTCATTCCACCACCGGAAGGCATGTCGTGAACCATGTTTTTATATGCAATTTCATTTAAATCAATAGAAATAGGAAGTGGTGCAATATAACTTTTTGCGAGTGGGCTCAACTGATCTAAAGATTCAATACCCAATTTTGATACCATGCGGGCATATCGTCTGGGTACATTCGTTGCAAAAAACCGAATATTATTTTGATTGCAAAATTCTAAAATGGGTAAATAATCTGTTTCATTATTGGGCCACAATTTTGAGGACTCCAGATACATTTTTTGATCATAAAACTTGTTGATAAATGCCTCATCTAAAAGTAATTGATTATCTGTTTCCCACATTTCAGCACCCACTTTTAAACTGTCTTTTTTTAACTGATAAAGTGATTTTACAATCTCTTTTTCTAACCAATGAGAAATAGGATCATTGTGAAGTTCCCCAAATAAACATACATCAACTTTGATAACATTGTTAATCATTTGATCATAAGTAACCAATGTGCCATTTGAGTTATAAATTAAAAATGCCGGTTTATCAACTGACACACTTTGTGAAATCAATGCAGGTGTAAGGGCTAAAAAAAGGATCCCTAATAAAAATATTTTTTTCATAGTTTAAATTTTATGCAAATATATTCATTATTTTTTAAAAAGAAACAAATCTTTTTGATATTTTTGCATTTGTTAAAAATAAAGTGATTGATATGAGTAAAGTGAATCTTTTTGTTCCATGTTCCATGGATATGTATAGTCCTCTAATTCCTAATAGTGTTATCAATATTTTAGAAAAATTGGGAGATACTGTTGTTTACAATCCTGAACAGACTTGTTGCGGAAGATGCCTTTATTATCAAGGGGAAAATGAAAATTCTATAGAATTAGCTAATAAATTACTTAACGAACTTTTTGATCAGAAAGATTTTAAGAGAGCTACTATTATTCCATCATCTGCCTGTGCCGGTTATATCAAAAATTATTACCGATCCATTTTACACAACACAGCTGTTATTGCTGAGGTAAATGCTTTTACCAAAAATGTATTTGATCTGTGCGATTATATTGTTAATGTTAAACAGGTTACAAAATTAAACAATAGATTTAACGGACGGGTATTCTATTATAATTCTTGTTCTGCACGAAATTTATATAAATATGAAAATGAACCGGAAATTCTGTTGAAAAATACTGATGGTTTAGAATTGTTAATTGATACTGAAATCAATACCTGTTGTGGAGCCAATGGTGCTTTAGCTTCCATTAATCCTGAACTATCTGATAAAATGTTGTCTGAATTGATTTTACGTATGTACAATTGCGGAGCTCAATATATAACTTCTACAGATATTCATTGTTTACAACATATTGACTCATTTATAAGCACAATGGATATCAACGTTGAAGTGGTTCACATTGCAGATATTTTAAATAATGAATTAAGATAAGTTTTATCCCACCATAAAATAGGTGGATGGATAAACATGTTCCGATTCTTTGATCCTTTTACTTAGGGCAAAGGCTAAAGTTAATGTTCCTAATCTTCCAATAAACATATCAAAAACCAAAACAGTTTTCGCTGCTGTAGATAAACCGAATGTTATTCCGGTTGATAAACCACACGTTGCAAAGGCAGACACACTTTCAAAAAGTAAATTGATAAAGTTAAGTTGCGGTTCAATGATGGTCAAGGCAAAAACAGAAATAAAAATGATTAAAATGGACATGATCGTAATGGAATACGATTTATCGACCAATTCAAATGGAATTGTTTTTTTCTGAAATTCAATATGCTTACGACCTGTTATCGTTGCAACAACAGATTTGAATAATACAAAAGCAGTAGTTGTTTTTATCCCCCCGGCTGTAGATCCCGGTGATGCCCCAATGAACATCACTAACATGGTAAGAATTAATGCAGGTGCAGATATTTTTGACATATCTACAATATTAAATCCTGCAGTTCTGGAGGTGACAATTTGAAATAAAGATGAAACGATCTTCTCAGGAATACTGTTTTTATCAGCTAATGAATGATTGAGCTCCAAAGCAAAATAGGTAATGGTTCCAAATCCTAAAATAAAAAAAGTGGTTATTAATACAATTTTTGTACTGGGTAACAATTTTTTCCATTTGAATTTTTTTCGTTCCATGATGGCATCTTTTCCAAAGAAATCGCTCAAAACAAAAAATCCAATTCCACCCAGAAAAATTAATATCATAATAATGATTTGCGGGAAGTAACTATGAACCACAGCCTGATCCATCAGATTGGCATTCCATAAACTAAACCCTGCATTGTTGTATGCTGAAATGGTATGAAACAAGGCATAATAAAATGCTTCGCCATCAGAGGCAAATAGGGTAGTGGTTTTCCAGTTTAAAAATAGCAACCCAACCCCAGTTGCTTCAATAATAAATGTAAAAATAATGATTTGCCTAATCATTACTGAAGTTTCAGAAGTACGGTTAGCTGATAGATAATCTTTTGTAAAATATTTTTGTTTTAAACTAACCTGTGATTTTGAAAAAAAGGAAGCAAAAAAGGAGGCAAATGATAAAATACTTAATCCCCCTAATTGTATTAAAATCATGATGATCACTTGTCCGCGTGTTGAAAAATCGGTTCCGGTATTGATTACTGACAATCCGGTAACACAACAGGCACTCGTAGATGTAAAAAGTGCATCAATGAAAGATATTCCATTTGTTGTCATACGGGGCATCATCAATAAAAATGTGCCTACCAGTATAAGAACTAAAAATGATAATACCATCATTGCCGGAGGACTCATATTAAATTTTGTAAGAAAACCGGAAGCTTTCACCAATTCTAAGGAGGAGATCAACAAAAAATATACTTGTATAAATAATATGTAATATCCACCAAACATAGGATTATTTAAAAATCCGATATTTACACTAAATATTTCAACAAAAATGAACCCTATTACAATGATACTTAATATTATAGCCTCAAATTTGGTGTCTTTAATATATTGTAGCCATTTAATAGAATAGATAGCTGATATAATGTATTTTAAAATATAAAATATCAAACTTACAAAAATAAGTAAGTGAATATAAAATGCTGTTTCTTTAGAAATATAAAATCCGTTATAGAAACAAATGGCAATAATGGTCCCAAAAGAAAATAGCAAGCTTATTTTCTGTAGAATTTTAAAAACTTTTTCAGAATTATCTGAAACATGTCTCTTAAATTTTCTTTTAAAACTTTCTAATTTAGAGAGTGGCATCGTTTATTGATTTGTATTGATAAATGTATCAATATCACTTGATTTTCCAAATAATACAAATATATCGGTATTTCTAACAATTTCTGAATTCTCGGGAACCCCAATAATATGTTCTTCCGGAACTTCATAAGTAACTGTTTCCTGAACCATTCTACGAATAGTAATTAAACTAATTTTATATGTATCTCTAAAATTAACCTCCTCAATGCTCATTCCTACAATTAATGAAGGAGTTAAAACTTCTGCAATTTTATATTCATCCGGTAGTTGAAGATAGGTTAAAATATTGGGATTGATTAATTTATCAGCTAATAGGTTCCCGATTTCATCTTCAGGAGATAAAAATTCCGTAATTCCCATCTTTTGAAGAATCAATTTTTGATTTTCACCTAAGGTTCTGCAAACGATTCTTTTGGTTTTAAGGTCTAAAAGATTTGCAGCACATAAAAGCCGTGCTTCAAAATCGTTGCCTATAGCAATAATAACAGTATCAAAATCAACAATATTCTCAGCTTCCAGAGCACGTTTATTAGTAGCATCAGTGCATACAGCATAAGCAACATCATCTGAAATATCCTGAATCACAGATAGGGTAGAGTCAATCACTAAAACTTCAGCTCCTTTGTTAGATAATCCCCTCGCAATTGCGGATCCAAAGTGTCCGGCACCAATAACGGCAAATCTTTCGTTCTTCATTTTTAATTATAAATTTTAACCTGCAAAAGTATACTTTTTTTAGCGAAAAATCTCAGTTGCCCGATAAAAAATTCCGGTCATGTAAGCTATTATCATTCCGTAATTTGTGATTGGAATTTGATGATCAAGGGCTGGTTTTAACCGATTGATAATCTGTTTTCGGGTAATCATACATCCACCACATTGAACAACCAATTTATATTTGGAGTAATCATCAACACTTTCTAATCCGGATACAATCGTAAAATGAAGTTGTTTTTGAGTATATTCCTGAAGCCAGCGGGGTATTTTATACCTCCCAATATCTTCACAAGAGGTAAGATGTGTACAGGATTCCAAAACCAAAATATGGTCACCATCCTGAAGATCTTCAATCTTAGGTGTATCTTTTAAATAATTGTCAAAATCACCTTTATGATGCGCTAAAACAATACTAAAACTGGTTAAAGGAATATCTTTCGGAATCAATGGGGATATTTTTTTAAAAACCTGACTATCAGTAATGACCAATTTAGGTTTAGGATTATGATCAAGATATTCAGTGATCCGATCCTCTTTTACAAATATGGCAATTCCATCATTATCCAGAACATCACGAAGCATTTGAACTTGTGGTAGTATCATTCTTCCTTCAGGTGCTTCTGAATCAATAGGTGTAATCAATAAAATCTGGTCTCCTTCATTCATAACACTACCTAACAAGGAGTGAGAAATAAATGCAGTAGAAGGCATTTTTTCAATCATTTCATCAATTAATTCCTGAATACCTAAGCCTGTATGCGCACTCACATTAATGACTTTTGTATCAGCAACTTTTGTTAGTAATGAGTCTAAGTTAATGTCTGCTTTATTATTAACAATAATGTAGGGAGTTTCCATTTTATTTAATTGATCTATTAAATGGATTTCAAAATCACCAAATTCATAGTCATTAATCACAATTAACGCCAAATCTATAGTTTTTAGGGCATCATTTGTTTTTTTTATTCTTTTTTTACCAAGTTCTCCTACATCATCAATTCCCGGAGTATCAACAATTACGGTTGGACCAATGCCAAAAATTTCTATTGATTTTTTAACAGGATCTGTAGTGGTCCCGGGAATATCAGAAACAATAGCTAAGTCTTGTCCTGTTAATCTGTTGATCAACGAACTTTTTCCATTATTTCTTCTTCCAAAAATTCCGATGTGAGGTTGAGATTCACGTCCTTTCATAATTTATGAGTATTAGTTGAATAAAATTATTATTTGCAAATATATAGATAAAATGTTTTGTATTTAATTTCTATAAGATATTTGAATAATATTTATTTTTTTTAATCAAATAGGAGATTCTAAACAAGTCTTTACAAATGAAAACAATATTTAATATTTACTTATGTAAACAATATTAATTTTCAAAGTTTACAAATGTATTGTAAACAATATCTATTACAAATGTAAATATTGACACTTTTGTAAAATATTTACATGTAACAGCATCAGATTGTAATGAATTATAAAATTAATAATAACACCATAAATATATTTTATAACTAACTGATTACTAATATATATAAAAGTATTTAATAAAGTATTAATTAATATATAATTATGGATATATTAACATTAAAAATATATAGTTAATATTTTTTTTAACTATTTAATTTACAGTAGTTTATATATATTTATTAAATTAATAATCTATATATTTATCAACATTTAGTTTTAAGAACAATTTTTTATATATTTTTGTTACAAATATATCAATAAAAACATTAAGTTACAAATGTAAATTGTAAATATGTTATTAAAAGTAATGTTACAAATGTAAATTATATAATATGATTGACAGAATTAAACAAGTAATGGAATTTAGTGGATTGTCCCCCGCTCAATTTGCAACTGAATTAGGAATAAACAGATCTAATTTGACCCATTTATTTAGTGGTCGTAACCAACCTAGTCTTGATTTTATAAGAAAGATATTGATTCGGTTTCCGCAAATTAAAACAGAATGGTTGATGATGGGAATGGGTTCAATGTTAAAAGATGAATCTGTAAAAATTCCAATTCAAAATATTATTGAATCAAATGAACCGGATCTATTTTCTCAATCGATTCCAAAAGTTGAAAAATCGATTCCCATTGTCGAAAATAAACCTATTGAAAAAATTGAGTCAAATGATTCAGCTTTCTTAGAGGAATCTATAAAAACAAAGAAAAATGTGAATGAAAACAATTCACGAGAATTAAATTCGGTTAAAGAACCTACGTATACCCCTCAAATATTCAATTCTCGTGAGGGTAAAAAAGTAAAAAGAATTGTTATTTTATATACAGATAATACTTTTGAGATTTATGATCCTCAATAAGCATCCTTTTTCTTTTATATAAAAAAAGAGGCTTTCGAATGAAAGCCTCTTTTTAAATTTAAGAATAATTAGATTAAGCACCTAATTGTAATCTGTAAAAACCGGTAGCTGTTAAATCAGCTTCGATTGATTTTAGGTAATCAGCTACAGATAATTTATTATCTTTAATATAATCTTGACTTAACAAAGTATTTTCTTTAAAGAATTTGTTTAATTTACCTTTAGCGATTTGTTCTACCATATTTTCAGGTTTTCCTTCTTGTCTTACGATTTCACGATTGATTTCCAATTCATGTTCAATAGTTTCAGGAGACATGGTATCAGCATTTAAAGAGATTGGGTTCATAGCAGCAATTTGCATAGCTACATTGTGACCAGCTTCCCAAACTGCTTCACCTGTTTTGTTAAAACCAACGATAGTAGCAAGTCTGTTACCATTATGATTGTAAGCAGCAACTGAAGTAGCTTCAATACAATTATAAGCAGGAATTTCCACTTTTTCGCCAGTTTTACCTGTCATTTCCATGATCATCTCATCAATAGTTAAACCATTGATTGTTAAAGCTTTTAAGGCTTCTAATGAGGTAACTTTATTAGCCATAGCAGCATCAATAATTGATTCAGCAAAAGCTACAAAATCAGCATTTTTACCTACAAAGTCTGTTTCACAACCCACTACTACTACAGCAGCAAAAGTGTGTTCAGCATTTGTTTTAGCTACTACTCTACCTTCAGTAGAAGAACGATCAGCACGTTTAGCAGCAATTTTTTGACCTTTTTTTCTTAGAATATCGATAGCGATATCGAAATCTCCATTAGCTTCAACTAATGCGTTTTTGCAGTCCATCATGCCTGCTCCGGTCATTTGTCTTAATTTATTTACATCACCAGCTGTAATTGCCATATTTCAATAATTTTAAATATTATAACTTCATTATTTTTTAGTAAAAGTAGGTTTTTTAACGGTAGTACGTTTTCTTTTTGTAGTATCGTCTTCAGCAATAGCTTTTACTTTTTTAGGTTTAACACCATCTTCATCTGTAGCTTCTAACTCATTAATGGTTTCTTCATCAATGTTAATATTTATTGTGTTTTCATCATCGTTAGTATCCTCTTCGATAGATTCTTTATCAAATTTTCTTTCAGCAATACCTTCAGCAATAGCATCACAAACAGCTTTAACAATAACAGCTACTGATTTAGATGCATCATCATTTGCAGGGATTGGGAAATCAATTAGATTTGGATTAGAATTGGTATCAACAATAGCAAAAGTTGGGATATTTAATCTACGAGATTCTGCAACAGCAATATGTTCTTTTAAGATATCAACGATAAATACAGCAGCAGGTAAACGAGATAGGTCAGAAATTGATCCTAAGTTCTTTTCTAATTTTGCTCTTTCACGTTGAATTTGTAATTTTTCTCTTTTAGAAATACCATTAAATTGAGGGCTAACCATAAGACGGTCAATATCACTCATTTTCTTAACGGCTTTTCTGATAGTAAAGAAGTTGGTTAACATACCACCTGGCCAACGCTCAGTTACGTAAGGCATACCTACAGCTTTAACTAATTCAGATACTGTATCTTTAGCTTGTTTTTTAGTAGCTACAAATAAAATTTTTCTACCTGATTTAGCTAATTGTTTAGCAGCAGCACAAGCTTCATCTAATTTTACTACGGTTTTATTCAAATCAATAATGTGAATACCGTTTTTTTCCATGAAAATGTATTGAGCCATCGCTGGATTCCATTTTCTTTTTAGGTGTCCAAAGTGACAACCTGCGTCTAATAATTGTTCAAAATTTGCTCTTGACATGTTTTTTGATTGTTTACGTTCATTAAATCAATTGTTAAGTAGTTCCAAATGAAAGTCTCAACAATTTCGATACTAAACCTTTTATTAATAATTGAATTCGATTAACGTTTAGAGAATTGGAATCTTTTACGTGCTTTTGGTTGACCTGGTTTTTTACGTTCAACCATACGTGGGTCACGACGTAATAATCCTTTAACTTTAAGGTCAGGACGTACTTCAGGATACAACTCAACTAATGCTTTAGAAATAGCAAGTCTTAATGCTTCTGCTTGACCAGCAATTCCACCACCATCTAAATTAACTTTAAGATCAAATTGTCCTTCCATTTTTGCAAGAATAAATGGTTGTGTTACAACATATTGTAATGTTGCTAAAGGAAAATACTCTTTGTAATCACGGCCATTAATAATAATTTGACCTGAACCCTGTTTCATGTATATTCTTGCAACAGCGGTTTTTCTTCTTCCGGTTGTATTGGTTATTTCCATTGTTACTATTTGATTTCGTTAATGTTGATTAATTTTGGTTGTTGTCCTTCATGTGGATGTTGATTGCCAACATAAACATAAAGATTGCGATATAATTGATCACCTAATTTGTTTTTTGGAAGCATACCTCTAATGGAATGTTCTAAAATTTTAATAGGATTTTTTTTGATCAATTCTTTGGGTGTAGCAAAACGTTGTCCCCCTGGATATCCGGTATGTCTGGTATAAATCTTATCATCCATTTTTTTACCGGTAAATCTGATTTTTTCTGCATTGATAATAATTACATTATCACCACAGTCAAAATGAGGAGTGTAATACGTTTTGTTTTTGCCTTTTAAAATGCGCGCTACCATTGTCGATAATCTTCCAACAATCTCATTTTCCGCATCAATAACAACCCACTCTTTTTTTACGATTTTCTCGTTAGCTGAAATTGTTTTGTAACTTAATGTGTCCATTCTGTTCTTTTGTTTTTTTGTTTAAGAGACTTATCTTCACCTACAAGCCTCTGATAATCAATTAATTTTTCCTTTTCTAAGCTCAAGGATAATAATCGGATTTTTAAGGGTGCAAAATTACATTTTATTTTCATATAATCAACACTTTACGTGCTTTTTTTTGATAAAAAAGTGTTAAAAAAGATATTGTGTTGATATACTGTTATTTAGAGTTTATTTTCGCTTTTATATTTTCTTAATTCTCTTAAAAAAATGCTTACTCTACCATCAATTTGAAAACAATTACACTTTTCCATCTCCTCTGCCTGAAGAAATATCTCTAAAGCTTGTTCAAATTTTTCATTAATACACAAATCTATTCCCTCTTTTACTAAGGTTTGATATTGTTGATACCTGATTAATGTGGAGTCTATCTGTTCCTCTTTCCTAACAATAATGGGTTCTTTCTCTTTTGTGGATCCTTTTTTGGAAACCCCCTTGTTACTTTCCTTTTTTACCTGTTCTTTTTTCTTTTCCTTTTTTGGAAATTCCTCTTTTTGTGTATTTTTTGCAATAGGTTTTGTTAAAGTAATAGTGTCCTTTTTTTCTACCTGAATCTCATTTTGTTTCCAATTGAGTTCGTTAACCAACTCAGGATTAGATTCAAAATATTCTTTGGCATATTGGAGAAACTTTTGCTCCATTTCCGCATTTTGTCGCTCTTTAGCAACCGAGGCTATCTTTAAATAAGATTCATAAACACCCACTTTAGATCTCAAAATGCCATGATAATAATCATCATTACAATAACCGGATGGCATTTTGTTGCAAAAAGTTTCCAGCGTACTGAAAATTTCAAATGCATCCGTAGCTTTATCCATTTTAATTAAAGAATCTCCTTGATGATAAAGAGCTTCATAAAACTTCATATTGAATTCTAATGTCCTGATCTCCTGATCTCTACTTAAAATAACCTCATGATACAACAAATCCAAAACATCAATACAAGCATCATATTTTTTCATTGAAAATAAAATCTCATTTTTTAAAAGCAATGGATTGACTTGCAATAGTTTAAATTCCAATGAACGATCAATATAATAAAGAGCTTTTTTATAATTTTGCAGTTGATACTCCAAATTGGCATCATCATAAAACATTTGATCTACACGATCTTTTAATTGAAAAAGAGTGTCCTTTAAAAACTGAATTTTATTACGACAAGCATCTGTTTGATCTATAACTTTATAAAATTCTACACCGGGACACTGATCCAGTTTATAAATTCTGTTTTGATAAAAAGTATTAATTTCATTTTCAAGATCAATTACAAATAGGTAATGTAAAGTAATTAACTCTGGATCAGTATAATTAATACGATCAATTCTGTTTTGAAATTGTTCAATAGTAACAGCTACAGAATCACATGGAAAAGAGTTTTGAGCAACAAGCCTTCCAAAGGGAATGAGTAAGATCAGAAAGAATGAGAAACGATTCAATATCAATAGTTTTTACTTTATAAATTCTTGGATTTTTCTTTCCAATTGTGATTTTTGAGGTGCTCCAACCATTTGTCCGGGTTGATTATTTACCTTAAAAAACATCAATGTTGGAATACTTTGAATATTGAATACAGTAGCTAAATTTTTGGCTTTATCTACATTTACTTTATATATAATCAATTTTCCTTTATATTTTTCAGCTAAATCCTCCATAATGGGACTTAAAGCCACACAAGGTCTGCACCAATCAGCATAAAAATCAACAATAGCAGGTGTTTTCCCTAAATATTGAAATCCTTTAGGGTCATCAATTGCTGTGATTTTTTGCATAAATTGTTCTTCAGTTAAAATTTGAACTTTCCCGGAAAGATCCTCTTCTAAAGAATAGGCTGAACTTTCAGATTTATTGTTATCTTCTTGTTCTTGAGTTATTTGAGTTACACCTTCTTGATCTTCTTGAGTTTGAGTTGTTGAGTTTTTACAAGAGGTTATCGTTAACCCGGTTAATAAAATGAGTGATAAAATAGTGGTTGTTTTGTTTGTTTTCATAGTATTTTTTTTTGTTTATAAATGGTCATTAGTTACTTCAGAAATATCTCTATGTTCCGGATAATCAATAGAATAATGCAAACCACGACTCTCTTTTCGATCCATGGCATTATTGATAATGATATAACCAACATTAATCATATTCCGTAATTCACAAATTTCCGGAATCAATTTTGATTTTTTGTATAATTCTTCAGTTTCAGTATATAATATTTTTAGTCTATCAAATGCACGTTTGAGCCTCAAATTGGAACGAACAATTCCAACATAATGAGACATAATCAATTGTAATTCTTTTTTAGACTGAGTAATCAAAATCATCTCTTCGTTCAAAACGGTACCTTCATCGTTCCATTCAGGTATTTCATGACAAAATTCAATCTGATGCAATTTATTGACTGCATTGATACAGGCACGATGTGAAAACACTAATGCTTCGAGTAATGAGTTCGATGCTAAACGGTTAGCTCCGTGAAGACCTGTAGAGGCACATTCTCCGGAGGCATAAAGTTGATGAATAGTTGACTCTCCCCATTCATTGGTTTTGATACCACCACAAGAATAATGGGCTGCAGGAACAACAGGAATCAAATCCTTGGTAATATCAATACCGGCACTTAAACACTTGGCATAAATATTGGGAAAGTGTTGAAAGATTTCATCTTTTGAAATTTTAGTAGCATCTAAAAAAACGTGTTCCTTACCACTGATTTTCATTTCATTATCTATCGCTCTTGCTACAATATCGCGGGGAGCTAAAGAGCCTCTCGGATCATATTTGGCCATCAAATCATTTCCGGTATAATCTCTCAATATGGCTCCGGCCCCTCTCAAAGCTTCAGTAATAAGAAATGAAGGGGATTCTTTTGGATTAAATAACGAAGTTGGATGAAACTGAACAAATTCCATACCATTTACCATCCCTTTGGCACGGTAAACCATAGCAACACCATCGCCGGTAGCAATAAGTGGATTGGTTGTATTTCCATAAATAGTTCCAATTCCGCCGGTTGACATCATGGTTATTTTGGAAAGGATTGTTCTGATTTTTGATTTTTGAGGATTGTAAACATAAGCACCATAGCAGGTTATATCTTTTGATCTTCTACTTACATCAACACCTAAATGGTGTTGTGTGATAAGTTCTACAGCTAAATGATCCTCTAAAATTTCAATATTGGAATTGAGTTTTGCAGCTTTTATCAACTTTTGCTCAATCTCAATACCGGTAATATCTTTATGATGTAAAACCCGATATTCAGAATGTCCCCCTTCTTTAGCTAATGAATATTTTCCATTTTCGTTTTTATCAAAATCGACGCCCCATTCAATCAGTTCCATTACACGAGCAGTTGATTCTTTGATGGTTAGCTCCACAATTTTTCGTTCTGAAAGCTCATCCCCTGCAATAATGGTATCCTGAATATGTTTTTCATAAGTATCAGGATGATAAACGACAGCAGCAATTCCCCCTTGTGCAAACTTGGTTGCTGTATCATCAATTTTTCCTTTGGTGACTATGCACACTTTTCCGTAATTTGCCGCTTTTAATGCAAAACTTAAACCGGCAATACCTGAACCAATAACTAGAAAATCAACATACTTACGCATGATTATACTATTTTATAATGGATTGCAAAATTACCAAATTTTTCTAAAGAAATTTCTTTCCTTGAAAAGAATCTCTTTTTTCGAATTCTTTTTCTATTTTATTTAAAATAACATCATATCGGGTAGTTCCCCATGTGTTAACCGCTAGATATCTGGGTGGAACTTCACCGGCAAATCTTTCAATAACAAGGGTAGGAGAGAGATACTCTACAAAATCAACAATAAAAGGGATATAGTTATCCATTGAAAAAAGGTGAAAACGTTCCGGATTTGCCGCAAATTCAGCTTCCATTTTTGTACCCTTAATGATTTGCAATTGATGAAATTTAACACTGTTAATGGGTAGTTGATTGATAGTTTGCACATCTTTCATCCAAAGTTCCGGTGTTTCAAAAGGCAATCCGAAAATAAAATGTGCTCCGGTATTTATTCCCCTAGACTGTGTCATCTGAAGTGCTTTTACCGATTGTTCAAAATCGTGACCTCTATTAATATGCTCAAGTGTCTCATTATGAATAGATTCTAACCCATATTCAATGGAAATGAACATTTTTTCATTTAATTCAGCAAAATAATCCAGTTTTTGTTCATCAATACAGTCAGGTCTTGTTCCAATCACAATTCCTTTAACATCAGGATGTTGTAAAGCATCATAATACCTTCTTTTCAATTCATCCAAAGGTAAATAAGTATTTGAATAGGCTTGAAAATAGGCCAAAAATGAATCTGCCCGACGATATCTATTCTGATGAAATTCGATTCCTTCTTCTAATTGTTGCTTTACCGTTTTAACAGGCGTACAATAGGAAGGATTAAAGGCATCGTTTAAGCAATAGGTGCATCCACCTGTTCCAATGGTTCCGTCTCTGTTAGGACACGTAAAACCGGCATCTATGGTTAATTTTTGAATCCTTGCACCAAACTTTTCCTGAAGAAACTGTTTATATGAATAAAATCGCCTCATTGAAGTTTAATTTCGTAATCAATAAACAGTTGTAATTGATTGACAAAAGATTCAGGATCCACTTTGAACTTTATATTAGATAACTCAGTAAAAAAATGGTTATTTTCTTCCACAATTTTAATAGTTAATGGGATTTTTCCTTTAGATTTTTCAACGCACTCTTTGATTGAAAAGGCGACAGATTCAGAAATATCCTTGATATTGATTGATATGGAAATTTCAGTACATAACTTATCATAAATATCTTCTAAGTAGAAAAATTCTATAGGTTGAAATGTGAAAACATCCTCACCAGTTTCCTTTTTAACATAAGTGGAAGTTTTAGCTTTGCAAAACAACAGATTTCCTACAACCAGATAACTTTTATATTTGATATAATAATCTCCTGTTAATGTCCAGGTAAAGGAACCTGAATCATCTTCAAATGCAACTTTTGCAAACTCTTTACCCGATTTTTTGTAGGATCCCTGTTCAATTTTACTGATAATGGCTGCAAATTTTGCAGGTTTACTTGTAAAAGTGTTTATTTTATCTGTTTCTAATTCAGCAACAGTAACATTACAAAAATTTTCAATAGCTGTTTTATAACCATCTAAAGGATTTCCTGAAATATAAAACCCTGCAATCTCTTTTTCATGTTTTAACATCTCCAGATTTTCCCACTTCTCACTTGGTGGAATAATGGGGTACGCATCTGCATGATTTTCAGATAGATTGCCAAAAATATCTGTTTGTCCATTTGCAACTGCTGACTGTTGTTTATTGCCCCATGAGATCAACTTATCTAAAAAAGGGATATTATCATTATCTAATTGTAAAAATTGAGCTCTGTGAATCTCTAAAAAAGAATCAAATGCACCCGCATAGATCAATGCTTCAATACTTTTTCTGTTACAATTCTTTAAATTGATTCTTTTGAAAAAATCAAAAACATTGACAAATTTGCTCTTTTCACGCTCTTGAATAATGCTATTTACGGCAGAACTTCCCATCCCTTTCAATGCTACCAACCCAAAACGAATATTCCCTTTTTTATTTACCGAAAAATCATAGGAAGATTCATTGACATCAGGTGGTAATATTTTGATACCGGAATGTTTGGCATCATCAATAAATTTACGAACTTCATCTATTTTATCAATATTATTTGTTAAAATAGATGCTAAAAATTCAGCAGGGTAATGGGCTTTTAAGTAAGCGGTCTGGTAAGCAACTAATGCATAGCAGGTTGCATGTGATTTATTAAAAGCATAAGAAGCAAATTTTTCCCAATCTTCCCAAATATTGTTTAATATTTGAAGATCATGCCCATTTTTGGTTCCTCCATCTAAAAAACTGGATTTCAAACTATTCATCTCGTCTGCAAGTTTTTTTCCCATTGCCTTACGAAGATGATCCGCTTGTCCCGGTGTAAAACTACCTAAAAGTCTGGATAAAAGCATTACCTGTTCCTGATAGATTGTAATTCCATAAGTATCGCCTAAATATTGACTCATGATTGGAATATCGTACACAATCGGTTCTTTTCCGTGTTTTCTATTGATAAAAGAAGGAATTTTATCCATAGGACCTGGCCGGTATAATGAAACCATGGCAATGATATCTTCAAATCTTTCCGGTTTTAAATCAATGAGATATTTTCTCATTCCAGTACTTTCTAACTGAAAAACCCCGATTGTATCACCTTTTGCCAATAGTTCATACGTTTTTTGATCATCTAATGGAATGGTATCAATATCTAAATCAATATTGAATCTTTTTTTGATATTAATCAGAGCACTGCTGATGATATTAAGCGTTTTTAATCCCAAAAAATCCATTTTAAGAAGACCGGAATCTTCTACATATTTACCCTCATATTGGGTAACCGGAATAGTTGAATTTTTGGAAGTAGAAAGTGGTATTGTGTTGATTAAAGGGTTTTTACTGATAATAACACCACAAGCATGAACCCCCGGTGATTTTACTGTTCCTTCAATTTGTTTGGCAAAATTTAAGGTTTGTTTAATCAAAGGATTTTCACTATTCAACTCTTTTTTCAACTCTGGAACTTCCTCATAAGCTTTAGATAAAGTCATATTTGCTCCATCGGGAACCATTTTTGATAAACGGTCACTTTCAGCATAAGATAGTTTTAAAACCCTGGCACAATCTTTAATGGATGATTTTGCCGCCATAGTTCCAAACGTAACAATTTGAGCTACTTTATCTTGTCCATATTTATCAATCACATACTGGATCACTTTTTCACGTCCTGAATCATCAATATCGATATCCATATCAGGCATAGAGATACGGTCAGGATTTAAAAACCGTTCAAAAAGTAATTGATATTTTATGGGATCAACATTAGTAATATTCATACAATAGGCGAGAATAGAACCTGCCGCAGATCCACGACCCGGACCAAATCGAATCCCCATCTTTTTTCCAGCCATAATAAAATCCCAAACAATTAAAAAATAGCCTGGAAATCCCATTCGTATGACCGTATCCAACTCAAACTGTATCCTATTATTAATTTCATCTGTTAATCCTTCAGGCCACCTTTTTTTGGCTCCTTCATAAACCAGGTATTCCAGATATTCATTTTGATTCTGAAACCCTTCAGGAACCTCAAAATCGGGTAATGAAACAGGATTACTAAGTTTAATCTTTTCAATTTTATCTACAATCAACTGTGTATTTGTAATGGCATCAGGATATTCCTCAAATAATTGAGTCATCTCTTCCCTTGTTTTTAAATACTCTTCACCGGTATAAAGTAACCCATTATCTGTATCAGATTCTTGTACTGCAGAATCAGGATTGGTGTAATCTTTTCCAGTATTGATACACAATAAAATTTTATGTGCTTCAAAATCAAATTTATTGACAAAGTGCACATCATTGGTGGCAATGTAAGGAATATTATACTTTTCTGATAATTTTTTTATGGCTTTATTCACTAACTTTTGCTCAGGATGTCCATGATTTTGCATTTCAAGGTAATAATCTTCCCCAAAAATTTCAAAAAACTCAGAAACCACCTCTTCAGCTGCTCTTAAATCGAATGGTTCCTGAAATGATCCATTCGGATTTAATGGGTTATAATTCATGATAGCCTTAGGTAATTCACCACCTAAACAGGCAGAACAAGCGATAAGTCCGGTACTGTATTGTCTTAATAATTGTTTGTCAATTCTTGGAGTATAATAGAAATTTTCACTTTGAAATCCAATAGAAACCAAAGTTGATAGATTTCTGTAGCCCTCCATATTTTTGGCCAATAAAATTAAATGTCTTCCACTTCTATGTTCTTTGGAAGATTTGATTAAAGCACTTTCAGAGGCAACATAAACCTCACAGCCAATGATAGCTTTCATGGGTTCTGCCGGAATAGCCAGTGAAGATTTATTAAATTTATCAACCTCTTTTACAAACTCAAAAACACCATACATGTTTCCATGATCGGTGATGGCGATAGCGCGTTGGCCATCATTATAGGCTTTAGCAATTAATTGAGGAATTTTAGCTAATCCATCTAAAACAGAGTATTCAGTATGGACATGGAGATGAGTGAAGTTGTTCATAATGTTGATATTGCTATTCAATAGGGTAGGAGTTGTTATTCTAATTTCAAATCATGCCCCATTTTTAATTGTTTGGTTTGTAAATAGAAAAAGTTTTTATCATTTGGAGGTATTATGATGGGCTCCGTAGAAACAATCTCAATTCCGTGTCCACTTAATCCGATTTTTTTAGCAGGATTATTCGTAATCAGGCGAATCTTGGTAGCATCTAAATCTCTAAGTATCTGAGCACCAACTCCATAATCACGTTCATCCGCTTTAAATCCCAACTCCAAATTAGCTTGAACGGTATCACAACCTTTGGCTTGTAAATTGTAAGCTTTTAGTTTATTGATGATTCCAATTCCTCTACCTTCCTGGATCATGTATAAAATGAGTCCTTTTCCCTCTTTTTCAACCATCGCCATTGCTCTGTGCAATTGACTACCACAGTCACATTTAGCAGAACCAAAAATATCACCGGTAATACAAGAGGAGTGCACTCTCACTAAAATCTCTTCATCTTTTTTCCAATCCCCTTTTTTTAGGGCAAAGTGAACCAGACCATTATTTAGTTGTGTATAAGCAATAAGTTGGAAATTACCCCATTCTGTAGGTAAATTGACCTCTTCTTCTTTTCTGATTAAAGTCTCCGTTTTAACTCGGTAAGCTATCAAATCCTGAATAGAAATAATTTTGATGTTATGTTCCTTAGCCACTTCTATCAATTGCGGAAGTCTGGCCATAGTTCCGTCAGGGTTGATAATTTCAATCAAAGCACCGGCAGGATAAAGTCCGGACAATCGCGCTAAATCTACAGTTGCCTCAGTATGTCCTGCTCTGATTAAAACGCCGCCATCTCTCGCTCTAAGTGGGTTAACATGACCTGGTCGTCCAAAATTTTCAGGCAACATTGTTGTATCTGCTAAAGCTTTAATTGTTGCAGCTCTGTCATGCATAGAAACACCTGTTGTACATCCATGCCCGAGTAAATCAACCGTAACAGTAAAAGGAGTTCCATGTATAGAAGTGTTAGATAGCACCTGCATATCCAAATCTAATTCCTTACATCTGGCATCTGTTACAGGTGCACATAGTACGCCTCTTCCATATTGCAACATAAAATTTACTTTTTCTGTAGTAATTTTTTCAGCAGCAATTATAAAATCACCCTCATTTTCACGATCTTCATCGTCAACAACGATTAAAAATTTTCCGTTTTTAAAATCTTCTAAAGCTTCTTCAATTGTATTTAACTTAAATTCCATTACTTTTTAATAATTGATAAATTTTTAACGAACCAAGCTGATGATGGGGATCCTCCATCATTATTGTATCTTAATGCAATTTTAAACCTATTGGAAGAAATTCCTGATAATGAAATATCATTACTATTACCAAATTCCGAAGGAAACATGGTTATGGATGGTAATGGTAAATAATTGGCTTCATCAAAAGGAGCATCAACATTGGTAGTATAGTATATTTGATAATAATCAGGTACACTTGTTAAGGTAATTTTATGAAATAATCTTACATAAGTATCATTTGTAGATGTAAGTTCAATAGTTGGTGATACCAACCAATCATTCATGGAAACATTAGATGTGTTATAATTATGATACATATATTGATCACCTGCCCAATTTATAAAACTCCATTTTGTTGAACTTGCTGTAGGAAAAGCTGACCATCCACCTGTTCCGATAGAATTTTGATCAAAAATGTACTCTTCTAAAATCTCTTCTGTAGGATCATCTAAACCCTCAAATTGAATATCCGATTTGGTTCTTAACATCAATTGATAAGAGTCATTGTATACAGTTAAAATTCCATATAAAGTTCCAACAGTTGAAGGGACTTTTACACTTCTGAATCTCGCATAATTGGATGTTCTTACAATAATGGGTGTTGATATACCGGATACCATTACTGTATGTTCTGTTACATATTCATTGTAGGATAATGGTTTTCCCCATGATTCCTGATTAAATTGACAATTTTCTAATTTTACAATTTTACCCACATCATTTAAAGAATTAAAATCTATTTGATTTCCTAAAACAGGTTCTGGTAGATTTTCTAAACTAGGTAAACCATCTTTATGAATATAATTGTCGAATTTAATGGCATTGATTCTTCCTACACTATATTTTTGGTATTCCCACCCAATTTGATACAATCTGTTATAATCTCCTACAATTAATCCTCTGCAATCAATGATAACTCTTTGTCCAAGTGGGTAGGAGTTAAATAAACCACTATTATCCAATTGAATAGTAATTCCACCAGTTTCATCCTGAATAGTAATGGTTTTGTAAAAATTACCCCCTTCATCAGTACTGGTTACGATACCATCAACAATAAAGGTTTCATTATAAGCACAAATAGAATCTAAAACATAAGCATCCAAAACTAAATGTTTATTTTTAATATCCTGAATAGTTTTATTAGGTTCCGGACCTGTATAGTGTGGAACTTGAAATTCCGGTGCATCCCACTCTTTTTGACAACCTCCGAATAATCCAATTAAAAGAATGGAGGTTATGGCTACTATTTTATAGTTGAATATTGATTTCATGGTTAATTGGCGTTAGATTTGAATTGAATATTTGAGATGGACCAGTTGGAACTGGAGTCATCTATATATTTAAAAGCAATTTTGAAATTAGGATTCGAAATGGCTGCATCCGGAATAGTAGTTGATAATTCGGTAGGAGAGGAAGGAAATGAAGAAAATGGCAATTGAGTCCAACTTGTTCCGTTTGTGGTGTAATAAACCTGTAAATTGCTGGCATCCGCAAGATTATTGAAATTGGTTTGCGTAAAATATAGTTTAATATTGCGATAACTTCCAAAATCAAGTGCAGGTGAAATGAACCATGATTCCGTTGTCTCTGAATTGGATCCACTTATTTGGACAACTTTAAATCCTGAATTATAGTTCCAAACATTGGTTCCTTGTACACTGGTTGTGGTCCAACCTTGAGTTAATGGATTGGTTTGCATATCATACTGAAATACAACAGTTCCACCTGGAGGAGGTAAAATTTCAACATCATTAATTGATCTTATAATTAACTGAATATCAGTTCCATATTTAGATAATATCCCTTTAACATTAAGTTTACCCTGAGGTAAAATAGAATTTCCCCAATCAATATACTGACTAATTCTCGCAATAATTTGTTGATTTCCGGATTCTAATTTGATATTTCTGTTGATAGCTGAATAGCCTTGAGAACTATCAAAGTACAGATTTGATCCGTTGGCATCAACAAACTCACAATTAACCAATTCTACAAATGTATGGAAATCAGCATTGGTAACATCTGATGTTGATGTGATTGTTTTAGGTGTAGGTTCAGGTAAAATATGACCGGATCTGAAAATATGTCTATTTTCCATATTGGTAGGTAAATATTGCATCTCCCCATTTCCCCATAATCCTAATTGATACCAACCGGTACTTCCACCGGAAGAGATATAACATCCTAAGTATAAATCTTTACATAAAACAAAAACTCTTTGTCCCACTCTAAATTTATTAAAATAGGTTGAATTGGCAGTACGGATACTAATTCCTCCGGTACTATCCTGTATAAAGATCTCTTTATAACAGGAACCATGTTCATCAGTAGATGTTACAATCCCTGAAATAACGATAGAATCGGTGATTAATGTGGCCGGAATCGTTCCTAATACATATTGATCAATTAGTTCATCAATGGTATGAGTAGCCTGACCGTTGTAAACTAATAAAGGAATCTCTTCAGGTTCTTGACAGGAAAAGAAGAAAAAGGGTAATAATATCCCTAAAATCAGTAATTTATAATTTTTAATATTTTTCATTGTTATTTGTTTTCAAGTAAGATTAAAATGTATAGTTGATACCGGCATAAAATGTAGTCCCAAAAGCATAATAGTACTTATTTTGATATTTTGTAGCATTATAACCTCTGTAATCAAAACGGTATTGTTCCCAGGCAGATGTTACTAAGTTGGTGTTATTAAATAAATTGGTAACACTAATATTAATAGCAATCGTGTTACTCTTTATTTTCCAGCTTTTACTTACAGAAACATCAAGGGTAAATTGACCTTTAAGTCTGGTTTGGTCAACGATAGAATGATAAATAGCTGCTTCTTCAGGATTGTCCAAATTCCAGGTTCCTCTAGATGCAATCGTTCTTCTTTCAGGATTCAAATCACAAAAGATTCTGTCGAAATAGTTGGCATTAACATTTACCCACCAGTAATTATGATTGAATTTTAATCCCATTGTTGTAGCTACCTGAGGAGTTCCGGCAACAAAATAGTCTTTCCAATATACAGTCTCAACATTATCTTGTGATCCGGTACTCAAAATATCGTATCCATTTTCAGCATTAATATTTACATTTGGATTATTGCTATATCTGTAATCTCCAAAATTACCTGCAAAAATCAATGAAAACATAGAGGTCATTTTCCATTCTGCTCCAACTTCAACTCCCATGTGTCTTTGGTTAATGCCATTCATAGCATAATTAACCATAGTAGCATAATCATCATGATAAAAACTAATAACTCTTGATAAATCAGTAAATTGTGTGTAATATCCGGTCAATCTCATTTGGAATCTTGGATATTTCATGATGTAGGATAAGTCCCCACTTAAAATCTTTTCAGTTTTAAGACTTGGAACATACGCATTTCTGATACGAGGTGCTAAAAATGCATTCAAAATACTCGGTGCATCATTAGAATATTGAGCATTGACAGAAACATAATTTCTACCGGTTATTTTATAGGTAAAGCCTGCTTTAGCGCCATAAGTTAAGAATGATTTTACATCAGATTTTCCATAAGAATTTTCAGGGAAACGTCCGTTTTTCATCAAACCAACACGCCACATCTCTTCACCACCTACATTAGCTCCAATAAAAAAGTCGTACTTGTTGTAAGTAAAATTTAATAATCCCCATACTTTTTCAGTGTATAAGTAAAGTTCATAATTGTTATTAATGATATCTCCTAATCCTAAAGTGTCATTTTTATGATTCAAATCGTTATAAATAGTATTTAGAGAATCAGGAAATGCACCTTCTGAAAATTTATCAACATCAATCCAATATAAACCACCTAATAAATCATTGATAGTATTATAGTTATGTTGTTTATATCCTTTAAGTTCAGCACCGGCAAATAGTCTGATATTGTCATTAATATCTCTGATTAAATGAGATGCTCCACCAATTTGAATATGATCCATAATCCGGTTTTCCACAATATATTGAGCTCTTTTGCCTTGAGCAGCAGATAATTGATTCACTTCATACATTTTATTCCAGTTAATCTGACTGAAAGATTCATCATTTTTCCATTTATCTAGATAATCCCAGTATAAATCCGTTGTATCTCCATCTTCTATGTAATAGCTAGGTAAATATCTGTAATAATCTGGTCTTGGATCCGGTGCATCGTACCAGTTTAAAGATGTTGTGTTATTACGGCCAATTGTAAATCCTAAAGTAGAAGTGATAGAAAGTTTATTGTCTTCTGAATTAAAAAAGTGGGTTAATAAGGCAACTGGTTCATGAGTTGAACGGGTTCTGGCACTTCTTTGTTCTCCGTTATACCATCCCCAGTTAGGATTATAATAGTTCGTTCCTCTTAAATTATAAGCTTCATTGACAGAATTACCTTGCATATCTCTAACGGTTGGAGCTCCTAAAACAGTAAGATTGATGGCATTATTCTGATTTAATTTCTTTTCTAAAGCTACAAAATAGCTGAATCCATCATAACTGGTACCTTGTACATAAGAAATATTATCTCCAAAACGGGATGAAACGGATGCTGCTAATGACCACCCATTTTTCAACATTCCTGTGGCATACGTTAACATCAAACGGTTGTTATAGGTTCTGTTTGATAAGGAGTAGGAGCCTCTGATTTGTTTTGAATAAGCTGAACCTCTAAGATTGTAATTACTAACACCACCAATTTCACCAAATGTAAATGATGCAGGTGTCATGTTGATTCTGGTGTCAGGATATCTAACCACATGATTCAAACCGCCCCATTGTGAAAATGTGGCTCTACCGGTTACTAAACTGTTCATATTGTATCCGTTTAAATAGATACCGTTGAATCTGTTATCGTACCCTCTGCTTCTAAAAAAAGCAATGCTGAAAGTATATGAGGTATTGTTGACAAAAATATCTCTCGATGATTGGAGCATACTCGGAATAAATGTGTTTCCGGAATTATCATCATTGTCTTGTCCCTCACTTATAGATGTAGCTGATGTAACATTGGATTCCTGTGCGACAGTACGTGTAGAGTCACTTTTAGTATTGTCAACCTGAGAAAAAACTGACAATGAGGATGTTACAATAAGTATTGAAAATAGTAATTTTCTTTTCATAGTTTGTTTTTTAATTCATAAAAAAAGTTAGCAAAAATATGAAAAAAAAGTTTCATGGCGAATGGATAAAGTTCTAAAAAATATATAATTTTGCAGAATAATATAATGAATATGAAATTATTAAAGATTGCCTTAGTTTGTTGTGGAATTTTACTTTTTTTTCCTTTACATGCACAAGATCATCAAAATGCAGTTATAGGTTTTTATAACCTTGAAAATCTTTTTGATACCATCAACGATCCCAATAAAAATGACGAGGAATTTCTTCCTGATGGAAAAAACCAATGGAATTCTGAAAAATACCATATCAAACTCAAAAATATGGCAGAAGTTGTGTCTTTGATCGGTGCTGAATATGGTGGATTTGTTGTTTTAGGCGTTAGTGAAATTGAAAATCAGTCTGTTTTAGAAGATCTGATAGTTCAAGAAAAACTAGCTAAGTACAAATTAAAAGTGGCTCATCATGATTCTCCTGATAGGAGAGGGGTGGACGTTTCCTTTTTATATAATCCTGCTAGATTTGAATTTATAAGTTTAAAAGCTTTTCCATTGATCGTTCCTAATAAACCTGATTTTATTTCCAGAGACCAGGTTTTAATGACTGGCGTTTTAGATAAAAAAGATACGTTATTCATCATTGTAAATCACTGGCCATCTAAATCAGGAGGAGAGGCGAGGAGTGCTCCCGGCAGAAATGCTGCAGGTGCGCTTAGTAAACATATTTGTGATTCCATTTTTGCATATCATCCAAATGCTAACATAATCATAATGGGTGACTTAAATGCAGATCCAATTGAAAAATCTATTACTAAAGAACTTGGAGCCATTGGTAAAATTAAAGATTTGACTCCTCAAAAAATTTATAATCCAATGTATCCGATGTTTCAGGATGGAATTGGAACTTTGGCATATCAGGATAACTGGAACTTGTTTGATCAAATTATGGTCTCCTATAATTTGGTAATTCCTAATTCTAATAACTACTATAAGTTTTCTAATGCTTATGTTTTTAGAAAAAGTTTTATGATTAATAAGTCCGGTTCATTTGCAGGATATCCATTCAGAACATTTGCAGGTGGCTCATTTGTAGGAGGTTATAGCGACCATTTGCCAGTTTACATTATTTTACAAAAGAAATAAAAATTATATGAATAACAAAATCGTTGTCATCCCAACTTTTAATGAAATTGAAAATATTGAGAATATTATTCGTAAAACATTTTCAGTTTTTGATACCCATATTCTGATCGTTGATGATGGTTCTCCTGATGGTACAGGATTGAAAGTGAAAGAGTTAATGTTGGAATTTCCTGAAAAATTATTCATTCAGGAACGTAAAGGCAAATTAGGCCTTGGAACTGCATATCTTCATGGTTTTTCCTGGGCATTGGATAGGGGATATGAGTATATTTTTGAAATGGATGCCGATTTCTCCCATAATCCTGAAGATTTATCCCGTCTTTATCAAGCATGTGTTGATGGTGCTGATTTGGCTATTGGTTCCAGATATTGTAACGGAGTTAATGTATTGAATTGGCCAATGTCAAGATTATTAATGTCTTACTATGGTTCCATGTACGTTCGCTTTGTTTTGAAAATACCTGTAATGGATACAACTGCAGGTTTCAAATGTTTTAAAGCTTCCACATTAAGAGCAATAGATTTTTCTAAAATTCAACATATAGGTTACGGTTTCCAAATTGAAATGAAATTTAATGTTCATAAATTAGGATTCAAAATTAAAGAAGTTCCCATCATTTTTGTGGATAGAACCCTCGGAACTTCCAAAATGAGCGCCGGAATCTTTAAAGAAGCAATCCTTGGTGTTTTAGGCTTGAAGTGGAAAAGTTATTTTAGAAAATGGTCTAGAAAACAATGATCTTATTCTCTATTTAACATAATATAAATTATCAGGCTTTTTTGAAGTGCTTGATTTACTATATTTTTAACCATTTATTGAATCATGAACTTGAAAAATAGCATCATTTCCGTTATTCTGATCATTCAATCATTTTTTATTTTTGCTCAAACTTTTACTGAATTTCAGGATCCAAAAATTTTTGAAATCAATAGAATTTATCCAAGAGCCAATATTATTCCGGATCATGATTTTTTTAAAATAAATTTGAATGGTTCCTGGAAATTTAATTTTGTTCAAAATACATTCGACAGACCTATAGATTTTTTTAAAACCGATTTTAACGATCAAAACTGGGTAGATTTTCAAGTTCCGGCTAATTGGGAACTTAATGGCTACGGTATGCCAATCTATGTTAATGTCCCCAATGAATTTGATAATTCAGGGTTTCCTAGGGTTCCTGATACTATGAATTCAGTTGGATCTTATAGAAAACATTTCGAAATCCCTTCAGAATGGGAAAATCAAAACGTTTTTATCAATTTTGGAGCCGTTAAATCATGTATCTATCTGTGGATCAATGGCCAATTTGTGGGTTATTCTGAGGATTCCAAGACCAATACGGAGTTTGATATCACACATTATGTTAAATACGGTGAGGATAATGTAGTTGCGATTCAAATGATGAGATGGTCTGACGGTTCCTACTTTGAATGCCAGGATTTCTGGAGAATCAGCGGTATTGAACGGGATGTGATCGTTTATGCTACTCCTCAAACCTATATTTCTGATTATCATTTTACTGCAACATTAGATGATACTTATAAAAATGGAATTTTTAATCTAAATTGCGATATTTCAACGTCCAAACCTTCAGATGATTATCAATTTTATTTAGATTTTTATATTGAAATTCCGGTTGATAGTGTTAAAAATCGCTTCGAATCGGTAAGAACCTACCATTATTCAAAAGCATGTTCAATTTCAAACGATAAAACGAACATTACATTTGATCAGGTACAATTCGATCAAATCCCGGTTTGGTCTGCTGAAACCCCTACCCTATGCACTTTGTATATTGATATACTTGACAATCAAGGAAATGTAATGCAACAAATTAAGAAACAGTTTGGGTTCCGTTCTGTTGAAATGAAAGATGGTTTCCTTCTGGTGAACGGAAAACCAATTAAATTTAAAGGGGTTAACCGTCATGAACATGATCCTGTTACCGGTCATGTCATTTCAAGAGAAAACATGTTAAAAGACGTGATTTTGATGAAAGAATGCAATATTAATGGTGTTCGTACAGCCCACTACCCTAACGATCCCTATTTTTATGATTTGTGTGATCAATATGGCTTATACGTGATTGATGAAGCGAATGCGGAATCTCATGCTCAGGGATACGGAGATAATTCAGTGGCTAAAAAATCGGAATTTATTGATGCTACCGTCGCTCGTACCAGAAATATGTATGAAAGAGATAAAAACAATACATGCGTGATTATGTGGTCGTTGGGTAATGAATCCGGAAACGGAATCTGTTACTATAAAGCCTACGAATGGCTTAAAGCTCAAGATTCAACCAGACCAGTACATTATGAACGTGCAGAATTTGACTATAATTCTGATGTGTATTCTGTGATGTATCCGGATGTGGAATATATTGCCGAATATGCCCAAAAAAAACAGGATAAACCGCTGATTATGTGTGAATATGCACATGCTATGGGAAACAGTTGCGGTGGATTAAGCGATTACTGGGATACCATTTACAGATATCCTCAACTTCAGGGTGGGTTTATCTGGGATTGGGTGGATCAATCTTTCATTCAATATGATGAAAATAATGTAAAATGGTTCGCTTATGGGGCCGATTTTGGTCATCCAAAAAATATAAGACCATCAGATAAAAACTTCTTAATCAATGGGTTAATCTCTTCTGAAAGGATCCCAAATCCACACTATTACGAAGCTCAAAGAGTGTATCAACCCATTACCATCAAAGCGATTGATCTTGAAAATGGTGTGTTTGAAGTTACTAATAATCTAGATTTTACAAATTTATGGGATGCATTTGATATCTATTATACACTCCATGCTTTTAATGATGCCGGAAATTATTATGCTTATGGTGGTTCCTTTAGAATCGAGGTTGAACCGGGAAAATCTAAACTATTTAACATTAATTATCCTGATTGTAATTTACCTTTTACCATTCGATTTAATACAGGGGAAATCAATCCATTTACTCGTGATGCATTAGATGTTCCAATAACTCATTTAGGATTACAATACGCTGATAATCAAGCTTCTTTTTTAGTAACAGCGAAATCAAATGTTGCAAAAGTTTCTTTTAATGAGAAATCTAAAATCAAAGTAAAATCTAAACAAAATTTATTTTTTATTCAAAATGATAAAGATTGTTTTGTTTTTGATACCATTTCAGGGAAATTAATCTCTTTAAAAATTAATAAAGTTGAAATTTTAGAACAACCCATTTCACTCAATTTCTGGAGAGCTCCAACCGATAACGATAAAGCGGATGGTAAAGGGAAAAGAGCCTGGGATCAGGCTTCTTTGAACCAATTGACCTGGAAAGTGATCAATCTTTCTTTCCATTCTTCCGATTCTCTTTTTGTTTTACACCTTTTCATCAATGGATTGAATCCGAAAGGTGAAAAGATGTTTGAAGCTATTCAAACCTATTCTATTACCAATAATCATGATCTGTTTATTGAAAACCATATCAAACCAGCTCAACAAGTGAAAACAGTTGCTAAAGTGGGCTTACAAATGGGATTATCTAAAGCATTTACTACTGTTGACTGGCTCGGTTTTGCAAATGAAACCTATTCTGATCGCTATAAATCCGGATTAATCGGATGGAACTCCTCCCCTATTCAAAATCTGTTTTATAAGTATGTTCGTCCTCAGGAGAGTGGAAACAGAACCGCTACTCAAAAAATGATCCTACAATCTAAAAAATCTAAACTTTGTTTATATTTTACGGAGTCAGACTTTAACTTTAGTATCTATCCTTATACCGATCAAAATATTGACACCGCTAAGCATATCAACAAATTGATTGAAAACGATTACTGGACATTCAATATGGATTACAAACAGGCTGGTATAGGTGGTGCAACTTGTGGACCCGGAGCACGATATATGTACCTTTTGGATCAAAATCAATATGATTTTACAGTTTATATGAATACCCGTGGTTTCAGTTCTGAAAATAAAATCCATTTTGAGGCAAACGATTATTTTCCAAGACCTTCCCGATGGACTTTCAAATCGGATCAGCTCAGTTTGAATGAAAATATTAAATCTATCGAATTTAAAAATACTCCACATCCAAAATATGGAAAAAATTATCAGTTAGCCTTATACGATAATAAATTGGGTGTTTGTGGTGATTATCAGGATAGTTGGATCGGATTTCAGGGAGATACATTAAATGCAACTATCGGGATTCAAAATACTGAAAAGATCAATTCATTAACCTTGCGTTTTTGTCACGACCCAAATAGCTGGGTTTTTGCCCCTCTAAAGATCTATTATCAAACTAGTGATGATGATATTCATTTTTCGGAATGGATCGCTCTACCGTTGAATTTTGACACTGAAAATCCAAATAATACCAATACTCAACTGGTCACTTTTACAATTCCAAATCCAAAAGCATCCAAAATAAGAGTGATCGCAGTATCTGTTGAGAAGATCCCTAAATGGCATCCCAACACAGGTGAAAAAGGATGGCTTATGATCGATGAAATAATTTTAAATAAATAATCAAATATATATGAAAAGAAGAGCTCTTATTAGCGTAAGCGACAAAACCAATTTGCTTCATTTTGTGGAACAACTTATCGCATGTGATTTCGAAATCATCTCAACCGGAGGAACTAAAGCAATGCTTGAGAAAGAAGGACTTAATGTAATAGGAATCAGTGAAATAACCGGTTTTCCTGAAATCATGGATGGTCGGGTAAAAACCCTTCATCCTAAAGTTCATGGCGGCTTATTATCGATGCGGGATAATCCGAAACATACAGAAGAGATGAAACAAAATCAAATTGAATATATTGATTTAGTGGTCGTTAATCTGTATCCTTTTAAACAAACCATTGAAAAAGAGGGCGTTGAATTTGCTGAAGCGATTGAAAATATTGATATTGGGGGTCCTTCTATGTTGAGAAGTGCTGCTAAAAATCACAAATTTGTAACCGTAATTTGCGATCCTAATGATTATCAAAACGTTATTGATCAGTATAATGCGTTTGGAGACACCACGCTGGAAACCAGATCTCAACTGGCAGCTAAGGTTTTCAGACACACTGCCGCTTATGATGCCATGATCGGGGAATATCTTACTCAACAGGTGGATGAACAAAATCCTGAATCGATTACCTTGACTTTTACTAAAAAACAAGATTTGAGATACGGTGAAAATCCACATCAATTGGCTACTTTTTATGCCGGGAAAAAACAGGGTTATTCTATGGCCTGGGCAACGCAACTTCATGGTAAAGAGTTGTCATACAACAATATTCAGGATGCTGATGCCACTTTAAATATCGTAAAAGAGTTTACAGAACCTGTGGTTGTGGGGGTTAAACATAAAAATCCTTGTGGTGTAGGTGTTGGAAAAAATGTATTTGAAGCCTGGAGAAACTGTTTTGAAGCGGATCAGGTATCGATTTATGGCGGTATTGTGGCTACGAATCAAGTGATTGATGCCCAAACAGCTGAAGATATGAAAAATGTATTTTTAGAGATTATTCTGGCTCCATCATTTACGCCGGAAGCGCTTGAGATCCTGATGACCAAAAAGAATATTCGGTTGATGACTTTCGATCTTTCCACTAAAAATCAGGATAACAATATGTTTATCAGTGTAAATGGCGGTATTTTGGTTCAAAACTGTGACCGTTTTTCAAATGAACAATATGAAATCAATTGTGTTACTGAAAAACAACCTACAAAGGAAGAATTAGAAGATTTGTTGTTTGCCATGAAAGTTTGTAAACATGTTAAATCCAACGCCATAACCTTAGCTAAAAACCGCAAAACTGTAGGTGTTGGTGCCGGACAAATGAACCGGGTTGGTGCTGCACTGATTGCATTGGAACAAGCGAAGAATAGTGGCATTACAGAGGGCATTTTATTAGCCAGCGACGCCTTTTTCCCATTTGATGATGTTGTGAAATTAGCTGCTCAATATGGAGTAACGGCTATCATTCAACCGGGCGGTTCTGTAAGGGATGAGCTCTCCATTCAGGCTTGTAATGAGCTGGGTATTGCGATGGTCTTTACAGGAGTTAGACATTTTAGACACTAAAAAATGTTCATAACAAAAAAGCTCGTCTATCAACAAGACGGGCTTTTTTTAAACCTTTTGCTTAAAATTGTGTCCAATAACAGTAATTTCACAACCATGAAAACACTATTTTTCCTATTATGTTCCATTTTAGGGGTATATTCCCTTAATGCTCAGGTGATTGCTAATGCCGGACCCGATAAACACTCCTGTCAATACGATCCAAATGCTGATTTAATCCTAATTGGAGGCACACCCACTGCCCAATCCGGAACTCCGCCATACACGTATGAATGGAGTATTGAACCGATCGTTGCGGGTGGCGGATGCTCCTATATTATTTTGCAGGCAGGAGATATTTTAGACAATATTGAGGGGTCAAATCCTTATATCATAGATCGTTTTGCGGCACCAAGTATTGAGTTTTATCTCAAAGTGACGGATGCCAACGGAGCGGTAGATTATGACACAACGGTGATCACCTTCTCCAATTTTGTTCAGAGTCAAACGTTTTACACTTACACGATCAACTTAGGGGATTCTGTACTTTTGAATCAGGAGATCAACATTACTGGCGGTGTTCCCCCATTAAATTACAACTGGCAGCCCGAAGCAGGGTTAATGTTCAACCATTTTGAAACTGCCTTTTGGGCTAAACCTACACAAACCACCTTTTATCATGTAGAGATCACGGATGCGATGGGATGTCAGGCCACAGGTTTTCCGATGTACAATGTGATTGTAAACGGCACCGGCATCCTTGAATCGGAAGCAGAAACACCCTTTACTATTTTTCCGAATCCTGTTCACAACTCACTGAATATTTGGAATAATAGCCATGAAAATATCTTACGAACAACCCTTTTTGATCTACAAGGAAGACTAATTCAGGAATTTGAATCCAACTCCTCCCCTATTGATCTCACTCCTCTAACTCCGGGACTATACCTAATCCGAATTGAAACATCTTCAAACGGTTATGTTTATAAGTTACTGAAAGAGTAGTGCTCGTGTGCTCATGTGCTCGTGTGCTCGTGTGCTCGATTATTATGGACTGGTGACAGGGGAAAGGAGTCGGTAGAAGTTCGACGTTAAACGTTCGAAGTTCGATGTTAAACGTTCTACGATAACTTGATCCTATAATTGATTATTCATTCTTCATTTTTCATTTTTCATTTTTCATTTTTCATTCTTCATTCGTCCGCTGTCAATGCCTGAAATAGGTTGACCACTTTTTAAAACAAATTAAACAAAAAAGTGAACCTATGAAAGAAATTAGTTTAACATTAGAAGAGAGACAAAGAAGAAAATTCAGTGAAAGCTTCAAGAGAA